>Ga0302324_100014613_pt1 | contig 15813 bp, 7 predicted proteins | sample Palsa_T0_1_FD_201949 | JGI IMG/M metagenome (GOLD analysis project Ga0302324, IMG submission 201949) | Peat permafrost microbial communities from Stordalen Mire near Abisko, Sweden - Palsa_T0_1 | ecosystem: Environmental > Terrestrial > Soil > Palsa > Peat permafrost | place: Sweden: Abisko...
CCATGCCGATCCTCCCTTTCGGCAGGCCGATTGAGGAACTCCTGCCCGTAACCTAAAAGCGGCGCCGGTGCGATCACCGGAACTCTGTTGATGCTAAGAGGGCGTCTAAGACCCGCCTCCTTTTCCACCATCATCCTTCCCGTCGTCGTCCCTTCTGCATGTTTTGCGCCTCGATCGCCATAGCGCGCAGATGAGGGCTCGGGCTGCGCCTCGCGACTTCGATCATCCGCGGCGGTATCTGGTGACCTGCGGGGATGCCGAGCGCGCGATGCAAGCGCCCGCGGTGGGACGGTGGGACGAACGGTTTGGCCATAGGAAAGGGTTTTTAGTTGATAGTGGATAGTTGATAGTTAAAAGCATGCGCGCGGAGCGCGGCCTCGGGTGTAAAAGCGGCGGCCTATCAACCATCCACTCTCAACCATCCGCTCGCCGCACCCCATCACTCCTCCTCCTGGCTTGCCGCAGGCGTGCTGGCCGAAGCCGTGTTCACCGTCGGTGGCGGCTGCGCATTCGCCGTCCCCGTGCCGTTCTGCGGATTGGCCGGTGACAACGTCGGCGAGGGCATGAACCAACTCGGGGTCGCCGCCGACATCGGATCACCACCCGCCGAAGCCGCCTTCGCTGAGGCGCTCGCGCCATTGCCCGGGTCCGGGAACGAATACGACGGCCCATAAAGATCCGCGCCGGATGGCGATTTCTGGCCGCCCGAGGCCTGCTGCCCTGTCGGGTATTGGTAACTGCCCGGAGTTACCGGCGTCTTATCGAACGCATACTGGTTACTGCTTTGCGCGGTGGACGCGGTGGGCGGCTTCCAGGACGGTTTCGGAAACTGCGCTGGCGGGAGCGGATTCGGGTTGGCGGCGTAGGATTTCTCCGAAGCGACCGGGGTTGGTGATGGCTGGGAATTCACCACGTCGGACGTGCGCGCCGCATGGAGCCCTGCCTCGTCCACATTCATGCCGGGCGTGCCCAGACCCATGGCTCGCGCGTACTGCCTGCCCTGTCCCGGCACGGGGGCGTAGTCGAGTCCCGGCACCGGACCTTGATCCGCCACATTCGGATTGAATGGGCCCTGGAAATCGCGTGATCCGCTGACGAAACGGCCAGCCGCCGCCTCGGCGTTATTGACGGCGGCGCCGGCGGCCGTCATGGCGTCGGCTGCCCCCGTCCCGCCGCGACTGGCCAGATCCGGAAGCGAACCGGGTTCCGGCGTCGAGGCCTCCCTCTGCGCCTGAAGTTGCTGCGCCTGCGTGGCGGCGTTCTTTGCCGACGCGATTTCCCGCGAGGACTGGTCGTTGCCCGCCGGCGGCATGGTGGTGGCGCCGTCGCCGGGCCGCATGCGGCTGACGTAAATCGGCGCCATCGTTTGGTGGGAGAGCATCACCGGGTCAAAATTGCCGGCGCCGCGGTGGTTGACCGCATCCGCATAGGCGGCGCGGTAGGCGAGGTTTGCCTGGCTGTTTTCGATGCCGATTTCCGGGTGCGCGGCCAGGACGGCCTGCTGCCAGTTCTGGTGCGGCACACCCGCTTGCTGACCATTCGGCATGCCCGGCGTCGAGCGTCCGCCGGTGGCCGCGTTCCCGCCCGGCGCGGCGATGCGGCTGCTGATCATTCCGCTGCCCGGCGTGCCGTCCCCATAGCCTGTCTGGAGGGCGATTCCCGTACCGGCCGCGTTCGTGACCGCCAAAGGTGCGCGGTAAATCCCCGCGGCGTTGTCCGGGGCGGCTGGCGTCACCGCGGGGTTGACGGACGGGGCGCCCGCGGGCCGCGGGGCTCCGCTCGCAGGCGTAGTTCCCCGCTGCTGAGACAGCATCGCGGCGCCGGCGGCAGCCGCGGATGGGGTCCCCATTAATGACGCAGCTATGGCCGCCCTGGCCGCCGCCGCCGCCGCGAAGGGGGCTGCGGCGTCGGGCCTCACACCCACCGTTTGCGGTCCCGCGTCGCTGCCCTCCGCCGGAGCAGCGGCCGGCGGCTCATCCAGCGGACGCACCCTGCCATCGGGCGTGAGCGGAAAATCACGATTCCAACTGGCGTCGGGAGATTTTCCCTGGCCGCCGTAGGAGGCGCCGAGCACGCCGGGCGTGATGCGATCGTGGGTGTTTTGCAACGCCACGAGCTGGCCCGGCGTCGGGCTAAAACTGTATTGGCGGGCGGGAGCGGAGCCACCACGCACCGGGATGGGGCGGGTCGCATGAGGAACGTAAGCACGGGCAGGAGTAGTCATGTCCCCGCTCGTTGGGACTCACCCGCGCGAAGTCAAGCGGGAAAAAGAAAAAAACTTGACGCCGTAGACGCACGTACGCTCCACTCCGGCCCAGTTCACCCACGGACCCTGGTATGGCAGCACCTCATCAAGAATTCCGGCCCTGGTCCCGGCGTTGCGGTACGCCGGCCCGGCGGCGGTTTGGTCGCCGGAATCCGGCCTGGGACCCGGCCGGGCCGGCAAGGCTCGCACCCATGTTTGACTATTTCCATCACGGCGGATTTCCGCCGATTCACCACTGCAAGGGGGAGGCCTCACGGATGAGTTTCGACCACGGGCGCCCACACCGGACGGCTTAAAATGGGGAAGCCACTGCACCTTTGGGAAGTCCTCGAGAACGAGTTCAAGAAGCTCCATGGCGAGGACCGCCTTGGCGCCGGCTACGAGGCCGAGCGAAACGAGGCCCTCGAAAGCGCCAAAAACGAACTGACCGCGTCGATGCGGCAGCGCCCCGAGAATGAAGCTCGCGCTGCCGAACCGACGCGCGAAGAGGTTCTCGAGGAAACCGACGCCAAGCCCTCGTGGATCAATGCCCCGGTCTGCAAGGTGTTGTTTCGCCGGATCCACGAAGCCGTCGAGTCCAAAGAAAATCCCTTGCTACACAGCGCCCTTTGCCTTTCGGGCGGCGGCATTCGCAGCGCCACCTTTGCCCTCGGCGTCCTCCAGGGGCTCGCGCGCAAAGGTGTGCTCAAGGATCTCGCTTATCTCTCCACGGTCTCCGGTGGCGGTTACATCGGCTCCTGGCTCAGCTCATGGATTTATCGCGAAAAGCAGGACGCCGCCCTGGAGGGGCTAAGCACACCGGAAAAACCCGCCGACCGCGTGGCCAAGGATCAGGACGCGACGCGCAACGCCGACCCGGATCCGAAGCAACCCTTTGAGACCGAGCCCGCCACCATCCGGCATCTGCGCGAGTTTAGTAATTACCTCACACCCGCCGTCGGCTTGCTCTCGGGCGATGGTTGGGCCGTCGCGGCCATTGTCCTGCGCAATCTGCTGCTCAACTGGCTGGTCATCGTCCCCGCGCTCCTCTTCGTGCTGCTGGTGCCGCGCCTGGCCCGCCACCTCGAGATTCACGGAGTCGCGAATTTGCCCTGGGTGGCCACGACTGCCGCTACGGCGGCATTTCTTTTCGGCATCTACTCACTGACCGCGCTGGTGGGGCGTCGTGGCACCAGCCAGTTCCGGGTGTTGCTTCACTGCATTTTTCCCCTCGTGCTCTTTTGCATCCTGGCCGCGCTGGCCTGGTTTCGCACGGCCAGCACCGGGGGCCACCTCGGCCTGCCACTTTTCTTCTGGTGGGGCTTCCTCACCGCGGCGATCGCCATGCCCGTCGGCACCTGGCTGCGCGGCGACCTGCCCAAGCTGGCCAAAGGGCAGGACCTGGCTTTCCTCCGCGACTGGGCGATTCGCTACGGCTGTCTTATCGGTATCTTTGCGCTCGCCGGATTGGCCGCCTGTGGGATCAGCGCCAAGTTCTACGGGGTCGTGCGGAAAGCGTATCTGGTACAGGAGATGGTGGACAAGGCGCGCCAAGCCCCCGCCGAGCCAGCCGCTGGAAAGACCCCGCCCGCGCCGACTCCGCCTCCGCCGGCCCCGGGCACGAGCGCGGCGGAGACCAAGCCTCCACCGTCGACGCCGCCCGCTTGGGCGCTCATCTCGCGCGAGGAGAAAGACAGCCGGCTCACGGCCTGGGTGCCGGTCGAATCGGACAAAGTAAAGGTCCAGGATTGGACCAAAAAGTTTTCCGAGTCGACGAGCGCCAGGGCTTCCTGGGACGAGGACGCCGCCCGCTGCGTGTGCTACGGACCTCCGGTCCTTCTCACGCTCGTTTTTCTGGCCAGTACCTTGCTCACCGGCGTTCTCAGTCGGATCATGCTCGACGAGGATCGCGAATGGCTGGCCCGCGCCAGCGGCTGGGCCTTTCTCTTCGCCGTGCTTTATGGCGCCCTCGATTGGGTCGTCCTCTACGGACCCGATATCCTGGAGCGTCTCTGGCAGAGTTCGCCCAGGCTCCTTTCCTCCGTCGGCGGCATTTCCGGCCTCATCACCGTCCGCGGCGGCCAGAGCGAGAAGACCACCGTCTCCTCGCAGGAGGACAAGAAACCCGGGTCGAAGAATGGGATTCTGCAACTCGTCGTCAAATTCGCCGCGCCCATTTTCGCCGTCGTTCTCCTCATGCTTTTCTCCTATCTTACCAAGCTCTTGCTTCCGAAGGTGCCGGTGGCGCTGCGGCTGCTGGCGCAAGCGCCGGCCCTCAAGTTCGTGACCGGACCGCTGCACCACATCCTGCCCGCCTGGCTCACTCACGAACTCACCACCGCGCCGGCCGGCATCACCGATCATACGAATCTTCCCATCCTCATCGTGGTCGCTGTCGCTCTGGCCGCTCTCGCCGTTTTTTTCAGCTACTTTGTCAACATCAACAAATTCTCGCTGCACGCGATGTATCGCGACCGGTTGCTGCGCGCCTATCTCGGGGCGACCAATACCCACCGCGCTCCCAATCCGTTCACCGGCTTCGACGAGTGTGACAACCTCCACATGGCGCACCTGCGCGAGCAGCGCCCCTTGCACGTCATCAACACCGCGCTCAACCTGGTCCACGGCACCGAACTGGCCTGGCAGCAACGCCTGGCCACCTCCTTTACCTTCACACCTTTTACCGCCGGCAGCGCCATGCTCGGCTACCGCGATTCCACGGACTATGCGGTCGGTGCACAGCAGTTGCCGATTACTCTCGGCACCGCCATGGCCATCTCCGGCGCGGCGGTCAGTCCCAACCATGGCTATAACTCCTCGCCGTTGGTCGCCTTCCTCCTCACCTTTTTCAATGCCCGGCTGGGCGGTTGGTTTGGCAATCCCGGCCCGGCCGGTGAGCGCCGCTGGCCCTGGGTGAACTGGCGCTCCGCCGCCTGGCGCTGCGCCGCCCCCAGATGGGCCCTCTGGCCGCTCATTTGCGAAGCCCTCGGCCTTACCGATTCCACCCATCCCTACGTCTATCTGTCCGACGGCGGCCATTTTGAAAACCTGGGTATCTACGAAATGGTCCTGCGCCGCTGCCGGATCATCGTCGTTTCCGATGCCGGCTGCGATCCCACTTACACCTTCGAAGACCTCGGTAATGCGGTCTCCAAGATACGCGTCGACCTTGGCATCCCCATCGAATTCGATCCCGACATCGACATCAGGAAGTACCCCGGTGAGAGCGCCAGCCACAAGAAAAAGCCGGGACGGCATTGCGCCATCGGCCGCATTCGCTACAGCCAGGTCGACGGCCCTTCGGGCGCCACCAAAGAGGACGAGAAAAAGCGCGAGCAGCGCGATGGCTGGCTCATCTACCTCAAACCCGCCATGTGCGGGCGTGAACCGATGGACGTGTTTCATTACCATAGCGCCCACCCGGAATTTCCTCATGAACCCACGACCGACCAGTGGTTTAGCGAGTCGCAGTTCGAAAGCTATCGCATCCTCGGCCTTCACACCATCGAGCGCATCTGCGCCGGCGGCACCGTCACCGGGCTGCAGACATTTCGCAAACAGGTCAAGGCGTACCTCGCCGGGAAACACGACAAAGACGACGACTAAAACGAAGCGGCAGGCGGCGCCGTCCACCGCATCCGCGCATTGATCGCCCACGTGAAAGATGATGTCACCGTGAATCGTGGCAAACAGGGCGACGGAAAAGCAGGAAGGCTGGCCGTTTGCGTGAACTCTCCATCCAGAGCCTTAGACGCCCTCTTAAGCCATGAGTGCTGATCCCGCAGACACCGCTGCCAACGATAACATCGAGGAACCGGAGGACCCGCACGAACCGCGCCACTTGTGGAAAGTCCTCGAAGAGGAATTCACCGCCATCCACAAAAGCCCATCGCAAGGCGCGGACGCCTTTGTCCTCAGCGATCACTACAAGGCGGGGCGCAACCGAAAAATAAGAGAGGTGAAGGATGAATTGCGCAAGAGCATCGAAACCCAGTTGCGGGAAGAGGAGCCGGAGATCGATGCGCGAATACTCGCGGAAGAGACGGCCAGGAAGCTTCGAGAGGATATCAATTTCAAGCCCTCGCTCATTAACGCGCCGGTGTGCAACGAACTATTCCAGGAGATTCATAAATTCGTCGAGGCCAAGCCGGAAAATGCCGTGCGCCACTCCGCGCTATGCCTCTCGGGAGGTGGCATTCGCAGCGCCACCTTCGCCCTGGGAGTCCTGCAAGGTCTGGCCAGAAACGGCGTCCTCAAGGAATTCGGCTATCTCTCCACCGTTTCGGGCGGCGGCTATATCGGTTCGTGGCTCAGTTCCTGGATGAAGCGCGACGGTCGTCCCAAAGTCCTCAAGGCCTTGCGCAAACCCGAAAAACCCGCGGTGAATGTCGCCGAAAATGTCGATCTCCAACATGCGGGCGGCGACGAAGATCCCCAGCAGCCTTTCGACACCGAACCCACCCAGCTCCGCCATCTGCGCGAATATAGCAACAATTCCCCCGCCGCGCTCGGCGTCTTCTCCGGCGGCGGTTGGGCCGTGGCCGCCATCTGGCTGCGGAACGTGCTCATCACCGCGTTGCCGATTATTCCGTTGCTGCTTTTCGTCCTCACCCTGCCGCTGATCGTCATGCGTTGGGAACGCGACGAGGTCACGACGCCGTCTTGGACATTTTGGACAGTGTTCCCTGCCTGGCTGGCCTTTGGCTGCGGGCTTTGGTCTCTCACCGCACTGCTCGGGCGCTGCGGCAGAACGCGATCCAAAGTCTTGTGGATGTGTCTCCTGCCACTGGCCGCCTTTTGCGCCTGCGCCGCATTTGCCTGGTTTCGGACGGTGAGCGCCGGCGGAACACCAACCCTGCCACATTGGCTCTCGCAACTCCTGACCGCCTGTGGTCTTTCAGCCCTGTGGTGTTCAGGAACCCAAGCTCTTTGCACCGTGTGGGGCGCCGTGACGGCGTTGATCGCCGTGCCCATCGGCACCTATCTTCGCCAGCGCGACGAGCATCTGCGGCGGCTGGAGAACGACGACGGGACCCGGGTGCGGTGGGTGTTCTGTTACTTCGGTGTCGTCGTCGTCTTTGCGCTCACCGGCCTGGCTGCTTCTGCCATGAGCCATCCATTCGCCGCTCCCATCGCCGAGGCTCGCCAGGCATACGTGCGCTCGAAAATCGCCGAGGCTCGCCAGGCATTTCTCCGCTCGACAATCCCCGAGGCTGGCAATGCACACGTGGACTCGAAGCAGGAGGTCGAGCAAAGTTGGATCAAGCTTTATGCAGTAATACGCAACGAGTTTTCTGAAGTAATAACCGGGCGCAATTCGTGGTTCAGGTGTGCACGCGATTGCGTGTGCTTCGGTCCCCCCTTTCTGATCACTCTCGTCTTTTTGGCGAGCACCGTCCTGACGGGTCTGCTCAGCCGGACCATGCCTGATGAAGACCGCGAATGGCTCGCCCGGACCAACGGCTGGGCCCTCCTTCTCGCGGTCGTGACCTGCATCTTCAACTGCATCGTCGCTTTTGGACCCTGGGCGCTCGTGATACTCTGGCACTATTCGAAAGCGCTTTTCATCTCCGTCGGCGGCACTTCCGGGCTGATCACCATTTTGGGCGGACAAAGTGATAAGTCAGGCGCCCCGGACAAGGATTGTCAGAAGCCCGCCTCCACGGACCGGATTGTCCAGCTCCTTGTCAAATTCGCCACACCCATCTTCATCGTCTTTCTGCTGATGCTCCTCTCGTGTCTCTCCGTTCTTAACGGCATCCTCCTCGAGATACTTTTCGGCACAGGGATGCCCAGTGGCGACGCAGACCCGAGCTGGCATATCACCTTGGCGAGCTTGTCCCTCGCCGCCGCCGCCTATCTCGTGCTCGCCGCTTTTTTAGGCTTCTTTGTCAATATCAATAAGTTCTCCCTCCACGCGATCTATCGGAACCGGCTGCTGCGGGCCTATCTCGGGGCCACCCACACCGACCGCGTGCCAAACTCTTTCACTGGTTTCGACGAGAGCGACAATCTCCACATGGCAGACCTGCGCGACCAGCGGCCGTTTCACGTCCTCAATGCCAGTCTCAAACTGGTCCATGGCACCCAACTGGCCTGGCGGCAGCGGCGCGCGAGCTCCTTCACCTTTACCCCATTTACCGCCGGCAGCGCCACACTCGGCTACCGCGACTCGAAAGGATACGCCATCGGGTCGAACGGGATCCCGATCACTCTCGGCACGGCCATGGCCCTTTCCGGCGCCGCGGTGAGCCCCAACCAGGGCTATAACTCCTCACCCATCATTGCCGTCCTACTCACCTTTTTCAACGCCCGCCTTGGCGGTTGGTTTGGCAATCCCGGCCTGGCCGGCGAGCACCGCTGGCCCTGGGAGGACTGGTGCTCCGCCGCCTGGCGCCAGGCCGCTCCCAGGTGGGCCCTCTGGCCGCCGATCTGCGAGGCCCTCGGTCTCACCGACGCCCATCATCCCTACGTCTATCTGTCCGACGGACGTCACTTCGAAAACCTCGGCCTTTACGAGATGGTCCTGCGCCGTTGCCACTTTATCGTCGTTTCCGATGCCGGCTGCGACCCTGCTTACACCTTCGAAAATCTGGCCAATGCCATCTCCAGAATTCGCGTCGACCTTGGCGTCCCCATCGAATTCAAGCCCGACATCGAGATCAAGGATTACCCCGGCGAGAGCGCCGGCCGCAAGAAAAGGCCGGGCCGGCATTGCGCCATCGGCCGCATTCGCTACAGCCAGGTCGACGGCCCTTCGGGCGCCACCAAAGAGGACGAAGAAAAGCGCGATGAACGCGATGGCTGGCTCATTTACCTCAAACCCGCCATGTGCGGATGTGAACCGATGGACGTGTTCCACTACCATGGCGCGCACCCGGACTTTCCTCATGAACCGACGACCGACCAGTGGTTTAGCGAGTCGCAGTTCGAAAGCTATCGCATCCTCGGCCTCCACACCATCGAGCGCATCTGCCAGGGCGGGAACGTCACTGGCCTCCATTCATTTCGCAAACAGGTCAAGGCTTACCTCGCCGGGAAACACGACTGAAACGCAGAATCACCCACGTGAAAGATGATGTGAACGGAGCTGATGGGACCGGGCGTGCTTGGTGCTCAGTTCTCAGTCCTCAGTGGTTAGTTCTCAGTTGTCAGTGCTTAGTTTTCAGTAGGAACTCCGCTTCGGTGAACCAGAGCCGGCGCGACAGCCTACGCCAAACTTGCAGCCACCGCATTCTTGCCGGGTCTCGAACGTGCTCACATTGGATGTTGGGTGTTGGATGTTGGATGTTGTCCGCCAGAGGCGGATCCGCCTCTGGCGGAGATGTTGGATGTTAGGGCGAAGCCCTTGGTCCCCTCGTTACGAAGCTGAGGGCTTCGTAATGCCGACTTGTCGGGGAAGCTGCGCTTCGTGGCAAGGGGAGGGCAACGCTGGGTTGGCGCCATCCCGCCCCTGCCACGAAGCATAGCTTCCCAGGGCGGATGTGCGTTACGAAGCCCTTCCCTACCTCACCGCCCCCACCCTCCCCCCACCCCGCCCACTCGCCCCGTCACTTCCGTAGCCGGTATCCGCGCCCCATGCCGCCACCGCCGGCGCCGGCCACGCCAACTGCGTCGCCGCGTGGATCTGGTGAATCCCCATGCCCAGCCCGGTACACCAGTCATCGTGACACCCTGCCTGCGCCTCGCCCGTCCCCTTCTCATTGAGGATGAAGGTCGCGCACTGTTGCACCGCGGGGCGAAACTTGCACACCAGCGTTTGCTCGCGGATCGCCGTGCCCAGCGCTCCGATCCAGTAATTCTTTGTCGCACTCGTCGTCAGAAATCCCACGATATCCAGCATCTTGCGTCCGGGCACCCGATGATTCAGCTTCTCGCGCCGCCACAGCCGGCAACCTTCCAGCAATAAGAGCCGCATCACCTCCGCGCCCGAGTTGTTCGCCTCGCAGATGCAAGTACAGTTTCCGTAAAAGCGCAGTAACATCGCCAGCCGCGCCGCCAGGATATCATTGTCCCACCGGCAGGCGGCGCCGCTATTTTCCTCCTCCGACGGCACATAAATCGCCGCCACCAGCTCCAGGTCATGCTCGGCCGAGGCCCCGGGTTTCTGGTTTATTCCGCCGGGGCCGCTGATATATGGCGCCCGCAGAATTCCCGCCGCGTGCGTGTCCCGCTGTTTCGAGCCTTCGCTCTGCTCACCGGTCATGGGATCACAAAACCCGATATACGAGCACCCCGGAATCGGCGCCTCGCTCATCCACAGCCAGCCATCGGGATCGGGATGGAAAGATGAAGGGTGGAGGCGCTGCGCGCGGAGATCGGAGATAGGAGATCGTAGATCGGAGGCGCGAAGCCCATCTCCGAACTCCGAAACCCCATCTCCGACCAACACCCCCCGCTCCGCCAGCTCATGCGGCGCCTTTGACATTGGACATTCGACATTCGTCATTTGCACCCCCTCCGCCATCTCCCGCAACACCTCCAGCCCCTCCCGGTCAAACCGCCCCTCCCCCTCGGCCTCCATGAACTCCCCATGCAGAGTCGAGCGCGTGAACGCCGAATCCGCCCCGTGCTGGGCGACGATCCGGTCGATTTTGTCCTGGGTGATGTGCGGGCACTCCTTCAACCCGACCCGGATCCGCGTGAACCCGAGCGCCGCGTTGACCTGCGATTCATAAAAGCGCCCCGCCATCCGCCCCGGCGAACTCGTCAGCAAAATCGCATTGTAAGTGCAGCGATCGATCGCGGCGAAGATATCCTCACGCACCGTCTTCGCCTCGTCCACCATGATCAACAGCGGCCCCTGGATGTTATCGATCTTATGCCAGCCCTCCGCGCGCCCCGCCTGATCCGTGGTGAAGGCGATGAACTGCCCGCCCATCGGCGTATAAATACCGCGCTCCTGGAATTTCCACTGCGGAAACCGCGCCCGATAAGCTTCCATCGCCGGCATCACCTGCCCATCGAGCTGCTTCCCATCGGCGATCGTCAGCACCACCTTGCCCCGCGGATGCAGCATCAGCCACCCGAGCGCCAGCACGGGAATCACCACCGCACTTTTGCCCGAGCCATTCGGCGTCGCCAGCGACACCTGCACCAGCCGTTCGCTCGCATAATCAAACGGCTCAATCGCATCGCACTGCCATTCATAGAGCGAAAGCCCGAGAGCCCCCTCCGCAAAAGCGATGAATGACCGCTTCGTCTCTTCCGCGATAAATTCGAGGTTCTGACCGCCGCGCTCTTTTTCGATCATATGGGCTTTAACCCTGGGTTTCCCCCCGCCTCCCGCGCCAGCCGTCGCATCATCGCTTCCCGCTTCTTTTCCATCAACTCTTTCCACCGCTCCTCCGTCAGCATCCACACATTCCCGTCGCGTTCTCCGGAATCCTCCGGCCCGGCCGGCCCGCCGTCGATCTTCGGATTCCATCTGGAAATCAGCCATTGGCGCACCGCGACCCGCAACCTCGAGCGCGGCACCGCCTCCGCATTGGACACCACCGCCGCCGCCTTCCCCGAGCGGGCGCTCTCCCGCTGCATCCAGTCATTGCGGGCATCGTCCGCAATGTCCAGAATCTCCTCCGCCAGTTTTTCCGCCTGCAACTCCCTCGCCTCGAGATAACGCGCCTTAAACTCCGGATACTTCAGCAACCACCGGTAAATCGTCACCTCACCTGGCAGCTGCGGCAGCAGCGCGATCTGCCGCAGCGGCTCCCCGAGCGCGACCCGCTCACAAATCTCCTCCGCGACCGCCGCGGAAAATTCCACCGGCTGCTTGCTGCCGAACTTCACTTCCCCGCCGTGCGCAACATCAAACGCGGGATCGTGCGCGAAATCGAGCGCGCGATCGAGGGCCGCCGTACCTTCTTCCGAAGCTACGACCGTCCGCGGTTTGCGCCTGCTTTTGGTTTTTTCTGTCATGCATGCGGGCGTTGGGACTCGCGCGCGATTTGTCAAGACGGAAATCGAATTTGATAGCTACGAGGGCGGCTAGCGGTCAATCCACCGTTCCAGTGTGTCGCTCGCGGATGGAACGCAAGGCGCGCTCCACGGATGCACGAATGCGCGGGCTCTGGATTCGGCGCAACCAGGTTCGCGCTTCGCTCCAGCGCAACCCCTTCAAATCTGTCTCCGGCAGACTTCCGCTGACTCCGCTGCGATTCATCGCCGAGAGATAGGCCAAATCGAACAACGCCTTTTCCGCCAAGGCGACAAACCCTTCCACGCGGGAATCGTAGACGTAGCCACCGAAAAGCTCCGGTCTGATGCGATGCAGGGCGACCCGGCCATCGGGCATATCCCATTCGCCCGGCCGGCCCAGGGTGATCGCGAATTGCGTCTGGGGAATCTGCTGAATCCGATCGTGCAGGCGCAGAGCGGACCAACCGGAGAGGTATGCCAGGTAAGGATCAGCGCGTTGTTCGAGCATTGCCCTCGATTGCCCGGGCGCCCCTCAAAAAAATGCCGCCTGACAGGTCTGGCCTGTCAGGCGGGAGCACTGCACCATGCTGAAAACTCGCTCCTAAACTAACGGTTTCCAGCGGGACCATGGTTGCCTTGCGGCAAGTCGTGAACGGGGATGTCGCGGGCGGCGGTAAACGGATCGTGCCGGATGCTGGGATTGGGCGGCGGGAGACGCATCGGGGCGGGGTTGCACTGAGCAACTGGACTGATTTGCTTCCGCGTGCCGTGATCGATAGCAGATGGTATGCCCGGTACGGTAAGACATGGCTCATCGGAGGGAATGCTCACCCATCCCACTCCCACCCGCCTGGTGGATCATTGCATTTTGCCCCATCTCCTTTGGCAAATTGCCTTCTCCGGCGATTTCTCAACCACGGCTGACACGGGTTTCCCGGTTTCAGGAGCGGTCCGTCTCTTTCATCCGGGTAATTCGTGAAATCCGTGGTCCATTCTCCCGATCCAGGCTGATCGATTGCACTCCGGCGGCGGCGATTTCCTCTCGCCTCCCGCGCCATCCGGCGGAGGAGGACATTGCGCCGATCCATTAATTCCTGGAGCGCGGCCTGCTGGAGCCTGGCGATTTCGGCTGGGGATTGCCGGAGACGCTCGAGAGAAGGAAAGCCCTGCTTGAGGCTCCCCGACCAGCCGTGTGGCAAGCTCTCTCGTGGCCGGGCACCGGGCCATTTTCAATGGCGGATTCATGCCGCCTGGCGTCGACACTCGAGACGCTAAACGAGACTTGCCAGCTGACGGACAAGCGATAAAACCGTGAAAATAAGCCCGCCCGCGCCAGCCGCGGATCCAAATGGGAAATCTCAGTTTAGACCCCAAAGTCCCCACATTTGGCGAGGAGAAGTCGTCATGCGTGTTCAGACTGTTCCGATGATGGCGCTTTTTCGATTCGCTTTGCTCGTCATGCTCGCGTCTGGCCCTTGGACAGCGCAGTCCGCCGAACCACCCGGCGAGAAGGTGCTTTTCGAAGAGAACTTTACTGACGCGCCCGGCAACGGCTGGTCCTGGCTTCGCGAAATCCCCGATCATTGGAGAATCGATAAGGATCGGAAAGAACTGCTCATCCGCCCGGTATGGGCGGTTAACGGCCTGAAAAACACGCTGCTCCGGGCGCTCCCCGACGGCAATAAAGGCCCGCTCGCCATCGAGGTGCATATCGACCACGCGCCCCAGGCGGATTACGAACTATCCGGGTTGATATGTTACTTCGATGACGATAATTTCCTGCATATCAGCAGGGAACTCATGGGTAATAACAGAGATGGCAAAGTGCGGCTGTTCATGGGGGTATTGAAAGCAGGTCAGAGGATGCCACGGCCCATGCCCAAGGATGTCGACTATAACGACTCAGGCGTCGACTTGCGGCTGGTTATTAGCCAGAAAACCGCGACGGGATGGTATCGGACATCAAGCACGGAAGAGTGGCAGTTAATCGACGAACTGGAGATGCCCAGCGCCGCCACCGCAAAAATCGGCTTCCGGACCGGAAACGGTGAGGAGGACAAGCCGAGTTGGGTTCGGTTTAGCAAGTTCCGCATCCTGCAACTCGACCGTTGAGGGTGGCGGCGGCAGCCGCCAGCAATTGCACTTCGGAACGCACCTGCCAGGGAAGCTGCGCTTCCGCAGCCGCCCTCGGACCGCGGACCGAGCGGATATCCGCGTCCAGTGCGGATTGGTGGGCGCGATTACGAAGAGCGGTGGATTCTCCGCGGTGAAGTGCAACTTCCAGAAGCAATGCGTTCCGAAGTGCAACTTCGGAACGAGGTAAAAGTTGGGGCAAATCGCGGCAATTTGATAAAAGCAGCCCACTACGGATTTTTTGGGATCGCCACTGGCGCGCGTTGAGATGAAATAGGGCGAACCCCAATCCCATCGAATTTCATGAAGATCCTGTGGTTGCTCCTCCCGCTGGCGGCGCTGTCGATTTGTGCCTGCCAAAAGAAAGCGATTTCACCCGGGAGCGAGACGACACCCGCGCCGCAAAAAATCGATGCGCCCACGCCGGCGCCTCCGCCGCCGGTCGCGAAAGAGGCGCCGCTTCCGGAGAAGGCAACACCGGAACAACTGGCGTCGACCGTGCGCGTCCGCGTGGCCTTCGGTGGAATGCCGCCGCGGGAGACCGCCGGGGCGTTGCTGCATCGCGATGCGATCGCGGACAAGACGCTGGCGGAAGGGAAGCAACGCTTCGTCCTCGCCCGGCTCACTGGCTGGCAGGAGGCGCAGGTCCGCAATGCCGCGGCCACGATGGTGGTCTACCGCCATAAAGTGAACGCGATGGGCGATACCGGGGTTCGTCCTTCCCGGGCGCATCTAATCCAATTCGATGACGCGAGCAAACTGGCGCTGCTGACCTATAACGAAGACTTCGACTACATCCCGGAAGCCGGCTTTCACCTGGACCCGCCCTCGCCCGATGCGCGGGCCTATTCCGTCCTCCGAACGGTGGGTGAAGCGGGCGCCGAACCAGCCCCAGCCGAAGCACCGCCACCGCCGACGCCCGCGCCGATGGCGACGCCGCCGGTGGAAACATCGCCGCGCAATCCAGCCATGCGGCAATTTCCGGGCAGACCCATGTTTCCCCAGCAGATGCAGCACCCCATGATGATGTATCACACGCCCGTGCCGATCCCGGCAGTGCCATTTTCCGTGCAGATCGGCGCGTATCGACCGACTGAAAAATCCGGCGACGTGGTGAAGTTTGCCTCGGGGGATCAAGCTGGGGATGAGGGTTTGCTGGCCGTGGGCGCGCCGGATCGGTTGCTGGGATTCGTCTTCCAGGGGGCGAGCGGCGCCCGCGAGATTTTGCCCGTGACGCAGGCGGCGATCGAGATCCAGGTGCCGCAAGTCAAGGCGACCGCGATGCGCTTTGGCAGAATGTATTTTCCGAACTTGGAGTTTGATATTTCCACCGAGGCGCCCGGTGGAATGGTGCCCAAGGAACTCGTCGCCCGGCTGCTGGAATCTCCCACGATGTCGCTCGAGGCGGCGACACAGCCATTGGCCAACGGCACCTTTGCCCCGATCGACACGCAGCTCAGAAGCGCCCGGCGCTGGGATGCGGCCACCGGAATATTGAATGGTGGCCTGAATGCGCC
>Ga0302324_100014615_pt1 | contig 15811 bp, 13 predicted proteins | sample Palsa_T0_1_FD_201949 | JGI IMG/M metagenome (GOLD analysis project Ga0302324, IMG submission 201949) | Peat permafrost microbial communities from Stordalen Mire near Abisko, Sweden - Palsa_T0_1 | ecosystem: Environmental > Terrestrial > Soil > Palsa > Peat permafrost | place: Sweden: Abisko...
ATGTTCGCCTTCGATCCGCGGCAGTCGGCGATTCTTCTAATCGGCGGCGTCAAGAGTGGAAAGGGCTGGACTGCAAAGATGGTCGCCGCAGCGGACAAGGTTTATTCGCAGTATCTTCGAGAACTAAAGAAAGAGGGGTTGATCAAGAATGCATAAGAAATTCAGCGATCTAGTAGCCGCAACAATGTCGCCGGAAGCGCAACTGCAGGCGCGCGGAATGGCGCAGAACGAACTTCAGAAAATGGAACTGGCACAACTGCGCGAAGCGCTCCAGGTAAGCCAGTCCCTCATAGCCCGCAAACTCAAGGTAACGCAAGTGGCGATCTCAAGGCTCGAGCGGCGTCCTAACCTTAAAGTCGGAAGCCTTATGAACTATCTGAATGCGCTCGGTGGAAGACTGGAAATGCGCGCAGTGCTTCCCGATCGCACCATTGAGATCACTCACTTGCTCGCCCCCAACCGCGTTGCCGCAAAAAAGGCCCGGAAGAATACCCGTGTCCCCGTCGCCCGCAACAAGGCTCGCCGGAAAGTAACTCGCTGAATAGCGTTCACCTCTTGGACCGCGGCGTGATGGACGTTGGGCAGTACGACTAATTCTCTGCAATCCCGCAACAGCCTATCCTTCAGGTCGCTCGTTTATCTCCTCTTAGGCATATCCACAAACCGGATATACCCGTCTCCGCGTTTTCCGATCCAATTTGGTTCCCTTCCAATTTGTATCCCCGCCATTTTGGTTGCCAACCATTATGGGTCTTGTTGGTTTGGCGCCGCGAACTCAGGATGAATCCACCGGATGCTCGCGGGGAGAACACGTGAACGAGGATGGAGATGCTTCTCGCTCCCGGCTTGAGAAGGCACCACATGATCGTGCTGAGCCTGACACGAAAAACGTTGCGTGGGATGTTGCCGGTCAATTCCGGATTCTTCATCGCAGGCCCGCGGAACGGGCGGGGCCGGGGGCCGAAGAGGAGGCTGATGGCGAAGAGGCTGGGCACCGTCCTCGAGCTGGTCGGCCTGGTGCTTCTCGGGCCGCAGACGAGCCCGGCGCAGCAGATGAGCAAGGTGACGGCGGTCAGGATGGAGGACGATCCCTACCATCAGATGGTCGGTGTAACCTGCCGCGTCAATGGTAGCCGGCGCCGCTACGTCTGCGTGATCGACAGCGGCGCTACCAACACAATCGTCTCAGACCGCGTGCTGAAGGCCGAGGGCCCCTTGATCGAGATGACCACCGGCAACGGAGTCGTCCGCGTCCACCAGCGGGAAGTCTCGTTAACGATTGCCGACGGCCTGGAGCTGAAGGCCAAGGCGCTCGTGCAGTCCATGATGCTGCAAGGGGTGGATATTCTCGTCGGGCAGGACGTGCTGCGGCAGTTCCGCTTCGTGATTTTCGATTACGAAGCTCGCCGGGTCGAATTTCAATGGTAACAGAAGCCGTCAGAACGGCTTCCGCTGACCACGCACTGCAGCAACTTGCCGGTTCGCGCGCTTAGGGCATCATCGCGGCAACGTTGCGCTTTGGAACGAAGCCCACCGGGATAAGCGCGACCTCTTTCATCGACGCGATGTCGATGGCCGAAACGGTGTTGCTCATGGAGTTGGAGACGTAAGCCGTCTTGCTATCCGGCGAGAGCGTCATCCAGGCGGCGCCCTTGCCGCTAAGGTCTGTCGTCCCCAGGAGCTTCAGGTCCGGAAGCGAATAAAAATAAACCGCGGAGTTTACCCGGCTGCTGACCACCAGAGTTTTCCGGTCGCTGGTGATCGCCATGCCATGGGAAACCTCGCCGCCTCCCGGAACGCCGGTCCTCCCGGGCTCCAGCGCAGGAAGCGTAATGCGGTTGATTTCCTTGCGCGCCTCGAAATCGAACACGGAGAATCCATTGAAGTTGGTCAACTGCATGATCAGCCATTTCGACGAGCCGTCCGGATTGGTGTACATCACCAGTGGGCGAACTCCCAGATCCATCGGCATCGTCCAGAGGATTTCATCCGTCTCGGCGTCGATGACGGTAAATTTCTTGTCCATGTGCGAGCCGGCAATCACGTACTTGCCGTCCGGCGTGACGTAGGCATTGTGCGTGAAGGTGCCCGTCGGGATCGTTTTCACATCTTTCTGCGAGGCGGTATCGATCACATCCACGCCGCCCTTTCCGTTCATGATCGTGACGTACACCTTCTTCCCGTCGCGGCTGATTCCGATGTTGTTCGGGTGCCCGCTCAAAGCGATCCGATTGATCACTTTGCGCGTCTTCCATTCGACGATATCGAGGGTGTTATCGGCCTCGGAGCTCACGTAAACGCGCGAGCCGTCCGGAGCCACGGCCACACCGTGGTTTACTTCGATGTCGGGAATGTTGCCCACCACCTTGTTGGTGACTGGGTCGATGATGGAAATATTATCTCCCGCAAAGTTCGTCTGAAGGATGCGCGGCTTGTTCGCGGCCGCGGTCCATGCCGCGATACTCAGGACGGCAATTCCGGTAGCCGTCACCCGCCGCAGAAAAGCACTTGTGTGAAGCATGTTCGTCATCCTCCCAACGTAGAATAAATTCGTATCGAGTCCGATTGGAATTCTCAGCCCTTCGCGCCGAATACCCATGCCTTCAGGATGAGCCATTCGGGATCCTGCTGCGAATTAAAGTGTTTGCCGCCGCTGTGGAAGCCGTCCCCGCCCGCTTCTTCCACGAGAGGATGACGCAGGAGCGGGCTCTTCAGGCTGCCCGGAATCACCACGCGGCTGTACTCCTGGAAATTCTTGCGCGAGGCTTCCTCGTCCCACATGGTAGCCCCGGGCGGCAGCATCACCAGGTGAGGATGCAGGCGCTCGTCGATCATATGGCAGGAAATGCAGCGCGCGTGCCCCGGCCGCTTGGCGAGAAAAATCGGCTGCACCTTCGTGCGAAAGTATTCAAAGTCAAGAACAGGCTTGGCGGAGTCCGCAGACGCCGCGGCGGCCGGCTGGGACGATCCCTCCGTCTGAGCAGGCGCGGGCTGCCCCATCAAGCCAATCAATGCTAGAACCCAACATGCAACTGCGTGCATGGATATGTCTCCTGGTGACGGCGATTAAGAGTTACGCACCATTACTTGCAAGCAAACGTTCGAGAGAATACTCCGGCAAGTTGTGTTTAGTCAATCGAAGTGCCGCGTCGCGTTTCTTTTCATTTGCTTCATTGCTTCATTTCCTTGCGAACCTCCAGCGGAGGTGGCGGAGGCATCTTCGCCATCTTTTCCTGATACTCCGGATACATCGTTTCCGCGCCCCCGCGGACCGCGTCCACCGGTATTCCCCATCGGGACGCGAACTCCGTCAAAAAGCGGTTTTCGCCGAGCGGATGATAGGCGACATAGCCTTCCGGGTGCGGGATATCCACGGCGGGAATGCAGGAAGTGTCCCGGAGATGCCGCCCCAGGGCGAGTATCCAGTTCGAGGTTCGGACGAACGGCTCCGTCATGTAAATGGGATCTTCCACGTCCGTGACGATGGTGAAAAAATCGCCGTGGCGGATGAAATACTCGATCATCGTGGCCCGGTCGCTGCGCGGCACTCCGTTCCGGCGAATCTGGCCTTCCTTCAGGTGCGTGGTGATCACCTTGAGCATGTCCGCTTCCCACTCGCCGGTGGAGAAGCCCTGCCAGGTGTGAGGCGCGTTCTCCGATGGGTGCGGGCGGCCGTCCATGTGAATGGTCCGTTCCGCCAACCGGTACCTCGTGGTCATGCGCCAGTCCAGCACGCCCTGCGTGAACGGATCGACGTCCGGCCAGAGCCGGATATCTCCCCCTCCCCGCACCGCGTAATCGGGCGGATGCGGATCGCACTCGTGCTCCACCATCTCCAGTTTTTGCGCGTCCCACGAATCCGCCTTCATGCGCGCGGCGTCGTTGATCGGCATGGAGGTGTAGTCGCCGATTTCGGGCCCCGGAATACGCTCGGGCTCGTCCTCGTAAAACTTGCCGTCCCAGTAACCCGACAAATCGACCTGCGCGGATGCGGGTCGGCTGAAAATCCCTCCGAGAAATCCCCAGAACAGCAGAAGAAAGAAAGTGGAAGTCCTGAAAAAAATGACCTTAGGCATCGTCATGCTCTCGATGTGGCGGGAAAATACTTTCAAATTCATGGTTTCTTTTTCGGCCGTTGCCCGGGACATAGTATCCGCGGTCGCCCGATTCTGCCAGCAGAGTTTTGGGCGCGCGGCGCGAAACGGGACGTTGAAAACGGCAGGCTTTCGCATATACTCCGCCGGTGACCAACAGAAACCCATCAGCATTTTCACCCATGGCGAGCTTCGGAAAGTGCGTGCGCGCCGCCTCGGTAGTCGCCGCAATAGTGGCCTTCCTGCTTTCGCCCAGTGGAAGCGCCGCGAAGTCGGGCGCGAAAGACTACTTTGTCTATGTCGGCACTTATACGGCCACAGCCAGCAAGGGTATCTACGGATATCGCTTCTCGCCAGCCACTGGCGATGTCACCCCGCTGGGCCTGGTCGCGGAGACCGTGAATCCCTCGTGGCTGGTGGTAACCCCCGACCAGCGTTATCTTTACTCGACCAACGAGCACCCCGGCGGCACAGACCCCGGCAACACAGTCAGCGCCTACGCCATCGACCGCAAAACTGGCAAGCTGAAGTTTCTAAACAAAGTTTCGTCCAAAGGCATTGGTCCGTGCCACTTAGCCCTCGATCGCACGGGTAAAATATTGATTGCGGCGAATTTCGGCAGCGGGAGCATCGCGACGTTTCTCATTGGGCACGATGGGCGCCTCGGGGAAGCGGCGGGCTTCATGCAGGATCATGGATCGAGCACCGATCCGGTGCGGCAGGGTGGACCGCACGCCCACGGCACAGTCGCTTCTCCCGACAACCGCTACGTGTTGGTGGCCGATCTGGGAGCGGATCGCATCTTTGCCTACCCCTTGAATCATTCGACGGGCGCGCTTGAGCCGAACGACACGCCGGCGGCGGTCCTCCCGCCCGGGCGAGCTCCGCGGCACATGTTTTTTCATCCCAATGGCAGGTTTATGTACATGGTCAGCGACAAAGGGGTCACCACTTTTACATACGACGCCGCTCAAGGGACGCTCATGGAAGTACAAACGCTCCCGTTGCCGGAAGGCTCCGAGGGGCAGAGCACATATTCAGAGGTGCAGGTGGATCGCACGGGAAGATTTGCTTATGACGCGAACCGGAAGGACGCCAGCGTCGGCGTGTTCGCCGCGGGTGCGAGCACTGGCATGCTGACGACGATTCAGCGCATCCCGACAGGCGGGAAAACGCCGCGCAGTTTCTCGCTCGACCCCACCGGCGCGTTTCTATTCTCGGCTAACGAAGGTTCCGGCACCGTGACGGTCTTTCGCGTGGATGCAACAACGGGCAAGTTGACCCCTCTGAGCCAGGTCCTGAAGGATGTTCCCGACGCCACCTGCGTGGCGTTCGCCTCGTCCAAGGACTAACTGGCCCAGCCTGCTGCGAAGGTGTCAAAGCAAGAAAGCCGATTATCTGGCTAGCGGGTCGGGGCGAACCTGGAAGTGCACTATCTGGCTGGTGGTTCCCTTCCCGCCTTCTATGTGCCAGACGACCCGCTCGTTGTTTCCTGCCCAGACACCGCGGCCTTTCCATCCGGCCTTCGCGTCGTCGATTCGCCCGTCCATCGAGCGCGTATAGAGACCCATTGGGTATGGCACGCGCAGCGTTACAAATTTTTTCTGATCGGGAAGGAACGCTATCAAGGAATCGGAGTCTGTGCCGTCGATGATCGGGATGTCGCGGCCCAGGCCGAGGGTGTTTTCGCGGTCGACCCAGCCTAGATAGAAATAATCCGCTCTTACGTCGGTGCCCTTGAATAGCGGACCTGGCACGGGATACAGAGTCCAACCTTCCGGGCAATGCTGCCCTGTGGCGGTCGGACCGTTGAGCACTTTGCATTTGCTGCGATCGAAGCGGCCTAGCTGGGCGCTGCCTCCCAGCGCCACCCACACTATGCCCTTGCTATCGACCTCTACCCCCTGCGTGTTGAAGCCCTCGACGCCGGGCGCCTTGGGATTGTTGAATGGCGGCTCGTAAACTTCTGTGGTGCATGTGGCGGGAGGATTCGCGCCCATCGCGTAGCGGATGATTTTGCCGGGCACCGACGCCTTAGGGCCTCCGTTGACGCCGCCTACCGCCCAGAAGCTTCCGTCAACCGGGTTCACGCCCACGCCGTAACTTTGACCTCCGCTAATCAGACGATCGAGCTTCGGATCGGGGGGCTGGTCGGGCGTGGTGTACGGGCCGGTTTTTCCATCGCCGTTGTAATCGATCACGCCGGGGCACCATCCCAGAGCCTTCTGCACATCGTGAGTGTCGTCCCATACGCGCGTGTTGAACCAGCTGAAGCCGCCGCTCGATAATCCGAGGCCCATGTAGAGGGTTTCGTCCTTGTCTCCGGCAAAGGCAGAGTGCCCTCCGCCGCAGGTATCGATGGCGGTCTGCTGGCCTGTCTTGGGGTCATACACGACCAGGCCCCTGCCCTCGACGCCGTTCTTGAACGCAAAATTCTTTGCATAGGGATTGTCGGCGCCGGCGCGGCAGAATTCGGGGACGTCCGCGCGCGTGGTTGCGTGATACCAGACGCGGCCCTTGCCATCCATCTTGGGCTCGCTCGCGGTCTTGATGTCGTGCCAGACGGCCTCGTCACCCCAGTAGGGAGACGGTGCGTCGTTTTGCGGCCATGACCAGGGACGCAGCCGCGGGGTATCTTCCGGATGGGTCATAGGAGCGGGCATATTGCCCTTCCGGAACTCCGCCGGGACCAGATACTCGAGCCTGTCCTGAGAATAGTCCGCGCCGTAGATGGCGCCGTAGGCGTTTACGGTGGGATCCCACTGATATGAGGCGACAATGTCGTGAACGAAGGCCCTGTCGGAGGCGTAATCCCATATCGAGAGCACCACATTGCGCTCGATACCCTGAGGGCGGGGCGGAATAGGCGGCACTTCGCCGGCGGCGATCCGGTCCGTCCAGCTCGCGAACATGGCCAGTCCCTGGTAGTGGCCCATGCGCGCGTCGATTGCGGCTAGCATCCGGCCGCCCGTCTGGCCGGATTTGACGCGGCGCTCCCACGCCAGAGAACTGGAATCGAAATTGCCGAGATTGGCGGGCATTTCGCGCGTGGCCTTGTCGCCCATCTGGTGGCAATCCTCGCAGACCCTTTTCACGTTGTAGACAAACTCGGCGCGATTGGAAACTTCCTGGCCGTTCTGCACTTCCTCCTGAGTGAGCCCGGGAATGGTTTCCCTTCCGGCGCGCTCTCCGCAACCCTGTGCTCCCTGGCGGCAATCGGCGTAGAGATTGGCATGATCGGCGGCAGGAGGAGGGGAGATCTTCATCGGAAAGGCGCTCTTGGGCGGAAGCTGCAAGAGCGAATACCAGTAATCGGCCGGGTAAAATTGCGCCGCGGCGCCGGCGTTCGGCGCGACGACCGCCTTGAGCGCGAGCGTCTTCCCGGGCGTGGCATCCACCGGCGGCGAGTCCACCAGTCCGTAGCCGCGCACCCAGACTTTGTAATTTGCTTTGGGCAATTCCGGCAGGAGGTAGCGACCCGCGTCGTCTGTGACGACGATCTTGCGAAACTTCACCTGAAAATCGCTGGTCTCCGCGATGACCCACACACCGGCTTCGTGGCCCTTCGAGCTGGTTACCACGCCGCCGATGTCGCCGGCGCTCACCGGCACCTTGCCTGCTTCCATCTGCGCCGCTGCTGTGGCCGCTGCCGATGCGGCCTCGATGTGGGTGATCGCGGCGAAGAGAATCGATGCAGCGATCAAACATCCAACGATGAGTTTCATGGCAGGTCACCCCCTGTCGCTACGCAGGCTCGAACCATAATGCCGCCGGTGGAAAAGAACAAGCGCAAAGGTGATTTGGAGCGCTCGAGCAAGCCGTTAAAAAGGCTCTAATCAACTAGCCGACTCAGATCCCACATTGTCGACGGAAGAACCTCCCAAGTCTCCAAACTACGAAAACAAATCGCGATAGCGACACCCCTTGCAAATCCGTTCATCCGATCGTTGCAAGGCTGGTATCATGGAGGCAATGGAGTATTGAGCGATGAATATCAATCTGACGCCTGAGCAGGAAGAAATCATCAAGGACGAGTTGAAGTCCGGCCACTTCCGAAGCGTTGAGGAAGTGATCGGCGAAGCTCTGCAAGTTCTGCGCGAGAAGGAGCAATCTTCAACTGCCGGTGCGCCTAACCGAGCGCAGCGAGAAGCCGTTCGCGAAATGCTTGCCTTTGTTGAGAAGAACCACGTGCGACTGGAAGGCGTCTCGGTCAAGGAATTGATTCACGAGGGCCACCGTCTTTGAGCGATTTCGTGCTGGACGCGTCTCTCACGCTCCAGTGGTTGCCGGAAGACGAAGCGGATCGGAAATACAGCCTGGCCGTCCTTGCAAGCCTCTCCGAAAAACGCGCCCTCTTTCCGCTCCTGTTTTTCTATGAAGTCGGCAACGGCCTGGTCATGGCCTGTCGCCGCAAGCGGATCAACGTTGATCAGATTGACGGCTTCTCAACGCGATTGAAGAGCCTTCCCATCGATTCCGCGCAGCAAACACCGTCCGAGATTCTCGAACTACCAGCGTTTGCGCAAGCCCGCGGCCTCACGAATTATGATGCGGCCTACCTGGCCCTGGCCCTCCGCTCCAAGCTTCCGCTGGCAACGACTGACGGCGCACTTCGCAGGACAGCCGCCTCCGAAAGCGTGGATCTTGTCGCTGTCTAGCATCCATTCGTGTCTAGTTCGTTCCCCTTCCGTACCCCAATGGCCCTTGCAAACAGATTTGCTCATGGTATCGTACCCCCGGAAAAACAATAAGCGGGGACCACATGACGCAAAGCCTTCGAAATCGGCCGACTCCGATGAGAGTGCGGAGAGCTAAAGGCGGACGGAGCCGGGGAATCAATTTCTGCGCGGTGGCGGGAATCCTGCTGCTCGCTGCTCTTGCGGCCATCACTCCCGAAATCAACGCGCAGTCGAGCGGCAATACTTCTGAATGGCCGACCTACGGGGCAGACCTCGCTAATACACGGTATCGGCCTTTTGACCAGATCAATGCCTCCAACTTCAACAACATGGAAGTTGCGTGGATATTCAAGACCGATAATCTCGGCCCCAAGCCGGAGTACAAGCTGGAAGGAACTCCGCTGATGATCGGCGGAGTTCTCTATGCCACCGCTGGAACGCGGCGGGCGGTCATAGCTCTCGATGCGGCCACCGGCGAATTGCTCTGGATGCACAGTGAGAATGAAGGCGAGCGGGCGCAAGTGGCCGCACGAAAGCTCTCGGGGCGCGGCCTGGCTTACTGGAGCAATGGCACCGAGTCTCGCGTTATTTACGTGACCACCGGATACCGGCTGATCTCCCTGAACGCGAAAACGGGCATTCCCGATCCCAGCTTTGGCGAGAACGGAGCTGTGGACCTCAAGGTGGGCGTCCAGGTCGGCACGGGCCAGCAGATCGATCTGGTAAAGGGAGAGATCGGGCTGCACGCCACCCCGATCGTGGCGAAGGACGAGGTCATCGTGGGGTCGGCCTTCAGCGAGGGCTTCGCGCCCAAGACGCATAACAACTCGAAGGGCCTGGTGCGCGCCTTCGACGTGCGGACCGGCAAGCTGATCTGGACTTTCCGGACCATCCCCAAGCCAGGCGAATTTGGCAACGACAGCTGGCTGGACGGCTCCTGGGCCACCAACGGAAACACCGGCGTGTGGGCGCAGATTTCGGTGGATGAAGACCTCGGCATCGCGTACCTGCCGGTAGAGTTGCCCACGGCAGACCACTACGGCGGCCATCGTCCCGGAAACGGGCTGTTCGGAGAATCGCTGGTTGCCGTCGACCTCAAGACCGGGCAGCGGAAATGGCACTACCAGCTCGTCCATCACGGATTGTGGGATATGGACATCCCTGCGGCGCCCATACTGGCCGATATCAATGTGGACGGGCGGACGATCAAGGCCGTCGCGCAGCCCACCAAACAGGGAATTCTCTACGTCTTTGACCGCGTGACCGGCAAGCCGGTGTGGCCGATCGAAGAAAAGCCGGTTGAAAAAGGCACCGTGCCCGGCGAGTGGTATTCGCCGACGCAGCCGATGCCCACCAGGCCGAAACCCTACGTACGCAACGGCGTCACGGCGGATGAGTTCATCGACTTCACGCCCGAACTTCACAGCCAGGCTCTGCAGGCTGCCGAACACTACAAGATGGGCCCGATCTTCACGCCGCCGGTGGTCTCGACTCCGGGGCAAATCGGCACGCTTACGCTGGCCACCAACGCCGGGGGAACAGTGTGGGCAGGAGGATCGTACGATCCCGAAACGCACGTTTTTTATATTCAGGCCTGCGACGCCTGCCTGGGCGTAGCGGGCCTCGTGCAGCCCAAGCCGGAAGTTTCGGACAATAACTACGTCTTGCACGAAGGAGGCGGCGGGGTGTCGGTGCAGGGATTGCCGATGATCAAGCCTCCCTATGGGACGATCAGCGCGATCAATCTGGACACCGGCGAATACCTGTGGCAGGTGGCGCACGGCGAGACACCGGACGCGGTGCGCAACAACCCGGCGCTCAAAGGACTCACGATTCCGCGCACCGGCCAGGCCCGCAGCGTCGGCACACTGGTGACGAAAACGCTGGTGATTTCGGGCGATCCGCTGTTCACCACCACTCCCGCGCACGGGCTCGGCGCGACACTCCACGCCTACGACAAGGTAACCGGCAAGGAAGTCGGCGCCGTCTATATACCTGCACCGCAGAGCGGATCTCCGATGACGTACATGCTCAACGGGAAACAGTACATCGTGCTGGCAATCGGGGGCGGAACGTTTCCGGGCGCCTATATTGCGTTCCGGCTTCCGAACAACTGAGCCGGGGCGAGAGGGCTTGCACGGCAGGGCTTAACAAAAGCATCTTCAGGTATCATCGACAACTATCATCGATATCAATCGACATCTAGCGACCAGAACGAGGAATGAATGACTGAAAACCGGAATCGGCACCTTGTTGCTAAGCACGCTGGGAGTGCGCCGCGTAGGATGCGCGGGCGCGTCGAAGTTTGTGCCTTGGCAGCGCTGTTTCTTCTCGTGGCTGTTACCGCACTGGCGCCGAAAATCAAGGCGCAATCGAACAACAAGGCGACCAACAAGGATTTCGAGTGGCCTACTTACAGCGCGGATCTGGCCGGCACACGTTACCGGCCGCTCGATCAGATCGATGCGTCGAACTTCAACAAGCTGGAGGTTGCCTGGACGTTCAAGACCGATAATCTTGGGCCGATACCGGAGTTCCGGCTCGAGGGAACGCCGCTCATGGTGGGCGGAGTTGTGTACGCCACGGCCGGTACGCGGAAGGCCGTCGTGGCGCTCGATGCCACCACCGGCGAACTGCTGTGGATGCACAGCATCAATGAAGGCGAGCGGGCGGCCGTCGCGCCCCGGCGCCTTTCGGGGCGCGGATTGGCCTACTGGAGCAACGGTAAAGAAGCGCGCGTGCTGTATGTGACGATCGGCTACCGGTTGGTTTCTCTCGACGCCAAGACGGGCATTCCTGATCCGGCCTTCGGCGAAAACGGAGTGCTTGACCTGAAGGTGGGCGTCGAATACGGCGCGGGCCAGCAGATCGACCTGGAAAAAGGCGAGATCGCTTTGCACGCCGCGCCCGTGGTGGTGAAAGACGAAATCCTGGTGGGGTCGGCATTTGAAGGCGGCAACCATCCGAAGACCCATACCAACACCAAGGGCCTCGCTCGCGCTTTCGATGTGCGGACCGGCAAGATGCTCTGGGCTTTTCGTACGATTCCGAAGCCCGGAGAGTTCGGCAACGATACGTGGCTCGATGGCTCCTGGGACAAGAACGGGAACACCGGCGTCTGGGCGCAGATATCCGTAGATGAGGAACTCAACCTTGCGTATCTGCCCGTAGAAATGCCTACGGGAGATCACTACGGAGGTCACCGGCCCGGCAATGGATTGTTCGGCGACTCGCTCGTTGCCGTCGATCTAAACACGGGCGAGCGGAAGTGGTACTACCAGCTGATCCATCACGGATTGTGGGACATGGATATCCCGGCGGCGCCGGTGCTTGCGGACATTACGGTGAATGGCCGCACCATCAAAGCGCTCGCGCAGCCGACGAAACAGGGAATCCTGTACGTATTTGACCGCACGAATGGCAAACCGGTGTGGCCGTTTGAGGAGAAGCCCGTCGAGAAAGGTACGGTGCCGGGTGAGTGGTATTCGCCCACGCAGCCGATACCCACCAAGCCGAAGCAGTATGCGCGCAATGGGGTGATGGTCGATGACCTGATCGACTTCACGCCCGAACTTCGCGCCCAGGCCTTGCAGATCAGCGAACATTACAAGTTCGGGCCGGTATTTACACCACCCGTTGTGAACAACGGCGACCAGCTCGGGACGCTCACGCTGGGCACCAGCCACGGCGGCACCGACTGGCCGGGAGGGTCGTACGATCCCGAGACCCACATCTTCTACGTGCAGGCCTGCAACGCCTGCTTGAGGGTGAAGGGACTTATTCCTCCAAAGCCCGGCACATCGGACATGAACTACGTGGTAGACATGGGCCGCATCAACGCCATCAGCAGGCTGCCGGTGCAAGGCTTGCCGTTGATCAAGCCGCCCTACGGGACGATCACCGCGATCAATCTGGATACGGGCGAATTCGTGTGGCAGATTCCCCACGGTACAACTCCGGATGAGATCCGTAATAGCCCTGTGCTCAAGGGGCTCGACATTCCGCCCACCGGCCAGGCAGACATCGCCGGCACGCTGGTGACGAAAACTCTGGTGATCTGCGGCGACCCCAACGAGGTGACAATCCCCTCGCACGGGAAAGGCGCGATGCTGCACGCCTACGACAAAGCAACCGGCAAGGAAGTGGGCGCTGTGTTCATGCCCGCGCCGCAGGTGGGATCGCCGATGACCTATATGGCCAATGGGCGGCAGTACATTGTCATTGGGATCAGCGGCGACACTGCCAGCGAGTACATCGCTTACCGGCTGCCGAAAGAGTGACGTTCAGTTTTCGCGATTGAGCTGCGGTCCGGTGCCGGGGATATCGCTGCCTCGGCCCTCTTCTAGTTCGCTGCAAATTTTGGCCAGCACGTCAGAGACGGACTTGGCATATTCGCCGGCTACGGCCTTTAGGTTGGCGAGGTTTTGCGGGTCCACGTCGTCCATCTCGCTCGAAGCGTCCTGCAAGTGAGGGATCTGGAGGCGGTAGTAGACGCATCCCGGCAGAGCCGCGAGTTCGTAATCGACTGCCTCTGAAACGCTATCCATTAGAACTGGTACGATCTGCTTCGCCCATCCGAGCAAGCCCCAGCCTTTTGCCTGCGCGTATGTGATTTGGTCCTGCCGGTCGCCTGTGCCGACCGAAACCACCACGATCCGCTGTGCTTCAGGGTACAAGTATCTCGCCTCGGCGTAAGCAGCCATCGAGGGATTGTTGACAAAGACTCCGCCGTCCACCAGGGCGTAGTCCTGATTGCCTCTGACCAGATGCAGAGGCGGGAAGAAGGTGGGCGCCGCGGACGTGGCTCGGGCGACGTCGGCTACCTTCCAGTTGTAGGAGGCATCTCCGGCGATGCGGTGGCTCTTGAAGAAAAAAGGAAGCTGGCTTTGCAAGTCATAGCTGGAAATCAACAGAGGCGTGAGAGCGGACTGAAACTCGGTATCCTGAAAAAACCGGGCGAGGGTTGCTTCCAAGGCATCCGGCGAATATTTGGGCCCGACGACCTGCAGTTCGGTCGTAAGAGGATTTTTCTTGAAAATCGCCGGGCCATTCTCCACATACATATCCACGAGATCAGAGGGGGAATACGGGCCGCCATCTTTGCAGCGCGTGCCTATCCCCAACGCGATAATGCCGCCGGTGGAGGTGCCCGCGATCAGGTCGAACGCGGTATAGAGAGGAGCGGCCAGCCGGCTTTGCAATTCACCGAGGATTACCGCGGGAATGATGCCGCGGATGCCGCCGCCGTCGATGGCGAGAACCTTGATGCTTTTCACGTGCCGACCTCCGTGTGCCGCGCCGGGAATGGCGCGCTACCGTCAGGCAGTGGCGGGCGGATGCGCCTGGCGAATGAAGGCGAGCGTGTTGCGGACGCATTCGTCCGCATTCGCGACGGCGATGTGGTAGGCGTCGCTGGTGAGCACGAGCAATCGTGAATTGGGAATTCTCGGCTGGTAGCGCAGCACGGTTTCGACCGATTGCAGGACGCTGCGGTCGCTGGTCATCACCAGCGTGGGCGCTTTGATGTTGGGCAGAACATTGTCCAGATCGATCTTGGCCAGCACTTTCTGGATATTGACTCGGGTGTCCTTGCTTACGGCCGCCGTCAAATTGTTGAAGTATTCGATCTCCTCGGGGCTGGCGTTGGAACCCAGCCGCTGACTCTGCGGCGCGTGTTCGAATTTGGGATCCACCGGCGCGAACGGGCCGCTCGCGAGCACGAGAGAGCGGGTCTTCTGTGGATAGGACGCTGCGAACTGCATCGCGATGACGCCTCCGGTTTTCGCGCCGACGATATGCGCGGAGGGAACTCCCACTTTGTCGAGGAAATTTGCGAGTACCGTAGCGAGATTCTCGAGCGTCCAGTCGAAGTCGGCGGGCGCGGTGGACTTGCCGAATCCCGGCAGGTCCGGGCGGAAGACGCGATAGTGCCGCGCCATTCCCGGCACCCATCCGAACCAGACTTCCCCCGATTCGAGATTCCCGTGAATGAGAAGCGCCGCTTCCGGGTTGACCCATGGCGCACCCAGCCAATCCTCCCTGTAATGCAATTGCAAGCCGGGGCTCAACGCAACAGTGGGCGCAGCGCTTTGCTCGCGGCTGTCGGAATCCGAGGCGGACCGCGCGTCCTGTGCGCTCGCCATGCCGGAAATGCCCAACGCGGCGGCCGTGCGATAGCTGAGCTGCAGCAACCCTCTGCGTGAAATTGGTTCGGCCATTGCTGTTCCTCCTGAAACCTTTCTCCTTGGCCCATTCAGCGAACAATCAGAGAAAACCGCAACATTCGCCATGCGTCCCAAGGACAGGCGCAGGCCACGATCCCGCGTATGGTGCCGTTTCGGCGCCCATCGTCGCACACTCGGCGCACGAATTTCAAAAAAATCCACGCCAACTTTGCCGCGGTTACTTTCGGTGAGGGAACGCGTGTGTTAGACTCCGCGAAGCAGTCCTGCAAGAAAACTTTTTGCCGCGCGACTGCCGATTGGTGGAACTTCGGGCTCTGTGCAACGATTCCCCGCGAACCCCGCCAGGCCCGGAAGGGAGCAACGGTAACGGGTCAGTCTCGTGTGCCGCGGAGTACCCGAAGTTCCTCTTATCGTTTGCTCGGCACATACAACGAAAGACAAATGCGAAAAGAGAAGCAGAAAATGACGGGCGCGAGCGGAAGCAGAGCCGGGCGCGTCGCGACGCGGGCTATTTCCCGATGAGCTACAAGGTGATCGCGCGGAAATACCGGCCGCAGACGTTTGCCGATCTCGTCGGGCAGCAGCACGTAACCAAAACGCTGGCCAACGCGATCAACTCGAATCGCGTGGCGCACGCGTACATTTTCTCGGGCGTTCGCGGCGTGGGCAAGACCACGACGGCGAGAATTCTCGCCAAAGCGCTTAATTGCGTGAAGGGACCAACGGCCGAGCCGGACAACACCTGCGACGCGTGCCGGGAAATTGCCGCCGGAACTTCGCTCGACGTGCTCGAGATCGACGCGGCATCGAATCGCGGAATCGACCAGATCCGCGAATTGCGCGAGATGGTGCG
>Ga0302324_100014616_pt1 | contig 15811 bp, 22 predicted proteins | sample Palsa_T0_1_FD_201949 | JGI IMG/M metagenome (GOLD analysis project Ga0302324, IMG submission 201949) | Peat permafrost microbial communities from Stordalen Mire near Abisko, Sweden - Palsa_T0_1 | ecosystem: Environmental > Terrestrial > Soil > Palsa > Peat permafrost | place: Sweden: Abisko...
ACATACGACGACCTAACCAACATGCCCGCCAGAAACCGTCTCGATTGGCTGAACCGGTCCCTCGACTACGCTCCGCAACCGTATGAGCAGCTGGCCGCGCACTACCGGCGCTTGGGCCACGACGAGGAGGCCCGCCGTATCCTGCTGGCTAAGCTGCGCCAGCGCAGGCGGCAGCACCCCTGGTGGAAGCGCTGGTGGGGATGGCTACAGGATGCACTTGCTGGGTATGGGTATGCGCCGGGCCGCGCCGTACTGCTGCTGGCAGGAGCATTCGTCGCCGGATGGCTGGTATTCAGCACCCGCCATCCCGTGCCCGTGGGCCCAGGACCGCACCCGGAATTCAACGCCGCGCTGTACACCCTCGATGTGCTGATCCCCACGCCCGCACTTGGTCAGGCCAGCGACTTTGATCCGCAGGGGCCAACGCTCGCGGTGGCAGCCGGATTGCACATCCTGGGCTGGCTGCTTGCCATCACAGTCATTGCCGCGATCACCCGCTCCTTCAGCAGGACCTAGGAACTGACTGTTCGCGCCAACGTCCAATGTCGTTTGGCGCACCAGGTAAGGCATGATCCGGCAGCGGATCGCGCTGACGCTACGAGTGTGAACTCGGAGAGGTCAAACTGGACCTGGAGCGACAGAACCCGCCCTGGGTAGCTCAAAGGCACAGAGCAGATCATGGTCGGCGCTCCGTTGTGCATGCACGCCGCCCACGTCACCGGGTACCCGCAAGGCTTCGGGCGTGGGGCCGTTCCGTTTCCCGCACCATCCGAATCGGTGATGAGAGCGGCTCGGCGGACCGCGACGTCAACGATGTTGGAGGAGTCGTTCAGGCTGCGCGCTCCCGTCAGGCCGGGGCGCTCAGGGGCACAGGTCTCCGCGTCGGGAGCGCTCCGGTGCGCCGCTACCCTTGAGGCGGATCCCACGAACAGGACGCGATTTCCGGCAATGAGCACTCTAACGGCCACGGGCAATCGGCCTGAGTACGACGCATGGCACGAGAGCGGACACGCCGCGGGCTACCTCGCGCAGGGCATCGCGCTCGACTACGTGACCATCGTCGGCACGGCTGAGATACCCAGGCCACACACACAGCCGATCGATGGCACTGCGGGTTCCTGGGGGCAGAAGGCGCTAATGAGTGCCAGCGGCCTGATTTCCGGATTCCGCTCCAATGGATGGGGCCTGGGCATTACAGGAGTCGTCGATCTGCTGCTCGGCTCGGCGGACGACCGATTCGAACTCGTGGGCTACAACACAGATCGGCGTACTTGGCTTCCGCGGGGTCCGATTGCTGCGCCGTATCAGGACCTCTCGTGGATCAATCCTCCGCGGCTGTTCACCCCGGCGGAGGCGGTCGCCTTCTGGGCGGAGAGCGAGCAGTTCGTCGAGCAGGTTCGGCCCGCAATAGATGCCCTGGCCCATCGGTTGCTCCGGGAGGGCACCGTCAGCGGTGTGGTCGCTGAAACGATGTTCGAGCACGCGCTGAGCGGGAGCCCTGCTCTTCGCCTGCCGCAGTGGGCGCTAAGCATCAGCCCGACAGGCGTAGCCGATTCGACCGGCGATGTGCCAGCATCTGCTGCGAGCGGCCGGCACTAGCACCCGGTGACGTCGAAGCGCAGGCCCCGCTCGCCAAGATACGGGAACTCGCAGTCAATGACCGCGCCCAGCGCCCGGACGCGGCCATCAGCATGATGGGCTGGTTGCGGGCATCCTTTTCGGCCAGCTCGCGTGACCGGTTACGTTGTGCGGCCTGGTACTGCCGCGTCGGCTGGGCGGGCAGGGACCGGGCCTGGGCTGTTGAGCATGAGCGCGAGCGCGTGCCGCTGCGCGGGGGTGAGCGGGGGTGCTGCCTCGGCCAGGTCGGTGATCCAGGCATCCAGGCTGCTGCCGGGGTGGGATGCGGGGTGCCCATTGGGGTCGTGACTCTTGTCGCGTTCGGCCGGGGCGCGGGTGCCGGGTCGGCTTGCTGTCGCGGCTCCGGTTTCCCGCTGCGGCGCTGTTCCCCTGGCACGCATGAATTGAAGGCTAGCCATTGACGGTCATCCCGCAAATCGTGGTGCGGCAACATAGACACCCTTTAGACCGGACTGAGCAACACGCACCATCATTCATACGCACTCAGCAACACCGGCCATCACCGGCTATCGTCGGCCAACGCCGAAAATTACCCGAGAATTTTTTGCTTGACCACGTAAACCCGGGATACCTCACCGCGTCGCGTGTTCAAGCATTCACCGGGACACCAGACCGGCGGCACCGGGTTGGTCTTGCCGACCTGATCCCGGTGTGCCACGCCCGCCTCACCGAGCACAGGGTTCCGGCCACTGGCCTGGGGTCCAGCACGGCCGGCAACTCCGGCGACGACATGAGTGTGTGTTGCCAGCAAGGACTCCAGGTCCGCTTCCGGCGCGCTTGGGCGACCGCCAGCCCAGCGGCGAGGAGAAGGAATGTGCGGCCATTTGCCAGCATCTATTACATTGGATGAAGGTGGCCGTCAGGGCCGCGAAGCAAGATGCGCATAGCGTTCACTTCCGTTTGGACCGAGCGCGGTCCAGCGTGCATACTGAAACAAGCCGGGCAGGGTTAGAGAATGAAATTCACGGCGCATTCGCGCCGCGCTGGCAGCGAGAAAGGACAGGCCCGTGGCGTCCGTTCTGCATGACGACGAGGTTCGCGACGAGGAGCAGCTGGGCAGCGCCCGGCCGCGCCGCCGGACCCGGTATCAGGGACGGCGTGGACGGACGGTGCGGTTCGCGCTGACCGAGGAGGAGTACGCCGAGGTGTCGGCCGCTGCTCGCCAGGCCGGGCTGGCGCGCGGTGCGTACGCCGCCGAAGCCACCTTGGCGGTCGCACGGGGCGAGGTCGCGATATCGGATGCGCCGCTGCGGGACGCCTTCTACGCCCTGGACCGGGCCGCGCTGCTGGTGCGGCGGATCGGTGTCAACCTCAACCAGGCGGTCGCGAAGCTGAACGCGACCGGGCAGCGGTCCGGTGACCTTCTTCCGTACGCCCAGGAGAGCGTCCGCCGCGCCGCCCGGCTGGAGGCGGCCGGGGAAGACCTGCGGAAGCGATTCCTGCGCACCAGCTGCGTACCCGGACGGTCGGGACCGCGCGGATGGCCGGCCGGACCGGATTCCGCGCTGCGTTCCGCCGAGCCGGGATGACCGGACCACGTTCCGCACTGCACCGCCTCCGCGAGGACGGCGTCCCGGCCCGCGCTCCGCGCATCCGGGGCCGGAACGGATGGCGTCCGGCATGGTCCGGAACGCTGCGGATCGCGTTCCGCCGTCCGGGTTGTGGAGAAGGTGCCGGTCCCGCCTTTCCGGGTCGTTGGCTGGGGACGGGTGAGCGGTGATCGGGAAGGTCTGCCCGCGCGGCCAGGACGTGGCCGGGCTGATCCGCTACCTGTACGGTCCCGGACGCCGGGAGGAGCATACCGACCCGCACATCATCGCCGGTTACCGCGACCCCGCTGACCTGGAACCCCCGCTGCGCGCCAGCGGCAGCCGGGACTTCCGCCGCCTGACCGGGCTGCTCCGGCTCCCGCACGACGCGCTCGGCAAGTGGGGGTACGCCAAGCCGGTATGGCACTGCTCGATGCGCGCCGCCCCCGAGGACCGGCTGCTGTCGGACGCTGAATGGGCCGGCATCGCGGTCGATGTGATGCACCGGACCGGGCTGTGCCCGCGTGGGGCCGGAGATGACGCGGTGCGGTGGATCACGATCCGGCACGGCCCGGACCACATCCACCTGGTGGCGATGCTGGCCCGCCAGGACCGGACCCGCCCCCGGGTCGTGAACGAGCGGTACCGGGTCCGGGACGCCTGCCTGACCGCCGAGCAGCGGTACGGGCTGCGGTCCACCGCCCCGGCCGACCGCACCGCGGCCCGCCCCCCGTCCCGCGCCGAGACCGGCAAAGCCGCCCGCCAGGGCCGGGACGAGCCGGCCCGGAACACGCTGCGCCGCCACGTCGCCACCGCCGCCGCGTCCGCCGCCAGCACACAGGAGTTCTTCGCCCGGCTGGACCAGGCCGGGGTACTGGTCCGGCTGCGGTACAGCACTAAGAACCCCGGCCAGGTCACCGGGTACGCGGTCGGGCTCCCGGACGACACCGCCAAGGCGGGGGAACCGGTCTGGTACGGAGGCGGCAAACTCGCCGCTGACCTGTCGTGGCCTAAACTCCAGCAGCGGTGGACCCGCCCGGCCCGCCCGGGCTCCCCGCTGACACCAGGCGAGGCCGATGCGCTGTGGGAGTACGCCGCCCGCGCCGCCGCTGATGCCACCGGGCGGATCAGGTTCTTCAGCGCGACCGGGAACCCGGCCGCTGCCGCGGACGTGGCCTACGCCGCAGCCGACGCGCTGCGCACAGCCGCCGCCGCGCTGGGCAGCCGGACCCTGCGCCACGCCGCCGACGACTACGACCGGGCCGCCCGCCAGCCCTACGGGCGGATACCGGGCCCGACCCCGGCTGGGAGCCAGCTCCGTCATGCCGCCCGGCTCATCTCCGCCTACGCCTACCTCACCGAAGACCGCACCCTCACCCCGATCGTGCTGATCGTCCGCCTCGCCGCGCTGGCCGAAGCCCTCGCCGAACTCCGCGAGTCCCAGCAGTACGCCGCCCAGGCCGCTGCCGCGCTGCGCGCCGCCCGGCACCTGCGCACCGCTACCAGGGACGCCCCGCCCATCAGGCCACCTGGCAGGCCCGCCACGGCGACCCTCACCACGCCGGAACCGTCCCGGCCGCGCCCCACTGCCACCGGACTCGCCGCGCTCAGCTTCCCCACGACAGCCTCCCGCCATCCCACACCAGGCCAGCCCGGACCCGGCCCGCGCCAGCCGCCACCGCCACGGCGGCCACCGCTACCACGACCACGCGGCCTTACCCGCTAATCTGCCCATCCCGGCTCCGTGCCCGTAGGAGAGCGTGATGACCCTATGTCCATCGGCGGTGGACCGGCCCGGCTCATCGTGCTCCTGTGACGGCCCAACCTGCGCGGGTTCGGCGACACAGCGACGGCGGGGCCAGTACGGGTACCGACTGATCACCGGGGCCTGCACCTCCTCGCTGTGGCGGATGACCTTCGGGTACACCGCGCCGATCCAGTGGGACACCGGATCAAGGGCTGGGGCGTGGTCGGCATCGGGGAAGCTGAGGAACTGATCCACCACGACCAGATCGCGTGGGTACCCGCCGAGGAAGGGCAAGATGGGCGATGGTCGGCCCTGCCTGTCTTCCGCCGCGCTGCGAAGCTGGGCAATCCAGACGGAAACCCGCCGGCAACCGCACGCCGGCCGGGGAACCGGTAAGCGGGCGGCCGGGCATGATGACGCCCCTGTTGCGCGCCTGGCGAACACGCACCGGGGCGTCTTCTCAACCCGCCGCGCTGAACCCCGCCAGGGAGTCAGGGATGAACGGGGTGCAGCAACAGCAGCGGCCCGCCGGCCGGGCTGTCCCGCACCACTTCCACACGGTCAGGTCTGATCATCGTTCCTGGCTCGCTTGCCGAGCTCCCTGTCGATGGCGGACATCTCGGCAGCGATCGATACCCGGACCGGTGAGCCGGGGAACGCGAGAGCCAGGCTTACCTCGAGGTCACGGCGTGCACGGTCAAGCTCGGCAGCGGTCATCGCGCTTACGTCGTGGTCGCGGTCAGCCATTGGCGAGCCTCGCTCGCGACTCCTGCTCTGCGATGACCTCAGTTAGCTGTCTGGACAGATCCTCACGTGAGCGCATGTAGCGGGGCAGCGTGTCCATGGCCAGCGTCTCTGTCAGCCGCTCACGCAACGCGCGCAACTCAGAGGATGTCATCTGCTCTATCGGCTGCTCTGCTGGCTGCCCTTCCAGACGTGTCACGCTGTCTCCAGAACGCAGTAGACGACTTTGCCGCCGCCCGGCGGGATGAAATAGGACCATTCCTTGCTCAGCGCTTCGACGAGCATGAGGCCCCGGCCGTTCTCCGCTTGATCATCGGCGGCAGACCGGACCGGAGGATTTCTGTCGGTGTCGTAAACCTCGATGAGCAGGCACTGGGGGAAATGCCGCAAGGACAGCCGGATCAGGCTCGCGTTCGCGCGTTCGGAATACCGCAGCGTGCGAGCGGGGTCGCCGGCGAACCGGACCGCATTGGTGACTAGTTCGGAGACCAGCAATTCGGCTGTTTCAGCAGTATCCGCGCTGATTCCCCGGCAGGAATCCAGGAATTGCCGGGTGTACCGGCGTGCCCAGAACGGAGATGTGGGCAGCGTAACCAGAGCGAACGCGCCGACGTCCGCCGGCTTGGGCTGGCCGGGGTGATGAGACAGCCAGGCTGACCCGAATGCCGGGCTGGTGTGTGGCGTGGGTTCGCTGACGCGGCGTGCTGCCTGTCCGGTCATCGTGAGCCTGTCACCCGCTGGCCTGCGGGCGGTTTGCGGTGCGGCGGGCGTGGTCCTCGCGGACCATCCCGCGCAGCAGGCGGGGGCTGGCCGCTTCCAGGAGCACTTGCCGGTCGGCGTGCGGAACGGCCTTGAACGGCTGTTCGCCGTCTTGGTCGTCGTGGGTGATGTCATATGCGGCCGACCAGTCAGCCAGCAGGCATTCCCACTGGTCACGCTCATCAACAGTCATTTTCACTGTGCTTAGTCCTTCAGTTACGGCGCCCCGGGGCGTCCCAGGGAACAAGTACCGGCGTTCCCTGGGACGCACTGACAAGCGTGCGTTGAGTGGCATACCGTTCGCATTAGGTCACAGGCGTATTTGAGGAAGGCGCGGCAGGTTTGAAGGCGGCCCTGCCGGCGTGGGGATCAAGGGCGGGACGTGAGGAGGCGTGAAATGCCCGGTGGGCGCGGTGAGGATGATGAGCGGAGCATGTTCGCGGAGGAAATGATCGCGACACGGAACCAGCGCGGGTGGACACAAGAGGAACTCGCCGCGCGGATGCTCGTCAGTACTTCCACGATCGCGAACATCGAGTCTGGTTACCGGGCTCCCACCCCAGCTCAGGCGGCGCAGGCTGATGAGGTGTTCGGGACCCCGGGGACGTTCCAGCGCCATGAGCGGCGGATGCGCGGCATCCCGTTCTCCGTCGGGTTCCGCCCGTTCCAGCCACACGAGGCCGCAGCACGGCTGCTCAAGATGTTCGAGCATTCGCTAGTCCCTGGGCTGTTCCAGACCAGGCCGTATGCACAGGCGATCACCGAGACGTATCCCGAGACAACTGCGGAGGTTGCCAAGGAACGGGTAGACGGGCGGATGGAGCGTCAGGCGATCCTGTTCCGGGAGGACCCTCCCCCGCCGCGCGTGCACGCGATCCTCGATGAGCAGGTGCTGTACCGGAACGTCGGCGGTCCCGCCATGATGGCCGAGCAGATGGGCCACCTAGTGGAACTGGCCATGATGCCGAGGATCAGCATTCAGGTGATACCCGCCGACAGGCCCCATGCCGGGCTGCTCGGGGCTTTCGTGGTTGCGGAGAACGACCAGCCCCCGGCTATCGTGTACCTGGATCGCGCGCTGGACGGACAGGTCGTGGAGTCCGCCGAGGTCGCGGAGACGATTGACGTCGTGTTCCGCGCGCTCCAGATGGAGGCGCTTACCGGCAGCGCTTCCCTTGAGAAGATGAAAGAAGCGGCACAGCGATGGAAGGAACAGACCGCTCCCTGACGACGTGGCGTAAGTCCACCTACAGCGGCGGGAACGGCAGCAACTGCGTTGAGGTCGGGGAGACCGAACGTGCGGTCCTGGTGCGGGACACCAAGGATCGTGCGGGCGCGGTGCTGACGTTCGGCCCCGATGTGTGGCAGCGTTTCGCTGCCACGATCAAGAGCACAGATCGGACGTAAGTATGTAAGTCCTGTAAGCCCTGACCGCAAGACCCGCGCCGGGGCTTAGAGGCGTGCCCGGGCTGATAACGCACGGGGTTGACTATGGTCCCGCGACCTTGCTAGGTCCAGACGAGCCCTTCGCTGTGTAGCTGGCTCAGCGCGCGGGCCAGTGTGAGTTCAGCAACACAGTTCCCGCCGCCGAGCGGTGGGCGATCGACATACGCGGCTGCGAGGCGTACCGGCACCCTGGCGTCAGAGCTGTACCTGGCGGCATCGCCGCTGCCGAGCTGCCTCGCAGCTATTTCAACGGCGTGTTCGTGCCGGACGTCCTGAAGCACCCTCCCTCCCAGGACGCCGTGGGCGCGGCGCTGGCCAGGCTCGGCGAGCCGCTGGCCCCGCCGGCGGCCGGATCGCTGGACCCGGCTCGACGCCGCGACGCATCACCACATGCCGATGAGCGGGCGACTGGAACTCCGCCGCGTCCGTCATGACCGGGATTCAGGGGAGAATCTTGGACTCGGGTGATCTATCGTATCCGGGTCTGGCCAGAGACCTCCAATAAACCATTCTTTCACTATTGGCTCCAAGTCTTTAGCAAAGCGGTCACCCCTTTTCCAAACTATTTCTGTTGCCCATTGCCGACCAGCGCCCGCAACCCAGTCGGCGAGTTGCAGTTGATGAACTACTTTGCTGTCTGCAAACTCGATCGCCACTGCTGGCAGCGGTGACATAAGCGCTCCAGGGCGTGTCGGATCCGGAAGTTTACTGGCGCCCAGGAGTTTAAGTGCGTGTTTGGCGACTACTTTTGACGTATCGTGAATAAGCACAAACTGACCTATATTTTGGCCAACATCCCATACGAGCGCTGCGAGGCAAGGGATAGCTGGATCAAGTTCATCGCGAAGATACCCGCGAGCAATGTCATCAACGAGCTCTTCAGCTTCATCTCGCATGTACGTAAAAAGGTCTATAGTTCTACGCCACTCAGGTGCCGCCGTCTGGCAGTAGTTGTCGATCGCGGTGAACAGGTCGTCTACGGTTGCTTGGCTATTTCCGCGGACCACTTTTACGAAGGTGGTTAGCATTGTGTCGTAGGCTGACTTGTCCCCAAGTACCGGGCCAACGGCGTTCATCAAGTTGGCCAAAGCGACGGCTGCGCCGTCCTCATACATGTTATAGCCATCCTTATGCGCCCTGGGCTCAATGAGTAGATCAACCATCTTTGCTTCGACCATGAATCTCTTATGGGCAACATAGAATCGTACGCGATCTCTCGGTAGTTTCCTGAAGCATCTGAGCAATGCCGCTCTTCCGCGGCCACTTCTTGCCAAGGAAGTGTATTTCGGTTCGCCGTACCCTTTCGGAAGCTGACTGACTACGTCATCTACCAATGCGGCAGCTAGGTCATCCTGAAGACTGATGGACGCTAGGCTGAAAACCGGCTGTGAGGTATCGAGCAGATTCTCTCCCGTACTGTTGGATTCGTCGACATAAACTCTCGGAAGGATCAACAAACTCATTTAGAAGACTCCAATAATATTTTTCAACCTTCGTGAACATTGCTTATATTAACATTGCGTGCTTGGCCAAGTATATTCAACCTCGGGCATTCAGGGAAGGTGGCTAGGTTTAACTACGCACGACCCTATCGATGGTCCTTCTTGCGCTTCGCGGCACGCTCATCGGCCCGACGACGCTGCGTCATCTGCGCGCGTGTGTCGATGTCGCCGACTGGTCGAAGTGATGCGACCAGCTCGGCGAGGATCTCTGGCTCAACCTCGGCCTGACCCGAGTCATAGGATGCGCCGATGAGTTCGCCGCTTGGTTCGTCATACACGAACGAGGCGCCCCGACGGTATCCGAGTTGGTGCTTCTTGGCCACCATGTAGGCGTGGGCTCGACGGACGACCTTCTCGCCGTCTATCGCCTCTGGTCGGGTCATCCACACCAGCAGCCAGCCGTCCCGCTTGGTGAGGCCCCAGGGGGTGGCAATGCTCCTCGGCTTGCCGTTCGAGGCGGGGTTGCTGGCCAAATCGCCTGGATAGGCCGCGAGCTGTTGTTGGGCGTCTGACGAGCCCTCAAGAAGAGTTGCCCCAATGCTCAGCCATCCGAAGATTACGTTCTCTTGGAGCCAGTCGACGAGCGGGGCAAGGGGTGAGGGAACCATGCGGGGCTTGGGTGCCACGTCGTCGACTTCGATCCCCGCTGGAGGGTGCAGCGAGTAGTACCACGCATCCAGATCATCTGTGTGGCTCGTGACAAGCCCAGGAACTTGTTCCTTGAAGCGGCGCACGTCTGCGGTGCGGGGCTTGCCGAGCCACGGCATCTCCCGCGAGGCCACTTCTGGGTCGGGCTCGACGTAAAGCCCCATCCGGAAGAAGAGCAAGAAGAGGTCCAACTCGTCCACGGCCATGAACATCTCGGTGGCCCTGGGTTCGGTCCGCCGCCGTAGGTACAGCAGGAACTCTGCAGGACGGTCGACAAGTTGAGTGACGAGATCGAGATCGTTGAGCGAGACCGTCCAAGGGATGTTGTCCGGCGGCAGGAGCCCTGCGCCAGCCAGCTTGGCGGTTGCCGTGGCAATGCCTGGCATGTCGTCGAGACTCGTGACGACGGAGTGGATCTCGCGAACGTCAGCCAGATCGAGCCAAGTCCCATCTCGGAGACGAAGCCCCTTATCGTCAACGATCCGCTCTTTCATGCGTCCTGCCTGCTCAGCCCCCTTCGTGATGGCGGAGGCAAGGTTCCGGCGCAGGGGGTTTACCTCGCCGGTTCGCGAGCGGTCGCTGAGGGGGATGGCCTTATCTTCGACGATAAGCGCGACGTCGTGGATGACGAACAGGTGATCGCCCTCCACCAGCTTCGTGTAACCGGCGGGATGCCCAGTCGCCTCAGATTCGTTCGCGGGCACGAGGTACTCGATGCCGCGGTGCTCGGTAACCCCAGGGACAAGTTGGTTGAAGAGCTCCCCGACCCGGTCTTCCAAATGCTTCCCACGATGGGCCGCGTAGGTCTCCCAATGAGCCGAGTTCTTCAGAGCGTCTTCGAGCCCCGCCTTCACCGCGTCGGCGATGAGGGCTGGATGGATGGTCATCACCAAGTCGTCTCGGGAGATAAGCGGGTGGGAGCGCACCGGCGAGTTGCCGTCTAGGTAGGTCCGCAACGCCATTTCTGCGCCTTCTGACGGAGCAGGTGCAGCGAAGAACGCGGCGACTTTTCTGCCCACTTCCACCGACAGTCCCGATCGGTCCGCGACGTCGGCAACAGGAAGGGCCGCTTGAGCAGCGGACGGGTTGAAGAGGCCGGTGAGTCCGCCGAGGGCAATGCGCTTCTCGTCATCCGTAGGCACATGTTCCTGGCTCATGTCGATTGCGTTGAACGCATCAGCGAGACCTTGACCTCGCTCGTTGAGCTGATCCGTCTGCATCTGGTGGCAGGTGTTAAGGAACGACAGTGCATCCTCGACGCCGAAGCCGAGAACCGATCTGATCCCGGCGTCGACCGCCGACTCGCCAAACAATCCTCTGAGCGTCGCATCGTGCATCTCGGGGTACGAGGTCCCGCGCATCCAGCGTCCATTGCCGCGAACGAATGCGGCCACCTGCGCCATGCCATCGGCCTTGTCCGCCGCGAGAAGGTCGCGAACGGTGGCGAGGTTGAGGAGGTCATGGGCGAGCGGGATGAGTCGCTCGCTGATGACACCGCACAGATCCTGGTCAACGCGTTTGGCATCAAGGCTGGCACCTATTTCGGACGCTGCGCAAAGGAGAGCAACGGCCAAGATTTCACAGACGGCTGGGCCGCTTTGTGTGCCGGCGGACGGTATGACGCCCACGGGGGCGAACGGCAAGGTCATCATCCGGATGGCCTCAAGCGTCCCCAGAGGGTCGTAGCCAGCGAGCCCCACGACGAACTGCTTCGCTGCATCATCTATGCGCTTGTTAACCTCTGCCTGAGGATCGGTCGCCTGCAGAACGTCTGACAAGAGCTCAGCCGTATCGAACGTGCTGTTGAGCACTACCTCGGCGTGCTGGTCCATGCGCCCGGCCTTGGGCTTGTAGCGGCGTGACTTCCTACGCCGGTTCCGTGAGGACTTAGATGCCATCAGAACGCGGGCTGTCCCATTGCGCACTGCTTTGCCCAGTTCGCCGGAATGCCACTGGCGTCGACGTTGCCCGCGATCAAGCAGTCTTCCGGCACGTAGTCACGATAGCGAGGCTGAACCAGACCCTGCTGGCGAACGACACAGGCCCGCCGCCGCGACAAGCCGGTTGAGCGAGTCCTCGACGTTGGCGGACCTCTCGCCGAGAAATTGGTCAGGGTGCGCTGGGTGTCCTGGCGCTCGTCGTGTACAGGTTCGTCACCCCCCGTGGCGACAGCTCGCGCCGTTGGCGCCCTTCGGTCTCGTCGTCGTGGTGTATCTGGCGCCAGGCACGATCATTTCTGCGCATGATGGCATCAAAAATCTATATGACAACCCAGGTGGGACAGCTCGTCACATTCGCGTTGCTGTCGGGATAGTTTATACAGCCGTTCCTGGCCTCCATCGGAGGGTGACTCAGCCTCAGGTCAGCCCGATAGGAGCGTCCGCTCAATGCCGCATTCCGCGTGTTCGGCGGAGCTCACCGAACTGCTGGTGGGCAGCCGCCCTACGGGGTACCGGGGCGCTATGAATCAGAGGCGGCCGGTGGCGTGAAGGAGAGCGCGGGAGAACCGGCTCAGCGGCAGACCGGGCAGTTCTCCGGGCGTGAACCAGGCTAGCTCGCTGAGCTCGCCATCGCCGACTGCCGGGGAACCGCTGATGATCCGGGCCTCATAGACGGCGGTGACGTAGGCGGTGCGGTCGCCATTGGGGTAGCTGACCTCGTAATCGGGGCCGCCGAGGACATCCACCAGGCGGACCAGCTGGACGTCGGCGCTGATCTCTTCGCGGGCCTCCCGGACCGCCGCCGCGGCGGGCGGCTCGCCGACGTCCACGGCGCCGCCCAGGACACCCCAGCCGTCGTCATGGCCGGCGTGGCGGACCAGCAGAACCCGTCCCGCCTCGTCGACGGGCAGGACCGACACCGACGGCACGAGCAGCAGTTCATGCCCGACGACGGCGCGCAGCCTGGCGATGTGCGCAGCGATACCCACCTGGGTAACCCTACGGTCCGGCAGCCCCAGACCGGAGCGCGCCGCGATCCTCCCCGGGCCGATGTCACGCTGCCGGGCCGCCACGGAAGCGACACGATATTCTTGCACGTCACGGAATACTTACTCGCGATACCACGATCTTGCCGACGGCCGTCGCAAAGTATTTTCTATTGTTCCGATAGGGAATCAGATCGCCGACTATGCGCGAGCTGCAAATGGGGTCAGCTATCTGGCCATCGGGCGCATATCGCCCTGATCTGGAACGGATGGTGAGATCGCGGAGGCGCACTGAAACACCCGCGGGACGATGCCTTCAGCAAGCTGCAGAGACGCTGACTGTCTGCAGGCAATCCACAGCCGAGCCGACCTGACGACACGGCGCGGCGCGGGGGACTACCGGGCTTTCATGACCGCGGCCGGGCTCTTCCGTATCGTCCTCCAGTGGTCAGACTGCCGTCCAAGCTGAAGGCGCGGGCGCAGACGTCGTCGCCGCGGTGGCAAGTGTGCGGAGAAGCTGACCGACGGGCGATCTTCCCAGCCCGGGGCACCCTGGCATGAACTCTCCAGGAGCCCGGCAGCGAGCAGCCGGGTTCCCTCAGACGGGCCCAGCCCAAGGCAGATGCGCGCGGGGAGTGACGATGACAGTTCTGGGGTATGATGATTGCGGATACTTCGAATATTGCAAATAATGCACCTGGAGGAGGTGGCGACATGTCTCAGAACACTATTGGCTCGATCGACGCTGGTGAGGTCGACGCGGAGATCGCCGAGCGTGCCGCCAGGCGTATCAGGGACTATCTCGAAAGGCATCCGGACGAGGATCTCATCGAGGCCCTCGGGGAAGTCGGGGACCAGGACGCCCTGGTCATCCCACGCCCGACGGCGATCATGTTCGCGCAGATACTTGATCTGCTCGCACAAGGTCGCGGCGTCCAGATCATTCCGAAGGAAGTGGAACTCAGCACGCAGCAGGCGGCGATCCTCCTGAACGTTTCGCGTCCGTACCTGATCAGCTTGCTGGAGTCCGGCAAGATACCGTTCCGCAGGGTTGGACGACACCGGAGGATCACCTTCGAGGACCTCATGGACTACAAGCGCCGGGACGACCAGGAGCGGCGTACGGCGGCCGACGACCTCGCTGTGCTGAGCGAGGAGCTGGGCTTGTACTGACAATGTCCTTCATCGTGATCTACGACGCCAACGTCCTGTACCCCAATACACTGCGCGACCTGCTGATCCGTATCGCCCAGCAACCTCACCTCGTGCAGGCGAAATGGACTAGCAAGATCCTCGATGAGATGCTCAGCGCGCTGAGACGCAACCGGCCGGACATTGGCCAGGAGAAGGCTGAGCGACTGCGTGAGCGGATGAACGCGGCAGTCCGGGACGGCCTCGTGGAGGGATACGAGCCTCTGATCGATATCCTCGACCTTCCAGATCCTGGCGACCGTCACGTCCTGGCTGCCGCGATCAAAGTAAATGCCCAGCTCATAGTGACCAGGAACCGGAAGGACTTTCCTCCCAAGATACTGGCCGAGTGGGGCGTCAGGCCGAAGGCCCCTGACGATTTCGTCCGCGATGTGCTCGATCTCGATCCCCAGGCTGTGTGGGCTTGCATCCAGCAGATCGTGGACTCCCGAACGAGGCATCCGGTAACAACGGCCGACGTGCTTGACGAACTCGAACGGGACGGCCTGGTAGGGTCCGCGGCGGCTATCAGGTTGCGGGCACCGTCGTCGTGACCGGTCCCGCCCTGTAGGGCGGCGAACCCCGAAGTTCGCCAGGTCACCTCCGGGATAGGAGTGAACATATCGGCCATTCCGGCGCTTGGGAGGCAGTAACTCGTCAGCTTCCCCGCATGGTGCAGATCGGCGGCTCCGCGCGCGGTTATTTGGCCGTTGGCAGGGCCTGCCAGCGGTCCCGGTATAACCTATTAAATGGTTGCCTGTTCTGTATATTTATACATCGCCATCCTTGGGGCGAATCTCCGCATCTGCCGCGAGTCGCGCGTCTGCTCCAACAAGATAGGGCTCGTGCGTCCTGTTGATGTTGCCTCAATCAGACCAGGGTCTTCGGGCTGGCGGTCCGTGAGCCTCCGGCCAGCCGGTGATGGATCAGGATTGAAGGTCGGTCCGGAGCGTAGGTGATCCCGGCTAGCAGTGTGGCGCTGAGCGGCGGCCACGGCCGGGAGAACGCGCCGACCTGTGGATCCCCTATCGAGACGGCGATGATCAGCTTGTCTGGCCGGGCTCGTCGCCCTGCTGGTCTATCAGCGTGTTCAACAGGCTGGTGATCTGTTCGATGCCCGCAGCGGCACCGTCCAGTTGCCCGCGTACCTGGGTGAATCCGGTGCGCATCTCGGCCTGCAGATCGGTCAGGTCGGAGCGCATGGCGTTGAAACTGGCGGTCGTGGCCTGCCGGAAGTCGCGTATGTCGCGGCGGGCTTCGGCTAGGTCCCGGTCGTTCGCGGCGGCCAGGTGCCGGGCAGCGGCAGCATCTTCGCGAGCGGCCCGAGCCTCCCCGGTGAGTTCACCCATGCGAGCTTCCAACGCGGCCACGCGGGCTTCGAGGTCGGAAGGGTGAGCCATACCGGTAGCGTACAGCGGTGGCCGCCACGGCAGCAGTGACCACGGGCCGTTGCCGGCCGCGTGGGCGTCACGCACACCATGGTCGCCATGACTGGCTGCTTGGAGCTACAGGAAGAGTGCCAGTACCTACCTGGCCATAGGCTCGGGGAGGCGTCCGCCGAGCTGGCATGCACGTTGGTAGCGCCTATTTCTCCTCCGGGACGTCGGGGTTCGCTGATGCCGGATCCGCCCGCCGTGCCGGTTGGCGCATGTCTCAGTTTGGTAACGTGTTAGCGTATTTG
>Ga0302324_100014619_pt1 | contig 15809 bp, 18 predicted proteins | sample Palsa_T0_1_FD_201949 | JGI IMG/M metagenome (GOLD analysis project Ga0302324, IMG submission 201949) | Peat permafrost microbial communities from Stordalen Mire near Abisko, Sweden - Palsa_T0_1 | ecosystem: Environmental > Terrestrial > Soil > Palsa > Peat permafrost | place: Sweden: Abisko...
CGAGAAGATGCGCTCGACGCTTCCGGAGGAGGTCGGCCGCGCGAAGATGATCTCGAACAACAAAGATCGCGTCATCCGCGACGCGCAAGAGAAGGCGCAACAGATCGTCACCGAGGCGGTGACCCAAAAGCAAGGACTCGTCGATCAAACCGACATCATGAAGCAGGCGCGAACCACGGCCGAGGTCGTGTTGCGCGAGGCCGAAGAGAAGGCGTTGCGGATTCGGGCGGGCGCCGACGCCTACGCGGGGCAAGTCCTCGCGGATCTCGAGATGCGTTTGGCGACGGCGCTCGGCTCGGTGAAGAAGGGCCAAGACGCGCTCGCGCCTCGTCCGGCGCAGCCCGTCGCCGAAGCGGCAGCGAAGTCGAAGCGTGCGGCGTTCGACGCCCAACAAGAAACCGCGGCGCTCGACGCGGTCGAAATCACGACCTAGTTGTAGTGTTCCGGTAGTGGTGCGACGGCCCGGCCGTGAGTGAGCGGCGCAGGTCGGCGTTCGTCCTGACGGTCGCCGTGCTCGTGAGCCTGGCAGCGCTGGCCCTGCTCCCGACGCCGTTTTATCTGATTTCGCCCGGCTCCGCCGTCGATCTCACCGAGCGCATCGCCGTCGAGGGTCGCGTCCCGACCCGGCGGCATTTCTTTCTGACCGACGTCTCCGTGCGGCACGCGACCGTGCTGTGGCTCGCGGCCGGTCTCTGGCCCGGGACGCGGGTCGTCCGGCGCGACACGCTGATTCCGCCCGGGACGACTCAGGTCGACTACGACCGGCTGCTCGGCGTGGCGATGGACGACAGCCAGCACGTCGCCGCGTACGTTGCCGAGCGCGCGGCGGGTTTGCGTGTTCCGACACCGGCGCCGGCCGTCGTCATCGCCGACGTCGTCCCCAACTCGCCGGCCGCGAGTCTGCTGCGCGTCGGCGACCAACTGGTTCGGGTGGGCCACCGTGCGGTCGTCGTTCCGGGCGACGTCTCGAGCGCGATCAAGCGCCTCGCGCCCGGCACGATCGCGCACATCGACCTCGAGCGTGGCGGCCGTCCGGCGAGCGTCGACGTGCGGACGATGCGAACGGACGCGGGAACGCGCCTCGGCGTGTTCCTGAGCGCCCGCGGGGCGCCTGTGACGCTGCCCGTGCCGGTGCATTTCGCGCTCGACGACGTCGAGGGGTCGAGCGGCGGTTTGATGTTCGCGCTCGCGATTTACGCGGAGCTCACGAACGACCGCCACGCGCCGGAAGCGATCGCCGGAACGGGAACCATCGCACCCGACGGCACCGTCGGGCCGATCGAAGGCACGCAGCAAAAGGTGATTGCCGCGAAACGCGCTGGGGCTCGCGTCTTTCTCGTGCCGCGACAAAATTATCGCGACATCGCGGACGAACCGGGCATCGCCGTCGTGCCGGTGGCTACGTTTTCTGAGGCGCTCGCCGCGCTGCGCTAACGAGCGGGCTAGACCGGCGGGGCCTGGACGTTGAAGGCGAAGGCCTCGAGCCGTTCGCGGTCGAGCGCGCGTACGCGGCCTCGATCCAACTCGACGGAGCCCGCATTCTTCAAGCGTAGCAGCGCGCGGGCCGCCATGTCGCGTACGGTGCCGGCTGCCGCGGCAATCTGCGCTTGCGAGAGGTTCTCGATGCCGGAGAGGCCCTTCGCCATCCCCGTCGTCGCCGGAGCGTAGGAGAGCAAGAATTTCGCGACGCGCTGCAAGACGTGAGCGAACGCTAGATCGGCGATCGTGTCGATCGAGCGCCGGCGTGCCTGCGACGCGTCGGTGAGAAATCCGATCGCGAGCTCCGCGTCGGTCCGGATCGCGTGCAGCACGGCCTCCGTCGGCAACAGCACGAGCGTGCAATCCGTTAGGGCTTCCGCGCGTGTCGTGGCGCCGCCGCCGTCGAAGGTGCCCGTTTCGTTCAGCGGGTCGAGCGGCAGGCGTTCGCCGAGGGCGTGCGTCTTGCCGTCGGCCGAGAGCAGCGTAAGCACCACCTTGCCCGCCCGCACGAAGGCGAGGTACGGCCAGGCTTCGCCTTCGTCGAAAATCGATTCACCATGGCGGTACGAGCGCTCGGTTGCGGTCGCTGCAAGGTCCCGGACGGTCGACGCCTTCGCGTTCGCAAACGGCGTACAGTGCGAGAGGTACGTCGGAACGTCGGCCTGTGCGTCGATGCGTTCGATGCGGATGGTCCAGCGGCCCGAACCGAGGTTGCGTCCGTCCCACGAGAACCGCCCCGGGCGGTGCTGGAGGAACTCGTTGCGGAGCGCCCGCGGGTCGCTTTCTTCGGGCAACTCGAGAACGCCGCCGAGCTGCAATTTGTCGAAGGCCTCGAGGATGATCAAATTGCGGTTGGTGCTCGGGAGCGTCCGGCTGTCGAGCGAGATCGCCGGTACGCGGGACGTTGCCATTGCGACTAAAGTTAGGCGCAGCCGGGGCTGCGCCTTTTTTGCATCAACCGAAGTCGGCCTTGCGCTTTTCCAAGAAGGCGGAGGTGCCTTCCTTGAACGCCGCCGTACCGATCAGGCTTCCGAAGGTGAGGGCTTCGATTTCGAGTGCGGCGGCGAGCGGGAGGGACGCGCCCTCATCGATTGCTCGCTTCACGGCAGCGACGGTCACGGGTGCTTTCCCCGCGATGACGCCCGCCACGCGCTTTGCTTCCGTAAGAAGCTCGGCGTGCGGCACGACCCGCTCGACGAGGCCGATGCGGCACGCCTCGGCCGCGTCGATCATCTCGCCCGACAGGCACAGGAGCATCGCCGCGCCGCGTCCGGCGAGGCGTGTCGTGCGCTGCGACCCGCCGTAGCCCGGAATGAGCCCGAGGTTGATTTCGGGCTGCCCGAACTTCGCTCTCTCGCTCGCGATGCGGATGTCGCAGCCCATCGCGAGTTCGCACCCGCCACCCAGTGCGAAGCCGTTGACGGCAGCGATCACAGGCGTGCCCATCCGTTCGATTTGCAGGGTCAAGGCTTGGCCGGCCCGGGCGAGCGCGGCGCCGCCGACGGCATCCGGGAGGGCCGCGAGTTCGCTGATGTCCGCGCCCGCAGCGAAGGCGCGGTCGCCCGATCCCGTCAGCACGACGGCCCGAATCGCCGGGTCGGCCTCAGCTGCGGCGAGGGCCTCCGCGAGTTCCCGAACGAGCGCAACGTTAAGGGCATTAAGGACGCTCGGCCGATTCAAGGTTATCATTGCAACCGCGCCGTCGGGCTCGTAGAGGATCGTTTCGTAGGTCACGCGGAGCGCTTCAGGTTTGCGGCGCGCTCTACCTCGCTGCGCCGCAGGGCGCGAGATATGAAGGCATAAATGGCCGGTATGCGCGCGGCATATCACGAAGCATTGGAACAAGCGCGACTCGACGTCGTCCGTTTGGGCGCGCTCGTCGGGGACGCCCTGAACGCCTCCGTCGTATCGCTCGAGCGGCGCGACACGACGCTTGCCGCGCGCGTAATTGCCGGCGACGACGAGGTCGACGCGCTACGCCGGCGCGTCGAGCAGACGTGCATCGAATTGATCTGGAAGCAGCAGCCGGTGGCGGGCGAGCTCCGTCAAATCGCGGCGATGCTCGAAATCGTGACCGACCTCGAGCGCATCGGCGACTACGCCGTGGAGATTTCGAAGAACTCGATCAAACTCGCAGACGTCGCGATCCGGCCGGCCCGGGTCGAGATCGGCCGTATCGCCGCGATCGCGTCAGAGATGTTGCGCGAGGTCATGCGGGCCTACACCGAGCGCGACGCCGCCGTTGCCGAGGCGGTCATCGCGCGCGATGATGAAGTCGACCTGCTGTACGCCCGTGGCATCGAAGCGCTCCAGGACGAGATGCAGGTGGATTCCGGGAAAGTCCGCGCCGGGACGATCATGCTCTTCGTCCTCGCGAATCTGGAGCGAGCGGGCGATCGCGCGCAAAATGTCGCGTGGCACACGAAGGAGATGCTCGGGAAGGCCTGATAGTAGGTTCTTTCATGAGACGGTTCGTCGCGACATTGTTTGCCGGGCTGCTCCTGGCCGTGCTCGTCCCGACCCCGGGCTCGAGCGCCGACGTCATCTACGGGGTGACGATCGACGGCCGCGGCCTCGATGCGAAGCGGCACAGCGCGATCAACCACGACGGCGTGATCTACGTCAACGTCGTACGCGCCGTCAGGGCGTTCGACGGTTTGTTAGCGTTCGGCCGCGGCGGAAGCTTGCGCATCACGATCGACGGCCGAATCTTGCACTGTCGCATCGGAAGCGTGATGGCGCAGCTCGAGAACGGAGGGACGGTCAAGTTGACGGGCGCTCCGTTCGTCTACAACGGCGACACGTACGTGCCGGTAGCGTCGATTGCGACGCTCGCGATGGCGCGGTACACGGTCGATACGAAGCACCACGTTGTCAGGCTGACGCTCGGAGCGAACGCGGCCTCCGAACCGGCGCCGACGATGCCGCCCGAAACGAGCGAGGAGACCTCGGATCTGTCGCCGCTGCAGGCGCTGACGATCACGCCGTCGGCGACTGCGGACGCCCTCGGTCTGCACGCGCGCGCCGAGATCGTGAACACGACGAGCAAACCATACGTGATGGCGTTTGCCGGGTCGCAGCAGTTCGTCTTCGTCGTGGTTCGCAACGGCTCGGAAGCCTGGACGTCGCAGTCGAGTTCGGCGCCGCCCGGACCGTCGAAGTTCCGGCTGGATGCAGGCGCTACGACGACCGTGACGAGCGACTGGCCCGGGTTCGCGAAGGCCGGCCCCGGCCGCTATTCGCTCCGGGTCCGCTTGCTCAGAGCGATCCCGATCGACACCCCGCCCGTGTCGCTCGACGCGCTCGCCCCGGGTCCCCCCTCTCCGACGCCCTGACGGAGCCGCAGCCGCCGCTCGGTCGGGCCGAGTTCGTGCTCGGCGACGGCATCGTCTACCTGAACAACGCCGCCGCCGGGGTCTTACCGCGGCGCACGCGGGACGTGCTGATCGCGCTCGTCGAGGGGCAAGCGCGAGCGGGCGTGCTCGGCTTCGCAGCCGTTGAAGCAAATCTTTGGGGCTATCGGGAGCGCGTCGGGGCCTTCATCGGCGCGCAACCCGAGGACATCGCGTTTCTGCGCAATACGGGCGACGGCGCCAACACGATCGCGCGCGGTCTCGATTGGGCGCCCGGTGATGAAATCGTGCTGTGCGACAACGAATTTGGTGCGAACGTGCTGCCCTGGCTCGCGCTGCGTGAGGCGGGCGTCGAACTTCGCTTCGTCCGGACGGCGCGCGAACGCCTGACGCCCGAGGTGCTCGCGAACCATCTTCGGCCTCGGACGCGCCTCGTCGCACTGTCGTGGGTGAGTTTCGCCGACGGCTACCGGCACGAACTCGCGCCCCTCGCGGCGATCGCGCACGACCACGGCGCGCTCTTCTGCGTCGATGCCATTCAGGGTCTGGGTGCCTTTGGACTCGACGTCCGGCAGGCCGGCGTCGACGCGCTCTACTGCGGCGCGGCGAAGTGGCTCCTGGCGCTGCCGGGCGTCAGCTTCTTGTACGTGTCGCCGCCCTTGCGCGAACGCCTCACCGTGCGCTGGCGCGGCTGGCGCGACGTCGCCGACATCTGGAACTTCCTCGACTACGATCAGCCGCTCGCGGCGGGGTCCGCGCGATACGAAGGCGGCACGCAGAACTTTCTCGGAATTGCCGCCCTCGATGCATCCGTTTTACTGCTTGCGAGCACCGGCACCGACCGGATCTCCGCGCACGTTCTCGCCCTGACGGACCGGCTCGCAAACGGGCTCAGCGCGCGAGGCGCAGTTCTGCACGGCCTGCGTGGTCCCGGCATTTCCTCGGGAATCGTGACGTTCTCGTTGCCGGGACGACCACCGGTCGAACTCGGGCGCGCGCTCGCCCGCAAAGGCTTCGTCACGACCTACCGCGCGACGGGAATCCGCGTCTCGCCGCACGGCTACAACACCGTCGCAGACATCGACGACTTTCTCGCTGCGCTGTAAGGCTAGTAGCCGCCGTCGCGGACGGCGCACGGCGACATGATCGCGTCGCTCATGCCGTGGATGAGGCGTTTGCTGGCGGGCGCGATCGTCGCGAGAATGGCCCCGAGGCGCACGCTGTCGCCGGCCACAAAGTAGTAGGGACAGAGCCGCACGCGGCCGTCGAGCGTCGCGATCGCGTCGCTTGCGCGATCGTAGTATGGAACCTGTACGCGCTTGCCTTTATGAAAGCGCTGTAGGATGTGCGGCGTGCGGTCGAATGCGGCGAGACCGTCGTCGAGAACCTTCTGCCACTCGTCCTTCGTGAGATCGTTCGCGACTTTGACGCCGCGCGAACCCCAGGCGAGTTCCGAGAATCCGGATGGCTTGACGACGAAATCCCGTTCGCTCTTCCCGAGTGCCACGAGCTGCGACCAGTTTTGCACGGGCTCGCCGGCAGCTTTCAGATCGAAGATTTGCGCTTGCGGCGGAAGGGGGCGCGGATCGAGCACCCACGTTTGCGGGAAAACGATCTTCAACAGTTCGAACGTTTCCGGCCCGAGTTCCGTCTTCCACAGTTTGGCGAGCAGCGGATGGTGGAGGAGCGCGAAGCTCGATTTCTCTTCGAGGTGAGCCTTCGGAGGCGGCGTCATTCGCACGCGGTTGTGCCGCGCCGCATACATCATCAAGTCGTTCTTCGGCACGTTGGGCAGATCGAACAGCTCGAAGTTCCGGTAGAGTACGTCGATCCGTTTCTCTTCGCCGTCGCCTAAGCGTACGAACAGCGCTTCCTCGGTGAACACGATCTCCTCGGGCCGGCAGACGTACGTCTCGCCGAGGCCTTTGGCATTCATCGCGCCGGCAAGCCACGTTAGCTCGGCCCGGTAGTCGTCGGATTCTTGCGACACGACGAGCGCGGTCGCCGGCCGTTCCTTGCCTGCCGCCGCGGACAGCGTGCCCGCTAAAGCGAGGGGCACGCCGTCGGTGTCACCGACCGTGTCGTAGCCCAGTTCGCAATACGCCTGCGCCATCGCCCCGACAAAGCCCATACCCCCCGGCACGCTGTCGAGTTCGGAGGCGATGAAGCCGTCGCTCGTCAGGATCAGGTCGGGGCGGATAACGCCCGGGACCTCGCTCTTGAACCGGTTCTGACGCCCGAGTTTTACGATCGAATCCGGCTTGCCGCGGTCGAGGTAGTCGGCGAGAAAGGGCGGGACCGTGCCGCGTGCGCTGCGCTGGTAGAGGGCCGCGAGCGTTCGGTAGAAGCGCAAGAGGTGGGGTCCGAGCCGCTCGATCGCCCCGAAGGTCTCGGGCGAGAGCCAGAATGGCTCCGGGCTGAGCCGCCAGGCGACCCGGCTGACGTCCACCCCGACCCCGCCGAAGAGGCCGGCGGGCATATGATCGTTGAGGAACAGCGCTTGGTCGCGTGCCGTCATGTTCGGGTCGAGCGCGGTACAGCCCATGCGGTCGGCTTTACCCTCTACCGGACGGACATCGACACTCGAGTAGCTTGGCACTCGAGAACGCGATATAGCGGCGCCTCATGACGCTGCCCAAAAACGTCCGGGACCGTCCCGGGTTGCGCTCCGCCCTCACTTCAGTGCGATGGCGCCTGGGACGAGCAGGGCGTGCTCGAGCCGGACACTGCCGTTCCGGTACGCGATCGTGAGGTGGAGCGTCCGGGCGAAGCCGAGCCGCTCGAGGGGGACATCGTCGATCGTGCGCGAGCTGTCCGTGCCGGCCACGAGTTCGAGGGTGACGTCCCGCACGTACGGGGCTTGCCCTCTCACGCTCAGGGTCTCCGTGACGCGGGCGGTCGATCGCCCTTTCGCATCCGGGGGCGCGCACAGGCTCACGCTCAGGCTCGAACCGTCGATCGTGAAGGCGTCGGACGAACACGCCGGTGCAGCGGGCGCCCCGGTGGCTGCCAAAAACACGCTGGAGAGCAGCAAGGCTCCGCCGCACTTCGGGGACGGGATCATTACGGAACGTATAACGTCCGCGGTTGCTCCCTCGTTTCACGCCGCGCTCGCATCGGAGGAGCGCGCATTTCGAAGCGAAACGTCGCCCCTCGCCTATGCGTATCGACCTCATCGCCCTCGATCTTGATGGGACCTTGCTCGATCCCGAGGAGCGCATCTCCGAGCGGAACCGTGCTGCGATCAGGAAGTCCCTCGAAGCGGGCGTTCGCGTCGTGCTCGTCACGGGCCGCGGAACCGATCTGCCCATTCGCCTCTCGCGCGAGTTGAATTTGAACCTGCCCGTGATTTGCTGCCACGGCGCCTTGACCAAGGACTTCGGCGCGAACAAGACGCTCGTGCACCTGCCCGTGCCGCTCCCGTACGCGAAGCCCATGGTCGAGTATGCCGAAGCGAACGAACTCTCAATCGCGATTTACGTCGAGGAACTCTTCTATCGGCTCGAAGGCACGAAGCTCTTCATGGACGATATGCGGGGCGCCGCCTGGCGCGAGGCCAAGACCTTCGGCGACGTGCTCCACGTCGCGCCGACGTTCATCCGGTTCCTCGGCGAAGACAGCGTGCGCGCGATGGAGCGCGAATTCGGCGATTGGCCGATTGCCTTTCGCTACGAGACGTGGGGCGACTTTCAAGAATGCGCCGTCCTCAATCGCGACGCGAGTAAGAAGAATGCGCTCAAGCAACTCTGCGCGGACTTTCAGATCGTGCCGGAACGCGTGCTCGCGATCGGCGATTCGCGCAACGACGTTCCGATGCTGCGCTGGGCCGGAGTCGGCGTCGCCATGGGCAACGCGCTGCCCGAAGTGAAGGAGAGCGTGCGCTACGTCACCGCGTCGAACACGGAAGACGGTGTGGCGCTGGCGATCGAACGGTTCGTCGGTTTGGCGCAGAAAAAGCCGGCATGACCGCGGGCGGCCTGCCGTCGGCGGACTACGATGCGGAACTGCGGACGATCTTGAGCGCGCGCGACTGGGAAGGCTTGCGCGAATTTTCGCGCCGGCGCAACGAGATTCCGGACGACGTCTACGCGCAACCACAGCATTTTTGGGAAGTGCTGCTGCACAAGCTCACCTGTAGCCGGATCGATCTGCTGGGACTGCACGACTCCTCGCGGACGTGGCTGGAACGGCACGGCTACACGCCGGATCTCGGCGACTACTGAATTGCGGCGCTGATGCGAGTGTTGCACGTCGTGCGCCCAAACGCGCACGAGCGGCCCGGCGGCGATTTCGCGCAAGAGCAGGGCGCCGCGGGCGGCCTGCGGGAGCTCGGCGCCACGGTCGATCTCGCGGCGACCACGACGCCCGACGCGACCGGCTACGACGTCGCGCACGTCTTCGGCGTTTTCGAACCCGAAACCGCGGAGCGTCAGGTCGCGGCGGTTCGTGCGCGCGACGTGCCGCTCGCGCTCTCGCCGATCTTCGGCGATCTGCGCTCGTACTACGCGACCGCCCCGCTGCTGGTTCGAGCGCTCGAAGGTCGAACGCCGGCAGCAGTCGAGCGGCGCCTCGCGGCACTCGGTCCGAGCGAGCGCAGTCGCGCCTGGCGCGGCAAGATCGGGCGTCACACGGACCGTCGGCTCGCTCGGCAACGCGCGCTCTTACTGCAGGCGGACGTGTTGTTACCATCGAGTGAAGTGGAAGCGTTCCTGTACGGCGAGCGTCTGCGCGTTACATCGGTGCCCGTCGTCGTCGCACCGGTCGGAGCGGACGAGGCGGTCGCGACGCTCGACCCGGCGACCGCGCGCGCCGGCGTCGTCTGCTTCGGGCGCGTCGAGACCTTGAAGAATCAAGCTGCGCTGCTCTACGCGTTACGCGACGTCGATGTCGACGTGACGATCGTCGGACGCGAATACGATCCGCACTACGCGGAGTTGTGCCGGCGTTGGGCGACGCCGCGCACGCGGTTCGTTTCCCGCGTGCCGCGTGAAGACGTGTTTCGGCTGATGGCGGCTGCCGCCGTGCACGCGCTTCCGTCGTGGCAAGAATTGCCCGGGCTTGCGTCCATCGAAGCCGCGACGCTCGGCGCGCGGGTAGTCGTGGGCGATCGCGGCTGCGAGCGCGAGTACTTCGGGCCCGAGGCCGACTACGCGGATCCCGCCGATCCGGCCTCGATTCGCGCGGCGGTGGTGCGAGCATTGGAACGCGGCCCGCGCACGCCCGGCGACCCGCTCGAGACACGAATGCGCGCGCTCACGTGGCGCCGTCACGCCGAGGCAACGCTCGCGGCGTACGGCCGCGTCCAGCGGCGATGACGGTTCGCATCGTGCCGTTCGCGCGGATTCGCGAGATCGTGGGGAACGCCGTCCTCGAACGCACGCTCGCCGGCGGCGCGCGCGCCCGGGATGCCTTCGCCGCACTCGCGGCGGACTTTCCGCAGCTCGCCGAGCTCGAACGCTCGACGCGGTTCGTGCGGGGCGATGCGTTCGTTACGGCGGATACCGAACTGCACGACGGGGACGAACTCGGTCTCTTGCCGCCATTCGGAGGTGGATGACATGCGTTACGACATCGTCGACGAGCCACTCGAGATCGAACCGCTCATCGCGGCGGTGCGCGGACCGGGAGCGGGCGCCCTCGTCACCTTCGTCGGTTACGTGCGCGAACGAGCCGACGACGGGCGGCCCGTGGACGGCTTGAGCTACGAGGCGCATCGCGACCTCGCACTCGCGGAACTGCGCGCGATCGGTACCGAGGCGGCGCAGCGGTTCGACGGCGCGGTCGTCGCGATCGCGCATCGCGTCGGGGTTCTGGGTCTCGGCGAAGCCGCGGTCGCGATCGCCGTCGGATCCGCGCACCGCGGCGCCGCGTTCGATGCATGCGAGTATGCGATCGACGAATTGAAACGGCGCGTCCCGATTTGGAAGAAGGAGCGCTACGTCGACGGCGGCGAGCGCTGGCGCGAGAACGCGTGAAGCTCGACCTCGTTCGCTTCCAGACCGCGAACGGCGCGCACGTGACCGCGCTCGACTACGGGCCGCGGCGCCCGCGTGGCGTGTGGCTGGCCGCCGGTCATGGCTACTCCAGCTCGAAACACAACCTCGATCCGCTCTGCGCGTTTCTCGCCGGTCACGGATACGGCGTCGTCAGCATCGATTTTCCGGGTCACAAACTCGGGTGCAGCGGCGGGACGCTGGGTTCAATCGACGATCTTACGGGCGCCCTCGCTGCGGCCGTGGAGTACGCGCGCCGGACGTATGGCGGCACCGTCTATGCGCTCGGCCACAGCATGGGCGCGACGACGGCGCTACGGACCTGCGCGGCCGATCCCGAGATTGCCGGCGCGATCTCGATCGCGACGGGTTACGGCCGGCCGGCGGCGCTCGACGCGCTGGGCGCGCTCGGAGCGGTCGACCTGCGCTCGGCGTATGTGGAGGGGTTGTCGCTGCGTGATATGGCTGCGGCGACCGAAGGCGTCATGGACGCGGCGCTCGAGGGGCTGGCGGGTCGCCCGGTGCTCTACATCGCGGCGGAGCGTGACGGTATGGTGTCGCGCGCCAGCGCCGAAGAACTGTTCATGCGCGCGCCCGAACCGAAGACGTTCGTCACGATCGCGAGCGATCACACCTACGCCGGGGAGCACTCCCGCGCGGCCGTGCTCGAGTGGTTGAACGAACGCCACCCGCGGACGTGAACGTCGTGCCGGGCAGCCGGTCGCTGCGCCGGTATAGCCGGCATCTGCTGATTCCGGAAGTCGGGCTCGCCGGACAGCAGCGGCTCGCGCGAGCGCGCGTGCTCGTCGTCGGAGCGGGCGGACTCGGCGCGCCCGTGCTTCAGTATCTTGCTGCGGCGGGCGTCGGCACGCTCGGGATCGTCGACGACGATGTCGTGGACCTCACCAACCTGCAGCGCCAAGTAATCTACGCCGAGCGCGACGTCGGGGTGCCGAAAGCGGTAGCCGCGGCAGCGGCCGTCGGCCGCCTCAACGCCGAAGTCGTCTGCGACGTCTTCCCCGAACGCTTTGCCGCCGCGGGCTCGCGCGCGCTCGTGCGTGACTATGACGTGGTCGTCGACTGCACGGATACGTTCGGGGCCCGCTATCTGATCAACGATGCGTGCCGCTTGGAGGGCAAGCCCGACGTCTACGCGTCGATTTTCCGGTTCGACGGTCAGCTGAGCGTGTTCGTTCCCGGTGGTCCATGTTATCGATGCCTGTTTGCGGATGCGCCGCCGGAGGGCAGCGTTCCGAGTTGCGCGGAAGGCGGCGTGCTGGGCGTGCTCGCAGGCATCGTCGGGACGTTGCAGGCGAACGAGGCGCTCAAGCTCGTGCTCGGCATCGGCACGCCGCTGACCGGCCGGTTAATGCTGATCGACGCGCTGGACGCGCGCACGCGCGAAGTGCGCTTTGATAGCGATCCCGCCTGTCCGCTCCACGGCGAGCACGTGACGATTCGCGATGTCGCCGAGATCGCTCGCGTAACGCGGGAATCTCTCGGTGCGGTCGAGTTGGCCGCCGGGGCGCTCGACGACTATCTCGAAGCGCATCCACACGCACTCGTGCTCGACGTGCGCGAGCCGCACGAAGCGATTCTGGCCGCGCCGCCACGCTCCGTGCACGTCCCGGCGAGCGTTCTCGAAGCGCGTCTGCACGAACTGGACACGGCGCGCGAGTACGTCGTCGCGTGTCGCGTCGGCGCAAAATCGCAGTGGGCGTTGCAGCGGTTGCGGGAGGCCGGGTTCGCGCGCTTGCGCCACCTCTCGGGCGGCCTCCTCGCCTACGCCGTGACGCACGAAGAGTTCGAGGTTTTCTGAAACCTCAATCGGGCCGGCCTGCTCCCGATTACCGCGCGATCGCACGGCACGTCGCGCGCGGCGCGGGTGCGGCCGTCGCCTTCGCTTCGGCCGAACCGGACGACGCAACGCGCCGCCGCTTGACGACAGCGTTCGCCTCCGGCACGTTCGCGACGTGGAACTACGACGACGCGTATGCTGCCGCGGCGAGCGATCCGGAGACGATCCTGCCCGGCGCGCGCGCCGTCGTGTGCATCGCGGTCCCCTTCGCGCATCCGGTGCCGGCCGGTCGCGAACCGTTACGAGGACGGGTGTCGAACTACGCGTGGTCCGCCGACTACCATAGACCGATGCGCGACATCCTCACGCGCATCGCCCGCGCACTCGACGCCGCGGCGGGAGCGCCGGTCACTCGCATCGTGTGCGACACGGCCCCGCTTGCGGAGCGTGCGTTCGCCGCGCGTGCGGGGTTGGGCTGGATTGGCAAGCACACGAACTTGATCGCGCCGGGACTCGGTTCGTTTGTATTTCTGGGGGAGATCGTCACGACGCTCGAGATTGCCGCGGACGCTCCACTGAAGAAAACCTGCGGCTCGTGCGCACGCTGCGTCAGCGGCTGCCCGACCGGAGCGCTGCGCGGCGACTACACGATCGACGCGGCGCGTTGCATCTCGGACCTCACCCAGCGCAAGGATGCCATCCCGCGCGAATTGCGCCCGCTCATCGGTGATTGGGTGTGGGGCTGCGACCTGTGCCAGCTTGCGTGCCCGCCGACGCAGCGCGCGGCGCCGAGCGCTCGCCCCGATTTCGCGCCGAGGCACGACGCCGCGTCCCCGGTGCTTCTGGAGCTGCTGCAGCTGCGTAGCGCGCAGTTCAAACGCCGGTATCGCTCGCTGGCGTTAGGTTGGCGCGGTGCGGCCGTGCTGCGGCGCAACGCCGCCGTTGCGCTCGGCAACGCGCTCGACCGCTCGACCGTGCCGGCCCTCGAGACGGCGCTGGCCGCCGATCCGAACCCGCTCGTGCGCGGTCACGTTGCCTGGGCGCTCGGGCGCATCGGGTCGCCGCGCGCGCTCGCCGCGTTGCGCCTGCGGATCCGGCGCGAGCCGGACGCCACCGTTCGCGAGGAGATCGCCGCGGCGGTCGCGGCACTCGAAACCTTCGGGAAGCCTCGCGCGTTGGGATGCCGGAGGGTTCAGACCCAATGATTCGGATGATCGCAGTTGCCTTGTGTTTGCTCGCTGCAGTTGCGGCGGGGCCGGCGCCGGTTGCTTCACAGACCGCAACGCAACCGTCGGCCCCCGCGGGCCCGGCGATGCTCGACGAGCACAACAACGGACTCTTCAAACGCATGGTGGCGCTGAACTCGGGCGTTCGCTCGTACACCGCCGACGTACACTTGGACGTTGCGCTCAAAACGTTCCCCTACATCAGCCCATCGATCGACGGCGCGGTCTACTTCAAGAAGCCCGACAGAACGGTGGTCATTTTCGACACCGTGCCGGCGCTCGCGTCGCAATTCAAGAAGGTCTATCCGAAGGTCGATCCGCCCGGCATCTGGTCGACGCTCTACGACGTCGCAGTGGTCGGCGACGACGGCGCGACGACGCTGTTTCGTCTGCGGCCGAAGAAGAACGGCCGAGTCGACCACCTCGACGTGCGTGTCGACGACCCCACGGCGACGATTCGGGCCTACAGCTGGACCTATAAGGACGGCGGATCCGTCAGCTTCGATCAGTCCTTCACCTCGATCGGCGGCAATTATCTGGTCGACAAGCAGACGGGGCACGTCGATCTGCCCTCCTACAAGGCCGACGTCACCTCGGCATTCAGCAACTACAAGCTCAACGTCGCCGTCGCAGACTCGGTCTTCGTCGAGAAGTAACGCGACCGCCCTGCCGAAGTGAGCGGGGTGGTATTGGAGACGATCGACCTGATCGGGGCCATCGGACCGGGCGAGGGCCTGCTGACCGATGCCTTCCGCCGTCCGATCACGTACCTCCGAATCTCGGTGACCGACCGCTGCAACCTGCGCTGCACGTACTGCATGCCCGAGGCCGGGTTGCCCTGGATCCCCAAGCCCGCGATCCTTACCTTCGAGGAGATCGAACGCATCGTCGGAGCTGCCGCGTCCGCCGGCGTGCGCAGCATCCGCCTCACCGGCGGTGAGCCGCTCGTCCGTCGCGACCTTGCGGAGCTGGTGAAGCGCCTCGCCGCGATCGACGGCATCGACGATATCGCCCTGTCCACGAATGGTCTGCTGCTCGCCGAACAGGCGGAGACGCTGGCGGCCGCGGGCCTGCGCCGCGTCAACGTCTCCCTCGACTCGCTGCGGCCGGAACGTTTCGAGTCGATCGCGCGCCGGCCGGGGCTCGAGCGCGTGCTGGCGGGAATCGAAGCGGCGCTCGCCGCGGGTCTGGCGCCGATCAAGCTCAACTGCGTCGTGATGCGGGGCCACAACGACGACGAACTCGCCGAGTTTGCCGCCCTCACGCGCGAACGCCCGATCTTCGTGCGTTTCATCGAGGTCATGCCGGTCGTCGAGAACGCTGGGGAACAGCGTGATCTCTACGTCTCGGCGGACGAAATCTTGGACCGCGTGCGGACGATCGGGCACTTGGAACCGTCGCCCGGGCCGGGCGGCAACGGGCCTGCGCGCTACTTCGCGTTCCCCGGAGCGCCGGGAGCCGTGGGCGTCATCAGCCCGCTCTCGCACGATTACTGCGACACGTGCAACCGCGTCCGGCTGACCGCGGACGGGCGCCTGCGCTTGTGTCTCTTCGGCGATCACGAGATCGACTTGCGTACCCCGGTCCGGTCGGGAGCGTCGCGCGAAGAGCTGGCAGCGCTGTTCCACGGCGGCATGTTGATCAAGCCCGAACGCCACCACCTTCGTCTCGGGGAGGCCGGCAGCCGTATGCGGGCCTTCTCCGAAATCGGCGGATGAAACCGCTCGGCCGCCTCGGTCACAGTTCGAGCCTTACCGGCGTTTCCAAGGGAGCGCACGAGCAGGCCCCAGTTGTGGCCGGCGCGCGCGCCGGAGGAACGCGCATGGAAGGAAGCAGGCGGCTGCTTCGAACGCCCGGCCCCGGTACGATCTGACGTGGAGAACGTTTACGTCCTCGGGCTCGACCGCGCGCTCGATGCTGAAGCGCGAATCGAGCGCTTGGTCACCGAGCACCAGACAAA
>Ga0302324_100014620_pt1 | contig 15809 bp, 13 predicted proteins | sample Palsa_T0_1_FD_201949 | JGI IMG/M metagenome (GOLD analysis project Ga0302324, IMG submission 201949) | Peat permafrost microbial communities from Stordalen Mire near Abisko, Sweden - Palsa_T0_1 | ecosystem: Environmental > Terrestrial > Soil > Palsa > Peat permafrost | place: Sweden: Abisko...
CCACATCTATCGAAAATCGCCCGTTGACGCCGGGCCAGGAGCGGTCTGCGCTGCGGATAACGGTGAGCGAAGGCTACTTCAGCGCATTTCACATTTCCCTGGTCTCCGGGCGGTCCTTCGCGGCTGGCGACGATCCTCACTCCCAGCCCGTGGCGGTGGTGAGCCGGGCATTTGCCTCGCGCTATTTTCCCGGAGAAGACCCGCTGGGCAAGCACATCCGCATGGGCGTGGCAGGCCCAGGGCAAACGCCGTGGATGACAGTTGTGGGCGTCGTTGACGAGACCACTTATTCGCTTTGGGACCGGGCGCGGCCTGCAGCGGTCTATATGGACGGCGCGCAGGAGCCCGCCATCTCCATGACCTACGCAATCAAGACCACAGGAGATCCGTTGGCGCTGGCACCGGCGGCGCGCAAAGCGCTTGTTGGGCTTGACCCCGCCCTGCCTCTGGACGAGCTGCAGACTTACCTGCACTTGATGCGCGAGAATCTCACTGGCCTGTTTTATGTAGCTGCAATGCTGGGCTTCGATGCACTCATCGCGCTGCTGCTGGCGGCCATCGGCATCTTCGGGGTGATGGCGAACCTGGTTGGCGAACGAACGCGCGAAATCGGCGTGCGGCTGGCTATGGGTGCGCAGCGTGAAGACGTGCTGCGCATGATTTTGCGCCGCGCGGCGTGGCTCACCGGCTTTGGCGTTTGCACCGGGCTGGCGCTGGCACTTGCGCTGGCGCACGGAGTGGCTAACCTGCTTTACGAGGTCAGTCCCAACGACCCGCTCATCTTCTCGACGATCACGGCGGCAATCACTCTCACCGCGCTGCTCGCCAGCTGGCTTCCCGCGTGGAGGGCGTCACGCACGGATCCCATGGCGGCGCTGCGGGACGAGTAGGAAACGGGACGGGCGTCCGAATTCCGCTTGTATGCTCGCGTAATACAGCGTATTCTCTTGTATTATGAGTTCCCCACGGATCATCAGTTTCCGCATTGCTCCTGAAAAAGTCGCTCAACTGGATTCCATCGCCAAGGCAATGGATCGCGACCGAAGCTATCTCCTCAATGAAGCTATAGAGACCTATCTCAGCGAACAGCAGCGCTTTGCCGCGATGGTCGAGGAGGGGCGCGAAGACTTTCGGAACGGCAGATTTTTCGCGGACGAGGATGTAGAGCAAATGGTCAATGACTGGGAAAGTAAGGGCAAGTGAAAGTCCTCTGGTCGGCCGCCTCGGTAAGGCATCTGCAGGATATCGTGGGATATATCGAGGGAGAGAGTTCCAGCGGATCGAGCACTATCCGCAGAAGAATCCTCGAAACGAAACGGCGCATTGGCCAGATGCCCCGCTCGGGCCGTGTTGGACGAATCGAAGGTACGCGCGAGGCAGTGGTTCCGCGAACACCCTTTATTCTCGTCTATCGGGTATCAACGCAGCATGTCGAGATCTTGGGAATCTGGCATGGCGCCCGTCTATGGCCTGAATCCTTTTAGACCACAGAAATCCTTTTTGCGTTTCGTCGCAGGCTCAGCTGTTCCCTGTAAAATCACCGCAAAGAAAATCTGCAATTTTGAGAGAGGCAACATGGATCCCATTACCCCAGTGGACCCAAATTTACCTGAAACTCATCGAGCTAACTCCACGCAGATTGATGCGCATTCCGCGTTGGCCTCCGCAGCGGAAATCTCTCCATCGGCTATTGCTCCGTCGGCTATCTCTCCGCCGGAGCCGCAGGAGCCTTTTGAGACACGTGTGCTGCTGAAAATCCTGCTCGGCCCCGACGGTCTGCGCGCGGGCTGGTCGGTGCTGCTGTTTTTTATCCTGTCGTCGATCCTCAGCGGCATCGTGTTTCTAGTGCTCATCAAAACTCATCTGTTCGACCCAAAAGACCGCAATTTCACACCGTTTAACACGTCCATGGGCGAGTTCCCTCAGCTGCTTGGCCTGTTGGTCGCAGGTGCGATTGTGGCCTTGATTGAGCGGCGTCGCGGCAATTTGCTGGCCTTCAATCTGCTCGGCCCGCATCGCGTACGCCACTTCATTGAGGGACTGATTGCCGGGTTCGTGTCTCTCTCGGCGCTGGTTGGCGTCATGGCCTGGGGTGGGTGGCTGCGCTTCGGCCCCAACGCGCTGAGTGGCGCGCAAATCTTCAAGTTTGCCGCGCTGTGGGGCGTGGCTTGCCTGCTCATCGGCTGTGTTGAGGAGGGCCAGTTCCGCTGCTACCTGCAATTCACTCTGACCCGCGGCATCAACTTCTGGTGGGCGCTCGGCATCCTGGGCCTGGTCTGCCTGAAACTGCTTATCTTCAATCGCGGCACAAGCGCGTGTTGGGGCGTCTTTATCCTCGCTGGCCTCGGCCTTATACCGTGCGCGTTGCTACACTTTAAGAAGGCGGAAAGCTCCGGCTTCTGGCAAGCCGGCTGGGTTACTACAACCTGGTTTGGCTTAGCGCATACCGGCAACAATGGCGAAAACTGGATCGGCATCTTTGCCGCGGGCGCTATCGGCTTTGTCTTCGTGGTCAGCATCCGGGTCACCGGCTCAGCATGGTGGGCGATCGGCTGCCACGCCGCGTGGGACTGGACGGAGACTTACTTCTACGGCGCTATCGACAGCGGCAACGTTGCCACCGGCCACTATCTAACCGTCACGCCAGCCGGTTCCACGTTATGGAGCGGCGGAGCTGATGGCCCTGAGGGCAGCTTGCTGGTGATCGCTGTCTTTATCCTCATGATCGTCGCGTTGGTCGCGATCTATGGACGGAGCAAACCGGCGCAATTTCCCGCTCCCGCGGCGGACTCGGCCAAAGGCTAAACCATGCGGCTATGGCTGAACAGAACCGGCGAAGTATCCCTGCGCGAGCAGCTGGTCACCCAGGTGGTACTCGCCATTCTGTGCAAGGAACTGCTCCCCGGCCAGCGACTGCCCAGCACGCGCGACCTGGCGCGCCGCTTCTCCATCCACGCCAACACTGCCAGCGCAGCCTATCGCGAGTTGGAGCAGCAGGGCTGGCTCGAATTCCGCCACGGCAGCGGCGTCTATGTGCGCGCTCATCAGCCATCCGCGCCCTTATCTCCGCAGATTGCCGCGGAATTTGTCGTCGACCGGCTCATCGGCGACGTGGTAGCCAAGGCGCGTAAACAAGGCGCGTCCGAGACGTTGCTGCGCGCTCGCCTGCACCGCTGGCTTGCTCTCGAGCCGCCTTCGCGCTGGCTGGTCATCGAGCCGGACCCGGAACTGCGCCGCATCGTGATTCATGAGATGGCCCAGGTGCTGGCGCTTCCCATTTCAGGGTGCGCGCCGGAAGAGTGTTCATCGCAGGCCATGCTGGATGAACTGGATGGATCAATGCCTGTCGTACTGCCGAGCAAGGCTGCGGCGGTACGCAAGCTGCTGCCTGCCGGAACAGAACTGACGACGCTGGAGGTGCATCCGGTGGCTCCGGAACTGCAGAAGTACCTGCAGCGCTATCTGCCGGAGCACGGGTCTGACCTGATTGGCATCGCCTCGCGCTGGTCGGAGTTTCAGCGCATCGGGCGAACCATGCTGGTGGCCGCTGGGCTATCGCCGGAGAGCCTGCTGGTACGCGACCCTACCAAGACGGGATGGAAGCGGGGCCTCGACGGCACTACCGGAGTTGTGTGCGATTCGGTGACTGCGCTGGAGCTGCCCGTGGGGGTATTCCCCATGCGCTTCATCCTGCTGGATGCCGCATCATTGGCGCCGCTCCAGGAGATGGAGGCTGCTCTCACCGGAGACGGGAAAGATGCTTCCTAGGCTCGCCACTGTGACAGTCGCGAAACTGTCCTAGCCCGGTCCGCGGTTCCCTCCGACGCAGCCCATCATCGATGGGTATGAAAAGCTCCCTTTGGATTTTGATCGCGATCGTCTTCCTGTCTGCCGCCGCAGGTGCGCAGGCATTGCCTGACGACCCGCAAGCTGCCCCATCCGGAACCGCCGACTGGGTCCGACTGCAGGATCTCGCCAATGGTCAACAGATAAGCGTCGCTCGACCGGGAGGCTCTTCGGTGCCGTGCCGGTTTGCAGGAACCACGAAGGATACCCTGTTCTGCACGTCGCTTTTCACCGACCGGGAATACCGCTTCGACCGCGCCGAAATTGTTCGCGTCCGCATGGACGATAAACGCAGAAATCTGCACCTGCTGATTGGTGGCCTAGCCGCAGCGGGATTTATATGGGGCGTGGCCGTGCCCAACAATAACGGCACTCCCCGCTTTTTGAACGGGCTGGCTGGAGCGGGCGCCGGAGCACTCGCGGGGATTGTTGTCTCAGTGCCCGCCGCGCTGTTGATTCCGGGCAGGCTGGTCTATCGGCGGTCGCAATCGCACACGCTAGATAGCCCTGAAAGCAAGAAGCAAGAGGAAAGCAATGATCGATAGATTGATTCACCCCGCTCTCTGTCTTTGCCTGTTGCCGCTGCTTGCGGCGCAGCAAATCGGGTTGCCGAAGGCCGCGCAGAGCGGTACGCAGTCAGCCCAGCCCGCCGCTCCGGCAATCAATTCAACGGTAAAGGTGCTCGTCCTGGATGCCTTAAGCGGTCAGCCGCATGAAGGCATAGAAGTATTCGATGTGTGTGAGGACGGCGGCACATTTTCTCCGTCTCAGAAAACGAAGACAGACGCGAGCGGAATTGCGAGGGTCACGTCTTCCTGTCCAAGCGATGTGAAGGTCAGGGTCTCGACCTACATTGAAGGCGACAAATTGTCAGAGTGTGGCGCAATGGAGGGTCAGATACTTCAGAAAATTCTCGAAGTCGGAATCGTAAGCGATCCGAGAGCCGCCGGTGGCATCTGGTGCCCTGCCACAATCAGCAAAAAGATCAAGCCCGTGCCGGGACAAGTGATTCTGTTTGTGAAGAAGCCGACTTGGTGGCAGGTGCAAGTAGCAGGCTAAGGCTCGCGGCGTTATCCTGAAGTGGACGATTGCTTACGCCTACTCAATGAATCCTTCCTACCCTGGAGTTCTTGGTTTCCCGCCCCGCGGCCGCAAGCGCCGCTGGCCGCGGAGACTGCTGTGGACGCTGATCGTCCTGCTCGCAATCGCCGCCCTCGCCATCGCGGTCGCCGTGCTCTGGCTTCGTTCCGCGGAGAAGACTGCGCTGCCGGTGCTCGATGGCGATGTGCACATCAACACCAGCTCCGGAGGTCTCGCATCTCCGGTAACAGTCCGCCGCGATGGCCACGGCGTGCCGCATATTGAGGCCGCCAGCCAGGACGATCTTTTCGTGGCGCAGGGCTACGTGACTGCGCAGGACCGCTTGTGGCAGATGGATGCCTCACGCCGCAACGCCAATGGAGAACTGGCCGAGATTCTTGGCCCTTCGCTGGTGAAGCATGACAAGATGCAGCGCGTGCTTCAGCTCGGTGTAACCGCCAGACGCGTTTACGCCAATCTCAACCCCGCCGACCGCACGCGGCTTGATGACTATGCGCGCGGCGTGAATCTTTTTATCGACGAGCACGCAGACTCGCTGCCTGCGGAGTTTCGTCTTTTGCACTATCGCCCCCAGCCGTGGAGCGGCGCTGACTCGCTCTCCATCGGCATGGAGATGGTGCAGATGCTGGATACGCATTGGGACTCGAAGCTGGTGCGCGAAGAGCTTTCTGCCGACTTGCAAAATCCGAAGCTGGAGGCCGATCTGTATCCCGTTGGCTCGTGGCGCGACCGCCCGCCTACCGGCACCGTAATCGACTGGAGCCAGCAGCACCCAGCCCCGGCCGGCACTGCCGACGATGACGACGACCGTTCGCAGGCCTCTATTTCTGCGCCGGGCTCGATGAAGGATCCCTCAGGGGCTAAAGCCCACATTCCTTTTGCATCGCATTCGGCACGACTAAAGTCATGCCCTGTTACAAAGCGCTTGCAAATATCAGACGAAGTGAATTTTCCTCCAGTGCCGGGCGAAGACTTCAGCGCATTGCGCGCAACGCTCGGCCGGCCCAACTGCGCTGGCTGCGCGGCCGGCTCCAACAACTGGGTTGTCTCGGGAGCGCATACTGCCAGCGGCAAGCCGCTGCTCTCGAACGATATGCATTTGCCGCTCACCGAGCCCAACATCTGGTACATGGCCGACCTGAGCGCGCCTGGCGTCCATGTCGCCGGAGTCACACTGCCGGGTATGCCCTTCGTGATTGCGGGCCATAATGAGCATGTAGCCTGGGGATTTACCGCGCTCTATGCCGACGTGCAAGATCTCTACCTGGAGAAGCTCGACGGGAAAGGTGACTATCAGGACAATGCCGGCAACTGGAAGCCGCTCACCGTGGACCATGAAGTGATCAACGTACGCGGCGGCAAAGATGTCGTGCTCGATGTGCAATCAACCGACCACGGCCCGTTGCTGAATCCCTTGTTCAAAAAGGAAATCCATCCCTTCTCGTTGAAGTGGACGCTCTTTGATCCCACTCTGAACGGGTTGCCGCTTTTCGAAATGAACACTGCTGCCAACTGGAGCGAGTTTTCTGCGGCTCTCTCCGCCTGGTGCTGGCCCACGCAGAACGTGGTCTACTCCGATGACCAGGGACATGTGGCTTACCACGCGGTGGGGCGCATTCCGCATCGTCCTGGCGGACTGATGGGCGTGCCCATTCAAGCGTCAGACTCAAAACACGAGTGGCAAGGCTACATTGCCTACGACAAGCTGCCCAATTCCTTCGACCCTCCGTCCGGATTTCTGGCTACGGCCAACGCGCGGATCACGTCCGACAGCTTCCCCGAGCCACTCTCGTTGGAATGGGAAAGCCCCTATCGCATTCAGCGCATTTACAAGGCATTGCAAGGCCGCGACAAGCTCACGGCGAAAGACATGATCGCCGTGCAGACCGATATCTACAGCGAAGTCGATCAGGAGATTGGCCACCGGTTCGCCTATGCCATCGATCACACGCCCGGCTCCGACGACCGCCTGCGCAAGGCCGCCGACCTGATGCGCAGCTGGGATGGCCGGCTGACGACAGACTCCGCGGCCGCATCCATCGTGACTAAATCGCGTTATGCTTTCTGGCCTCTGATTCTCAAGCCCAAACTGGGCAAGGATGCGGATGACTACAGCTGGTCGGAGTCCAACTTTGCCGAAGAAGAGATCATCATGCACGGCAATTCGGACTGGCTGCCCGCAACTTACAAGAACTGGGATGCACTGCTGACTGACGCCGTGCGCAAGGGCATGAAAGACGGCAAAGCGCCTGGCGATGTGACGCTCTGGCGCTACGGAACCTGGCACGTCGTGGATATCGAACACCCACTGGCGTCGTATCTGCCGTACATCGGACGGATCGCGGGAACCGGTGAGCAGCCGCTCAGCGGCGATACCACAACCGTGAAGCAGGTAGGCCGCGACTTCGGTCCGTCGCAGCGCTTCACCATGGACTGGAGCAACATCGACGGCTCGACCGAAGACATTGTGTTGGGCGAAAGCGGCGACCCTTACAGCGCGTACTTTCGCGATCAGTGGAGCGACTATTACGGTGGCACTACCTTCGCGCTGCCGTTCACGCAGCAGGCCGTAGCCGCGCAGACACAACACACGCTCCGCCTGCTGCCATGAGGACGCTGACTGGCCGGCGGTTCCTCGGCCCGATGCTAATCCTGTTGGCTGCTGCTCTGGCAATCGCGCCGATCATCCTGCACGGTTCCTTTTGCGGCGACGACTTCGAATTCCATGTCGTCTCCTGGTTCGATATGCAGCAGAGCTGGCTGCACGGCATCTTTTACCCGCACTGGATGCCCAGCGCCAACTACGGCGCAGGCGAACCGCGCTTCATGTTTTATCCGCCTCTAACCTCGATGCTGGGCGCGGCGTTGGGATTCGTGCTGCCATGGACGGCCGTGCCCATCGCACTTGTTTTTCTGTTCCTCGCCGGCACGGGACTGGCCGTGCGTAAGCTCGCGCTTGAAGTGCTTACGGATGGGGCGGCAACTCTGGCCGGTTGCGCGGCGCTCTTTTCCGGTTTTGCTCTCTTCACTGCTTACGAACGCACGGCGTTTGCCGAAATGACGGGCGGCTTCTGGATTCCGTTGCTGCTGTTGTTTGCATTGCGCGACAGAAATCCCGAAGCTCCCCTTTGGCGTCGCGCTTTGGATGGTTCTACGCTGCCGCTGGCGTTGATCCTGGCCGGCTGCTGGCTCTCGGACGGCCCGGTCGGCGTGATGGCTAGTTATCTGCTCGCTGCCGTGGCACTGACTGCGTCTGTGCTGAATCGCTCGTGGGCTCATCTACTGCGTGCGACGATTGGAGCCGCGCTTGGGATTGGTTTGGCCGGCCTCTATCTGATTCCAGCGGCGTGGGAGCAGCGCTGGGTCGATCTCCGCGCAGCCATTGACTATCCCGTGTTCAGTGTGGAGAACAACTGGCTCTTTGCCCGTCACACTGACCCTCGGCTGACGCCGTTCGATGGCGTGCTGCATCGCGCGTCGATGCTTGCTGTAACGATGATCGGGGTGGCGCTGGTCGGCGCGGCAGTCGTGTGGCTGCGTCGCAAATCAGTCGCCACACAATTGTCTCGTCGCTGGTGGATTGCGCTCGCTCTCATCCCAGCGGCTGTTCTGTTTCTTCAGCTCCCTATCTCACTCGTCGTATGGAACCTGCTTCCCAAGCTTCGCTTTCTGCAATACCCCTGGCGGTGGGTTTTGGTGGTGGAAGCGCCGATGGCCATCTTCTTCGCCGCTGCTGTTTGGCCTTCGCGCACGGCAAGAGGAATGCAACGCGCGGTCGTTGGCGTTCTTTGTGCGGTCGTTTTGTTGACGACCACCTTCTTTGCCGGACGAACATTCCTGCGCGCTTGCAACGAGGGCGACACGATGGCCGATCTGCTGGAGTCATATCGTGGAGGCGGAGGATTGGAAGGCACAGACGAGTACGAGCCGCCGGATTCCGATCACTGGAAGATTGCTGCGGGCCTGCCGGACGCATGCTTCTCGGCTTCGAGCGATGCTCCTTTGGGTATCGGCGGTGCAGACGGTTCGATCCCGGCGTGGCATCCGGATCAAGGGAGTTGCGAAGCCACTGCGACGGCCCAACTTCGCGAATCTGAACATCTGCGCATAGCGACAGTTGTGCCGCATTCGGGCTTCATGATTCTGCGGCTGCTGCGTTATCCGGCGTGGCGCATTACCGTGAATGGGCAACACGTTGAACCAGGCGATCCGGATACCGACCCGCGCGATGACGGCCTGATTGCCGTTCCCGTTCCGCAGGGTCCCGTGCAGCTAGCGGTGGATTGGATCAGCACGCCTGATGTGATCGCCGGGCGCTGTTTGAGCGGGCTGGCGCTGCTGCTGCTGATCGCAATTGGATTGGTGGAACGACGGTTGGGCCGATCTCGCCAAGCCTGACGTGGGATATTCATAAAGACGACACCCATGACCTTTTCTCGTTCGATCGAAAAACCCAAACCCGTGCCGAACGCTGCGTCTTCCATCGAAGGCGTGCATGCGAACCCCGCGCGCTGGACGCGCTTCGCCGGTCCGGCCGTCATTTTGCTTGCGGCAGCTTTGGCGGCGGCGCCAGTGTTGATCCACGGCCAGGTGGGCGCCGATGACTTCCAGTTCCACTTCATCTCATGGCTCGATGCGCAGCAAAGCTGGCAGCACGGAATTCTGTACCCGCATTGGGCGCCAAGCCTGAACTTCGGAGCGGGCGAGCCTCGCTTCGTTTTCTATCCGCCATTGACGTGGATGCTGGGCGCGGCACTGGGCATGGCGCTGCCATGGACGCTCGTCCCCTTCGCTATAACTTTCTTGCTACTGGCCGGGACGGGGCTTGCAACGCGTGCGCTCACCCGCGCAGCCTTGCCTGATGCGCCTGCAACGCTGGCCGGTTGCGCTGCGCTTTGCTCTGGCTATGTGCTCTTCACCACGTATGACCGCGCTGCCTTCGGGGAACTGGCCGGCGGCTTCTGGATTCCCTTGCTGTTGCTGTTCATCCTGCGCGACCGCCGTCCCTTTGCTTCGCTGTGGTGGCGTGCAATGGACGGCTCTGCCGTGCCGCTCGCGCTGGTGGTCGCAGGCGCGTGGCTCTCCGACGCGCCGGTTGGCGTGATGGCGAGCTACCTGCTCGCCGGCGTTGCTCTCGTGGCTGCTGTAGCCGCCCGTTCGTGGTTTCCGGTTGTGCGTGCGGCAATCTCTGTCGCGCTTGGAGTTGCGCTCACCGGCCTTTATCTCATCCCTGCGGCGTGGGAGCAACGCTGGGTGGATATTCAGCAGGCGACCGGCGTCAAAGGCGATCCCGGCTTGAGGATCGAGAACAACTGGCTGTTTCCGCGCCATACCGACCCGACGCTGCATGCGCGAGACCTGGTGCTGCGGCCCATCTCGTGGATCAATGTTTCAATGATCGCGGTCGCGCTCGGCTGCGTTCTGGCTCTCTGGTTGCGCGGCAGGCTCTCACTCAGAGATGGCCAAGCCACACCGCGCTCTTCCAGCTCGGGCCTGGCACGGCCGTTTTGGATGCCGTTGGCGGTCATCCCTGTCGCCGTCTTGTTTCTGCAACTTCCCGTTTCACTCGACGTTTGGAATCTACTTCCCAAGCTTCGCTTTCTGCAGTTCCCATGGCGATGGTTGCTGGTTGTTGAAGCGCCTATGGCCATCTTCTTCGCAGCCGCCGTTTGGTCCGGTGATTCTTCGCGGCGCTGGCTGCGGCCGGCTGTTGCCGCCATCTGTGCGGTCCTCTTCGCAGCGGGCATAGTATTCGCGGCGCAGAGCTTTTTTCGCGATGGGCCCGAAGACAGCGACCTGGCGGATCTTCTGGACGACTACCGCACCGGAGCGGGCTTTGTGGGGACAGATGAATACGCGCCCCGCGGCGCCGATAACTTTCTGGTTGCAACCGGCCTGCCGGACGCATGCCTCACCGACAATTTTGACGACGAACAAGGCATTCCGCCCACGCAGCAGGACAACCCTGTTTGGCGGCCAGAACAAAACAGCTGCATCTCAACCGCAGCTGCCCATCTGCGAACGCCGGAACACATGCACATTGAAACGGTCGCGGTGCGCGCCGGCTTTCTGATTCTGCGCCTGCGCAGTTATCCAGCGTGGCGGGTCACGGTCAACGGGAAGTTCATTGCCAGTCTGCAGCCGCGCGACGACGGCCTCATTGCAGTCCCTGTTCCACAAGGCGTTGTCCACGTCACCGTCGACTGGGCCGCAACCCCAGACGTAATCGCCGGCCGCTGCGTGAGCGGGCTGGCTGTGCTGGCGCTGATGGCGCTGGGCGTTGCTGAGCGCAGGCGACCACTGCCTTAACCTGCGTTCGTCGGGGATGACGTGGGATATTGATAGAGAAGCACGTCATGGCATCTTTGAGCTCCCCACCCAACTCGAGCAGTGTTCCCCGGCGGCGCTGGAGCCGCGTTGCGGGACCTGCAGTTATTCTGCTTGCCGCGGCAGTGGCCACGGTGCCGCAGTTGTTCCGCGGCAACTCTTGCGGGCACGACTTCGATATTCACCTCGTCTCCTGGTTCGATTGCCTCAACAGCTGGCGGCACAGCATCGTCTATCCGCAATGGACGCCGAGCGCCAACTACGGCGCAGGCGAACCACGCTTCATCTTCTATCCCCCACTCACGTGGATGCTGGGCGCGGCGCTTGGGGCTGTGCTGCCGTGGCATCTGGTTCCCATTGCGCTCACGTTTCTGCTGCTCGCAGCAACGGGCGTGGCCACGCGCGCGCTTGCACGGCAGGCGCTGGCCGATGCCCCAGCGACGCTGGCCGGTTGCGCGGCTTTGTTCTCGAGCTATGCGCTCTTCACTGCCTATGAGCGGTCGGCATTCGGAGAGCTGGCCGGCTTCTGGATTCCGCTGCTGCTTCTGCTGATTCTTCGCGACCACAATGCGTCAGATTCCCTGGTACGCCGTGCGTTTGATGGCTCGGCCATGCTGCTCGCCGTGGCGCTGGCCGGTGCGTGGCTCTCGAACGCGCCGCTGGGTGTGATGGCTAGTTATTTGCTGGCAGCCGTGGCGCTTACGGTTGCGATTCTGCGGCGATCCTGGGCGCCGGTGCTGCGTGCGGCCGTGTCTGCAACGCTCGGAATCGGCCTGGCCTGCTTCTATCTGCTGCCCGCAGCGTGGGAGCAGCGCTGGGTTGATATTCACCAAGCCACATACGATCCGGGACTCCGCATTGAAAACAGTTTTCTCTTCGGCTACTCCGCCGACCCTTCGCTCGATCTGCACAATGCGGAACTAAAGCGCGTCTCGCTGATCGTGATTGTCATGGTCGTTATTGCTCTTGCCGGAGCGTTTGTGGCATGGCGGCGCAGATTATTTTCCGACTCTTCAAATGCGAATCGAAGCTGGTGGATTCCGTTGGCGCTGATCCCGATCGCCGTGTTCGTGTTGCAACTTCACTTCACGCTGCCTCTGTGGAATCTGCTGCCTGAACTTCGCTTCCTGCAATTTCCATGGCGCTGGCTGGTGGTGCTTGAAGCACCGATGGGCCTGTTCTTCGCAGCCGCCGTGTGGCCGGGAGCAACTGCACGCCGCTGGCTGCGTGTTGCTGTCGTAGCCGGCTGCGCGGCCGTCTTTCTTGGCTCTACAGCAATCGCAGCCTTCTACTTTTTTCAACCCTGCGACGATGAAGATGCTGTCGCTCCCATGGTCAAGGCCTACCGCAGCGGCGAGGGTTTTGAGGGAGTCTACGAGTACTCGCCCGTTAATGCCGACAACGGCCTGGTGGCTACCGCGCTGCCCGATGCTTGCCTCGTCACCAATCCCCGCACCGTTCTGGGCATCCTCGATACGCCGGGCGCCAATCCCGACTGGTGGGTTGAGCAGCACAGTTGCGAGGCGATTTACTCTGCCACGCCGCCCTTCGCGCAGGCCAATCCGCAGCATCTTCACATCATTGCCGACATTCCGCACGCCGGCTATCTGATTCTTCGACTGCGCACGTATCCAGCCTGGCGTATTACGGTCAATGGACGACCTGCCCACACGTTTAATCCGCGCGACGACGGCCTTACGGCGGTTCTGATGCAGCAGGGGCGAGTCACACTGGATGCGGAATGGACGACGACTCCCGATGTGTGGGCGGGACGATTGATCAGCATGGTCGCGGCGTTCTTTCTTGCGTTGCTGGGGTTATTAGAACGCCGATTCAAGAGATTCAGACCCGCTCATTTATCATGAGAGCGATGCCTGTCGATGTAAGAAAGTTGAACCAGGAAGCCGCGGCCATCACCGACCGCGCGCTGGAAGAGCTGATTCCGAGCGCAGAGACCGTCCCCGCCTCCATTCATGGCGCCATGCGCCACTCCACCTTCGCCGGAGGCAAGCGGCTGCGCCCGCTGCTCGCCTATCGGGCCGCCGTTACCATCGCTGGCGCGCTGCCCGCGGGCATTGAGCGTCTGGGCGCGGCCATCGAAATGCTGCACACCTACTCGCTCATTCATGACGATCTGCCCGCGCTCGACAATGACGATTTGCGCCGTGGCAAGCCCACTTGCCATGTAGTCTTCGGCGAAGCTATCGCCATTCTTGCCGGGGACGCGTTGCAGACACGCGCCTTTGAAGTGCTGGCGAACCTCGACACGCCACCGGCCGCGACGGTGCAGATTATTCGCCTCATTTCCAACGCTGTGGGCACGGTGGAAGGAATGATCGGCGGACAGGTGCTGGACATCGAGAACGAGCACTCCAAGCCCACCGCGGAGCTGGTCGACGCCATTCATCGCGCCAAGACTGGAGCGTTGATTCGCGTCAGCGTGGTTGCAGGAGGCGTATACGCTGGCGCATCCGCGGAGGACGTGGCGCGGCTCGACGTTTTTGGCCGCAAAGCAGGATTGGCCTTTCAGATTGCCGACGATTTGCTGGATATGACGCAGGATTCTGCTCAACTGGGCAAGACCGCCGGCAAGGATTTGGCCACAGAAAAAGTGACCTGGCCGGCGGTCTTCGGCGTTGAGCAAAGCGAGCGCCACGCCGCGCAGCTGATCGAAGAAGCCTTCGCTGCGTTGGAGCCATTCGGGGAGCGCGCTGACAGCCTGAAGGCCGTGGCACGGTACTTGGTCGAGCGCAGAAACTAGCATGCTGACCGAGGCCGAAATCCTGAATGCCCTGCGCGATTGCTACGACCCGGAAGTGAAGCTGAACCTGGTCGACCTTGGCTTGATCTACGGAATCACGACCGGCCCCGATCCGGATTCCAAGCCCGCATGGCCGCGGCAATGGGTGAAGGTGGCGATGACACTGACTACGCCGCAATGCCCAGCGAGCGGCCTGATCTTTGAGCAGGTGAACAACCGGCTCGCCGGCATTGCCTACATCAGCAGGGTGGAAGTGGATCTGGTGTGGGAGCCGAAGTGGACGCCGCACCGCATCAGCCAGGCTGGACGCGCTCAATTGGGAATCTAAAGTCCGTCGGCCTTACTTGCTCAATATCTGGTGCAGCCGATTGCGCTGGTCGGCCAGCTCGACCACAGTCTCTTCCACGCTGGTTAGCAGCCGCTGAACGGAATCGATATATCCGGGCAGCGCATTCCAGCAGGCTTGCACCGCATCCTGCTGATCAAGCATGGCCAGTGCAGTGCCGGCCCCAGCTGTAACCAGCCCGGCGCGCTTGTTGTCCGTCAGCAGCAGCAGGCCGCCGACCAGCAAGCCGCCGCCGGCGGCGACGCGTGCCCAATTCGTGCTTTCAGGGCTTGAATAGCGCCGCTCAACTCCTGATTCTCTATCGCGATGAGTAAGAGGAACAACCACCATGAATTCTCCTTTTCGTCCGGGCTGAACCGCCGGGGTCCACGCTGCGGTCAATCAAGTATCGCTGAGCCGAGTATCGGTGAGCTGGCTCTCTTTGGGATGCGATTGAAACAAAAGACGTTGCCTTGCAAATTTCACTGACCCGAGCAACTATCCGAATTTCTAACGACGGCGCGGCAGCAAGCGAAAATCAATCCAGATCGAACTCCCGCAACGGCTTGCCTTCCGGAGCGTCCTTCGCCTTGCGAAGCGCCTCGGCAAACTTCTTCTCGAACAGGTCTTCCTTGTTCTTCTCCGCTTCCACGCTTTGCCGGAAGATCGATTCCTTGCGCTCATCTTGTGCCCGCATCGCCTGCGCCGCGGTTTCCAGGTCCTCAAACATCCGCTTGCGCGGCGCCGGCGTGTGGCTCACCACCAGGCCGTTCGTTGCATCGATCCTCAGCATCGCCCCGCAATCGGGACAGGCAACCTCGAAAATCTGTTCCTTCGTCTTCGCCATTTCAATTCCCGATTGTAAGCGCTCGCCGCCGGGCTTGCACAGATCCCCCAAAGTCAGCGCAGACTTCCCATCGCGCCCGCTCCCCATTCCCGGGCGCTCAACGATACAATCGAGGCCATGCTGCAGATTGCCGCCCTGGTCGAACTCTTTCTGTGCTGGATCATCTGGTCCCTGGCCTTCGTCAAACCCAGCAAGCAGGCCGCTGGGCAGAAAGAAGTGTCCAGCGCGCCAGCATCGCGATGGGGTATCTTCCTGGTGATGCTCAGCTTCGCATTTACATGGACGTATGTACGGCCGGTCGGGTTCTCCAAGTCGAGCGGCGCGCTGATCGCCTCCATGATTCTGGCACCGCCATCGGTAGTTCTTGTCTGGGCGGCCGCGCACCGGCTGGGCAAGCAATGGCGCTACAAAGCCGCGCTCAGCGAAAACCACGAACTGATCCAGACTGGACCCTACCGCTGGCTGCGCCACCCGATTTACGCATCCATGCTGGGCATGCTGCTGGCAACCGAGGCCGCCTGGACTTGGTGGCCCATGGCAATTGCATCGCTGGTCGCGTTCATTGCCGGAACCGAAGTCCGCATTCGCGCCGAGGAGCGGCT
>Ga0302324_100014623_pt1 | contig 15807 bp, 16 predicted proteins | sample Palsa_T0_1_FD_201949 | JGI IMG/M metagenome (GOLD analysis project Ga0302324, IMG submission 201949) | Peat permafrost microbial communities from Stordalen Mire near Abisko, Sweden - Palsa_T0_1 | ecosystem: Environmental > Terrestrial > Soil > Palsa > Peat permafrost | place: Sweden: Abisko...
CTGCTGGGCCTTCTCGTCTTTTGGACGGCGGGCGACATTCCGGTGGCGCTGATCTTCCTGGGTCTCGTGCTGGTGTACATCGCGGAGGGATTGGAACGGTTCGGCGTGGTGCACTCGTCGAAGCCGCTCGGATTCTTCCACCTGGCGACCGGGATCTGGCTGATGTACTGCACGTATGCCGCGACGTTCAATTTTGCGCTCGGCGCGCATTGGTGGCTATAGACGCTCGATCTCGCGCCGCAGACGGTTCAGCAGCCTCGCGGTGGTGATCCACGCGATGTATCGTCCGATGCACGCGTCGAAGAGACGGCCGGCAGTGCCGAACGGCGGTGAATATCGAACAGTGAACTGCAGTTGCGAGCCTTGCGGCGCATGTGGCCGCACGGTCAAAAGCGCATGGCCGACGGGGAAAGCACGCAATCGAGGCCGCCAGCGGAACTCCAGTGCGTCGTGGCGCCGGACGCTATCGGTATAGTCCTCGACGACGAGTACGTCGACCGCGCTATCAACGACCAATTCGTCGATCCTTTCGCGCTCGGCCGCGCGGCGCAGAAATACTTCCGACCGTTCGATCGCCGCCGAGAATGGACAGCGTGCAAAAGCATCGACGCGGACGACTCGCTCCATGAGGATGTCCTTGGGTTCCCAGGTTCGCATAACCTGTGCCACGTATGCGGGGCTTTAGGATGAGCAACGCTGCGGAGCACGACCTCCGACGCCGGATCGGCGGTTGGGCAAAATCGCTTGGTCCCGGGCTGATCACCGGGGCGGCCGACGACGACCCGTCGGGAATCGCAACCTACTCGATCACGGGTGCATCGACCGGCCTCACGATGCTCTGGACCGCGCTCATCACCACGCCGATGATGGCGGTCCTCGACGGGACGTGCGCGCGCATTGGCCTCGTCACCGGCAAGGGGCTCATGTGGTCCCTCGCGCGGAGCATGCCGCGCGTCCTCGCGTTTGCCCTGGCGATCTTGATTGGCTTGGCTAACACGTTCAACATCGGCGCCGACATCAATGCGATGGCCGGCTCTGCGCACTTGCTCGCGCCGCTGCCGTTCAACGTATGGCTCGTCTTCTTCGCGGCCGTCATCATCCTGGTCGAAGTGTTCTTCGACTATCGCCAGTTCGCGAACGTATTGCGCTGGTTGTGCCTTGCGCTATTGGCCTATATTGTCACGGCGTTCATCGTCCATCCGCACTGGCCGGCAGTGATTTTTAACCTGATCGTTCCGCATTTCGAGTGGAATCGCAGTTGGTTGACAACGCTCACCGCCGCGCTGGGCACAACCATCACCCCGTACCTGTTCTTTTGGCAAACGTCGATGACCGCCGAGGAACGGCAGGCACGCGGGCGCGAGGGCCGTTCGGATAGCGCAAGCTCGAACAGCATTCGCGCCGTCCATGGCGACGCGAACACCGGCGCGATCTATTCGAACCTGGTGATGTTCTTTATCATCGTCACCTCGGCATCAACGCTCGGCGCGCACGGCGCTCACAATATCGGCACGGCTCAAGATGCTGCCGAAGCGCTGCGACCGCTGGCGGGAAACTTTGCCTTCGCCCTCTTTACGCTCGGAATCGTCGGAACGGGCTTGCTGGCCGTTCCGGTGCTGGCCGGTGCGACTGCCTATATGTTTGCCGAGCTGCTGGGGCTGCGCGAGGGGCTCAACGTGAAATTGGGTCGCGCTCGCGAGTTCTACGCCATCATCGTCGCGGGCGTGCTGGCCGGCGCGATTATGGGCCTGGTTCATGTCGACCCGATCAAAGCGCTTTTCTGGTCGGCGGTCTTCAACGGCGTCGCCGCCGTGCCGCTCATCTACGCGATCATTCGCCTTGCGCGCGACGAGGGTACGCTCGGCACATGGGTTGTTTCGCGCGCGGCGCTCGTCTGGCTGTGGCTGTCATTCGCGCTGATGTTTCTAAGTGCGCTCGGGACCTTCGCGTCGTGGTTTAAGGCGTGAGCAGCAGTTCCATGAACGTCGGGCACACGATGGTGTCGGCGTCGCATTCGGGCTCGTACTCGACGAAACCGAGTGCGGTATACAGGCGGTAGGCGGCCGGAAGCAGTTCGCTGTGCGTATCGAGCACGAGCCGCTCGCAGCCGCCGGCGCGCGCGAAATCGACCACCGCATTGACGAGCGCCCGGCCGGCGCCGGACTTACGCGCGTGAGGTTCAACGTAGAGCCGCGCAAGGACGGCGGTGGACGCTTCCTGCACCTTGCACACGACGCATCCGACCGGCGACGCATCGAGGCGCGCGAGGAACGCCGCGTTCGGCGCGGCGTAGACCCTCGCGAGCTCCACAGGCTCGGGCACGGAACCGTGCCGCAACTCCTCCGGCAGATCGAGTTCGTACACGACCAGCAGCCGATGCAGTTCGAGAAACTCCGCCGGCGCGCGAACGCGCGCGACGCTTACGTGGCCAGCGTCGCCGTAAGGCTGATGGGTACCGCGCGCAGCGCGTTGCTGATCGGACACGATGCCTCCGCTTGCTTTGCGTAGGTTGAAAACTCGTCGGCTGAGACACCGGGCACGACGCCCGTAATCGCCAGCTCGATCTTAGGAATCTTGAAGCCCTCGCCTGCCCGTTCGAGATGAACGGTCGCGGTCGTGTCGAGCGACGCCGGCGCATGGCCCGCGCGCGTGAGCACGGCACTGGTGGCCATGGTGAAGCAGGCAGCGTGCGAGGCGGCAAGCAGTTCCTCGGGATTGGTGCCGGGATCGGTCGAGAAGCGCGTGCCGAACGAATACGAAGCCGAGACTTTGCCGCTTGCGGTCGTGATGTCGCCGTGGCCCTTCGCGACGTCGCCGACCCACTTGACGTTTGCGGTGCGAACGATCTGATCTTGTGCCATATTCGCCCCGACCCGCGATAGCTGCGTTAGGGTTGCGGTTGCGTGATCTGCTTGAGCCTCCATGCCCAGGTGGAAACGATGGCCAGGGTGAGAGCGGCCGCAAGAAGCGCAGCGGGGACTCCTAAGCGCAGAACGATGACGGCGCCGATGAGCGCGCCGGCAAACATGACGACAACCGCCGTGACGCGGCGGCGCCACCGCGTGTTGGTCCCACCGGCAAGCGTCGAGTCCATGGCGATGCCGATGATCGTCTGCGTCACGACGGTCGTGGTGATATCCGCTACGCCGATGCCGCGCACCACCGCGTTTTGCAGGCCCATCGAGATGGCGAGCACCGCAGTAATCACGTAGGCAATCACACCTTGATAACCAAAAAGCCACGCGATTGCGGCGGCCCCCAGCATCAGGAAAATCTTGACGAAGGTTGTGACCGAGAGCAGGTGCGCACCGTTTTCGCCGTGGCGACGGTTGAGCCGGCCGCCGATGATGCCGCCGACCATGAACGCCGCGATCGCGGTCAACGAACCGGTGATCGAGATGCCCTTCGCGCCGCCAATAGCAAAGGCGAGCAGGACGAGATTGCCGGTCATGTTGGCGACGAAGGTGTGGCCGAGCCGCAGAAAACTGACTGCGTCGACCAGACCCGAGATGAAGGTCAAGCCGAAGAGCAGCGGCATGAGCGTGTAGTCCGCGTCGCGCACTGAGGCTTTCATCGCCGTGTTAGTGAATCGCGCCGCTCGCGGACAGGAGCGACGTTCCGCGACGGCCGCTGCGCTCGGCGACAATCTCCGCGAGGATCGAAATAGCCGTTTCGCTCGTGGTTGCTCCGCCGATATCGAGACCGACGGGACCGTGAATGCGCGCGAGCGCCGCGTCGTCGAATCCCTCGGCGCGTAGCGCCGAGCGGCGCGCCGCTTGCGCGCGACGACTGCCGAGCAGGCCGATGTACGATGCGCTGGAGCGCAACGCGCAGCGCAGCGCAGGAAGATCGAACTTGGGATCGTGCGAGAGCACGACGACCGCCGTATGCGACGAGAGTGCCAGCGGGAGATAATCGTCCGGCCACTCGCGTACGATCGCATGCGCATCCGGGACCCGCCGCTCGGTTGCGAAAGCCGGGCGCGGATCGACCACGATCACGTTGAAGTCCATGCGTCGGCCGATCGCCGCCAGGTCGGCGGCGAGTGTCGTGGCTCCGACCAGAATCAGGGTCTCTTTTGCGGGAATGACGTGCGTGAACGTCCCGATCTGCAGCGTAACCGCGCGCTCACCGCGCGCAATGGCGTGGGCATCATCGAGGAAAGCTGCCTCCGGGCGCCAGACCAGAAGGCGCATCACCGCGCCGCACGCGGTGCCGCCGGAAAGTTCGTCGTCGCTATCGAGATTCACATCGAGCGTGCGCACGACTCCATCGCCGAGCGTCCGCTGCGCCGTTTCAATGATCTCGCTCTCATAGCAGCCCGCACCGATGTTGCCGGCGATGCGACCGTCGGCGGTCACGGCGATCGTCGTGCCGATCGGCGCCGTTTTTGCTGCGCGCAACTCGCACAGCGTGGCGAACGCAACGGGCTGACCTTCTTCGAGCCAAGCGGCGGCGGCTGCAAAGACGTCACGCATCGGCGAGCCCGCTCCACGCGGTCAGCGACGCCAGGTAAGGAAGCGCCGTTTGCATGCCCCGTGACACCGGGGTAAAACCTGCTTGCGCCGCGTGTGGATTGACCCACGCGATAGCGGCGCTGCGGCGCGCAATTTCGCGCATCGCATGCTCGAGCTGCGGAATGTCGCCGATGTCGAGTCCATCGCTGACCATGATCACAAAGGTATGATCGTCGAGCCTCGATCCAAAGTTGCGCACGAAGGCATTGAGGCTCGCGCCGATGCGCGTGCCGCCGCCCCAGGCCTCGCCGGTGTTGGTAATCGGCTGATTCCGCCGCAAATCCCGCGTGATCTCCCGAAGCGCCGTGCTAAAGACGAATGCACTCGCCCGCCGCGACCGCCGCACCAGCGCGCGAGCAACCTGGATCGCTGCCGGCGCGTACTCGCTCATCGAGCGGCTCGCATCGATCAAGATAACGAAACGAGGATTTCGAAGCGGATATCCACGGCGGCGCAGCGCAACGATCTCGCCGCCGGTCTGCAAACTCGCGCGCACGGTACGGCGCAGGTCCAGGAAGCGTCCGTGCGGCATCGGCCGCAAGCGTCGCGAACGGCCCAGGTGGATGCGTGAGATCAAGCGCCGCACGAGTGCGTCGGCATCGTCGTACCCGTCGAGCGGAATCGGCGGCGGCGGTGATGCACCTTCGATCGGGCTGTAACGCGCTTGTAGATATTGCCAACGTTGCGCGAGGCTTTCGTCCTCGAGGCGAAACGAGGATTGCCGATCCGGCGGCGGCTCCTCGCCGCCGTCGGGACGTGAACGGCGGGCATGTTTCGGTTGCGGGACGCCGGCCGCGCCGCTGGAGAAGAAGGCATCAAAGGCGCGATCGAAGGCCGGGATTTCCTCCGGTCGCGTGCAACACACCGCGCGCAGCGCAGCGCGCAACCGTCCGCGCTCGCGCACGCCGATAGCCTCGGTCGCGCGCAGCGCGTCGTGCACCTCTGCGCGGCCCAGGGTGAAGTCGTGCTCGGTGCGCAGCATGTTGCAAAATTCGAGTGTGGCGCTCGCGAGATCGGCCATCAGGGCTCCCCTAATGCGCCTGAACGGTGCCCAGTCCGTAGTCCGGATCCGGTGGCGCAGAGTGAGCCGGCGTGTTTGGATCCGGCGTGAGCAAGTGCGCGTACCGCGCGTGCATCGAACGCAGCAACTCCCAATCCTCTTGCAGTTTCAAGATGCATCCCATCGTTGCTTCGAGCGTTCGGTCATCGAGCGCATCGCGGTGCAGGCGCACGAGTGCGAGCGCCCAATCCAGGCTTTCGGCCGTGCCCGGAACCTTTTGAAACGGCTGGTCGCGCATCCATTCCATGAAGCGCGCGATCTGGGTGGCGAGTCGCGCGTTGATCTCGGGCAAGCGCGCGTGCAAAATCGCGACCTCGCGTTCGAACGGCGGGTAGTCGATGCAGAGGTAGAGGCAGCGCCGGCGCAGCGCGTCGGAGAGATCGCGCGAGCGATTCGAGGTGACAATCACGGCCGGACGTTCTTTCGCGCGAATCGTGCCGATTTCGGGAATTGTCACTTGGAACTCGCCGAGCACCTCGAGCAGAAACGCCTCGAAGGCTTCATCGGCGCGGTCGATCTCGTCGATCAGCAACACCGGGGCGCGGTCTTGCACGATAGCTTCGAGCAAGGGGCGCCGGAGTAGAAACGGTTCGCTGAAGATCTCGGCTTCGCGCAATTGCACGGAGTCATTCTCGCGTTCGGTCACGCGCAGATGCAGAAGTTGCTTGGGGTAATTCCATTCATAGAGCGCGCTCGCCGCGTCGAGTCCTTCGTAGCACTGAAGGCGAATCAGCCGCGTGCCCAGGACATCGGCGAGGACTTTAGCGCTCTCGGTCTTGCCGATGCCGGCCGGTCCTTCGATTAGAAGTGGCTTGCCCAGGGCGAGCATCAGCTCGAAGGTCGTTGCAAAATCGTCGTCCGCGATGTAGCCGCGTTCGGCAAAAGCCTCACGCAATCGGTCGGCGTTCACGTGTGGCAGCAGTGATGCCCCTCGTCGCGATCGATGGCTGCGGTCGGGACGCATGCCGCGATGACTTCGGCGAGGATAGAGACGGCGACTTCGCTCGGCGTGCGCGCACCGATGTCGAGTCCAACGGGATTATGGACGGTCGAGAGCGCTTCGCGCGCAACGCCCTCTTGTTCGAGCGCGCCGAACACGGAGTCCGCGCGCTTGCGGCTGGCCAGCAATCCGACGAAGGCTTGCGATTCGCCCGAGAGCAGCGTTGAAAGCGCGCGCTCGTCGTAGTGGCCTTGCGAAGCGACGATGGCGACGAGGCGGGAGCGCTGCGCGCCGAGCGCCGCGAGGTATCCGGCAAGCGACTCGATCGCGATCGCGCTCGACGATTCGTTACCGGGGAGATCGCCAAGCTCATCGTTCTCGAGCACACGTTGCACGTAAAAGCCGTCGAGCACCGATCCGAGTCGCGCGAGCTCGTGCGCGACCGGTGTATGGCCGACGATCAGGAGCGTTCGCGCCGGAAGATGCGGCTCGATATATACGTCGACGGCCCCTTCGGAAGCACAACCCATCGGCACGATCACCGTCTCCGCATTCTCGGAATCGTGCACAGCACCGGGTTCGGGGCGAATCTGCACCAGACGCGCGCGGCCGGTGTGAATTGCGTCAAGGCCTTGCCGGCGAACGATGTCGCGCGAACACGAACCACCGACGAACCCTTCCATGCGCCCGTCGGCTCGGATCGTCGCGCGATCGCCAAGGTGCGCGCTAACCGGCGAGCGCCGCACCACGACGGTTGCAATCGCGTACGGTTCCTCGGGTAGTGTCATGCGCTCACCCGGCTGCTGCTCCACTAAGTTGGTTTTTCACGTTCTCGAAGGTCGTGCTGATCACGCGATGCGCTTGCGCGTCGAGCACGCGACCGCCAATCGTTGCAACCGTTCCACCGACCGAGGCGCTGCCTTTCCAGTCAAGCGTCGTCGTGCCGTCGGCGTTTTCGGTCAGATCGGCACCGGCCAGGAGATCGACGACGCTGCCGAAGCCGCCACCGCTGATCTTGAGATCCATGTGATTGCCGCCGGCGCTTGGTTCGAGCGTAATCGCGAACTTGAACGAGCCGCGCACAGGGCCCACCGCAACTTTCACCGTTGCATCGACGCTGTGCGCATCTTTCACATTCGACGAAATCAGATCGGGCAAGCACGAAGCTACCTTGCCGGGGTCGTTGATGAACGCCCACACGGTCGCCTTACTTGCGGGAATCCGTTCCTGCCCGTTCCACTCGAGGTTCATGTCTTCTTTTGCGCTCCTTGAATCGCGCTCCACACTTTGTCGCGCGTGAGCGGCATGTCGAGATGCGTGATGCCCATCGGCGAGAGCGCGTCCATCACGGCGTTGACGAAGGCCTGCGGCGATCCCGCGTTCGGGCTTTCGCCGACGCCCTTGGCGCCGATCGGGTGATGCGGGCTCGGCGTAACCGTGTTGCCCGTCTCCCAGTGCGGTGTTTCGAGTGCCGTCGGCACGAGATAATCGGTGAAGTTGGTGTTGAGATGATTCCCACCTTCGTCGAATTTGATCTCCTGCATGAAGGCCATCGCAAAGCCCTCGGTCAGTCCGCCGTGGATCTGCCCTTCGACGATCATCGGGTTGATCACCACGCCGCAATCATCGACCGCAAGGAAGCGCCGGACCTTGACCGCGCCGGTATCGGCATCGACGTCGACGACAGCGATGTAGGTACCGTTTGGGAACGTGAGATTTGGCGGATCGTAGTAGTAGGTCGCTTCGAGGCCGGGTTCGGTATCGGGCGCCGGATTGGTGTAGGCCGCGAACGCGACTTCCTTCATTGTGACGCTCTTGCCCGGCACGCCCTTGACGGAGAACTTGTAGTCCTTCCATTCAACGTCGTCTTCGGAGGCCTCCATCATGTGCGCTGCGATCTTGCGCGCCTTCTCGCGAATCTTGCGCGAAGCGAGCGCGAGCGCGCCGCCCGCAACCGGCGTACTACGGCTTGCGTACGTACCGAGTCCATAGGGTGCCGTATCGGTGTCGCCTTCTTCAACGAGCAACTCTTGGGGATCGAGGCCGAGCTCTTCGGCGACGATCTGCGCCCAGGTCGTTTCGTGGCCTTGGCCTTGTCCGCGCGTCCCGGTACGCACGATTCCCGAACCGGTCGGATGAATCCGAATCTCCGCACTATCAAACATCTTGATACCGAGGATGTCGAAGTGCTTACCGGGTCCCGCGCCGACGATCTCGGTGAAGGTCGAGACGCCGATGCCCATCAACTCGCCGCGCTTGCGCTTTTCCGCTTGTTCTTTGCGCAGCGCATCGTAGCCGATCAGGTCGAGTGCTTTCTTGGTCGTCTTCTCGTAGTCGCCGCTGTCGTACGTAAAGCCGAGGGGTGAGGGATACGGGAACTGCTCTTTCTTGATGAAATTCTGCATGCGCAGCTGCACCGGATCGAGCCCGAGTTTGCGCGCAAGGATGTCCATCCCGCGCTCGATCGCGAATGCCGCCTCCGTGACGCGGAACGAACAACGATAGGCGATGCCGCCCGGGGCTTTGTTGGTGAAGTAGGCGTCGACTTCGGCGAACGCCGTCGGAAAGTCGTACGAGCCGGTCACGATACCGAACATGCCGGCCGGATATTTGCGCGGGTCGGCCGCGGCGTCGAACGCGCCGTGATCGGCCGTCGTGGAAACCTTGAGCGCGGTGACCTTGCCCGCTTTGGTCGCGCCGATCTCGACGTCCATGTGATAGTCGCGCGCGAAACCGGTGGTCGTAAGATTCTCGGTGCGCGATTCGACCCACTTGACCGGGACGCCCAAGATGACCGATGCAACGGTCGCGACGACGTAGCCCGGATACACCGGTACCTTGTTGCCGAAGCCGCCGCCGATGTCGGGCGAGATCACGTGGATCTTATCTTCCGGGATGCCGGTGACGAGCGAGAACGCGGTGCGATGCACGTGCGGCGCTTGCGAGGTCATGTAAATGGTCAAGCGTCCGGTGGCGCCGTTCATGTCGGAGATGCAGCCGCACGGTTCGAGCGGTGCGGGATGACAGCGCGGCGAGAGAATACGCTCCTTGATCGTGACGTCGGACTTCGCGATAGCCGCGTCGGTCTTTTCGCGTTCGCCGACTTCCCAATGATAGATGTGATTGGTCTTGGCTTCGCGATCGTCGCGCAAGATGATCTTGTCCAGTTTGGATTGATACGGGTCGATGACCGGAGGGAGCGGCTCATACGTGACGTCGACGAGTTCCGCGCCATCGGCCGCAGCCTCGCGCGAGGTGGCGACCACGCCGGCGACTTCTTGAAATTGATAGAGCGCTTTGCCGATGGCCAGCACCATCTGATTGTCGAAGCCGTGGAAGGTCGGGAGCCAGCCAAGTTTGGCTGCGACCAAGTCTTCACCCGTGATCACCGCCTTGACGCCGGGCGAAGCCAGCGCGGCGGTCTTGTCGATCTTGGTGATGCGTGCATGCGGATACGGACTATGCACCAGCGCAAGGTAGAGCATATGCGGGAGCACGATGTCGTCGAGGTAGCGGCCTTTGCCGCGAATGAAGCGCGGATCTTCCTTGCGCTTCATCGACTGACCGATCGAGTGGCGATCGGGGAGTTTTTCGGTCGTGGTCATGACGGCACCAATTCCTCTGCGTTCGCGGCTTGCTGCACGGCCTTGACGATGTTTTGGTATCCGGTGCAGCGGCATAAATTGCCCGAGATGCCCTCGCGGATTTCCAGTTCGCTCGGCTTGGGGTTATGCTTGAGCAGCGCGATGCACGTCATCAGCATGCCGGGCGTGCAATAGCCGCACTGCAGTCCGTGCTGATCCCAGAAGGCTTGCTGCAGCGGGTGAAGTTTCCCGCCTTGCTCGAGCCCCTCGACCGTGTCGATCGTGTGTCCATCAGCCTGCACGGCAAACATCGTGCATGACTTGACCGCGCGATCGCCGTCAAGCACGACGACGCAGCAGCCGCAGCTCGACGTATCGCAGCCGACGTGCGTGCCGGTAAGTCCGAGCGATTCGCGCAGGAAATACGCCAGCAGCATGCGAGGCTCGATGTCGCGTTCATACGCGGTTCCGTTGACCGTAACACTGACTTTCATGCAAGCCCCTTTACGCCAAGGCGTTCGAACGTGGTCGCAAGCGCGCGCTCAACCAGAACGGCGGCCATGGCCTTCTTGTATTTCACCGAGCCGCGATTGTCGGCTGACGGGTCGGCCGTCTTTTCCGCTTCGCGCGCGGCGGCCGCGATGACGTCCTTGCTCGGTTTTGCGCCGGTGAGCAGTTTCTCGGCCGCACTTACGCGCAGTGCCTTTGGACCAAGCGCGCCGATTGCGATGCCGGCGCCGGCAATCGTTCCATCGGCGGCGAGCGTCACGCGCGCGGCGGCCGATGCCGTTGCAAAATCGCCGACCTTGCGCTCGATTTTGTGATACGAGCCGCGCGTGCGGTCGTCAGGAGTCGGGAAGCGTACTTCGATAACCATTTCGGCGTCTTTGACCGCGGTCGTATATGAATCGACGAGAAAATCATCGATTGAAACCGTGCGAGTGCCGCTCTTTGAACGAAGCACAAGCTGGGCGCGCGCAGCAAGCGCCGCGACCGGCCAGTCGCCCGCGGGATCGTTGTGACACAGACTTCCAACCACGGTGCCCATCTGCCGAACGACTGGGTCGGCGACGAGCGCCGACGTGTCGGCGATGAGCGGATAGCGCGAGGCGATGAGCGGCGATACCTCGAGCGCAAAGTCGCGCGTGCCTGCGCCGACGCATAAAAAGCCGTCGGTTTCACGTAAGTACGCGAGTTCTTCAATGGGATTGATGTCGATCAGGACGGCTGGACGGGCGAGCCTAAAGCGCATGGCGGGAATCAAGCTTTGTCCGCCGGCCAGGATACGGGCGTCGTCGCCGTGGCTAGCAAGCGCACTAAGAGCTTCATCGATTGAGTGCGCCCGCTGGTAATCGAACTGGGCTGGAAACACGTGGTTCCTCCAATCCGTGCAGGGGATGGCAACGATTCGTTGCTAGCCCGGGAATCCCCCGGCTAGAGTTGGATTTCGACGCCGAGTCCAACGCGACGGTCCGGCGGAATCTCCATATCGTCCACGAGCGAACGCGATACTCGCGAGAGCCACGCGAAAAGCGCACGCTGTCCTTGGCGCATGCCACCCTTTGGCCGTCCGGTGATGATCGGCGCTGAATAGAAGAACGTCGTCTCATCGTCGTCGAGCGTAAAGTCGAGTTTATTGCACGCGCGGAAGATGTGTCGTAGCGACGGTTCCTCCATATAGCCGAAGCTGGCTTTGACGACAAAGAGCGACGGCGCAAGTTCCTCGATCGCGACGCGTCGCACTTGTTCCACGTACGGGCGCGCAGCCGGCGTCAAGGTCAAGAGCACGATCTTCTTGTTGGTCAGGAACGCCGGCATCCATCGATGGTTGTGCACGAAAGGAATCCCGCTCGGATCGTTGGTCAGCATCACTGTCTGCCCGACCGGTGTGCTCGGGCGAGGATGTTCGGCGAGAAATTCGCCCACCGGTTGCTGGTCGACGGCGAGCGAGCGCGCGAGTGAACGCCGGCCCTTGAGCCAGGTGAGCGAGGTAAACGCGATGGCCGCGCTGACGGCGAGCGGTACCCACGCGCCGTCGAGGAACTTCGGCAAGCCCGACGTGACGAAGAGTGTGTCGATGAGCACGAAGAGGCTGATGCCGGGAATCACGTAGCGCTTGCGCCATTCGAACACCGTGGTGGCGACGACGAAAAACGTCAGCGTCGTCGCGAGCATCGTGCCGGCGACGGCAAGACCGTAGGCCGCCGCCAGATGCGCGCTGCTGCGGAATGTGAAGACCAAGATCAAGCACACGACCGCGAGCAGGGTGTTGACGAACGGAATGTAGACCTGACCGCGCTGCGACTGCGAGGTGTGAATGACGCGCATGCGCGGGCAAAGGTTCATCGCGATGGCTTGCTCGGTGAGGGTGAACGCGCCCGAGATCAAGGCTTGCGAGGCAATGACGGTGGCGAGCGTGGCGAGGACGACCATCGGCATCAGCGTCCAGCCCGTCGTGAGCGCATAGAACGGCGAGTCGAGCGCCTTCGGATTGCCCAGCACGACCGCACCCTGACCGAAATAATTTAGAAGCAGGGCGGGAAACACGACGCCGTACCACGCCCAGGTGATCGGGATCCGGCCGAAGTGCGAGAGGTCGGCGTAGAGCGCTTCGGCGCCGGTCAAGGCTAAGATCACGCCGCCGAAGATCAAGAATCCGTAGATGCCGTGATGACCGACGAAAGAGAGTCCGTGCAGCGGGTTGATCGCCTGCAAAATAACTGGGTGCGCGGCAATCGCCTTCGCGCCTGCCACCGCGATTGCGATGAACCAGAGCACCATCACCGGCCCGAAGAGCGATCCGACGGCCTGCGTTCCACGGAACTGTATGAGAAACAGTGCAAGCAGCACGCCGGCCGAGATCGGGACGATGAACGGCTGCGCCGCGCTGGTCGCGACGTTGAGGCCTTCGACCGCCGAGATCACCGAGATCGCCGGCGTGATCATCCCGTCCCCGATCAGCATCGCTGCGCCAACGACGACTACCGGAATGAGCCAGCGCGTTCCGTGCAGTTTGCCAAGCAGGCGGGGCGGCGACACAAGTGCGAGCAAGGCGAGAATGCCGCCCTCGCCTTCGTGATCGACGCGCATGAGCACGCCCACATATTTGATGCAGACGACGATGATGAGCGCCCACGCGAGCAGCGAGATGATACCGAGCGTGTTCTCTAGCGTCGGCGCGGCATTCGCGGTGGTGAAACAGGTGTTCAGCGTGTAGAGCGGACTCGTACCGATGTCGCCAAACACGACGCCGAGCGCAGCAAGTGCTAGAGGACCGGGAACCTGCATGCGGCGCATGCGGCCGCGCTTCGCCGGTTGACAGAGGTGCTCCCACGCGCTATGCTGCGGTACAGTACCTAATTCGTTAGGTGTACATGAAGCACGAACCGGATGAAGAGGAAGCGATGCCCCGTAAACGCTCGGAGACCCTGACCGAAGGCGAGCAACGGCTCATGGAAGTGCTGTGGACTCGCGCCGGCGGCGCCACCGTCTCGGAGGTGCTCGAGGCAATCCCCGAGCGCGAACGGCCTGCGTTCAATACGGTGCAAACGCTGCTGCGCATCATGGAGAAGAAAGGCTACCTGCGCCATGAAGAGCGTGGACGCGCCTTTATCTATCACGCTAAGGTCGAGCGCGCCGACGCCGCGCGGGCGGCGGTTCACAGCGTGGTCAAGCGCTTCTTCAATAATTCGGCCGGCTTGCTCGCGGTCCGTCTGCTCGAGAACGAAGAGCTTTCCGATGCCGAGCTGAGCCAGATGCGGCAGCTGATCGATGAGGCGACGCAAGCATGAGCATGCAACATCTCTTTTGGGCCCTTTTCAACGCGCTCTGGCAGAGCGCGGCAGTCGCCCTGGCGGTTGGAATCGTACTACGCTTCATTCCCCGCACGACCGCGGCGCAGCGCTACGCGATGTGGTTTGCCGTTCTGGTCGCCGCCGCGTTGCTGCCGGTCGCCGATCTGTTGGTGCCTTCGCATACCATTGCCGTGACGGTGCGTGCACCGCGCGCACCGGTCATTGCAGCCGCGCTAGCCGACGTGCAATCCCCGGCCGTTTCATCGGCGCGCGAGAGCGCGCTCCCGGCGTTCGCCGCGGCGAGCACGAAGCCGAGTCTTCCGCTCGTTCCGTTCGCGTGGTTCGCGATTACGTGCGTACTCTTGATTCGTCTAGGGTTTGCCTACGTTGCGCTCCGCAAGGTGAAGTCATCGCTCGTTCCCGACCTCGATCTTACCGCGTACGTTCACGGCCTGGGCGCACCCACGTCGCGTCGCGTTGTTGTCGGGACCTCGCCGCAGGTCGCCGAACCGTGCGCGATCGGGTTTATCCGCCCGGCGATTGCGCTTTCGAGCGAGATGGCTGCCGGGTTGCAGCCGGGCGACCTCGAGCGCGTGCTGCGTCACGAGTACGCGCACGTGCGGCGCTACGACGACTACGCCAATCTGGTGCAGCGCCTGCTGGCCACGGTATTCTTCTTCAATCCGGTCGTCCATCTGGCGGGGCGCGCGATGGCGATCGAACGCGAGATCGCCTGTGACGACGCGGCGGCCGCGGTGCAAGATGACCGCGTCGCCTTCGCTCGCTGTCTCTACGAGATTGCCCGTACTGCGCCGCGACGCCGTCATGCCGCCGCCTCCGGCTTTATCGGTTCGCGCCGGCAGATCGCGGTCCGCGTTGCCCGTCTCGTCGAGCGCAATCACAATGCATCGACACGACTGAGCTCGGTTGCGAAGATCGCCGCGATCACCGTGCTCGCGATTTCGATTGGTCTCGCGGGCGTGCACCTAACGGCACTTGCGGTGCCGGAAAGCGCGATCAAACCGCAGATCGTGGTTGACAAAATCAAACCGCAGATCGTGGTTGACAAAATCAAACCGCAGATCGTGGTTGACAAAATCAAACCGCAGATCGTGGTTGACAAAATCAAACCGCAGATCGTGGTCGACAAAATCAAACCGCAGATCGTGGTTGAGAAGAAGGTTGAGACACGCGTCGTCGCAACGCGCGTTGCCTACGCGACGGCGCCTCCAGCGCCGCCTGCGCCGACCGCGCGACCGGCTGCCGATGCCGACGTGCCGGGACGCGCGCCCGAGCGCGAGCACGAGCACCGGAATAGCGCGCGCCCGTCGCGCGGACTGATCGATGCGCTGGCGGATGCGGGATTCAAGAACCTTTCGGTCGATGATTTGGTCTCGCTTGCAAACCGGGGCGTCAGCCCGGCGCTGGTCGACGAGCTGCATCAGCATGGGCTTACACCGATGCCGGCGTCATCGCTCGAACGGTTTGCCGACTCGGGCGTCACCGGAGCGTACATCGCGGGCCTCGCGCAGCTCGGCTATCCAAACCTCGCGCCTGAGGACTACATTCGTCTACGGGATAACGGCGTGACGCTTGAGTTCGTGCGGCGCCTTCAAAGCTCGGGGCTCATCAAGGGCCACGCGACCGTCGAACAACTCATTCGTCTGAGTAACGCAGGAGTATAACAACCCATGAAGTCGATCTCTCCGCTGCGCGCGAGCGCGGCCTTGGTAACTGCTGTCCTGATGCTCGCTCTCACCCAAGCGGCGTGGGCGCAATCCGCTCTCACCGGCACGTGGAGTATTACGTCGAGCTCGGGCGACGCGGCATCCGTGCAGTTCGGCGTCCGATACGACTCCGGTGACGAACACTCCGACTGGAGTCACGACGTTCCGCTCTCGGCATTCTCGGG
>Ga0302324_100014624_pt1 | contig 15806 bp, 14 predicted proteins | sample Palsa_T0_1_FD_201949 | JGI IMG/M metagenome (GOLD analysis project Ga0302324, IMG submission 201949) | Peat permafrost microbial communities from Stordalen Mire near Abisko, Sweden - Palsa_T0_1 | ecosystem: Environmental > Terrestrial > Soil > Palsa > Peat permafrost | place: Sweden: Abisko...
GCTTGCCGGTGCCGCCGCCCAAGCCATCTACGGCCGTCTAGTCCGCGCTCTCGGCGACGAGATCACGCCGGAACGCCTCCTCGCCACCCCGACAGAAGAGCTCAGAGCCGCCGGGCTGTCGGGCAAGAAGGTTCTGTCCATGCAGGACCTGGCCATCAAGGTCCTCGAGGGCACGGTCCTGCTCGAACCACGTGGCCTGGCACGCGAAAGCGACGACGAAGTCGTCGCACGCCTCACCACCGTCCGGGGGATCGGGAAGTGGTCGGCGGAGATCTTCTTAATGTTCCAGCTCCGCCGCCTCGACGTATGGCCGACTGGCGATCTCGGCGTGCGCAAGGGTTTCGCATTGGCCTGGGGAATTCCGGTGCCAACTCCCAAGGCGCTCGATCTGTTGGGCGAGCCCTACCGCCCCTATCGCAGCATCGTCGCCTGGTACTGCTGGCGCGCCACCCAACTCTACGCCGGTGCGGCCCCGACGGCCGTCACCGCCCAGGGGGCTACCGGCGGCGATCCGAAATCGAGGAACAGGACTGAACCCGCCTGAGTCAGGGGTCGTCAATGCGGTTATGAGTTGCGTGGATGATCTGGCCCGGGTTGCTCAGGACAGCCACTCATCAACCGAGGCAGTGCCCTCGGAATAATGGCGCACCAGCACCTCTTGGATTGTTCGAATCCGTCGCTCTAGCAGATTTCTCCGGTCGATCAGCCTTTCCATCTGCAGCTCCAGCCGGACCAAGAGAACGCGCACAATGTCGAGATTGTCCAAATCGCTCCTGGCCATCTCTTGATGGAGTTCAAGCAGGCCCCCGGATTCGATTGCGGCAGCTTCAGCGGCGATAGACAATGCCGGCGTATCGAGTGAAAACGGCCACCCATTCCTGACACAACCGCGGGCCAGGATGTCGGGAAGGATGGCGACGATCGACTGCATTGCGTCTTCAACCGTAGAATCGTGGATGCTGAGGACTTCGATTTCCGTGGAGAGAACCTCTATGGCAAAGGAGACCAGAAGCCAGGTTGGCATGAGCGCCGTTCGCCACTGACGGAGGGTGGCAGCGGGTGTCGACTCGTCGACCGGCTGGGCCAGCTGCAGCATGCCGTCGATCTCATCGAGCGAATGAGACGTCATGAAAACAATTATGACTTGGCGAAATGGCCGTAGACGGTCGCAACAATACTGATTGAACCTCCGTATCCGAGTGGGCGCCAACACTTTCGGCACAAGGCAACTCCGCTACCCGCCGGCCAAGCGGCTCATCTTGACTTCGGAAGCCCAAAAGATAAAGTCCAGGTGAAAGCGCCCTAACGGCGGGACCAGACGGCAGAAGACCGATCAAGCCGGTCGTCTCAATTTCTCGGTCTTCGAGATCGTTGGCGCGCGGCATATGCAGCGGGGGAACTTTGATTCCGCTATGAAAAGGACGTGGTCATGGGGGTAGGGGCGCATTCTGCGGAGAGGCGATGCCACCAGCGCGGCGCGACGCGAGTGGCCGGAGCGACAGCCATGCTTGTCGCCTTCATTCTCCTCGTGGCACTCGTTACACCCGCGGCGCCTGGCGCGGCGGTAGCGGCATCGGCGCGGCCGAATATTGTCTTCATCCTGACCGACGACTTGTCGTGGAATCTCGTCACCCCGCAGATCGCGCCGCACATCGTTCAACTCGAGCGCCAGGGCGAGACGTTCACCGACTACTACGTCGCCGACTCCTTGTGTTGTCCCTCCCGCGCGACCATCTTCACCGGGCTCTTCCCTCATGACACCAAGGTGACGACGAACGTCCCACCGTACGGTGGATACACGAAGTTCGTTTCACAGGGCCTCTCAAAGAAGACCTTCGCCGTTGCCCTCCAGAAGGCGGGTTACAAGACGTCCCTCCTGGGCAAATACCTCAATGGCTATGGAGACAAAGGCCGCGGCATTTTCGTTCCTATGGGCCGGAAGGACAACATGACGAAGGCCAACGCGCCCGTGCCGCCGGGCTGGAACGACTGGCACGTCAGCAACAACACGGGTTATCAGGAGTTCAACTACTACCTGAACGACAACGGGCACTTCGACTTCTACACCTTCGGACTCGGGACCTATGGCGTGGATGTCTCGAACCGCTACGCACAGGCGTTCATCGAGAAGAATGCCCATCACTCGCCCTTTGCGATCGAGGTGGCGACGTTCGCCCCCCACTCCCCGTACACGCCCGCTCCACGGAACGCCAAGGACTTTCCCGGAATGCAAGAGCCCCGCGACCCGTCGTTCGGCGCCCAGAACTCGGATCCCCCCGCCTGGCTCGGGCAGCGGCCCCCCTTGACGGCCGCCCAGACCGAAGCGATCGACGACGCGTACCGTGAGCGAGCCCAGTCGGTGGAGTCCGTCGACAAGCTGCTGGCCGACACCGAGGCGACGCTGGCTCGTGAGGGCATCGCCAAGAACACCTATATCGTCTTCAGCTCGGACAACGGCTACCACCTCGGGCAGCACCGGATACTCGAGGGCAAGGAGACGGCTTTCGAGACCGACATCAGGGTCCCGCTCATCGTGGCCGGGCCTGGAGTTCCACGAGACGCATTGGTTTCTCAGGTGACGCAGAACGTCGACCTGGCCCCGACCTTCGAGCAACTCGCTGGCGTCAGTCCAAGCCAATCGATCGAGGGCCACAGCCTCGTCCCCCTTCTCCACCACTTGAAGACGGCAACCAAATGGCGGACCGTCGCCCTGCTCGAGCATCACGGTGACACCCAACCCGGAGATCCCGACTTCCAGGGCGCCGGGAGCAATCCGCCGAACTACGTGGGCATAAGGATCCACGCTAAGCACCTGCCCGGCTTCAGCGGGCCGGTCAACGCGACTTGGGTCGAGTACGACGACCATCAGCACGAGACCGAGTACTACAACGATGCTGCAGACCCGTACCAACTCGACAACATAGCGGGTACTCTCACCGAAGCGCAGCGGTCCACGCTGCACAAGATCCTCGAGGCGCTGCATCACTGCCACAACGCCACCGCCTGCTGGCGAGCCGGCCTGCCGCAGTAGGAGTTGCGAAGCACTTCGACAACAGTGGGCGTCGTCGGGAGCACAGCATTCGCGACGGGGGAGGGACCGGCGCGTAAGCTTTGGGCGGCCTAGTGTGGTGGATGACTGGACTCGGGACTGAAATCGGGATTGCCAGACCGAGAGAGGGTCGAACTTTGCTCCAATCTGCTGACGAGATCCTTAGCGATGAGCCTCCTATAGGTGCTGAGCCAAGGCACGATCTGGTATGTGTCGATGTAGCTACGATGCGCGGTTTGGAGATCGGTGCGCTCGCTGCACCGAGAGTGACCAAAGATCAAGGGCGTATCTACTACGTCGACCATGCCGCTACCGAGGTGCTCCGGAAAAAGTATGAGAACGACCCCGACATGAAGAGCCGCCTTGGTGAGATTGTTGAGGTGGATTATGTCGTCGGCGAGAGCCAAGGGATCTATCAAGCCGTCGCGCATGACGCGCCGTTCGACTACGTCGTCGCATCGCACGTCATTGAGCACATACCGGATCCTGTGTCATGGTTGGCGAACGTCGCGACGACCCTGCGTACGGGCGGCATTCTGTCCCTGGTTGTTCCTGACAAACGCTATTGCTTCGACATCAACCGCCGGACGACGGACATAAGTGAGTTGGTGGACGCCCACCTACGACGACTGCGGCGGCCAAGTGTCAAGCAGATATACGACTTCATTTCAAAGGAAATCAGCGGCAAAGTCGACACGGCCGCGGTATGGGCCGGAACGGCGGACTATGGCGATGTGGTCCGATCGGACGTTGAGGATGCGGATGTGGCTGCTTTGAACCTTTGTAGGGAGGTCGAAGGTTCCGACGAGTACGTCGATGTGCACTGCAGCGTGTTCACGCCCGACTCGTTCCTCGAACTCTATGAGAGGCTGGCGCGACTTGGCCTCGTTGAATTCGAGATCGCCTACTTCGCACCGACGGAAGTCAACACTTTGGAGTTCTACGTGAGTCTCAGGCGCATGGAGCCCTCGCTCGATCGAAAGTCGATGATCGAGCGACAACTTGCATCGATCAGCCGCGCGCAGCAGTCGGCCAAGGCTGACCCAGCTCGACCCGATCCATCGATTCAAACCCAGATCACGATGGGGATCACCCCGACGGAATACAAGCTCATTGCGACAAAGCGTCGGATCCTTGGGCACTTAGGGGAGGCAACTCGCCGTCTGCGCGAACGATCGTGGTTCGCTGGTTAGTAGAGACATCGGCGAAACGTCGCACCGTGCCGCAGAAATCGAGCACGCGATGATCGGCCACGGGCGTGCGGCGGATGTCGCCATCGGCGTTCTACCAGGCGACTGCTCGTCCTGTCGGCGATGCTCACCGTGCCTCCGCGAGCCCAAGTATGTCGCCCCGACCGATCTGCATTACCAAGCTTGCCGCGTCGAAGTAGATTCGTTCGTTGACGATTCGATCACCCTCGAAGAAGAACACCGCGATGACGGGAACCGAAAATGCCTTGCCCGTCGGCGGCATGCCGAAGAACTCGCCAAGATTCGTGCCAAGTAGGTCGAACTCCGTTATGACCGTTTCATCAGCGACGTGGATTCGCACGTTCTCGTGGCGCTGGTCGGGGAATGCGGTACGGGTTGTTTTGTAGTAGCCCATCACCTCGGCGTCGCCGTCGTAGATTTCGCCGGTCGCCATGATCTCGTAGTGCGGATGGCCGTTGAAGGTGGCGAGAGTGATTTCAAAGTCCTGGGATACTTCGCTGTCGAAATGCTCCTTGATGACGGCTAGGCGGCACTGCCGAAGATCGTCGCTAATCACTGGACCTCCTCGTGATGTGGCGCTCTCAGGCTAGTCCAAACCTTCCTGTATGGCTCGGTGACGAGGGCGCTCGGCCTCGTCACCGTGGCACAAACGTCCGCCCCAATCGGCGTCACTCCGACGGCGTAGCGTTCATTATGTGTTCGAGCCACCATTGTGGCGCATTGTCGGTGATATTCGAGATATTCGAGTAATCGTGCCAGCGACGGATCTTTCCGTCCTCTAGTTCGGTCACCGAAACGAACGAGTGGTCTATGACCTCGCCGGTATGGAAGGTCCACCGCTCCGTGTGCTCGGTCATCACGAGGTTGCCTTCGCCGATCATGTTCGTCCCAGGTAGGTGGTCGTAGCCTTCGAGTGGCTCGATGCCGATCTTCAACCGGCGGATGACACCTTCCGGCCCGATTCCACCCGGGCCCGGTATTCCGACGTCGGTGTAATGGGCATCGTCGGTGAGCAACGCCTTCATCGCTTCCCAGTCTCGTGCTGCCAAGCCATCCCAGAAGCGCTGGACAATCCGCTTGTTGTCGGTCATGGCAATGATCGTCGCACGTGCGGCGACCACCGTCCACAACGCCTGGGCTCGGAGGATCGGCTCCGGCGTGAGGACGACATTGTCCTCCTGGTTCTGGCAGGATGATTGCATGACTGAGCGATTTGAAGTGCAGCGGACCATCCCTGTCGACGCGGCAAGGATCTTCGACATCGTGCGCGACCCTCGCGGTCATGTGACCATCGATGCGTCGGGCATGTTGCAGGCCAGCACAGGTGAACCGGCGGGCGCGGTTGGCGACACCTTCATCGTCCATATGGATCGAGAGTCGCTGGGCGACATCCCCATGGGCAAGTACGACGTGACCGTCACGATCACCGGTTACGAGGAGAAGCAATTCATCACTTGGGAGGTTTCTGGTGAGGGCTTCCCCAGTCTCGGCCACTATTACGGTTACAGGCTCGAGCCAGTCGATGAGGGCACCTTGGTCACCTCCATATACGACTGGTCTCAGGTTGATGAGAAGTGGAGGACGAACATCCGTTGGCCGATCATTCCTGAGTCTGCCCTCAAGGCGACGCTCGGTATCTTGGAGCGCACCGCCCGAGCATCTGGATAGGCACGGCAGGCCGACCAGCCGATCCTGAGGGATGCCTACTATGCCGATCCGGTCGGTGCACGCGTGTGATGTCGGAGTAACGCGACGATGACCGTTGTGAAGACGCCCTATGTCAACCTCTTGGATCCCGAGTTCTACGTGGACCCGTGGGAGGCATACCGCTGGTTACGGGACGAGTCGCCGGTGCACTGGGATCCGGTGCAGCGGCTGTGGGGGATATCACGTCACTCCGACGTCCTTCACGTGGAGAAGACGACGGGCTTGTACTCGTCTTTCTCCGGGTCGCGTCCCCACCTCGACCAGAGCGCCGACCAGTCGATGATCAACCTTGACGATCCGGCGCACCAGGGCCAGCGCAAACTGGTCGTGCGCCGCTTCACCCCCCGGGCCGTCCGGAACCATGAGGCCCAGGTGCGCACCGTCACCGATCAGATCCTCGACGATGCCTTGGCCGGTCGTGCCCGGTCGATCGAAGTGGTCGAGCAGGTGGCGTCGCGGCTGCCCGCGATGGTGATCGGAGAGCTGCTGGGGTATGACCCGGACCACTGGCCGATGGTCCGCAAGTTGTCCGAGCTGACGATGCACAACGCCGGCCAGACTCCGGCCGATGGGTCCGATGCGCGTTCCAACCAGCGGCCCGACCCGACTTCGGCCGAGGTGTCGATCGAGTGGGTGGCGGTAACGATGCAGGTAATAGCGGCCCGACGGGCGGAACCGAAGGACGACCTCATCTCCACCTGGTGCCACAGCGAGACTGACGGGGTGCCCTGGGACGAGGGCCGAATCCTCGAGGAGACCATCTTGGTTCTCGACGGCGGCGCCGAGACGACACGCACAGTGATTGGCTCGATCGTGCACGAACTGGCCATTCGGCCCGATGTACAGCGCCAGCTTCGCCAAAATCCAGAACTTCTGACCGCAGGGGTCGAAGAGTTCATCCGATGGGTGTCTCCCATTCTGAACATGCGCCGCACCGTCACGGCTGACCACGAACTGCGCGGGCAGCAATTGCGTGCCGGCGACGAGGTCCTTCTCTTGTATGCGGCGGCCGACCGCGATGAGCGGGTCTTCGATCGGCCCGAGGAGTTCAATGTGGCCCGTCAACCCAACCCGCATCTGGCGTTCGGGTTCGGCACTCACGTATGCCTGGGCGCATCTCTAGCCCGGTTGGAACTTCGAGTCATGTTCGAGCAGCTCCTGAGCCGGCTGCACGAGTGGCGGCTCGTGCCCAATACCGAGCCCCACATCATCCCGGCAACGTTCGCCCGTGCCTACGACGCTGTGCATATCGAGTTTTCGAGATGATCGCGGGAGTAGCTTGTTGCGATCTCAATTGGCACGGCCGACATTGGTCAGCGATACCACCAAGTCTGCGTTCGATGCTGATCGACTCAGCTTCCTCCATCGTATGTATGCAGCGATTGCAGCCTTTGGCGGCTCCGGACCCTCCGACTCGATGACGGCCCTGATCAGCGATGGCGACGCGGCGCGCCGTAACGTGAATGCACCTGGCGACAATCCCCCCGTCGGGTACCCGAACCGTCATTGCGAGTACGGTGGACACACGGTCATTGACGACGCAGCCGACGCCCGGCCGGCCGATCGCAGCTAACCATGGTGCCCACACTTGCGCCCGAACTGGTCGAGGCCTTTCGCCGCGACGGCTTCGTCGTGGTGCCCGATCTGTTGCAGCCGGACGAACTCGACCGGTTTGGGACGGCGGTGGACGATTGCGTCGCCCGACGCAGCCGGCACGATACCCGCAAGCTGGGGGATAAGTCGCGCTATGAACAGAGCTTCACGCAAAGCCAGAACCTCTGGGAGGACTGCGCAGTTGTCCGCGGGCTCACCTTCCACCCGCTCATCACCGGGACCGCCGCGCTGCTGCTCGGGGTTGAAGCTATCCGGATCTGGCACGACCAGGCGCTCTACAAGGAGGCAGGTGGGCGGGAGACCGACCCGCACCAGGACCAACCCTTCTGGCCCATCGTCGAGACGGACACCATTACGGCGTGGATTCCGTTTGACGACTCGACGCTGGCGAACGGCGCCATGGGCTACTTGCCGGGGAGCCACCGGCTCGGCTTGCGTGAGTATGTCGACATCTTCTCTGGGGCAGGCGAGAACCCCCTGGCGCGTCCTGAGCTGGAGCAAATGAAGCCCGTCTGGGTCGAGATGCCGGCCGGCTCGGTCACCTTTCACCACGGCCTCACCTTTCATTTGGCCAAACCGAACACCACGGGTACGGTCCGTCGGGTGCACACCGCAATCTATTTCGCCGACGGTTCGACGCGGGGCCAAGGTCCCTACCCGCATCCATCGGTCGAGCGAGCCGGCATCAAGCTTGGCGCCGTGATCGCAAGCGACGTGACGCCCATTGCCTGGCCGCGCCCCGGCGGAGACGTGCCCGATCCTCCAGCGGAATCCCTCGCCTGATTCATCGGGTGCGAGCAGACCGCCCGGCTCGGTCAACGCATCAGGGCCGTTGGTACCGCTGATCGTGACCTAGTTCTCGCCCTTTGATCAGTCACGCAGCCTCCGGTCACGAATAGTCAACTCGTAGACAAGGTCGCACCGGGCCTCCTGCAGCCGCCTGGGCCATGGGCAGACCATCTGCCGGAAACCTAGGCTGGGGCGGACCATGATGAATCGGGAAATTCGATCCAAGGCAATCGACGAAGCGTTCGCTGAGCCATACGTCGATGTCGATGAATGGCGGGATTCTCCGGTTCTCCACCGTTACGTTCACGGTGGATTCGCCCGAACCGAGACCCGATTCTCGATCTACCTGCCTCCGGCAGAGTCATATAGCGGGAGGTTCTTCCAGCACATAACGCCTGTGCCTGATAGTGAACACCTGGCGCAACACGTGAGCGGAGAACAGGACAAGATCGGGTTCGCAATATCGAGCGGTGGTTACTTCCTGGAAACGAACGGCGGCGGAGCTTCGGGCAGTCCGGGATCCTCGGTCGATCCCACGATTGCGGCGTACCGTGCCAACGCGGCAGCGGCCCAGTATTCACGCGTTGTGGCCGCCGAAATGTACGGCGAGCATCGGGCGTACGGTTACGCCTACGGGGGGAGCGGTGGGGGCTACCGAACGATCGGTGGCGCCGAGAACACGACGGGTGTCTGGGACGGCGTAGTGCCCTATGTCATCGGGTCCCCGATGTCGATCCCGAATATGTTCACCGTGCGGATGCACGCACTCCGCATCCTGCGAGACCGACTCGACGGGATCGTCGATGCCGTCGAGCCGGGCGGGAGCGGTGACATGTTCGAGCACCTCAATGAGGAGGAACGCAGCGCACTCATTGAGGTCACCCGTATGGGCTTTCCGCCGCGCTCGTGGTTTGGCCATCGCACCATGGGCATGCACGCGTTCCCCGTTCTCTACCAGGGACTGGTCATGGCAGATCCCAGCTTCTTCGATGAATTCTGGTCCCAGCCGGGCTATTTGGGCTTCGAGCTTCCCCCCTCGTTGGAGCGTGACCGCGTCCGACATCGATGCGAGATCGCGGCGCCGATTTTCGGGGAGGAGGCCAAGCTTCTGGGTCTGTCGGTGAGGTCACTCCCCGGCCAAATCAGAGGAGGAGTCGACACCGCTTGGCGTGATTCCGGTGAGCTGGTGTCGGTTCCTGTTGCCGTTCGACTCTCGTCTGCTCCGGACGTCGAAGTCCAAGGAGCCGAGCTCTTGGTGAGTTCCGGTTGGGCCGCAGGGGCGCGGCTTGTCTTGCTCTCGGTGGTGGACGACATCGCGGTCTTCGGCCCAGCGCCTTCCGCCACCTTGGCGCAGTTGCAGCCCGGAGACAGCGTCATTGTCGACAACAGCGGGTTCCTCGCGGCCCAGACCTATCACCGACACCAGGTCCCAGAGACCACTGAGTACCCGGTCTGGAACCAGTTCCGCAACCCGGAGGGTTTGCCCATGTACCCCCAACGTCCCCTGATGCTCGGGCCCCTGTTCGCGGCGGCCGCAGCCGGGACGGTGCAGAGTGGTCGATTCGAAGGAAAGATGATCGTGGTCGAATCCCTATTGGACCGTGAGGCGCTTCCCTGGCAGGCCGACTGGTATCGCGCCAAGGTGTCTGAACACCTCGATGGCGCGCTCGACGAGAACTTCCGTCTTTGGTTCACCGATAATGCTCTTCACGGCGACGACGAGACTCAGGAGAGCCCGACACATACGATCAGCTACCTGGGAGTACTCCATCAGGCGCTGCGGGATGTCAGTCAGTGGGTTGAGGAGGGAGTCGCCCCTCCGCCGAGTACGAACTATGAGGTCGTGGACGGGCAGGTTATTGTCCCGGCAGACGCCTCCCATCGCCGGGGTGTTCAACCCGTCGTGTCGCTCACCGTTGACGGTCACGAGCGCGCCGACGTCGCGGTCGGAGATGTGGTCACGTTCCGCGCCGCAGCACAGGTTCCCGGGGAGGCCGGCTTCATCGTGACCATGGAATGGGACTTCGACGGTGTCGGCTCCTTCCCCATTGCAGAGTCCGTAGCGGTGGCAGCGAGAGTCGATTCGGAACGCCAGTACTCGTTTGCGGTGCCTGGTACGTACTTTCCGACGGTGCGAGTGGCGGCGCACCGAAATGGAGACAGGATCACGCCGTATGCACGGGTTCAGAACCTCGCCCGCGTCAGAGTCGTCGTAGGGTCGTCATGAAGGCGATGTGGCATGAATACATTTGGGCGAGGGCGAAACCTCGAGGCGGGAGGCCAGACCGTGGAGCAGGCCGTGAGTTCGGGCAAGATCTGCGCCGGCACTGACCGGCTTGGGCAAGTTGACCTTTCCTCCTTCATCCGGCCAACCTGAGAGAGCCATGATCGACTCGGATCGGAAGGTTGTGATCATTACGGGTGGATCGCGGGGACTCGGTGCAGGCCTCGTGACGGCCTACCGCCGACTGGGTTGGGGTGTCGTTGCTAATTCCCGAACGATCACATCGTCGGATGACAAAGACGTGCTCACCATAGGCGGAGATGTATCAGAAGTGACGACTGTTGACCGAATAGTCCGTCAAACACTCGAACACTTCGGGCGTATTGACTCCCTGGTCAATAACGCTGGTATTTTCCTATCGAAACCTTTCACCGATTACTCGCAGGAAGACTACGCATCTGCGGTCGCGGTCAATCTCACCGGCTTCTTCGTCCTGACCCAGCGCGTCATCACCGAAATGTTAAAACGAGGGGGCGGTCACGTCGTCAATATATCGACAACCCTGGTCGACAGCGCAAACTCCGCTGTTCCCTCCGTGTTGGCCTCTCTCACAAAGGGTGGGGTCGCGGCGGCGACGAAGTCATTGGCAATTGAATATGCGTCGCGCGGGATCCGGGTAAATGCCGTTTCCTTGGGAGTTATTCGAACGTCGTTGAGTGACCCAAAAGCGTATGACGGCCTCGCTGAACTTCACCCGCTCAAGCGGGTGGGACAGATCAGCGACGTTGTCAATGGCATCCTGTTCCTGGAATCGTCGCCGTTCGTTACCGGTGAGATCGTGCACATCGACGGTGGCCAGATCGCCGGTCACTAATCGCCAATGTGGCGCGGCGGAGATGGAGGGCGAAGAGAATGGCAATAGCGGCCTCTTTCGTTCCCCACTCAACCGTGACGAACACTATTCCTGCATCGTGCGACTCCGAACTGCTGGGACAAACCGTCCTCACAATCGGGGGCTGCTCTGGTATCGAGTTCGAAACCGCCGGCAGATCCCTCCTTCAATGAGCAGTCGGCCCGGACGACGAGGATCACGTGGTCGCCATCAGGAGATCCTCTCCGCTTGACGGTCTGAAGCCGTCAGTCCGACCAGAGAAGTACCGTTCGGCCAGTTCCGAAAGGGGAACGTGACGGGCGTCTCGGAAGCCGGCCTGGCGGGCGAGCGCCAGCATTTCAAGCGGGTCGTAGAAGCTGAGGAAGGGCGTTCCGGATGCTCGGGCGCCGTTCTCGGCCATCTGGAGTCCGGGGCGGTCCGCTTCGACGAGGAGCTCGAGAGGCAAGAGGAAGGTCATAGCCAGCGTCGAGCCTGGGGCGAACGATGCAATCTGCCGCAGCGCCACTGCATTCGCCTCCCGGGTGAGGTACATGGTGACGCCAGTGGAGGCCACGACAGCTGGTTGGGCGGCGTCAAAGCCGGCCTTCGCCAGCTCCTGCCACCAGGATCCCGCCTCGAAGTCGACCGGCACAAATTTCAGCCATTCGGGGATGTCGAAGCCGAGGTCGATGAGGCGCTGCCGTTTCCAAGTCTGAGGACCCGGACGGTCGACCTCGAAGACTTTTAGACGGGAGGCGATCTCTGGTCTGCGCTGGGCGAAGGTGTCGAGACCCGCCCCTAAGAGAATGTATTGGCCGACGCCCTGGTCGGCCTGATCCGCGACCAGATCCTCGATGAAGCGGGCCCGGGCCACGATGGCTGCCCGAAACCCGCTGGTAAAGACCGGGTCCATGTCCCCCCGGCCGCGCCACCCGTCGTCGGGGGCGGCCAGCCGCAGGCCCACCTCGTCTTCAAGCACGTGGGGCAGGGCGTCGACCTGGACGTGCATGGCGCGCCACAGGGCGACCCGTACCGCCGTACTGTCCGGCGCGGCGATCTGCTCTTCAGTCACGACGACTGCCTCCCGCGGTTTCTTCTCCATGTAGGCCCGGCGGTCTAGAGGTGACCGTCGGGTAACGGACGCTCACCTCCCCGAGCAAGCCGCAATTGTCCCTGCGGAAGCGACTCGCGACCAGCCATCGCACCCGTGTGGGCGCGCCATCGGGTCCGTTACGCGGCTGCCGCTTTCAGACAGGTGGGCTGTGCGGTGTTCTTGAGCTGGATGAACTTGCCGTTCTTGATCCCCATGTAGAAGAAGCAGACGTTAGTAGTGGGCTTTCCCTTCTTGAAGTGGAGCGGCGGCGTGAGTCCGCCGAGGGTGGTGCCCTGCGGGAGGTTGTACATGCCGGTGGTCACCTCGGCGGCCGTCGGGGTCGATGCCAGCTTGACCTCGCCGAGCGCGTCCTGGAGCAGGATGGCATCGGCCCAGTTCTCGACCACGATCTCCCCGAAGTTGGGGTTGGTGAGCTGTGAGGGGTAGTACTTCTTGAGTGCCGCGTACATCGGGTCCGTCGCAGAGTTGTGGACGAAGAAGGGGACGTCAGGCTGGGCGTCCACGTTGCCGTTGAACTGCGGGATGGAGAGCCATGAGATTCCCACCGTTCCGTCACCGCTGAGTTGGATGGGGTCGTAGCCCTGGGCAGCACAATTCTGTACCACTTTGTTCACGATCTGGGTGGCGTCACCGACCGTCATCGAGGTAGCGCCGGCCTGTTTTGCCGCGAGGCATTGGGCGGAGTAGTTCGGGGCGGCGAAGCCGATGGCCGACGCGTAGACGAGCTTGGACCCGAATTTCGGCAGATTGGCCCTGAGGGGGCCGAGGGCTTGCGAGCACAGGGCGACCTCAGCGCAGTAGAGGTCCGCCGAGGCCTTGGAGTGGACCAACTTGGCCAGGTACGCCTCGCCGATGGTGAAGTCGTTGAACGTCGAGCCTGGGTCGAAGAAGTCGGCGTTCTCGTAGGGACCGTCCTCGGTCTGGCCGCCGATGACGGGAATTTTGTTCTGCTCAACGTATTTGTACCAGGCAGTGTCCACGTCAGAGTTGTCGATGAGGGCCACGATGTGGCTTCCGGTGACCATGCCCTCGACCTGGGCGAGGGACGTGGTCGGGTTGTAGGCATCGTCCTTCACGATGAGATTGATGGGGTGGCCCTGGATACCGCCCTTGGCGTTGACTGTCTTAGCCCAAGCCTCGAGCACCTCGGTGGTCTGGTCAATGGAGGAGGCCTCCGGACCAGTCAGACTGCCAATGTCCCCGATGTTTATCGGTGACCGACTTGCCGCCGCCGCCGGCTGGCTGAGTGCCACGCTGGTGAGACCTGCGATCGGCGCCACCACCATGGCCGCGATGACAATCATCCGGACACCTAGATGCCTCATGCGAACCCCCCTGTTGTGCCGGCACCGAACCTTGTGATCCCGCCCGACAGCTGGACTGGCGACGATTATCACCGTGTGACGATTCTGTGTCAAGGCTGCAACATTCCCGGAACGATGATCGGACTGATACTCGAGGTCGGCCGTGCCTTAAACGGGCCCGTTACCTACGACGCATCGTTCAGGTCAGGGATTCGCTCCTCAGTTAGTCGATTGCTTTACCCTTGAAACAAGGACAACATTGTGGCGCACGGGCCGCATCGATGGCGTGAACAGACCGGGGTGGGTGCGACGCAGTGAGGATCCTGATGATCGGTGGCACCGGACCGAGCGGTATCCCGATCGTGCTCCGGCTCGTGGCCAATGGTCACGACGTCACGATCCTCCATCGCGGCAATCACGAGCGGCCGGAGACACCGCCTGATCTCGCCCACATCCACGCAGATCCTTATGACGAGGCGTCGATTGGCGAAGCGCTGACCGGCACTTCATGGGATGTGATCGTCGCCATGTACGGGCGCTTGCGCATGATTGCCCGAATCACGAGCGGATTGTGCAGCCACTTTGTATCGGTTGGAGGCGTACCCGCCTACCGAGGTTGGACTGACGCGTGGCAGTACGACCCGCCGGGGATGCCGGTTCCGGTTCGAGAGGACGCCGACCTCGTCGACGATCCGGTGATCGACGAGAAGGGCTACCGGATCGTACGGACGGAGCAGGCGGTGTTCAAGGCTCACCCAGGCGCCGCACATTTTCGATACCCGTACCTCTATGGGCCGTACCAGCCTGCTCCGCGGGAATGGTCGGTCGTTCGGCGTGTCCTCGACGGGCGGCGGCGGATCATTGTCGCCGATGATGGCCTCACCCTTCACCACCACTGCTACACCGAAAACTGCGCAGCGGCTGTCGTGCGTGGCATCGAGCAGCGTGACCAGTCGTCCGGCATGGTGTTCAACGTGGGGGACGAGGAGGTGCTCACCGTACGCCAGGTGGTCGAACTCTGCGCCCGGGAGCTCGGTGCCGACCTTGAAATCGTGTCGTTGCCCTACGACCTGGCGGTGCCTGCATGGCCGCTGCTCGCCCAGCCGCTCCCAACTCACCGGGTGCTCGATCTGACGAGACTCCACACTCGGCTCGGCCATCGTGACGTAGTTCCCGCCCGCGAGGCGGTGGCGCGGACCGCCCGCTGGTTGGCCGAGCACCCCCCGGAGCGCGATGGCATCGAGGAGCGGGTGCTCACCGACCCGTTCGAATATCTCGCCGAGGACGTTCTGATCGAGTCGTGGCTGACGGCTCGGTCACAGGTCGTAGTGCCAGAATTTGCGGTGCGGCCTTCTTGGGGTATGGCCTACAGCGGCCCGCACGGCAGAGATCCCGCCAATAGGGAGTTCCCGGAGTGACGAGGCCGCTGCAAGGGATTCGCATCTTGGACCTGTCGATCGCGCTTACCGGTCCTTACGCCGCGACGATGTTGGCTGATCAGGGTGCCGACGTCATCAAGGTGGAGCGACCAGGTATCGGCGATATTGGTCGATGGGTCGGCGTCTCTGTGAACGGAATGAGCGCTTTGTTCGTTATGTGCAACCGCGGGAAGCGATCGATTGCCATCGACTTCGGGACAGCTGACGGACGCGCGATCGTGAAAGAGCTCGCAACACGAACAGACGTCATTATCCAGAATTACCGGCCCGGCGTCATGGACAGGCTCGGCCTCGGATACGAAGCGATTCGCGCATTCAATCCCGAAGTGATTTATGCCTCGCTGACGGGATTTGGATCTGAAGGCCCCTATCGTGATCGCAGTGCCTACGACACGGTCATTCAGGCCTACGCCGGGCTGGCGATGAACCAGGCCGATCCGGCGGATGGCGCTCCGGTGTTCCTGCGCCAGACAGCGGCCGACAA
>Ga0302324_100014625_pt1 | contig 15805 bp, 12 predicted proteins | sample Palsa_T0_1_FD_201949 | JGI IMG/M metagenome (GOLD analysis project Ga0302324, IMG submission 201949) | Peat permafrost microbial communities from Stordalen Mire near Abisko, Sweden - Palsa_T0_1 | ecosystem: Environmental > Terrestrial > Soil > Palsa > Peat permafrost | place: Sweden: Abisko...
GAGAGGCACGCCGGGGCCATCGCCGCCGACGTCACGCGGATGATGGGCAAGCCCCTCACGCAGGCCCTCGGCGAGGTGAAGACGTGCGCGGCGCGCGCCCGGACCCTGATGTCCCTGGCCGAGAGCGCGCTCTCCGACGTGGTGCTTCCCGCTCTCCCGGGTTTCGAGCGGCGCATCGTGCGGGAGCCGCTGGGGGTGGTGTTCGACCTGCCGGCGTGGAACTACCCGCTGCTCACCGCCGTCAACTGCGTGGTCCCGGCGGTGCTGGCCGGCAACGCGGTCCTCTTGAAGCACAGCCCGCGCACGCCTCTCTGCAGCGCGCACTTCGCGCGGGCCTTCGCCGAGGCCGGCGCGCCTGCGCACCTGGTAGAAGCGCTGGACTGCGATCATCCGGCCAGCGAGCGCATCGTCGGCGACCGCCGGGTCGACCACGTGGTCTTCACCGGGTCCGTCTTCGGCGGCCACCGCATCGTCGAGGCCGCGGCGAGGCGCTTTCTTCACCCGGGACTCGAGCTCGGCGGCAACGATCCGGCCTACGTCGCCCCGGACTGCGATCTGGAGAAGACCGTCGACGGCGTCGTCGACGGCGCCATCTACAACGCGGGGCAGAGCTGCTGCGCGGTGGAGCGGGTCTACGTGCATCGGTCCCTCTACGGGCGCTTCCTGGAGATGGCCGAGCCGCTGGTGCGCGCCTACGTCCTCGGGGACCCGACGAGCGGCACCACCACGCTGGGCCCCATCGCGCAGCCGAACCACGTGCCCGAGCTCGAGGCCCTGGTGGAGGACGCACGCCATCGCGGGGCGCGCATTCTGGTCGGCGGCAAGAAGGCATCGGTCGGCGGGCGGGGACGCTTCTTCGAGGCGACGCTGGTGGCCGACGGCGACCACTCGATGAAGCTCTTCCGCCAGGAGACGTTCGGCCCCATCGTCTCGGTCATGGTCGTCGACTCCGACGAGGAGGCGCTGGCGAGGATGAACGACTCCAGCCTCGGTCTCACCGCCAGCGTCTGGACGCGCGATCGCGACCGGGCCAGCCGCTTCGCCCGGGCGCTCGAGCACGGCACCGTCTTCATGAACCGCTGCGACTACCTGGATCCGTCGCTGCCCTGGAGCGGCTGGAAGGACTCCGGACGCGGCGTGGGCCTCAGCGCCCTCGGCTTCGAGGCGCTGACGCGACCGAAGTCCGTGCACTTCCGCCTCGGCTGGTGAATCCCGCCTGGCGGGGAGGGACAGGCCGCCGCCCTCAAGGATGCCCCAGTCCGTCCACGCCTTGCTGGACTTCCTCGCAGCGGCTCTCGCATTCCTGGTCGTCGTTGCATTGCTTCGTGCAGTCCGGGAAAGAGCCACGCGCGCGGGCGCAGGTGGGATCGCGCTCGCAGCGCACGGGATCCTTGGCGGTGGCGGCGGCCTGCGAGCTCCCGCACCCCGCCGCGAGCGCCGATGCCCACAGCGCGGCCACCAGGTAGCGCGCCCACGATTCCGGAGGTTCGTGAGGGGGCATGGGCAGGATCACGGCAGGGCTTGCAGCGCGGGTTATCCCTGCGGAGGCTGGGTCACCGCCGGGCGATTGCGCAGGCACTGCTCGAGCTGCGGCTCCAGCCCACGCGCGGCCGGCGGCACCCGGGGTCTTCCCATCACCGGCGCGAACTCGCGCGACCAGTCGATCCCGCTGTCGCTCACGCTGAGCCACACGAAGAGCGCCCGTCCGCGAATGTTCTCGAAGGGCACCCCGCCACCTTGCCCCCCGAACCACATGCGCGAGTCGTGGCTGTTGTTGCGATTGTCGCCCATCACCCAGACCTCCCCCGGCTTCGCCACGAAGGGGCCCTGGTACTCGGGAAACGCGCCCGAGGCGTGGTCGTAGAACGTCAGGTAGGACTCGGCGCCGAGGTACTCGACGTAGAGGTCGCCATCGTGGCGCGTGATGGGGGAGTCGAAGTCGCTGTACGACCACGCACCGACACGGCAGCTCGGCACTTCCCAGCCGTTGAGGATGGGGTGACCGTTCTTGGCCTCGAGCTTGTCTCCCGGAAGGGCGATGACTCGCTTGATGAAGTCTTGCTCGGGGTGCTCCGGGAAGGCGAACACCATGACGTCCGCGCGGTGCGGCGGCATGCTCGTCCACACGCGCGACTTCGTGTAGGGGATGGCCGGTCCGTAGCTGAACTTGTTGACGAAGATGTGGTCCCCCACCATCAGCGTGGGGATCATCGATCCGCTCGGGATCTTGAAGGCCTCGATGACGAACGCGCGCAGCGCGAAGGCCACCGCCACGGCCATGAGGATGGCCTCCACGTATTCGCGGACCTCGCTCTTTCGCCAGCGCCCGAGACGCAGGTCGACCTCGCCCTCGGCGCGCGTGAGGGCCGCCAGGAAGCCCTGCGGGTCGAAGGGGACGCTCTCCATGGCCTCCCGCAGCACCTCCAGGTCGTTGCGCAGGCGCTCGCGCTCCCGGCCGGTGAGATCGCGCACCACCGCCTTCTCGTGCCTGGCGAGGATCATCTCGGCCTCGTCGAGGAGCAAGCGCGCGCGCTCGAACGACCCGCGCATGTGCTGCGGCAGATCGCCGCGCAGAGGGGCATGGGCGTGGCGGGCCAGAGGCAGCTGGTGGCGCGCGCCCCAGAGCACAATCTCGAACACGGTGAAGAGCACGATGCCCACCGGCACCGGCTGGGCCCGCACCATGGTCTGCATCCACCCGAGGACGCCGCCGACCTCGGCTCCGCTGGGGGGGGTCAGCGCCCACACCATCAGGCAGGCCAGAACGATGGGGAGCGCGACGAACCACAGCGCCCAGTAAGCGTAACGGAGCAAGCGCGAACGCTTGGGGGCCAAACCGTCGACCCCGAGCGCCTCGGCGGCGAGGGCCGCGTCGGTCCCGTGCCCCTGAGCGTGCGGCAAGCCGGAGACGCCGTTCGATCCAGCCCCGCCCCCGCCGGCTCCGTCCTTGCCGGCGTGGGGGATTTCGTCGTCGCTACGCGGGGGCTCTTCCGTGGTCAAGGCGTGTCACCCATTTGAATCGCGTAGTCGACCACGGCGGCAGGTGCGGCGGCGAAGGGCAGCAGGGCCCCGACCCCCGTGGTCGTGTTGTCGATCACGACATAGTACATACCTGCCGGGACCGGGACTGCACGCTGGTATTGCACGCCGTAACGCACGACGTCGGTCATCAGGACGGGAGACGGGAGCGGACCGGGGGGGCCGTAGCTCAGGTACGCTTGGAGGGCCACGTCGCCTTGCGCCTTGGGCATGACCATTACCTTTACGGCCTGCTGCCCGTCGAGCGTCATCGTGAGGTCGATGGCCCGGCCGCCCTCCGAGACCTGGATGGGACCGATGAAGTCGCGCTCGTTCGCGCTCACCTCCGTGCGCAAGCTCTCCACCGTGACCCGCTGCCGGCCGTGGATGTCGAAGGGGTGCGCGGGCCTGCGTCCGAGGGCCAGGTGGCCGACGTCGAAGTCGGTGGCGCCGTCGTTGAACTGGATGACGGTGAAGCCTTGACCGAGCTCCCCCGAGACCAGCTGCTGGCCGAAGCGGTCGGCGTAGGGCGTGATCCAGCCCTGGAGGAGGTTCGCGCCCGGCAGCTCGATCTGCAGGACGTGGAACGTGGGGGGCGAGACGTTGCGCGGGTCGAAGTAGGCGTAGACGGAGTCGTCGGCGGCGCAGCGGAAGTCCTGGTCGTAGCGGATGCTCGCGGCCGACGAGAAGGTGACCTTGCGCGAGAGGTTGGTGAACGCGTACCCCATGCCGTCGAAGGAGACCGAGAGGTCCCCGTTCTCCATCATCTGCTCCTGGCAGTGCTGGGGGAAGAAACGGCCGATGACCGGCGCGTCGGGGGCCAGGCGGAGGGGCGCGCTCCGCGCGGTCATTTCCTGGCAGAACCGGGTCAGCCCGAAGCTCATGATGTTGCGGCGGAGCGTGCGGTTCGATGGGTCGTTGATGGGGCCTCCCATCTTGCACACCGAGCTGGGTGAGCAGGCCCCCACCGCGGGGGGGGCGGCCATCGCCATCGCGAGGAGGGCGAAGCCGCGAGCAGCGCGCATCGGGGCCGAGCATAGCGTGATACCCTGCGATGGATGACCTCCAAGGTCGCCGTGCTCGGGGCCCGAGCGGCGCTCGGCGTCGTGGCCCTCCTCGGCGTATCGTCACTCGCGGCCGGGCAATACCCGACTCCGCAGCCTGCGCCGGTTCCAGCTCCCGCGCCGCAGCAGGCGCCTCTGCCCTACCCGGTGCAGCCACCCGTTCCGGCTCCCTATCCTCCCCCGGCTCCCTATCCTCCCCAGGCGCCGCAGCCTTACCCGGCTCCCTATCCTCCCCCGGCTCCCTATCCTCCCCAGGCGCCGCAGCCTTACCCGGCGCCCTACGGGCAGCTGCCTCAGCCCTATCCTGCGCCCTACGGACCGCCGCCGTCTGGACCGCCCGTCTACGCGCCCCCCTATGGCCAGCCCTACCCGCCCTACGCGTTCCCACCGCAGGCCCCCCCGCGCAGGTTTCGCAGCCCCGGCGAGATGGCCTACCTCTACGGCGTGGGCGCCGCCTACGGGTTTGGCGCCGGCGTGTGGCTCGACTCGCTGGGGCACGTCAGCGACCCCGGCCTCTGGGCCATCGCCCCCATCGCCCTCGGCGTGGCCGCGCCCATCGGCGGGTACTACTGGGATCGCTACGACGAGTTCAATCGCGGGGTGCCTTCGTCGATCGCCACCGGCCTGCTCCTCGGCGGGATCGAGGGGGTCGCCATCGGCGGCCTGCAGTGGCAACTGACGGGCAACGGCGGCCCCAACACCTGGGCCTTCTCCACGCAGACCTCGGTGACCTTCTTCACGGCGACCGTCGGCGGCGTCGGCGGCTACCTCTTCGGCGAGTGGCTACGGCCCGATCCCCGCAGCCTCGGCCTCATCGCCAGCGGCGCGGGCTTCGGAACGGCCTTCGGCGTGCTCCTCGGGACGGGGATCGACAGCGCCAACGGCGCCGCGGCGTGGGGGTTCGCCGGCTACAACGCCGGGATCCTGGCCACGGGGATCGTCGCCACGCAGTGGGTGCCCTCCTGGCAGACCCTCAAGTACATGTGGCTGGGGGACGTGCTCGGCACGCTGGCGACGACGCCGGTGTACCTCTTCTACATCGGCAGCAGCGCCGATCCGCGCCACGGCCTCATCGCCAACGCGCTCGGGGGCGCCGCCGGCCTGGCGATCGCGACCGCCCTCACGGCGAACCTGAGGGACACCGGCAGCGCAGAGGGGTGGTCGCCGCCTTTTCAGGTGGCCATGTCCCCCGTGAAGGGCGGAGCGGCCCTGAGCGCCATGGGCACGTGGTGAGCAACCCTCCCCTTGGTCCTGCGGGGGAGGGTCGGGGTGGGGTTGCTATTACTTGCTGGGCGCGGGCGCGGCGGACGTGGCCGGCTCGACCGACGACGATGTCGCAGGGTCGGGGGAGCTGGCCGGGGGCGTGCTGCCGCCACAGGCGACGAGGGGGCCCGCCGCAGCCGCGACAGCCAGAAGCACGACGATTGCGATGCTCTTCATGAGGTTCTCTCCGTAGCCAGGATGTAAGGAGGGCGTGACATCGCGCGTTATGCCAGAGCTCGCGTCCCGACGTCAATTGCGGGCCGATCTGCGGTAACGTTCTCCGTCGGACCAAGCGCGTGCCTCTCCTCAAGTGGTTTCCTCCCCAAGGCCAGCCGCGCACCTTCGTCCTCTACAAGCCAGTGACGACGGTGGGGCGGGCGATCGGCAACGACGTGGCCATCCCCAGTCATGGCCTGGCGGAGACCCACGTCCAGGTGCTGTTCGACGGGCGCGACTTCAACCTGGAGGAGGTCGACAAGCAGGCCGAGATCCTGGTCAACGGCAAGAAGAAGCGCCGGACGCGCCTGGTGCATGGTGACCGCATCACCCTGGGCGACACCGAGGTGTCCTTCAGCATCTTCGACGAGCCGCAGAAGGTGACGCGCGCGACCTCCATTCCCAACGACGGCAGCCCCGCGTCGATCAGCGAGACGCAGCTCCACGTCACCAACCAGCAGCTCGCCGGCCTGCGAAAGCTCTACGAGTTCAGCGAGAAGCTGATGATGATGAAGGAGATCGACCAGCTCCTGGAGTCGATGCTCGACGCGGTCATCGAGGTGACGGGCGCGGAGAAGGGCCTCATTCTCCTGAACGACGACGCGTTCTCCACCGGCCACGCTCAGGCGAAGAAGGAGGCCGAGGTCGCGCCCGCCGCCGATTCCCCGCCCATCGTCGCGCCGGCGGCGCGGATCCGCGCGTCCCGCAACCTCAAGCGCGAGGCCATCGCCGAGACCACCGGACAGATCAGCGACAGCATCGTGCGCAAGGTGATCGACACCGGGCGCCCGGTCATCGTGAGCGACGCGCTCAGCGACTCGCAGTTCAAGACCAGCGAAAGCGTCCTCGCGCTGCGCCTCTCCAGCGTCATGTGCGCACCGCTGGTGTCGCAGGGCCACGTGCAGGGCGTGCTGTACGTGGGAAACGACCGGGTGAAGGGGCTCTTCGAGCGCAACCAGCTCGACGTCCTCTCCATCTTCGCAGCGCAAGCTTCGACCATCTTGCAGAACGCCATGCTGCTCAACGCCCTCCTGGCCGACAAGGCCAAGCTGGTGAGCGAGCTGAAGGACAAGCGCTTCGGAGAGATCATCGGCGCCTGCCCGTCGATGATGGAGGTGTTCCGCAAGCTGCAGAAGGTGGCGACCACGGACATCTCGGTGCTCATCACCGGCGAGACGGGCACCGGCAAGGAGCTCATCGCGCGCGAGATCCACCGGCGCTCGAACCGCGTGAACGGGCCCTTCATCGTCATCAACTGCGGCGCCATCCCCGAGAACCTCATCGAGAGTGAGCTCTTCGGTCACGTGAAGGGCGCCTTCACCGGAGCGATCGCCTCGCGACCCGGCAAGTTCCAGGCGGCCAACGGCGGGACGCTGTTCCTCGACGAGATCGGCGAGCTGCCGCTGAACCTGCAGGTGAAGCTGCTGCGGGCTCTCCAGGAGAGGGTGGTCTTCCGCGTCGGCGACAGCAAGCCGGAGAAGGTCGACATCCGCATCGTCGCCGCCACCAACCGCGTCCTCGAGGAAGAGATCCGCGCCGGCCGCTTCCGCGAGGACCTCTATTATCGCCTGAACGTCATCAACATCTACCTGCCCGGTCTGCGCGAGCGCGGCGACGACGTCATCATCATCGCCAAGGCGCTCCTCAGCAAGCACACCGCGGAGCTCGGCGCGCACGTGCAGGGCTTCACGCCGCAAGCGCTGGCGGCCGTGAAGAAGCACCCCTGGCCGGGCAACATCCGCCAGCTCGAGAACCGCATCAAGAAGGCGCTGGTGCTGTGCGAGAAGTCGCTGCTGGGTCCGGAGGATCTCGACCTCGGCAAGGAGGCGGAGAGCCCCATCTTGCCGCTGGAGAAGGCCAAGGAGGAGTTCCAGCGCAGGTACGTCCTCGAGGTGCTCGAGCGAAACAACGGAAACCGCACGCAGACGGCGCGCGACCTCGGCGTCGATCCGCGGACCATCTTCCGTTACCTGGAGCGCGAAGCAAACCCTCCGCCTCCCGGTGGAGTGCGAGGGGCCGCGGACGAATGAGCTGGTCGAGAGCGCGAGCGGATCATTCCCTGCTGAAGCCGTAGGCCCTCTCCACCCGCGCGACCCGCAGCTCGTACGCGCGGTACCAGCGCTCTCGCCCCGCGCGCTGCGCCGCCAGGTGATCGCCCTGCCGACGCCAGGCGGCGATGGCCTCCTCGCTGGCCCAGTACGAGACGGTGATGCCCAGCCCCTCCGCGCCGCGTGCGCTCTCGATGCCGAGGTATCCCGGCACCTGCGCCGCCAGGGCCTCCATCTCGTCGGCGGTCTGCGCGTAGCCGGCGTCGTCCACCGGCGTGCGCAGCGAGGTGAAGATGACCGCCCAGTAGGGGGGCTCCGGGGTTCGCGCGAGAGGCATGGCGGACAGGATAGTATTCAAGGCCACTTCCAGGCAGGCGGGGCATTCAGCAGATACGACGGGCTGGCGTCGCAAGGGTCGGCGACGGTGGTGCTCCACGCCAGCCAGGCAGTCGTTTTGCGAATGCACACGTCCACCGTTTCATCGCCCAGCTTGAAATCGAGAGGGTCGCTGGCCGTGGTGGTGGGGCCCAGCCTCTCCAGGTTCGTGGAGAACTCGACGGAGCTGCGCTCAGGGTAGTAGCCGGCGTCGACTTGCAGTCGACCTCCGCGCGTATTGAGATCCATCGTGGGATCGGCCTTGCTGCTGACCCGGACGCGCTTCTCGACCCGGAGGTCCGGCCTGAGCTTCAGCAACTCGACCCCGGTGCTCTCCGCAGAGAGGAGAAGGAAGACGCGCCCGTCGACCACGGCGAGATTCTTTGTGAGGCCGACCACCAGCCCGTCTGGCGTGGCTGGCCGCTGGACCATGCGGGTGGCCAGGCGCCTTCCGGATCGATCGAAGGTCGTCACCATGACGCCGTACGCAGTGCGAGGGTCGGCCGGCGGACTGCCGGTGTACGCGACCGCGGCGAGGTCTTCGTCCGCGCTGAAGCCGTTGAGACCGTCCTGGTATACCGTCCATCGCTCGGTGCGCTCGACGCGCAGATCCCGGGTCAACTGGAGGTAGGTGACGCCCTCCGGTCCGGACAAGGCCACGCGCAGGCGATCCCCGTTCCGAAGGATCCACGGCTTGCTATCGTCCGCGTCGCTCGGAAGCTCGAGGCTCTTGACGACGGATGCCCGCTCGAGGTCCCACTCGGTGACCGAGAGTGCACCGTCGGTCTTCAGATCCATCGTGGCGACGTAGACCGTCCCGGCGGGGAACGCGGGCCCCGGCTCTTCACCGCGTACCGCGTCGATCGTGTCGAGGATAGGGATCAAGTCGTCGTACGGCTGATCGGGAAGACGAATGACGTGGACGGAGGAGAGCGGCGCCGGCGGGCCGGCGTCCTGCGAAGCCGCAGCGACCGGCGGCGGAGCGGGGAGCGCCTCGGGAATGGAGACGGTCGGCGACTCGACTGCCGGGCCCGCGGCCTTCGAGCAGCCTACGAGCGCGAGGATTCCCAGGGAGAGCAGGACAGTGCGCATGGCTCAGTGTTTCTCCGAATAGTGAAAGACGCCGATGAGGGGATGAACGCCGTCGTAGGGCATCGATGCCATCGTAACGTTCTCGGGGAATTCTCGGGTACCCTCCACCCGCGCGGGAGAGACCACGCCCCACCTCTTGCTGGCGGCCTCGTAAAGCCAGGTCTGTCGTTCCAGACCGCCCTTCGCCGGATCGCCTCCCGAACCGAACGACGAATCGACGACGAGCACGGTGACGTGTTCGTCGAGCGCTCCCGCGCCGTGCACGGAATATCGGTCCAACTCCGCCGGAGACGCCTCACGCGCATCGAACACGATGAGCCGGTGGCCGGTCGTTCCTAGCGGAGGGGGTCCCAGAGAGAGGATGTCCCCGGGGCGGCTGTCCTCGGGCGCCACGCGCGAGAAGCGTGGACGCGAGAGACCCGAGAGACTCTCGTTGATGACTTTGCCGAACCCTGCCTGCGCGCGCGTGACCCCGTGGGCCGAGAGAAAGGCCCGCTGGACGTAGCCGGAACAATCGAAGCCGATGCCGTAGTCGCACATCATTCGCCGCACGCGTACCTCGAGAGACTCGCCCGGCTGCGGCGGCGGCAGCTTGTTTGCATAGAGGAGGGCCTGAGTGAGCGCCTGCACCTGGGCGGGCGTACCGCGTCCGACGACGATCTCTTCGACGCTGGGGATGCCAATTCGTCTTGCGATCGCCTGCAGCTCGTCATGGTGGCCGCGGACCGTCGTTTCCTGCGCCTCGTAGCGGCGCCTGGGCGCCTCGACGAGGGGATCGCTCCGGCCACGTGGCGGCTGCACGTTGCGATCGCGGGTGACCGCTATCCGGAACGGCGCGGCCACCTCCACCTCGACGGCCTCGTTGTCTCCGACCGGCACGCGGTACGTCGGCTTCGCTGCGTCGAAGAATACCTGGAGTCGTTGCTGTAACGGCGTCCCACGGTCCCTCAACATCGTCGCGAGGTCGATGGCGGCCGCCGCTTGCGCCGCCCGAACGAGCAGGGCGGCGTGAACGTCGGGTAGCTCCGGCGGGTCGGGCACGACAGCCGGCCGAGGCCTCGTCGCGGTCGCCGCGCGGCGCCGTGCGTCCTCGTCGGCGTCGGGCGCAGGAGGACTCCACGGGGTCGCCGAAGAGCTGCTGATGGGGTCCACCATGCCTCCCTATCGGGCGGCCGAGGACGGAGTTGCGTGCCAATGGTTTCTCAAGCCCTGTTTGGTGTTCGCGACCTCGCAGTCTTCGGCTCGGTAGCGCGTGGCGACGCATCGGATGCGAGCGATCTCTGGCGTGGCATCCCGCGACGCCGCGTGGCGAATCGAGGCGGAGGGGCGCGCAAGCCAGACGGAGGGGAGCGCGAATCATCCTGGAAGGTCGCGCGATTTCACATGAACGGGCCGCGATCACCGTGGATGGTCGCGTGAGGCAAGCCGAGGGGAGCTCGGATGACCGTGGATGGACGCGTGAGTCACGCAGACGGACCGGCGGATGACCGTGGATGGTCGCGTGAGTCACGCAGAGGAGAGCGGAGTTCACGCTGGAGGCGACATCGTCGAGGGCGTGTGAATCACACGCCACAGCCTCCCGAAGGTCGGCTAGCCTCATGGACTCGGGATCGCGCGTGATGGGCGCGGTGTTCAAGCAGAGGATCGCCGGAGTCAGACGCAAGGGTTGTGCGAGCAAGGGTGATGCCCTGGGCCATCATGCATGATGGATGCGGCCACCATCGATGATGGGTGCCCGGTCCAGCGCGAAGGTTGGGCGAGTGAGGCCCCATGCTGGGGCCTTGGTCCATGATGCGCCCAGGAGGAGACCTCATGGCTCGGACCATCCACCCTGAAGGTGCGGTGAGTCAGCGTGAGGCAGGCACGAGTCATGGCTCATGGGAGGGCGAGTGAGGCCGTATGGCTGCGGCCTTTGTCCATGACGCGCCCAGGAGGAGACCTCATGGCTCGGACCATCCACCCTGAAGGTGCGGCGAATCAGCGTGACGCAGGCATGAGTCATGGCTCATGGCACGGCGAGTCAGCCGGATGGCAGCAGGGATCATCCATGAGGGTCGGGCGCTTCAGGCTGACTCACCCGGGTCTCCACGTGGATCTCGCGGGGATCGAGGAAGGACGCGCGCGGATGAGCCATGATGGAGGGGGGGTTGACCACGGCACGGCAGGGGATAGGCGATGAGGATGCCCTGGTTGAGGGAGGCTCACGCCCGGGTCCACATGACTCGGTGCCGAGAGGTCCATGATGGATGGGGGAATCCATGATGACTCGTATCCCCTTCCACGGGGCTCCCCGACCCATCCTCGACAAAGGGTGCACCCCTCTCGCTTTCTCGCGAAAGGAACAACCGTAGGTCTTCGCCCTTACCTCCGTAATCCCCCCGAGGACGGTTGTGCGGTCTGCTGCCTGCATGTACCTCGTTCTGGAACTTCCTTGATCCAGCGTTCACAATCAGCAGATGGAAAGATCGAGGATCGCTTCGCCCGAGGAGTGGCAGCACGCCCGCGGCTGCGCGATCCAGACGGGTACGTTGTCGTGATCGCAAGCCCAGGTGGCGAGGCGAAGAGATCGTGACTCGTTACGCGCTTCTGCTCCGCGGGGTGAATGTGGGGGCGAAGAACAGCCTGCCGATGGCGGAGCTCCGTTCCATGCTGCTCAAGGTCGGCTGCAGCGACGTGCGGACCTACGTGCAGAGCGGCAACGCCGTTTTCGGTGCGAAGCTCGGGACAACGGAGCTCACGAGAGCCATCGAGCACGCGCTCGAGAGGTACATGGGGCGCCCCATCGCCACGACGCTGCGGACTTGCAAGCAGATGAAGGCGACCCTCGAAGCGAATCCGTTCGCGAATGTGGCCACGATCCCCTCGAACCTGTGCGTCACGTTCCTCTCGACTGCGCCGACCAAGCCAGAGGTCGCGCCGCTGTATGCCCAGGACTGGGTGCCCGAATTGTTCAAGGTTGCCGGCAAGGAGATCTACACCTGGCACCCGCGTGGTCAGGGGCAGAGTCCATTGCGAGAGGCACTCTGGAAACTACCGCTGCGTGGTGCAGTCACGACGCGCAACTGGAACACCGTCCTGAAGCTCCAGGAGATGCTCGATGACGATTCGTGATCGACCTAGCTTAGCTAGGCTAGCCCCTAGGCTAGCCCCTCGATCCCTCACGCCTCGGCGACGAAGGTTCGCTTTCCGGGCTTCTTGGCCGGCACGGGCTTCTTGTGACCGTTGGCGTTGCCGTTGCCGTTCTTGCTCGCCGCCCTCGGCGACGAGGGAAGAAGGTCGTCCGCGATCTTCGCGGCGCGATCGGTCTTCTCCCAGGGGACGTCGTTCCGTCCGAAGTGACCGTACGCGGCGGTGGGCTGGTAGATGGGACGCAAGAGATCCAGCGACTCGATGAGCGCCTTGGGACGCATGTCGAACGACGCGAGGATGTACTTTTCCAGGATCTGATCGCTGACCCGGCCGGTGCCGAAGGTGTCGACGCGCACACCCACGGGTTGCGCCACGCCGATGGCGTAGGCGACCTGCACCTCGCACCGCTTGGCCACGCCGGAAGCGACCACGTTCTTGGCGATGTAGCGCGCGTAGTAGCAGGCGCTGCGGTCGACCTTGCTGGGGTCCTTGCCGCTGAAGGCGCCGCCGCCGTGGCGCCCCATTCCGCCGTAGGTGTCGACGATGATCTTGCGCCCGGTCAGGCCGCAGTCGCCCTGCGGGCCACCGATGACGAAGCGCCCCGTCGGGTTGACGTGCACTTTGGTCTTGGCGTCGACGAGCTTCTTGGGCAGCGCCTTGTCGATGACCAGATCGATGATCGCCTCGCGGAGCTGCTTGTACTTCACGCGCTCGTCGTGCTGCGTGCTGACCACGATGGCGTCGATGCGCACCGGGACGTCGTTCTCGTACTCCAGTGTGATCTGCGTCTTCCCGTCGGGGCGGAGAAAGTCGACCCCGCCGGTCTTCTTCTTGCGCACCGCGGCGAGCTGCCGCGCCAGCATGTGCGCGTAGTGGATGGGGGCCGGCATGAGCTCCGGCGTCTCGTCGGTCGCGTAGCCGAACATGAGGCCCTGGTCGCCGGCCCCCTGCTCCTTGTGCAGGCCGTCGCCCTCGTTCACGCCCTGCGCGATGTCCGGGCTCTGGCGCTCGACCGCGGTGAGCACGGCGCAGGTGTTGCCGTCGAAGCCCATCGAGGAATCGACGTAGCCGATGTCCTTCACGGTCTTTCTCACCACCTGCGCGAAGTCGATGATCGCGGTGGTGGTGATCTCACCGGCGACCACCACCATCCCGGTCTTGGCCAGCGACTCGCACGCGACGCGCGCCCGTGGGTCCTGCGCGAGGATGGCGTCGAGGATGGCGTCGGAGACCTGATCGCACAGCTTGTCCGGGTGGCCTTCGGTGACCGACTCGGAGGTGAACTGGTAGCGGGTCGCGGCGGAGCGCGAAGAAGCGGAGACCGGCGATGTGGGGCGGGGCATGGGTGGAGTGAAAACCCTCTAGTACGAAGGTCCAGCTAAATCCAGCGACGTTCACCTATACTCCCCGCCCAATCGCGTGGGTGCCGGCATGGTGGGGCAACGGGTCGCCGACAAGTACGAGCTGAAGCGACTCCTCGGCTCCGGAGCGATGGGCGTCGTGTACGAGGGCGTCCACCTGGTCCTCGGCAAGCGCCTCGCCATCAAGCTGATCCATCCCGAGTTCGGTGACTCGCCCGAGGTGATCGCCCGCTTCCGGCGCGAAGCCCGGGCGGCGAGCGCCGTGGAGAGCGACTACATCGAGCAGATCTTCGACTTCGGACGCGACGAGGCGCTCGGCCTGTACATGGTCATCGAGTACCTGGAGGGCGAGGACCTGGAGGCGCGGCTGCACCGCGAGCGATGGCTCAGCGAGAAGGACGCAGCCACCATCGGCCTCCACGTCGCACGAGGCCTCGCCAAAGCGCACGGCGCGGGAATCATCCACCGCGATCTGAAGCCGGCGAACATCTTTCTCACCCGGCGCGACGACCAGTCCATCCTCGCCAAGGTCCTCGACTTCGGCATCTCCAAGTTCGACGCCGAGCCCCTCCTCGCCGAGCCTACGCTGACGGCGCATGGGACCATCCTGGGGACGCCCCAGTACATGTCACCCGAGCAGTGCGAGGGGAAGGTGCCGCTCGACGCACGGACGGACGTCTGGTCGCTCTGCGCGGTGCTCTACGAGACGATCGCCGGTGAGCCTGCCATCCCCGACACGGGCGGACACATCGCCACGATGATGCGCATCCTTCACCAGGAGATCCCCCCGCTCGCCCGGCGCGCGTCCTGGGCGACACTCGAGCTCGCCTCGGTCATCGACGCCGGCCTGGTCCGCGATCGCGACCGGCGAATCCCCAGCGCCACGGCGCTCGCCGCCCGGCTGCTGGCCGCGTTCCCCGAGGCCGGGTCGCGAACCCTCAGCACCGAGATCGCACGCAACACGGACATCTCGGAGCTCGCTCCGACGACCGACGCCGCGCCCACCGCCTCCCGGGACAGAGCGCTGCATGCCGAGGAAGCGGCCCGGGCCGAGCTGCCGACACTCCCGCCTCCGCACCCCACGGCCGTCGGCAGCCTCCCGCCCGAGTCGAGCGACGCGGCCAGCGCTCCGGCGAGCAGCGACGACGAGCTGGCCATCTTCTCCCGCGGGGAGCTACCGCACGATCTCGTGACTCTGCGCGAGAAGCGCAAGAAGAGAAACCGTCCCTGAGCGATTCTCCTAGCCCGGATTATTCACGACCTTGCAGCCGGGACGCGGACGCTGGGACGGTGCTGGAGCTCGACCTCGGCGCCGGGGATAGCCGCGATGGCGATGGTCGCCGGTGGATGGAACGACAGCGGCGCGCCGGGCCCCCCGACCTTGTCGTAGAAACGCGCCGCCACCCGCTGCATGCGCGCGTCGCCGAGCTCCTCCCAGATGCGACGCCAGGTGCACGCCTCCCGCAGCGCGCGCACGAAGGTGTCCGCGCTCGGGAAGGTGAGCGTGTGGCGCACGACGGTATGGCGCACCATGACCAGCCCGGCCTCGTCGAACATCGCCGCCATGGGGTCGCGGTGGGCGTGTACATGCGCTCCCGGGATGGCCAGCTCCGGCTCGAGATCGTGGAGGGACGCGGCGAGCAGCTCGAACGGCTCGTCGGGGTCGCTCGGTCCCCAGGTGATGAGCCCCACTTTGCCCGCCGGCGCCAGCGCCCCCGCCCACGCACGGAGCGCGTCCGTGCGCGAGTCGATCTGCCAGAGCCCGAAGGCGCACAGCACGGCGTCCCAGGGACCTCCTTGCGGATCGCTGGCGTCCGCCACGGCGCACTCGATGGGGGTCGCCAGGCGCGCGCGATCCATCTGCTCGCGGCAGATGCGCACCATCTCTTCGCTCTTGTCGGTCGCGCGGACCGTTCCCGCGTCCCCGACGACGCGCGCCACCGCCAGCACCTCGGCGCCGGGTCCGGCGCTGGTGACGAGGACGCGCTCGCCCGGGCGCATGGCCATTTCGCGCACCAGATCGAGGTGATAAGGGACAAACCGCGGCACCCACTCCGCGAGGTAGCCCTCGGCGGCGCGGTCCCACGGGGTGCCCATGGCCACGCAGTGTAGACCCTGCCGCGCAGACGGGAAGACCGGATGCGCTCGGAAGGTCGCCCTAGCGGTCCGATGGCTGCGGCATTAGACGTGAGATTATCTCGCCATGCCTGTTTCGCTCGACCATCCGGATCAGTTCGCA
>Ga0302324_100014626_pt1 | contig 15805 bp, 13 predicted proteins | sample Palsa_T0_1_FD_201949 | JGI IMG/M metagenome (GOLD analysis project Ga0302324, IMG submission 201949) | Peat permafrost microbial communities from Stordalen Mire near Abisko, Sweden - Palsa_T0_1 | ecosystem: Environmental > Terrestrial > Soil > Palsa > Peat permafrost | place: Sweden: Abisko...
GTCTGCCCTATGCGGGGCCGATGACGTTTCTGTCGCTGCGCATGATCGCAGTCGTGGCGCTGCTGGTAGTCGTAATTCTATTGACGCGCCCAAAGTGGCCTGATCGCACCGGGCTGGTTCATAGCGCGATCACCGGCACGCTGGTGCACGGGCTTTACCTCGGCGGCGTTTTCGCGTCGATCGAAAATGGCATTTCCGCTGGCTTGATCGCGCTGATCGTGAGCCTGCAGCCGGTCCTGACCTCGACGATTGCCAATCGCTGGCTCGGCGAGCAGGTATTGCCGCGCCAGTGGCTGGGCCTGCTGCTCGGCCTCGCCGGTGTTTATCTGATCGTTCGGGAGAACATCGAGACCGGCAATATCAGGCCGATCGCCTGGGTTTTTGCGGCGGCAGCGCTCGCCGGCATTACGATCGGTACGCTTTACCAGAAACGTTTTGGCGGCGGCATCGATTGGCGTCCGGCACTGTGCGTACAGTATGCGACCGCCGGCACGCTCTTCATCATCGCGGCTTTTATCTTTGAAAGCCGCGTCGTGCATTGGACGCCGCAATTCCTGTTCGCGCTGCTTTGGCTGGTGCTGGCGCTCTCATTTGGCGCAGTCTGGCTGCTGTATTTCATGATCCGCCATTCCGCGGCGACCCGCGTCGTCAGCTTCATGTATCTGACGCCGCCGGTTACGGCGTTGATGGCGTGGTTGTGGTTCGACGAGAGGCTTGAACTATTGGGGCTTGGCGGCATGGCGATCTGTGTTACCGGGGTATTCTTGGTGAATTGGCGCACCAGCACTGCCAGCGCTTAGAGCGCGATTATTTAAGTTTCTTGTCTGACCGGAGGAATGAGATGACCGCACCGATCGAATACCGGGACGCTGCGCCGGAAGTTCGCGCCGTGTTCGACGACATCAAGCGCACGCGGCAAGTCGACGACGTCAACAATTTCTGGAAGTACCTGGCGAACGATCCGGCGTCGCTCAAGCGCACCTGGGAAAGCGTCAAGCAGATCATGGCGCCCGGCGCGCTCGACGCGCTGACCAAGGAGATGGTCTATCTTGCCGTAAGCGTGACGAACGGCTGCGGTTACTGCATCGCGAGCCACGGGGCGGCTGCCCGCAAGGCCGGCATGACGGAAGCGATGTTCGGCGACCTGATGGCCGTCGTCGGCATGGCAAACGAAACCAACCGGCTTGCCAATGGCTATCGCGTGCCGATTGATCCGGCATTCAATAAATAGCTCACCGGCCGAACGTATCGCTATTTGGCCGCTAGCGGAATCGTTTGTGCCGGCGTGGTGCTTTCGGTGCTTCGGCCGTTGAGACCGAAGAATACGATGGCGAGAATTACCACGATCGCCACGGCGACAAGAGACATCCCGCCGTCGCCCATGCGGCGGCCGAGCGTCGGATCAGGCTGCCGCCGCTCCAGATTCATGGGATCCTGCTTGGGATCGTGCTGACGAGGTGAATTGAGGTCAGTCTGCTCAGGCATTTGCGTGTCAGGCATGGGGCGTGCCTTTCTCAAATTTGTTTTGAATCAATTCTTAGGCAGTGGAATAGGTTCCTTGGTCCGTCGACCGCGCCAAATTCCGGAAAATCTGAGAAGAATACGAACATTACGCTTAGGTACGCCGCAATAACCAGCCAGCTAGGTGTTCACTTTGAGAGGGTTGTCGCTGGGCTGGTCGCCAAAGAGCCTTTGGCGCGGCCGTAACATCAAAGGCCGTGCATCATGCTTTCGCAAAAGCGAACCGCCGCCGCACCGTTACCGCATGATGAGCGCCGCTTGTCGCGGCGCCGTGTGCTCAACCGGGTCGCGAAAATTCGGCTTGGTAACGCCGCCTTGCCGCGCGATTGCTTGATAACCGACATTTCCGATGGCGGCGTACGGTTGCATGTCGAGGGCTTCGATGTGCCCGACGAGTTCGTCCTGCTGCTCAGCGGCGATGACATCAAGTCAAAGGGGTGCGCTTACAAAGTCGTCTGGCGGTCCGGCTACGAGATTGGCGCGAAATTTTTGGGCCCAGTCCGACGTAACGGCAACCAAACTGCGGGGTAGGATGCTGTTGTCAGCATTGCGGCGCGTGCAGTAAAGCTAAAGGCCCGCTTGAGCCAAAAGCTTTGCCGTAAATGCCGAATCTGCCCGCCCGCGACATCATTGTCGTTCACAGCTCCGATCTCCACGTCGATCACGACTATACGGCGCGCCTACATGGCGGCGACGGTACAACCGGCCTTGCCTGCGTGCTTGCCGCCGCGCGGCATAATTCCGCCGACCTGGTGATTCTGGCGGGCGACACGTTCGACCATCATCGCGTGCCGCAACGGCTGATCGAACGGGCTGCCGAGGTAATATCCGCCGCCGCGCTTCCCATCGTCCTGCTTCCGGGCAACCACGATCCCGCCATTGCTGAAGCGGTCTATCGCGTAAGCGCGCTCGCGACACTGAAAAACCTGCACGTCATCGGTATAACTCACGATGAAGCCGTCGATTTTCCGGCTCTGTCGCTCGAGATTTGGGGCCGTGCTCACCGCGATTATACCGACATGATCCCGTTCGAATCCGTGCCGGTGCGGCGGATGCGCTGGCTCATCGCCATGGCGCATGGGCATTATGAACCAAAGCCCGATCGCGCATCGGGCCCACAGCCGTCATGGCTCATCAGCGACAATGAGATTGCCGCAACCGGCGCCGATTACGTCGCGCTTGGCCATTGGAATCGGGCGCTGCGCGTCGGTAATGGCAAAGTGCTGGCGTATTATTCTGGCTCTCCCGAGAATTCCGGCACCATCAATCTCGTGCGGTTGAGCGAAACTACGGGCGTCACGGTAACCCGCGAGCCGCTCGACATTACGCGGGAACAGGTCGAATAGGAGAAACGACCCCGGCGAAGAGCCGGGGCCGCTTCAGTGTTACGCATTCCCAACTCTACTAAACGTTACGCGTTACTGACCGTTACCGTTCGGCGTGGGAGTCGCTGGAGCCGGTACTGTGGGCGCCACGCCAGGATTTGTTGCAGCTGGGTTTGGCGCCATCGTTACGGGCGGAGCTGCCATGTGGGTTGCGGGTGGCGTAGCGTCATTAGAGGCGGTGTTGAATTGGCCCGGCTGATGACCGATGCCAAAGGCGACCGCCAGCACGACGACAAGAAATACCGCCGCTGCAATCCAGCCCCAAGTCGCGTTCATGGCGCGAGCATCGGGGTCATAAGGGGGCTCGCGTCGCAACGGATCGTTCGGGTTTCTGTAATCGGAGTTCCTAAAGTCAGACATAAGAGTGCCTCCTTCAACGTCCAATGCGAACGATAACTGGAAGCAGCCGCTTGCAGTTCCGATTTGTTCCCAGGAAATGGCTCCTCATCGTTTAGGGCATGGCAGTTTAAGTCATGGCAACAGGACCTTGCAGGTTCCGTGGTTTTCGGGCTGGGTTTGGGCAATAAGATCGCTTTAGCGTACTTGCCGAAAACAGCCGGGAGAGAATCGTCGTGAGCAGGGAAAACCTTTTTGTGTCGCAGCGAGCCGTTACAGCGGCAGGTTTGTTTGCTGTCGCCGTATGGATGCTGAGTCTGATTGCGCCGGTCAGCGGACAATCATCTCATGGAATTTGGACGATGAAGACGCCGCTGCCGGCGGCGCGCGCCGAAGTCGCCGCGGTTGCGCTCGACGGCAAGCTGCATGCACTGGGCGGCTCGGTAAACGGTGTCGCGGGGCCGTATCACGACGAGTACGATCCGGCGACCGATACGTGGCGCTCCCGCGCGCCACTGCCCGAAGGTCGCGATCATCTCGCTGTGGCTGTAGCCGGTGGCAAGATTTACGCCTTCGGCGGTTTTGTCGGTTCGGTTCATAAGGGCGCAGGCACCGGCGCGTTCGAATACGATCCTGCAACAGATACCTGGCGCACGCTGCCGCCGATGAAAGGGCCACGCGGTTCGGCAGGCGCGGCAGCCGTCGACGGCAAGATCCATGTCATCGGCGGGCGCGGCCTCGACGGTATCGTGGTGCCGACCCACGAAGTGTACGACCCGCGGAGCGGGACATGGAGTAACGCAGCGCCGCTGTCGACGCCGCGCGATCATCTAGCCGTCGTTGCTGTCGACGGAAAAATCCACGCCATCGGCGGGCGCTTCAAGTCGCCCATTGAACGCACTGGCCTGCACGAAGTGTACGATCCGGCGAGCGACAAATGGTTCTCCGCTGCTCCATTGCCGACGCCGCGGAGCGGTCTGGCGAGTGCCTATTATCACGGCCTGATTTTGGTGCTCGGCGGCGAACTGCCGCCCGATCACACCTTTCCGGAAAACGAAGGGTATGACCCCAAGACCGATCGCTGGATGGCGCTTTCGCCAATGCCGCACGGCCGACACGGCTTTGGCGGTGATGCAATTGGCGACAATGCGTATTTCGTCGGCGGCAATCTCGATCCGGGCGGTAATAACCCAACCGATCAACTGATCATGTTTCATCTGCCTTAGCGCGTGAGCAGGGGGGATTTGCGTTGGCTTGCGCGGTTGCGTAAAGCGAATATTGTCATTTTGGTCCGCGCTCGTAGCTCAGCTGGATAGAGCATCAGACTTCGAATCTGAGGGTCGGGAGTTCGAATCTCTCCGAGCGCGCCAGGATTTTACGTTTGCTCGCGGAAAATTATCAGCTGATTACTCGGCGAGCGCGGACCAATGGGCGCTTTGGCTCTGAAAGCTGCCGCGCCTGTCGTCGGAAGGCGTGTCAGCTATGGGCCAGGAACGACGACCGATTTAACAGCGTATGCGCAATGGTCGCTTGGACCCCATGAGCCGGCATATCGCAACGTCGCGGCCATGCTTAACAAGCTGTTAACGATACCCCTCTCTACTGCAACGTGGGAATCAGAAATCGCGAGTCTGCTTTATTTCGGAAAGCGGACGTTCGCCACAAGCAGGCGCGCCGCGCAGGCGTCGTCGGGCGTCTGCGGTCAATCATTGTGGAGTATTACCCGGATAATTGCACCTAATGGGAATTCACGATGGCCAAAACAGTAACGCCCGAGCGCAAGGCTGGAATCCTGCTGTGATGCCATTTCAAGCTAGGTTCAATGAAGGAGTAGCGCTGCATCAGCAAGGGAAACTGATAGACGCTCAGCGCATCTATGGCGAAGTGCTGCAGCAGCAGCCGAACCACTTTGACGCACTGCATATGCTCGGAGTGATCGCCGCGCAAACGCAGCAAACGGAATTGGGCGTTGAACTGTTTAAGAAAGCGATCCGGTTGAACGCAAAGGTTGCTGCCGCCCACGGCAATCTGGGCATTGCAATGCAATCCCTGAAGCGTCATGCGGATGCAGTCGCAAGTTACGACAGGGCGATTGCGCTAAAGCCGGACTACGTGGATGCGCACTATAACCGCGGTGTTGCGCTACGGGACTTGAATCGTCCCGACGAAGCGCTTGCGAGTTACGATGCGGCGATTGCATTGAAACCAGATTATTCGGATGCGTACAATAACCGTGGCATTGTTCTGCGTGAGTTGAAGCGACCGGAGGAAGCGCTTGCGAGTTTCGACAAGGCGATTGCGCACAAGCCAGACCATCCGGGCGCGTGCAATAACCGCGGCGCTGCACTGCTCGATCTGAACCGTCCTGCGGAAGCGTGCGCAAGTTTCGCTAAGGCGGTTGCGCTGCAGCCAAACTATGCGGACGCGTACAATAACCGTGGCAATGCATTGCGGCAATTGAAGCGTCCCGAAGACGCGCTTGCTAGTTTCGACATGGCGATTGCGCTGAACCCGGATTTTGCGGACGCGTACTATAACAACCGCGGCATGGCATTGGCGGCACTAAAGCGTTACGAGGAGGCGCTCGTAAGTTACGATAAGGCGATTGCGCTGAAATCAGACAGTGCGGAAGCGCACTATAACCGCGGCAACACGTTGAGGGACCTGAATCGTCCTGACGAAGCGCTCGCGAGTTACGATGCGGCAATTGCGCTCAAGCCAGACTATGCCGACGCGTACAACAACCGCGGCAATGCATTGCATGATCTTCAACATTCCGAGGAGGCGCTCGCGAGTTTCGACAGGGCGATTGCGCTGAAGTCGGACTTTGCGGAAGCCCACAACAACCGCGGCAATCCGCTGCTGGACCTGAGTCGCCCCGAGGAAGCGCTTGCAAGCCACGACACGGCGATTGCGCTGAAAGCAGACTATGCCGAAGCGCATTATAACCGCGGCATTGCGTTGGTGGAACTGAAGCGATGCGAGGATGCGCTCGCAAGCTACGATGCCGCAATTGCGCTAAATCCAGACTACACGGACGCCTATTGGAACCAAAGTCTTTGTTTCTTGCTGACGGGGCGCCTTGAGCAGGGTTGGCGTCAATACGAATGGCGTAAAAAACTCAAAAAGCCGCTCGGGGTTCGCTGCTATCCGCAACCTCTTTGGCTCGGTGCGGAAAATATTACGGGCAGAACCTTGTTCATCTACTGGGAGCAAGGACTTGGGGACACGATCCAGTTCTGCCGATATGCCAAGCTCGCAGAATTATTGGGCGCTAAGGTCGTCTTGTCAGTTCAGGAGCCTCTTTGTGAGCTGCTGGAGCTGGTCTGCCCTACGATCCAAATCATCGGTCCTGCCGAAGTACCGACAGAGTTTGACTATCACTGTCCAATGCTGAGTTTGCCGTTGGCATTCAAAACAACGATTTCAAATATCCCAGCGAATATCCCGTACCTGAAAAGCGACGTCGGAAAGTCGCTTTTTTGGAAAGAAAAGCTTGGTGAAAAAAATAAGCTTAGGGTAGGGCTGGTGTGGTCAGGAGGATTTAGGCCTCATCAAACGGAATCTTGGACCATCAATAATCGAAGAAACATTCCGCTATCCAGGCTTGCTATACTTAAAGATCCGAATATTGAATTTTATAGTTTGCAAAAGGGCGAGCCAGCTGAATCGGAACTCGCTGGATTTATGTTCGATAATTGGAGCGGCCCCGACATCATCGATTTTACAAGCCAGTTACAAAGTTTTTCAGATACCGCGGCTCTCGTAGAGAATCTCGATTTGGTAATTTCGGTAGACACCTCAACGGCGCATCTGGCCGGAGCTCTGGGCAAGCCTGTCTGGATCCTTAATCGCTTTGATGCTTGTTGGCGCTGGTTTTTAGAGCGAACCGACAGCCCTTGGTACCCTACCGTAAAAGTATACAGACAAAACACGGCCGGACATTGGGATGACGTCATTCAGCGAATAAAAATGGATTTGACGAGTATTTCGTCATAAAATCTCGAGCATTTGAGCAATCTCGTTGCTAGAGGAGGGTGACATGGCAAAGTCAAAGCGTGGTCTGGATCGTCGTCATCGCGACAAAAGCGGACGTATCGAAAAGAAACACGGCAACACCCGCGTGGCGGCGTTGCGCAAAGAATACGGTCCTCACTTCGCCAAAGGACGGCGCAAGGACATGATGCTCAAGAACCTGCTGCACGAAGCCGGCTGCGCGTCGCTGCATGAATATTTGCGGCAGCACTACAAGTAATTGGCGGAAAGTTCGATATCTAATTCGATGGGACGTGCTGCCGGCCGCGCTAAACCGATGGCGCGGGACAGGGCATGAACGATCTCGTCGGCGATAAACGGGATGCCGTTGCGCGCGGTCCGGTCACCGAACCGCCCGGCGGTAATCCTGCATTGGGTCGCGCGGAGAATGTCCCGCGCGGCATTATCATGATGATCGTTGCAACGTTTTTGTTCGCCAGCGCATCAGCGGCGAGCAAGTGGCTTGTTGATATTTATCCGCTCGGCGAGACGATATTCGTACGTTCGCTATCGTCGCTTATTACGGCCGCAGCGATCATTCTGCCGATCAACGGTTTGTCGGTTTACGCCACGAAGCGGCCGCGCGATCACATTCTTCGCGGGATGTCACAGACGATATCACAGGTCTGTCTCCTTATCGCTTTCAGCCTGATGCCCCTCGCAGGCGCTATGGCGATCAGTTTCTCGGCTCCGCTCTTTGCCGCGCTGGTTTCGATCCTTTGGCTCGGAGAGCGAGCCGGCTGGGTACGCGGCGGCGCTTTGCTCATCGGCTTTGGGGGCGTTCTTATCGTCACCAATCCCGGAGCTAATTCATTGACGATCGGAGCTGTGTTCGCGCTGATCAATGCCGTGATGTACGGCACGGTCACGATAGCGGTACGCGGCATGGCCCGAACCGAGTCAGCCACTACGCTCGTGATCTGGCAGCTTACTGTGCTCACTTTCTTTCACGGCTTTCTTTTGTTCTTCGGCTGGCGCTGGCCGACCCCGCTTCACGCCGCGCTAATGTTTGGCACTGGCTTTATCAATGCGATCGGGCAATGGTTTTGGACAAGATCACTGCATCTTGCGCCTGCCGCGGCGGTAACTCCGTTCTACTATTTGATGCTGGTTTGGTCGCTCGGAATCGGGTTTCTGGTCTGGGGCGACGTGCCGACCGTGAGCCTTCTCGTGGGCTCGGCGATTGTGGTTGCGACCGGTCTGTTCCTGTTCCTGCGCGAGGCCCGGCTGCAGCGGCGGCCGATTCGTCACTGATCCAAGTCCGTCACTGAATAAGCTTTGCTATCCGGTCGATGATCGGCTTCGGCGTCGCATAGGTTTTCTTGATCAGCGCTTCGAGCTGTTCGCCGCTTTCGGGATCGAGCGTGAGCTTGCGCAAATTCGCTTCGGCGATGAAGTCGAGATCCTTTATTGTCGTATCGAAAGCGTCACGCAGCATTTTCAGCCGATCCGGTGCAAGACCCGGCGGCGCGATAAACGGGCGGCCGATGCCCTGGCCGGCATAGAGGAATTCGATCGCCTCCTTGTCTTCCGGCTTTTGTGCGAGTTCGACGACGAAGGGCACGTCCTTGAGTGTGGGATTGGGCTTGGTGCCGCCCTGAAACAGCACCGATACCTTGCCGCTCGATATCCAGTCCGGTTGCCGGATGTTGACGCTATCGAGGCTCTCGCAAATCCCCTGGACCTCGCCGCGTTCCATGGCGAGAAAGACAGTCGCGGAGGACGGATAGCCACCGACCAGTTTGAATTTCGTCCCGAGAATGCTGTTGAGCGCCAAGGGATACGAGTGGGTTCCGGTACCCGGCCCGTTATCGCCGACGAACAGCTGCTTCTCAAGAAGGTCATGCGCTGTTTTCACGCTCGCTGTGTTGGATGCGATGCAGACATTGGTTTCGGTCGCGGGCGTGCCGAGATAGGAAAGCCTGGTGGCGTCGAATTGCGCGCCCGGTTCGCCGGTCGGCGGGCCAAGCGCGGCGTCGCGTGCGATCAGCGCGATCGCGGTGCCATCCTTTGGCGCGACGTTGTAGATGAAGCCCGCGGCGCGGTAGCTGCCGCCGCCCTGCAGATTCTCCGGCGTAACCGTCGGATTGCCGGGCAGGTGCTTGCCGAGATGAGCGGCAACGACGCGCGCCCACATGTCATATCCGCCACCCGGCCCAAAGCCGATATACATGGTGACGGTTTTGCCGGCGAATGCACCCGGCGATTGCGCCTTGGCGTTTCCGGCGATCAGCGCCGCCGCCAGACACGCGAGCACGAGGGAGCATTTTGTCTGCATGACACGCCTGCCCATGGCGATCCTCCCAGGATTGTCCGTACGTGCTAGCAAATGCCGGGGCGCCAACAAAGTGGCGATGTGACGCCGTCGACGGGAGATGAATCTGTGCCTGTGCTGAAGATGAAGTGGCGGATTGCAGCCGTATTGCTGGCCCTAAGTGCTGCAATATCGGTGGCTGCCGCGGATGATTATCCGTCGCGGCCGATCCGGGTCATCGTGCCGTTCGAGCCGGGCGGTGCGCCGGACGTGGTGACGCGGATTGTCGCTGCCGCCGTTCAAAAGCCGCTCGGTCAGTCTGTCATCGTTGAAAACCGCGCCGGGGCCAACGGTATTGTCGGGATGCAGGCTGTCGCGACGGCCGAGCCTGACGGCTACACATTGCTCGATACGCCGCCCGCGTTTGTGATCAACCCGAGCGTCAAGAAAAAACTGCCATTCGATATTTTTCGCGACTTCGCGCCGGTCGCGAATGCCGGCATCAGCGCCGGATATATTCTGATGATCCGTCCCGGCCTGCCGGTGAATTCGGTCGCCGAACTGGTCAATTATGCCAAGACCCATCGCCTGCTATACGGCTCGGCCGGTATCGGCAATACACTGCATCTCGCTGCAGCCTTGTTCTGCGAAAAGGCAGGCATCGAGATGGAGCATGTCCCGTTCAAGGGTGCGGCTCCAATCATAACCGCGCTGTTGTCCGGCACGGTGGATATGGGTTTTGTTTCGCCCTCGTCGTCAACCTACGTAACCAGCGGCCAATTACGGGCGCTCGGCGTCACCGGCAAACAGCGGATTGCGGAATTGCCGGACGTGCCGTCAATCCGTGACACCCTGCCGAGCTTTGATGTCGAAGGCTCGTGGGAAGGTTGGCTCGCGCCTGCAAAGACTCCACCGGAAATCATCACGCGGCTGAACACGGCAATTCGTTCAGCGCTGAAAGAGCCATCCTTCCACGATGCCATCGTGAAGGCCGGCTATCAGCCGACCGACATGTCGCCGGAGGAATTTGCGGCTTTCCTCCATGCCGAAGCGGCGCGCTACGGCGAGGCGGTCAAGGCCGCCAAAGTCGAGCCGGAATAGGGTGCTGCGACAACGGCGCGTTACCGCTACCCCTTTCACACTGTCAGTCAGTTCAGTTAGCCTCGTGGACCAAGCCAGGCGCCATGAGACGCGCCGTTTACTGACGGGGGAATCGTTGACAGGGACCGGGATGGAATTTTCACGTCGTCGAATTTTGCAATTCGCCGGTGCGGCCGCGATCGGGTCATATTCGCCGGCAGCTTTTGCGCAAGATTATCCGAACCGCATTGTGCGCCTTCTGGTCGGCTTTCCGCCGGGTGGCGGAGCCGATCTTGCGACTCGCGTCGTGTCGGAGGGCTTATCGGACAAATGGAAGCAACAGACGATCGTGGAAAACAAACCGGGTGCCGGTGCACGGCTCGCCATGGATGCGGCAACCAAAGCTGCGCCCGACGGTTATACGCTCCTCGTTGCGCCGGGCTCGCCCGAGGTCAACCGCTTCCTGTTTTCGACTCTGACATTCGATCCAGTGGCCGATCTCGCGCCGATTTCCCTGATTGGTACATACCCCAACATCATCGCGGTCGCGAATAACTCTTCGTTCAACAAGCTTGAGGATTTCATCGCTTACGCCAAAGCCAATCCGGGCAAGGTGAGCTGGGCATCGCCTGGTGTCGGCACGGTGCCGCATTTGTCCGGCGAACTGTTCAAGCACATGACCGGCATCGAAATGACCCACGTGCCGTATCGCGGCATGACTGACGGGCTGATGACCGATCTGATGACCGGGCGGGTCGACCTGATGTTCAATACGACCGGCTCGCTGCTGCAGCCGGTCAAGTCGAAGCAATTGCGCGGCCTTGCGGTGACGACGGCGAAACGCTTTCCGGGAACGCCCGAATTGCCGACGGTCGAGGAATCGGGCGTGCCTGGTTATGACGTTTCTTCCTGGTATGGACTCTATGCGCCGGCCAAAACGCCCGCCGAAGTCATCAAGAAAATAAATGCCACTATGGTGGCAATCCTGGCCGACCCGGTAGTCAAACAGAAGTTCGAGCCGCTCGGCGTTTTGGCGCAAAGCTCGACGCCGGAGGAACTCGCGGCAAAAAATGCCGCCGATGCCAAATTGTGGGGGCCGATTATCGAAGAGGCGGGCATCAAAGTGGAGTAGATGCGCTTGCTGCAAAATCAATCCGGATAATCGGACGGCTTTGTCTCCGCAACGAATAGCGCAATCAGGCTGGTCGCCGCGCCGGCAATACCTGCGATGGCGATAAATCCGCCGAAGTTGCCGACACCCTGAAATAGAAACCCTGTGGCGAGCGTACTCACTGAGGCAGCGATGCCGATCATGGCGCCGACGGCACCCTGCGCAAGGTTGAATCGTCCGGTTCCGGCGGTCAGGTCCGCGACGACCAATACCGTCATGACACCGATGACAGCACCGGTAATGCCGCTGAGCACCTGTGCGACAATGAGTAGCGCGTAGTTGCTGCTGAAAGCCAGCAACGCAGCGCGTATCGGCTCGGCGGCAAAGCCGATCAGCAGCAGTGGTTTGCGTCCGCGTTTTTCGGAATGGTATCCGACCCACGGCGCGAACAGTGCGACGACAATCTGCGGCACGATGATCAGCCCCGACATCCAGATCGAAGATTCGGTCGGAATACTTGTCGCGAGGCTTTCGCCGATCAGCGGGAGCATCGACGCGTCGGCAAGCTGAAACAGCACCAGCGCAGCGGTGAACAACAGAAGCCGGTGGTTTTTGGCAAGATCCAGAACACTTGCGTGGTCGGCATGTTGGCCTGGCGCAGCATTTCGCGCCTGGGCGTAATCAATCTCTTCGGGCCGGATGAGGCTAAGCGCAATCAGTGCGGGAACACATAAAATGGCAGCCGCAATGAAGATGGCGCTCATGGCAAAGTAAGCGCCAACCAGCCCGAGCAGCGCCGCAGTCGCTGCATGGCCGGCCGCCGAATAGCGATAGTTACGGCCAGTACGTACCGACATTTTCCGCAGGCCGACCAGACCGAGGCTGATCGCGCCGATCGCAGGCGTGACGATGCCTGCCGTCACGCCTTGAAGCAGTGACGCCAACATCACCAAAAGGTACGACGGCGTAAGCGCGAGAATGAGCGCTGCGATGCCGATCATCGCGATCCCGATCGCGACCAGCGCGCGCTTGCCCTTCACCGCGTCGGCGAGCGCGCCTCCAGGAACTTGGCTCAAAACCCCGGCGATGCTCCCAACCGACAGCGCCAGTCCGACATTACGCTCCGTCCAGCCGAGATGGGCCAGATAAAAGGCGACGAAGGTACCGAAGCCGGTCTGCACATCGGCAAGGAAAAAGTTCATCCAGTCGAGGCCGTAACGGCTTTGCGCCGACGCCGGCGTGTGCAGTCTTCGTCTGGCGCGATTGTAATGAGCAACGGCTCGGCGCAAACGGCGCTTTTTGCGGTGGCTGGTCAGGGCTGTCATTGAAATGGGCGGGACCGGAACGCTGCCTTAAACCCAACACCGGCGAAGGAGGGAGGTTCCGCCAAGGTTAATGCGCCGGTAAACGGGATTTGCGGTTCGCTGCCAGCTTAAATTCTGGTGGTTTGATGATTAGGCAAGCAAAATTCAGCCTTATGCCTGTGCGTTTCGACATCACCAAGCATAAAAACAACGAACATTTGTTTCATGGCGATTAACTCAACACTTTAATTCGATCTTGGCATCCGTGAAACAGAATACGCCTGAAGAGTTGAGGCCGCTGGGAGCAAGCGGACCCTTGTCCGATGTTTGGAAAAGTCCGTAACGCGTTTGGCTTTGAGAGCCGCGCGCCGTCGTCGGCGAGCGCCGTTGTCGCCGTGCCCCAATCATTTCCGCTTAAGCGCTTGTGGTGGGCTGCTGTCTTGCTGCTCGGTGTGTCGGCAAGCGCGGTGGCGTTGACGATTTTCCAGCTCCGCGAAGATGCCATCCGCGCCGCCGTTTCTGAATCAGGCAGTATCGCGACCGTTCTTGCGAACCAGCTATCCCGCTCGGTGCAGTCGATCGACGCCGCGCTGCTCGAGATCAAACGAGCAGCGGAGGCAGGCAACGACGGTGCGTCCGCCGACTTTGGCGCCGGATTTGACCGCGACGGGTTTCTGCAAAAACTGCGCTGGCATCTTTCGCAAATGCCGCAGGTCTTCGGTTTAGCGGTGGCGAACAAAGACGGACAACTTGTTGTTTCGACGTTGAGCGGTCTTGAGACGAATTACAACGTTTCCGATCGGGATTATTTTCACGCCGCACGCAATCGGACCGATGGCGAGATCAGCATCTCAATTCCGTCGGCCAACCGGGTTAACGGCGCCAAGACCATTGTATTTGCGCGACGGCTTGCGGATTCCAGGGGAAGGTTTGCCGGCATCGTATTCGCAAGCGTTAACGCCAAATATTTTGAGGATACCTACAGCGCGATCCAGTCGGTACACAGCCTGCTATTCACGCTGTTGAATCCGGATGGCGTTATTCTGTTTCGCCACCCCGATGACCGCGAGTCCGCCGGGCTTGAATTGTCGTACAAGGCGCAATGGCTCGAGGCGTTGTCGAAGGATGATCCGGTATTTCGTCTTCGTGGCAAAGCCGACAACAATATTCGCTACGTATCGGTCCGGCGGGTGCCGCATTATCCGCTTATCGTCGATATCTCACTTACCGAGAGCACGGTATTGCAGACGTGGGAGCGGCGAACCGCCACGATAATCGCGGGCAGTTCGGCGTTCCTGATCTTATCGCTCTACCTACTGGCGGCGATCACCCGGCAAGTTCGTTCACTCAGCAGTTCCGAAGGGTCGCTCGCGGAAAAGTCGCGGCAGCTCGACGCCGCCTTGAACAATATGTCCCAAGGCTTGACCATGTACGACGGTGAGGGGCATCTCATTGTCAGCAATGCCGAGTTTCAGAAAATATCGGGTCTGAGCGCCGAGCAACTCAAGCCCGGAACTCCGTTGGCCGGCATCATGCAGGCGCGCATGGCTGCCGGCACCGCCCCGGAACAGGCTCCAACGCTGTTCGTTAAGAGCTTCAAGGAAGCGCTCCAAGCGGGTTCGTCGCGTACCATTCTTACTTTGCGAGACGGACGTACCGTCTGCGTTACGCGCCAGATGATGGATACTGGGGGATGGGTTTCCATCCACCAGGACATTACAGAGCAAAAACGTATTGAGGCGCAGCTGGCACAAATGGCTCGCTATGACAGCCTGACAGGGCTTGCGAACCGGGCACTGCTGACCGAAAAAATTTCCGAAGCATTGGGTCCGGCGCTCCGGAACGGTGAGGAGCTTTCGGTTCTGATGCTTGATCTTGACCGGTTCAAGACCGTCAACGACTCGCTCGGTCATCCGGCCGGAGACGCTCTGCTGAAGGAAGTCGCGCGCCGGCTGAAGGAAACGACGCGCGAGACCGATTGTGTGGCGAGGTTGGGTGGCGACGAATTTGCCGTGCTTCAGGCTGCCCAACCGGATCACCAGCAAGCCGCGGTCGCGCTGTCCAATCGCATTCTGCACGCGATCAGGCAGCCCTACGATCTTGATGGGCGCACGCTCAATGTTGGGACCAGCATTGGCATTGCAATCGCCCCGCGGGATGGCACGGCCGCGGATACTCTGATCAAGAACGCAGATCTGGCGCTTTATCAGGCCAAAGCGGAAGGCCGCGATCGCTTTTGCTTTTTCGAACCAGAGATGGAAAAAGAGGCTCGCGAAAACCGGGAGCTTGAGGACGATTTGCGCCGGGCGATCGGTCGGCAAGAGTTCGAGTTGCATTACCAGACTATTTTCGATCTCGAGCGTCATCGTTGCGCCGCTGTGGAGGCGCTGGTGCGCTGGCGCCATCCCGAGCGCGGGCTCATTCGTCCGGATCAATTCATTCCATTTACGGAGGAGAGCGGTCTTATCGTCCCGCTTGGCCGCTGGATACTGCATCAGGCCTGCGCCGATGCGGTGAAATGGCCGCCACGACTCAAAGTCTGTGTAAATCTGTCACCGGTCCAGTTCCGACAGGAGGATTTGCTGGATGTGATTAAGTCGACGCTGGCGGAAACGGGCCTGCCGCCGCAGCGGCTGGTATTGGAAATCACCGAAACCGTACTGCTCGAAAACAACGAAGAAAACCTCGCGCTTTTGCACGAACTGAAGAAGCTCGGCATTTCGATCGTACTGGACGATTTTGGCATCGGCTATTCGTCGATGACCTATCTTCAGACGTT
>Ga0302324_100014630_pt1 | contig 15801 bp, 15 predicted proteins | sample Palsa_T0_1_FD_201949 | JGI IMG/M metagenome (GOLD analysis project Ga0302324, IMG submission 201949) | Peat permafrost microbial communities from Stordalen Mire near Abisko, Sweden - Palsa_T0_1 | ecosystem: Environmental > Terrestrial > Soil > Palsa > Peat permafrost | place: Sweden: Abisko...
AATGGTACCCGGGGGCGGGGGCGGGGGCGGCGGAGCCGCCATCGGCATGCCGTGCCAGCCGTCGGCGATCAGCGTCGGGCCCTCGATCGCGGTCATCGTGGTGACGTCCACCTTCGTGTACCAGACGCCCGTGAAGAAGTAGGCCACGTTGCTCGGCCACCACGGCGCGGGCGGAGTGTTGGTCGGCCACGCGAGCACGGTGTCGGGGACCATAGGGTCAGGGTACGCGGGGGGTACCGGCCACTCTCCGGCCCCGCCGCCCTCAATCGAAATCGATCCCTGGGCGCTGTGGTCAACGAGGCTCACCTGCTGCCACGCCGCTGAGGGGATCACCAAGCCTCCGGGGGGCGTGGACCCGCCCGAAACGCCGTACAGGAACCCCTTGTTGATGGCGAGAAACCCAGCGCCGGCGTCGATCGACTGCCAATCGCTCGGGTTTACGCCCGGCCAGTTTCCCTCGATCGGCCTCGGGTATGTGGTGAAGATCTCGCCGGTGGCAAGCGAGAACTTCGAATACTGGCTGTTAGGCAGGAGGTAGTACGCGTGGTCAGGGTTCCCGCCGGCGTCCGGCCACGTAAACCCCCCAGACACCGGACCCTCGAGCGCGCCCCAGTGACCCGCGATCGGCAACGTGTACTCCAACTTGTCTTCGACCACGTCGTAACGTGCGTACTCGTCCCCGCTGAAGAAGTAAACCTTCGGCGCGGGCTGGTCCGGATGACCAACCACGTATGGCGATGCCCACGCCGAGTCAATGCTTTCCCATGCGCCCATCTGTCCGACCCCTTCCCGTCGATTAACTGGACGGGGGGGAGCGTATGAACCGGTGTCGCATGGGACAACCGTGTTAGCACGGGGGTCGATGCCGTGCCGGCACTGATCCCTGGCTCGCTGTCGCGGCCCTCGATCGGGAGCCGGAACTCGGCGAGCCGGCGCGCCCAGTTGCACCTGAATCCGGCGTCGCTAGGGTAGGGGTATGGAATACCGCACACTCGGCCCCACGGGCGTCAAGGTCAGCCCGCTCTGCCTGGGCGCGATGATGTTCGGCGCCTGGGGCAACCCAGGCAAAGGCTCGGTCAGCGTCATCCACCGCGCGCTAGACGCGGGGATCAATTTCATCGACACCGCCGACGTCTACTCGCGAGGGGAGTCTGAGGAGATCGTCGGCAAGGCGCTCGCCGGCGGTCGCCGCGACAACGTCGTGCTCGCAACCAAGGTACACGGCAAGATGGGCGAGGATCCAAACGAGTTCGGGAACTCGCGCCGGTGGATCACACGGGAGGTCGAGAACAGCTTGCGGAGGCTCGGTACGGACTGGATCGACCTGTACCAGATCCACCGCCCCGAGGAGGACACCGACATCGACGAGACGCTCGGCGTGCTGACAGACCTCGTCCGTGCCGGCAAGGTCAGGTACATCGGGTCATCCACCTTCCCCGCCAGCCAGATCGTCGAGGCGCAGTGGGTCGCCGAGCGCCGTGGCCGCGAGCGGTTCGTGTGCGAGCAGCCGCCCTACTCGATCCTGGTACGCGCGATCGAGAGCGACGTACTGCCGACCTGCCGCCGCTACGGCATGGGCGTGATCCCGTGGAGCCCGCTGGCGGGCGGCTGGCTGTCGGGGCGTTACCGAACCGGTAAGGACGTGCCGATCTCCCGCCGCGCGGAGATGATCCCGAGTCGCTACGACATGTCCCTGCCGGGCAACCAACGCAAGCTCGAAGCTGCAGAGGCGCTCGCTCAGCTGGCGGACGAGGCGGGGATCACGCTGATCGAGCTCGCGCTCGCGTTCGTGATTCGCCACCCGGCCGTGACGGCCGCCATCATCGGCCCCCGGACGATGGAGCACCTGGAGTCGCAGCTGACTGCGGCTGACGTGGTTCTGTCGGAGGACGTGCTCGACCGGATCGACGAGATCGTGCCGCCCGGCGTGAACGTCAACTCGGCCGACGGCGGTTGGCCGAACCCCGGGCTCGAGCCTGCCGCGCGGCGGAGATAGCGCGCCTCTCTCCTGCTGGTCGTCGGCGCGGGCGCCGAACTGCAGGCCCGCCGGCGTGTGCGGGACCATGCCTCACCTCGTGGCGTGGCACCACGTCACGTGGGTCACGTAGGGCATCGTCAGCCCGTCCTGCGCCCAGCCTTCGGGGTGCTCGGCGATGACGAGCGCGCGCACGTCATCGAGCAACTTTCCGCGCTCGGCCTCGGGTAGCGTCGCGATGAAGCTGATCGACGCGGTCCGTGCGAGCAGGACGTCCTCCAGGCTCCCGCTGACGACATTCGGGAGCGTCCGATCCGAGAGTGGTGTGAACAGCGCCGTAGCGATGAGCTGCTCACGCCATCCGCTTGTCGCTCGCTGCGGCGTGTCACCACGGTAAGCACCGATGAGCTGCTGCATGCGCCCAACCCAGTCGACCGTGTCGTCCCAGACGTTCCAGATCACGCCGAGGCCGCCGCCGGGGCGCAGCACGCGGTGAATCTCCCGTGCCGCGACCGGGGTATTGAACCAGTGAAACGCCTGCGCGACGAGCACCGCGTCGGCGTTACCGTCGGCCAGCGGGATCGCCTCCGCCGTTCCCGCGAGGACCTCGGCGGCGGGGACCGCGCCAACAAGCTGTTCGCGCATGCCCGCCACGGGCTCGACTGCGATCACGCGCGCGCCGGTCGGGATCAGAGCGCGGGTCAGCTTCCCGGTCCCGGCGGCAAGGTCGACAACCGTCGTTCCGGGCCCCAGCGCCAGTTCCGAGGCGAGCAGGTCGATCGCCGCCGCCGGGTAGCCGGGCCGGCCCCGCTCGTATTCCCCGGCCGCGCGATCGAAGCCGAGCGCGGCCCGCTCATGGATCGTGGAGCTGAATGAATCGCTCGACACAGCGCTAGCGGTTCGCGGCCACTTCCGCTCGCCTTGATCGCAGCCACTCGACCGTCTCGGCGATGCCGTCGCGGACGTCGATCGCGGCCTCCCAGCCGAGGACGCGGCGCGCCTTCTCGACCGAAGGCCACCGTCGCTGAACATCCACCTCGAAGCTTGGGAGATGCTTCAGAGACAGTTCCTCAGGGTCGTTGCCACACGCTTCGAAGACGATCGCCGCGATCTCCGCCACGGTCAGCTCTGTCGACGCGGAGATGTTGAAGTCCTCATTCTCACCGGCCGGCGAGGCCATCGCGGCCACGATTCCGTCGGCGATGTCGTCCACGTGTGTGAGCGTGCGGGTCTGCTCGCCCGAGCCGAAGATCTCGAGTGGGCTCTGGCCGGAGAGGACCTTCTCGATCAAGTCTGGCACCGCATGGGCGATGCCGGGCTCGCCGGGGTCGGGCAGCTCGCCTGGTCCGTATGCGTTGAACGGTCGGCAGATCGTGTACCGGAGGCCATGCTCGTCGTGGGCGGCCCGCGCGTACACCTCGCCCGAGAGCTTCGAGAACCCGTACGCCGAGCGTGGCATCGCGCAATCGAGCAGATGCTGCTCGGTGGTCGGGAACTCGGTGGCGCGCTCGAACACCATCGACGACGACACGTAGGTGTACCTGTCGACGTCGTGCGAGAGCGCGGCTCTGACGACGGAGGCGGAGAGCGCGTTATTGACCTCGGTCAGGGTGTGGGGCAGCTTGTGGAAGTTGGCGATCCCGCCAACGATCGCCGCGAGGTGGATCACGTGCGAACAGCCTGCGGTCGCTGCCAGCGCCTCGTCGAGGTCCCGCAGGTCGCCGGTCCGCACCTCGCAGCCCTCGCGTATCCACGCGGGACAGGGACGGTGATCGGACACCCGTACCTCGAACGCCGGGTCGCTGAGCAGCCGCCGCACTACGGCGGAGCCGATCATGCCCGCCCCGCCGGTGACGAGGACGCGGCCCATGGGTCCCGGCCCAGTGGCGGCCGGGCTCGTATGCCGCCGGCTCACGGTCCCGGCCCAGTGGCGGCCGGGCTCGTATGCCGCCGGCCCATGGGTCCCGGCCCAGTGGCGGCCGGGCCTGTATGCCGCCGGCTCACGGTCCCGCCGCCGCAGGGCGGAGTAGCGCCGCCGCTTCGGTCGCGAAGGCGAAGACCTGGCCGGTGCCCAGCGAATTCCATGGATCGACGAGCAGGCAGTCGCCGCCGACCGAATCGAGGATCGCCCGCTGGGCCTCGGGGCGCTCGAACTCGGAGTGATTGGTTGCGACGATCACGACATCGGCGTCCCGGATCGCCTCCTCGAGCGGGAGCGTCGGCGTGAACGCATGCGGGTCGCAGACCGCGACGTCGGCGAGCTCGCGCTCGAGCAGCCGGATCAGCTTTGGCGACAGCGAGTCCCGCTCGTCGTCGGTGTCGCGCTTGAAGGTCAGGCCGAGCACCGCCACCCGGCGCGATGCCAGGGACCCAATCCGCCGCTTCACTCCCTCGACCAGGAACAGCGGAACCGATTCGTGCACGCGTGAGACCGCAAGCAGCATGCCCGGCGCGTGCGAGCGCTCTTCGGAGAACGCGAAGTCCTTGCGCAGGCAGGTGCCCGCGGTCATCCCGGGGAGCGCGATGCCACCGCGAGGGTAATCGCGGTTGATCAGGTCGATGACCTCGAACACGTTCGCGTCGCAGCGCTCGCAATCCATCATCAGCAGGTTCGGCAGCGCGAAGGTCGCGTAGCGCAGGATGTTGGTCCAGATCTTGGCGAGCTCGGCCTGCACCGGCGTGGTCCGCACGATCGGGGCGCCGAAGACCTCGAAAACGCAGGCGGCCCGGCGTGTTGACTCCTCGTCGACGCCCGCGACGATGCAGGGCAGCGTCGAGATCTCCTCGAGAAACCGCCCGGCCGCGATCCGCTCCGGGGCATGCGCGACGAACACCTCCTCGCCAACCTTGAGCCCGCGATGCTTCTCGAGATAGCCGGCGACGAACTCGGTAGTTCCCGGTGCGATCGTCGAGCGCAGGATCAGGGCGTGGCCTTCACGAAGCATAGGCAGCAGATCGTCGAGCGCCTCCCGCACCTGGCTGAGATCACTCTCGACGTGCGAGAACGACGGCGTTCCGAGCGTGATCACAATGTTCCGCGCCCTGGCTGCGTCCGCCGCTCTGTCGGCGAACTGCAGTCCCCCGGACGCTGTCACGCGATCCAGGAGCTCCTGCGTACCATGCTCGGCGAACGGCATCCGGCCGGCGCGCACCGAGGAGAGCAGCTCGGGATCCTTGTCGACGCCCAGGACCCTCAGCCCACGATCGGCGAAGCACAGCGCCAGTGGCAGGCCCACACGTCCGAGTCCGATTATCGAGATGTCGTACTCCACCTGAACGCCCATAACGTACCGAGGTCGTCGCTAGTTGCGATTTGCCGTCGCCCGAAGCGGGCTGGAGGGCGACCCGCTAGCCGGAGCTTGGATGGACGTACTCGCTGTCCAGGCTGGGGAGGGCCGCAAGCCCATCCTCGGCTTCATGTCCGCGGATCTCGCCCGCGACGGCGAGCCGGTCGAGTCGCTCGATCTCGAGCTCGCCCAGGATCCGCGCCGGATGGTCGGGGGGCAGCGGGCGGATCAGCGCCCTGATCCGCTCGCGTAGCTGGAGCGCGAAATGCGGTGTCGACGCGCCCATCAGCTGGCGGACATCGTCGACTGTGACCTCGCGGCCGGGTCGGAGTCGTTGTGGGTTTTCGGCTTCGCTCATTTTGCCGGCAGTACGTCCAGCAGCAAGTCTATGCGGGCCTGCAATGAGCCCGAGATCGCGCTCTGGTCACCGATTATCCAGCCGTGGTTGTAGACGGCGGCGGTTGGCCCCTCCTGGTTGTAGCCGGACGCATTGTCCAGGAGATCGGTGACGTCCGGCTGAGGCAGCGCAGTGGGGTCATCGACGAGCAGCAGCGGGCCGTACTGCCCGCTCCCGGACAGCGCCGCCGCGGCGGCAGCGTCCAGCGGGCGATTGACGTTCGCGAACACATACCCATGACCGCCGCTGGTCACCGCCCAGCCGAAGTTGCCGTCTCCGGGAACGCACCCAGCGCCGACCGGGCACGGTGGATCGCGGTACCGGGAGAACACGACCGCGTTGGTGATCGGGTCCGAACCGTCCACGCGCCGAACCGTGCCGAACTTATCGAGAACCTTGGTGGTGGCGTGGGAGATCACGCTCATCGGGCCGAGTACGTAGATCCGCGGATGGCCCTGCGCGACGAGCGCCTGACGAGTCGACTGCGGGACGCCGGACGCGGTCACGAACAGGATCGGATCGCCGCTTTCCGCCGCATAGCCGGCGGCGGGCATGGCGTACGCGGGCGAGTCTGCCGAAACCACGATCACATCCGGGCTCGGCCTGCCCGCAGCGCCGGTCTCGAAGGTATCGATTGCGGCCGCGAGCGCGATCGGTCCGGCTCCCTTGATCGACGCTGTGCGCAGGCCGCTTGGCGTCGGGACGTCCCCCACTGTGATCACCTGCGCACCGCGGGCCACCCCGGAGCCGGTCGGCGCCAGCGCGGTCAGGGCGTTGGCGGTCACCGTGGGCAGCGAGCCGGGGCCGGAAAGCAGGACCGGAGCATGAATCGGAGGCGCCATCAGCACGGCGGAGGCCAGGGCCGCCTGCCAGTCGTTGCTCGGCGCGATCGTCACCGCCGGCGGATACGTGCCCGGGGCGAGCGCGGGATACACCGCCTGCGCGACGCCGGCGGCATCCGCTGTCGCGTCGTTGCCATCGACACGTGTCGTGTTGTTCGTTGCGACGAGCGGAATCCCCACCGCCGGTGCCGGCGCGGGCGCGGGGGCACTGCTGATGACCGTGACCTGGTGGTTGATGATCGCCAGCTTCGTGCCGCCACAGCCGGCGATCAGTGCCGACGTGGCGAGGAGCGCGGCGACTGACGTCGCTGGGAACCGGAAGCGTCGCATGCGGTTCGTGACCTTAGCGAGCCGACCCGCGGCCGGGTCGCACCTGCGTGGTCCTGCGTGGTCAACCGGACGGTAACTCGCGGCCGCCTAGGATCTGATCGCGCTCGGCGAGCCGGTTGCTGCGCCTGAGCCCGGCCTCGCGCATCCGGCGCTCCTCCGTGACGTCGGTGGCGATCAGGCCAGGCACGGACACCGGCTTTCCCGCGGCATCGAGCGCCACCATCGTGAAGTACGCGGTGTTCGTGTGGCGAATCTCGCCGGTGAGCGGATTCTCGGCGTCGACTCTGACTCCCACCTCCATCGATGTGTGCCAGACCGCATTGACCGATGCGCTGAACGTAACCAACTCGGCGATGTGGATCGGGAACAGGAAGTTCACCCGGTCCACTCCGACGGTGACCACTCGCTGGCGCGAGTGCTTGACCGCGGCCAGGCCGGCTGCCTCGTCTGCCAGCTTCAAGATCGTCCCGCCATGGACGTTGCCGGCGCTGTTCGCGTCGACGATGCTCATCCACCGCGCGAGGACCGAGCGTGACTCGGCTACATGCTTCGGATCCATTGCGAGCGGATCCTAACCGCGCTCCGGTTCCCGATCGTGGTCGGCACCGTCGCCGCTGTACGCTTGGGGGCTCGTTCAGCCACCCGCAAGGAGGATGCGATGCCGGGCCTCTCCGGGCGCATGTCGACCGTCGTCAAAGCCAAGATCTCGAAACTTCTCGATCGCGCCGAAGATCCAGCGGAGACGCTGGAGTACAGCTACCAGAAGCAGATCGAGCAGCTGCAGAACGTCAAGAAGGGGATCGCCGACGTCGTCACCTCGAAGAAGCGGCTACAGCTGCAGTCCGAGCGCCTCCAGCAGAATGTCGTCAAGCTCGACACGCAGGCGCGCCAGGCGCTCGCCGCCGGCCAAGAGGACCTCGCCCGCACCGCGCTCGAACGCAAGAACGTAGCCCAGACCGAGCTGCAGGGCCTCGACGGCCAGATCACCGAGCTGCAGAAGCAGCAGGAGCAGCTCACCCAGTCCGAGCAGAACCTCCGCACCAAGATCGAGCAGTTCCGCTCCAAGAAGGAGATCATCAAGGCCCAGTACTCCGCCGCCGAGGCGCAGGTCCGGATCTCCGAGGCGGCGACTGGGGTCGGCGAGGAGATGGCCGACGTGGGCCTCGCAATGCAGCGCGCGCTGGACAAGACGGAGAACATGAAGGCGCGAGCCAGCGCGGTCCAAGAGCTCGAGGCTGCCGGTACGTTCGAGGACTTGACCCAGCTCGGATCGGGCGAGGATGACATCGACCGGCAGCTGAAGGCGCTGTCGTCGACCAGCGAGGTCGACACCGAGCTCGCGAAGATGAAGGCGGAACTCGGTGGCGGGCCGGCGCCGACGGGCGAGCTCGGTGGCGGGCCGGCGCCGACGGGCGAGCTCGGCGCAGGCGCCGGCTCGGCGGACGAGCCCCACGGCGAGCTCGAGTCCGAATCCTCCGGGGCGAGCGAGCCCGCAGAGGAGCAGGCAACGTGATCGTCCGGATATCGCATGAGGGGCAGTACGAGCTCGCCGACGGCTCCGTGGCGGCGTTCAACGAGCTGGACACCCAGGCGGTTCAGGCCTGCGAGGCTGGTGAGGAGGACCGGTTCCGCGCGGCTTACGCGCGGTTGCTCGAGTTCATCCGCACGAATGGCAGCCCGGTCGCCGCCGACCATCTCGGCGGCTCGGACATGATCTTGCCGCCCCCAGACGTGTCGCTCGATGAGGCGAGTAAGGAGTTCACCGCCGAAGGGTTGCTTCCGGGTTAGGCGGTTGGCTCCGGTGGAAGCAGAGCTACCATGACGCTCGTGACCTCCATTCGCGCCCGAGACGGGGATGCGCTCCAAAGCTTCTACGACGGACATGCCGGCAGGGTCAGGGAGTACTGCTCGCTGATTTGCCCTGCGCAGATGGTCGACGAAGCCACGTTCGTTGCGTTCGTGGATTTTCTCGGCCGTCTGGACAGGGCTGACCCCGACGCGGATGTCGACGAGCTCCTGTGGAAGGCGACGCGCGGGTCCGCGGCAGGCCGTGCTGAGGTGAGGGACGCACCTACCTCCGCCACGGAGCGGCCTGGGTCCCGTAAGTCCACCCCGGCAGAGCCGGGGCCGATCTGCCGCGCGATGCCCGAGCTTCTTGCCGCCTACGCGAGCGGTGAGCTCGCGAGAAACGGCCAGCTCGACCGGCACCTGGTGGAATGCTCGATCTGCCGGACCACCGCGACGCGATTCCGGCAGGCTGAAGGCGCATTCACCCGCGAGGCGCGCGAGCTGCCGCCCGCCGAGATCCGTCGTGTCTGGCTCGAGATCGCGCTGAGCGCCCCCGCGCGGCTCGGCTAAGAGCCTCTAAGCGCTTATTTGTTGCCGAGGCCCAAGGGTGCTGACGCGGCGCCGATGCTGCTGCCCGACACGCTCACCGCGGGCGGGCTCGGCTTCGTGGCCACCGGCCTCGTTGCCACCGGAGTGGCGGTCCGCTTGGGCGCGGCCGGGGTGACGGTTGCAGCGGGATGCGTAGCCGGGGGGGCGGCGGGGGTCGCGGCCACGTGAGTCACCTGCTTCTTCGCTGTGACCACATGATGATGCTCCTTCGCGACCACCCGGTGTGGCTTCGGCGGTACTGGGTGGGGCTTGACCGCGATCTTTGGGGGCGCTGTGCGATGGGCTGGGGTGGCCGGAAGGCGGGTGGACGAGGCCGGGGTCTTGGTGAGGGCGGATGCCCTCACGGGCGGGTTCTTGGTCGTCGAGCCGCTCATAGCCACCAGCGCTGCAGCGACCGCGACCACGAGCAGCACTGCGGCAGCGACCGCGAGGCGCTGGAGCCCGGCTCGTCTTTGCCCGCCGCGCGCGTGGGCCGGCCGGCGCTGCCGCGGATCGCCGGGCTGCCGGGAGCCGCCGGGCTGCCGGGAGCCGCGGGGCTGCCGCACGGGGGACGGCCGAGCCTCGATGCGTGCGGCCGGCGCAGTCACCGAAGCCGCCGCTGCGGCCGCGGCCGCAAGCGCCGCGGCGTTGCGATCCTTGACAGTGTCTGGCGTGGGCCGGACGATCGAATCGGATTGCGGCGCGACCGGGTCGGATCGCCGTTCGGTCGGATTGGCTCGCCGCTCGATCAGCTTCGATCGTGCGGTGATCTTCGTTCGCCGCTCGATCGGCACGGATGCCGGCGGGACCGGCGCGGATCGGGGCGCGGGTGGCGGGGTCGGCGCGGATCGGGGCGCGGGTGGCGGGGTCGGCGCGGGTCGGGGCGCGGGTGGCTCCGCTCTGGCCGCGGGTGGCGCGACTGGCTCCGCTCTGGCCGCGGGTGGCGCGACCGGCTCGGACCGGGCCGCGGGTGGCGCGATCGGCTCGGACCGGGCCGGGGGTGGCGCGATCGGCTCGGATCGGGGCTCGACCGGCTCGAGCCGCGGCTCGATTGGCGCAAACACCGGCTCGATCACGGTTTCTACGGCGACGATCGTGACGAATGCGCGCTCCGCGCGATCCATCCGGATCTGGATCGCCTGGCAGGCGATGCAATCCTGCAGATGCCGTTCAAGCTCTCGCCGCTCGCTGGTCGAGAGTTCGCCGTTGGCATGGGCGGCGAGGCGCGCCGGAGTCGGGCTGCACTGGCGGTCGCGCCTGGCTTCGGTCGGGCGTCCCAACGCGTGATTGGCCGCGATCGAGCGCGTGGTCCGCAGGAGGTCATCCCCGCTGACTGCGGAGGCCCCGGCCCTCTTGGCCTCGGCGGCGAGGGTAGCGTCGACGGCTCGCTCCACGGTTGCCGGATCGCACAGCTCGCGGCAGTACGCACGCACGGCGGCCCGCGCCGGTCCAGGTTCAATTCCCGCCTTGAGCGGACCCACTGTCGGCACAGGATCGGTGTGGGTCGCGCCGGCCGCATAGCTCTCGTGTGCCGGGGACGCGACCGGGACGGTTCCCGGCTCGGGCACGCCGAGTCCAGCCTGCATCACCGCGAACACGCGCTCCGCCCGGCTCATCTTGATTCCGGTCGCATTGCAGACCAGGCAGCGCTGCATGTGCTTTCCGAGCTCGCGAAGCTTGGCCTGGTCGAGTTCGCCCTGGGCGCGGGCAACGAGGCGTCCCGGGGTCGCGCTGCACTCGGACCCCGACTCGCGGCGCGAGCGTCGTCCATTTGCTGGCGGGCCCGCATGCCTGGCGGCGGTCGCGCGCGTCAGGCGGAGCAGCCCGTCCCCGCTGGAGATCGAAGCGCCGGCTCCGTTCCCGATCGCGTCGAGGGTCGCTGCGACAGCTCGCTCGGAGTCTGCAGGCCCGCACAGCTCTCGGCAGTACGCCCAAACGGGCGGTTCGGCGCGCGCGCGATCCGGCACGCCCGCGGCGTGGCTCCCCCCGGAGGCGACATTAGTCGATGACGCCGAGTCGACCACTGTCACCAAGGATAGACAAGATTCGGGCCCGTGCGCCAATGTACTGGCGCTTCGGCCAGGTGGATCACCGTTTGGGGCTTGACGAGGAGCCCGCGCCGATCCCCTGCGTAGGCGCATTTTCGGCGGAAAGCGTGCTTCCCTGCGGGATCACGGTCGCCGCCGCGGGGCTCGCGCTCGGCGCGGGCGTGTCGGCTGCGGCGGGCGGAGGAGCAGTTACCGCCGCGTTCGTGGAGGTGGCGGAGGCGGCGGTCGTGGTGGTGGTGGCCGAGCTTGACGACGCGGTGGTCGCGGACAGTGCTCGGCTTGAGGCGACCTTGGCGGTCTCCTTCCGAGCTGGATGGGACGATGCTGCGGGATGGGGCGATGGCGCTCGGTGGGACGATACTGCGAGGTGGGACGGCTGCGTCCGCGGCGTCTCGACGGCCGGGGTGCTCGCCGGCGGCGTGGCAGGGGAGACGGCGTGGGCCGCGGCGGAGGTTGCGGCTGTAGCGGAGGATCGCGCCGGCGTGTTCGACTTGGTCCTCACCGGCGGAGTGCTGGTGGCGCTGATGAACAGAACCGCACCGACCGCAACCGCGATCAGGGCCGCGGACGCAATCGGATCGGCCCGCCGGGGCCAACGGAAGCCGCCGCCGCGGGCTGCGCGCGGCAAGCCGCCGCCGTGGGCTGCGCGCGGCAAGCCGCCGCCGTGGGCTGCGCGCGGCGAGCCGCCGCCGCGGGCTGCGTGCGGCAAGCCGCCGCCGCGGGCTGCGCGCGGCTTCGGCGGCAGTGGCAGAGCCCGCGTGGCAGGAGCTGCCGCCGGCGGCTGGGGGGCGACGCGCCGAGGTGGTGGCGGTACGACCGGAACCGGTTCCCACCGGTCCGGCTCGGGCGGCGCGGGGCGGGGCCTACTGCGAAGGTCGATCACAGGCGAGCTATCGGCAGGGCGACCAGGATCCGTAGGCGGATGTCGGTCAGTCGTGCGCGACCAAATCGCCTAGCGCCGCATACGGAGCCGAGATCGCGTACGCATCCTCGACGCGAGCCCAGGCGTAACGGGCGTCCTCGAGGTCACCGAGCAGGGGCGTGCCGGTGACTATCGCCTTGGCGAAGTGCTCCCATTCGGCCGCCCACGACACGTCCTCGTCGGGGAATGCACGTTCCTCCAGGGCGGGCGGGCCGAGCTCCGGACCCATCTTGTAGATGCGTAGACGCTGCGGCCCGTAGGAGCGCACGAGGCCCGCTACCTCGAGCTTCGCGGTGCGGCAGTAGACCTCGAGCGAGAACATGTTCTTCCATTCGGTCCAGGTCACGTGGAGCATCGCCCAGGGCGCCCGGCGATCGTCCCCGTCGCCGAGGATAAGCGCGGCGTTGTCCTCGACGGGCGTGTCCCAGAACTGGGTCCTCAGCAGCGCCGAGTGGAGCGGCAGCGGCCCGGCGATCCAGTGCGTGAGGTCGAGCAGGTGCATGCCCTGGTCGACAAGCTCGCCGCCGCCCGAGCGCTCGGGTTGGGTTCGCCACTCGCGATCGTAGCCAGGCCGGCCGCCGTGGCCGTACCGCGCTCGTAGGTGCATCAGCTCTCCGTGACGCCCCGAGTGCACCTCGGATGCAAGCTGCGCGATCCCAGGATGGAAGCGGTGGTTGAATCCAACTTTGACCATGCGCCCGGCGGCTGTCGCCGCCTGTTCGAGGCGGGCGATCTGGCGGGTGCCGATACCGGCGGGCTTCTCGACCAGGACGTGGGCTCCGGCGCGGAGCGCGCGCTCCGCGATCTGCGCGAGCTGATCATGCGTGACGGCGACGATCACCACGTCGGGGGCGAGCCCGAGCAGCTCTTCGAGGTCGGCGCATGCGCGTCCGCCGTGCTTTGCGGCGAGCTCATGCGCACGGGACGGGATCTCGTCGTGGGTGCCGATGAGCTCGTCGCCCGCCGTGAGCGCCTCGGCGCGCTTGTGTCCGATCAACCCGCAGCCGATGATCGCCACCCTCATGCGTATTCGCTCGACTGGGCGCCCTCGAACTCGAAGTCGAACGGAAGCTCGGGGGCGCCTGCCGCGGCCATCGCCTGCCGCGTGTCGGCTGGGTTGCGGGCGTAGACGAGCAGGAAGCCGCCGCCGCCGGCGCCGACGAGCTTGCCGCCGATGGCGCCGCTGCGCCGCGCCAGCGTGTAAAGCTCGTCGACCCGCTCGCTCGCCATCCCGGGCGAGCGGCGGCGCTTGTTGAGCCAGTGCTCGTGCATCAGCTCGGCGTAGGTCTCTAGGTCGCCCGCGAGCAGGAGGTCGCGGCTGCGCAACCCGAGCTCCTTGGTCAGATGCAGGTTCTCGAGCATCTCGGCGTCGCCGGACTGCGTTCGCGTGTTCTGGTCGGCGAGCACCGACGAAGCGCCGCGTGCCTCGCCGGTGAAGAACAGGAGCAGGTGATCTCGCAGCGAGCGTAGCGTCACGGCATCCAGCTCGAGAGGCTCGACCTCAACCTCACCGTTATTGTCGAAGCTGTAGGCACAGATGCCGCCGTGCGCGGCGACGTATGGATCCTGCTTGCCGACGGGCTCGCCGAGCACATCGATCTCGATCTCGCAGGCGGACTCGGCGAGCACTCCCTGGGTGATCGAGGTGCGCCGCGCGTGGGCGAGGCCCTTCAGCAGACAGACCGTGAACGCTCCGGATGAGCCCATCCCGGTACCGGCGGGCACATCGGCTACAGATGCGATCTCGAGCGGGCTCCCGCGCCAATGGCGCTGAAGCGTCTCGCGCAGGATCGGGTGGCGGATCGAGGCGATCTCCGCGACCTCCTCGGTCTCCGAGTACTTCATCTTGTAGCGGCGCTGGAACACCGTGTGCATCAACATGTAGACGTGCTTGTCGATCGCGCCCGCGACCAGGAAGCCGCCGTGCTGGCTGTAGTAGGAGGGCAGATCGGTGCCGCCGCCGCCAAGCGAGATCCGCAGCGGTGCGCGGCTGAAGATGACGCTCACTGGGTGGTCACCTCCGCCTCTGGGCGCGCCGCCCGCTGCCAGGCATACGGGTTTGCGTCGAGCCACACCAGCGTGCGCAGGATCGCCTCGCGGATCGTCAGCGTTGGTGCCCAACCGAGTGCGCGCATCCGTTCGCAGTCGAGGTGTATCAGCGGGCTGTCGCCTGCCCAGCCCCGAACCCCGCCTGTGTGCTCGATCACCGGCCGCGCGCCCATGTGCTCGCAGATGATCGCGATCGAATCGTCGACGACCACCGTCTCGTCGGTGCCGAGGTTAAAGACGCCGAGCTCACCGGACCGCTGATCGTAGGCCTCGGCGGCGGCTGCGATCGCGGTCACGCAGTCCCCGACGTACAGGTAGGACTTCTCCTGGCGGCCGTCGCCGAGCACCTTCAGTCGCGTCGGGTCGGACTTGAGCGCACGAAAGAAGTCGACCACGTGACCGTGGGTGTATCGCTCGCCAAGGATCGACACGAACCGGAACACGAGACCGGTGAAGCCGTAGCCGTGGACATAGGCGCCGATCATGCCCTCGCCCGCGAGCTTCGAAGCCGCGTATAGCGACGTTTGGGTCGGAAAGGGGGCATCCTCGGGCGTGGGGAAGACCGCCGGCTCACCGTATACGGAGCCGGTCGAGGAGAACGCGATCCGCGAGACGCCGACCGCGCGCATCGCCTCGAGCACGTTCGCGGTCGCGATCGTGTTTTGCTCGAGGTCCCGGCGCGGATGGTCGAGACCGTGCCGGACATCCGCGTTCGCCTGAAGGTGGAACACCCAGTCGCAGCCGATGAAGGCTCCCTCGAGCAGGCTCTGGTCGAGCACATCGCCCTCGTGCAGCGTGACCGCGGGATCGGCGAGCAGGTCATCGATGAACTCGTGCCGACCGGTTCGGAAGTCGTCCACGATCACGACCTCGACGTCGAGGCGGCGCAGCCGATCGGCGAGGTTCGAGCCGATGAAGCCGGCGCCGCCCGTAATGCATGCGCGCCGCATCTACAGAGTGAAGCCCGCGGCGGTCGCGTCGCGGTGGAACATCTGGACCGTCTCCAGCGAGAACTGGAGCAGATCCTTGCCGAGCAGATCGAGCTTGTTCAGCAGGTCGTGCGTCATCGTGATGATGTGACAGCCGACCTGCTCGGCCTGGACGACATTCAGGATCTCGCGCGGCGAGGCCCAGATCAGCTCGGATCGCGGTGCCGCAACCATGATGTTGACCGACCGCGCCATGATCGGCACCGGATCGATCCCAGCGTCGGCGATCCGCCCGGCGAACACGGAGATGTAGGACGGCGCGCCGTCCTTGACCGCTTCGGTGATCAGCTCAACCTGGGCTGTCGTGAACAGTGCGGTCACGTTGACCTTGACGCCGCCCTCTGAGAGCTCGCGAATCAGGGGCGCCATCGACTCGCCCGACGTGGTGCAGACAGGGACCTTGACGTACACGTTCTCGCCCCAGCGGGCGATCATCAGTGCCTGGCGGCGGATCTCATCGACGTCGTCGGCGAACACCTCGAACGAGATCGGGTGCACGGTGATCTGCTCGAGCAGGCGCTTGGCGAACTCCTGATAGTCCGTCAGCCCCGCCTTCCACATCAGCGTCGGGTTGGTGGTGAAGCCC
>Ga0302324_100014631_pt1 | contig 15801 bp, 6 predicted proteins | sample Palsa_T0_1_FD_201949 | JGI IMG/M metagenome (GOLD analysis project Ga0302324, IMG submission 201949) | Peat permafrost microbial communities from Stordalen Mire near Abisko, Sweden - Palsa_T0_1 | ecosystem: Environmental > Terrestrial > Soil > Palsa > Peat permafrost | place: Sweden: Abisko...
CAGGTGGACGGCAGGCGGCTTTGCTGTGATTTGCGAGGCAGCACTCTATAGACCCGGAAGGAAATACTCGGAGGCTTCCTTCGTCTACTACGATCCGACCTCCAAGACATACCGATACCACGCAGTCGACAGTTCAGGAGGAGTAGAAAACAAGACTGGTACGGTGAGCGGCGACGTATGGACCTGGCTTGGGGAGAGCATTTTTGGCGGGAAGATGTATCACACCCGGTACATCATGAAGGTTGTTTCAGCGGACTCTTACGAATACACCGACGAGTCGAGCGAAACCGAGAACTCCATGAAGGTGTTCGTGAGCGGGAGGGAGACTCGCGTCGCGGCCACCAAGCCCGCGACATCGAAACCGGGGCAGTGACGGTGTTTCACGCATGATCTCCGGTTGCCGACTAATCGGCAGTTAAGGGGATAAGGGCGTTCGTCGGCACTGACTAAATCCGTATAGAGGACTCTTTCCGGTGCAGCGCAGCCATGCTACCCTCTCTGTTCGGTTCCAAGCCTCACCTAAACGACCGCCGGCTAAAAGCCGGCGGTTGGGCTTGCGACTGAAAGTCGTCTGAAGTGTCGGGCGTACGTGCGCTTGCCGTTCATGTGGGAGGTATCGCTCGCCGCCGGCCAACAGCACAAGCGTGGGAACGTGACACGTCGAGATCGTCCCGTGGATCGACGCGGAAGCAAAGGTGCTACCTGCTGGAAGCTGACCGCCCGAAGGGCGGTGGGATTAGACCTGGAGGCAAGAGCTAAAGCTTTCTTCATCACCCCATCAGTTCGTCGAAATCTTGGCGGGGATGGTTTTTTCCATCCTCGCGCTTAGCGGCTTTGAGGCTCCCGCGCCGCTCGCCCAGGAAGCCCGTCTTCCCGGCAAGTTTACAGGCGATCATGCTCTCCCTGGGTAGTATCGGTGTCTTCTACATCTTTACTTCCCATGCAAGCGCCATCGGCTGGGGCACTGGCGATATGGCCGCCTTCGCCTCCAATCCCAATCCGTATTACATTCTTGGCCATACGCTCTGGGGCGTCGGCTGGTGGTTCGTGGTTCTCGCTGTCATCAACAGCGCCGTAGGCGTGGGTCTCGCCTGTACCAACGCTGCGTCGCGCGTAATGTATACGATGGGTCGGGCGGGCACGCTCCCTGCTAATTTCGGGCGTATCCATCCCAGCCACCGAACACCTGCGTCCTCGATCGCCTTTGTGCAGATATCCGGCATGGCGGCAGTTCTGCTAGTGGGCTTGTTGTTGCAACCCTATTACATCTTCGGTTTCCTGGGAACAATTACTACACTTGCGGTCATTGTCCTCTATGTTATGGCGAACCTGGCCTTGACGATCTATATGCGTCGGGAACAGCGAGCCAAATTCACTGTGTGGCAACAGGTAGTATTCCCATGGATGGTGACCCTGGCTCTGCTGCCTGTCCTGTTTGTCACCGTCTGGCCGGAACCCGCCTGGCCCTACAACATGACGCCCTACCTGTTTCTCGGAGCACTGTTCGTCGGCTTTGCCTACATGCAGTGGCGCGAGTTGCGTAATCCCGGAGTACTTCGCCGAGGCGCAATGATGCTCATTCGCACCGGCGGCGCCCCACAGGACGAGGTAGAACCTAACGAACCCGTAGCCCCTCTCTAATGTCTGTGCACTTGAGCATCAGGCCCATTCGCCCGAACTTGGGGTAGATCCCACAATGCTGCTGGAATTTACTCCAACGTATTACACGCAAGCCAGGCAACCATCCCATTTTTTCCATGATCTCAGCCAAAGTAGCTCTGTTCTTCCGCCGTAGCATGGCCACTACCTGGGCGGTCTTACTGCCCTCGCGCGGTGCTGTGGCTTGTTGCGACTTGGCGGTTCTCCAAACAAATCATATACTTACGTAGTCCGTCGCCGCGGCGATGCCCGGCTTCGAGCGGACGAGAGAGCATGGCCCTCGCGGAATGCACGAACAACGCACTAACAAAAGATGTCCCCTGTGCCTGAAGGTTCGCAGTTGGAAGCAGCAGTGTAGACATCGGCTTACTATTTGCCGGCCTGGACCTTGGCAGCCTGCCGCCCAAACTACTGACCAGCAGGATTTACGTGGAAGTTTGCCAAAACGGCTCTCCGAATGCCGTAGTACCGGGCAGGAGAACAATCAAAGGCGCGGCGTCGCGGCGCTGGAGGTCAAAATGGAGCAGGAGAACTGTAGCTTCATGCCGGGGACGGTGTTCATCTCGCCGGTGGCAGGAAGATCTCGTTTTCCAAACTCGATCCGCGCACGATGCATGTCTCGGACACATGCCCGGACCCAATTCGATCCGCGCGGGTGGTCGAAGCGTTTGCCGCGCTAGCTCTCCACGGTCACGCACTGGGCGTCGGAACATATGGCAAAAGGCACTGTTCGTTGAGATCAAATCAGAGATTCGTCCGGCTTACGAGGCGGCGAGATTAGTATGACTAGCGAGATCGGGAAAGGATCTAGCTCTCGGTTTCAGATCTCGCTCCGCGTGACTGAGCCTGGCGCCGGCGCGGCACAAATGGCACTCTGCTCCGTGAAGGCGGCGCAACCTGGATCGCGACGAATGCTAGCGTCGGCAGCCAACTTGTTCTCTATGGGCCTCGATCTGTATTGCTGCCGCGCGACCATAGCTCATCTTTTCCTGACGGGCGTGGTTATCCTGCTGTGCTTCGGCGCCGAATCCCCGCTTTCTGGGGCAGCACTCCTGGAGTCCGTCAGTCAGTACCGTCACGACGTGTGGGATGAGAGTAACGGTTTGACCGCGGGCGCGATCCACGCGATCAGCCAGACACGCGACGGCTATCTATGGATCGGATCCGATCACGGCTTGTATCGTTTCGATGGCTTGCACTTCACCCGGTTCTATCGGCGCAATACACCGGAACTTCGGGATCACTCTATCGAGGCGTTGATTGCCGATGGGCCGAATCTGTGGATTGGAACGGGCGTTGGCGGCCTGGTCCGATATCGTGATGGTACCTTTCGCCGCTACGGTCGAAAAGAGGGCCTGCTCGACGACCATGTCGTCTCTCTACAGCTCGTGGGCGGGACGCTCTGGATAGGAACGGCTTCCGGAGTGGTCACGTTTGACCACGGCCGTTTTACGCACGTGCTGGATTCCACAGTACGCGGCGAGGTGACCGCCTTAATGAAGGATCCAAAAGGGGGCATTTGGATCGCGGAGCCCGGTCACATTGTGCATGCCACGGGCGCGAAGGTTGCGGAGTATACATTGGCCAAGGGTGGGCAAGTGGATTTCATCTATCCAGATGCAGCCGGAGACGTGTGGCTAGGCCTCGGCGGCGATTATCTGTATCGGATCGGGAACGGAGCCTTACAACTCCAGCAAGTGCGGCGACGCAACGACGGCCTGCCTGCCGCCTTGCTGCACGATCGCCGGGGCCGGGTATGGATCGCCACAGGGGAGGGTGGGCTGTCGCAGAGCTCGTCCGTTATGGGTCCGAGGCGTCAAATTATTCACTCGCGCGCGTCCAGCGTGGACGATTCTTTTGCGGTTCTGTTTGGAGATCGCGAGGGAAGCGTCTGGGCCGGAACCAGGGACGGAAAACTCCACAGGTTCCGCGAGATGGCTTTCACTTTGCTCACGTCCCGAGAAGGGCTTAACAGCGATTACATTTACTGCGTTTACGAAGATAACAGGGGAGTTATGTGGGTCGGCACTCCGGAGGGTCTGAACCGGATAAAGGACGGCCGGATATCCCACTTCACCACCAGAGATGGGTTGCCGCATAACCACGTGATGGCAATTTGGGGAGGCAAAAGCGAGACATTATGGCTTGGCACCAGCGGCGGCCTCAGCCAGTTCACAAATGGCCGTTTTCGCAATTTTTCGACGAAGGATGGTCTATCGGGTAACAACATTAGAGTGGTAATCGTAGACCGGAACGGCACGGTGTGGGCAGGAACGGACCGCGTCGGCCTCGATGCGCTCACTGCCGGTCATTGGCGTCACTATGGAATTGGTACCGGCCTCGCGGGCAATTCGATCCGGGAGATCCATGAAGATGCGCGTGGCGTTCTCTGGGTTGGCACGGGGCGCGGGTTGTCCAAATTCGAGAATGGAGCGAGCACCATTTATACATCGCAAAATGGGCTCGCGAATAGCTCGACAACCGTCCTGGATGAGGATGAGCGCCATTCGTTGTGGATCGGCACGCCGGCCGGACTCACCCGTTACCACGACGGGATACTTACCAATTTTGGAGCGCGCTTCGGGATCACCAGTCCAGTCGAACAGGTTTTGGTAGACCGGCAAGGTTGGATCTGGATGGCCGGTGAGGACGGCATTTCGCGGGTGCGCCGTTCCGATCTGGAAACTGGGGCGCCGCCGATCGGCGGGCAATTGGAAGCTTTCGGCCTCGGCGACGGGCTGGGCACGCTGGAGTGTAGCGTCAGCACTCACCCGCTGGCGATACGTGCGCGCGACGGGCGGCTCTGGTTTGCGACCCCCAAAGGGCTTGCGATCGTCGACCCCGCCCTATGGCCGGGAAAGCCAGCGCCGCCGCCCGTACATATTGAGCAGTTTTTCATCAACGACCATGAGGTACGCGGGGGCAACGCCCACCAACTGGAAGCAGGGAGCACCAAAATCAGGTTTCAATTTGCGGCGGTGAGCCTGCTCGATGCAGCGAAAGTTCGCGTGCGGTACAAGTTAGAGGGCGTGGACTCGGCCTGGGTAGAGGCCGATGGGCGGCAAAGCGCTTCTTACGATCGCGTCGGGCCCGGCAACTTCCGCTTTCGCGTAATTGCCTCCACGAGCGGAGGCCCGTGGAGCGACCCGAGCGCCGAGTTGTCATTCCACATCGCCGCTTATTTTTACCAGACATGGTGGTTTGTCGCGGCGGCCGCCGGACTGCTGGCATGCGCTGTGAGGCTGTTGTGGTCTCACCGCATGCGATCATTGCTGACCCGGCAGCGCGAGCTGGAACTGGCGGTGGCGGAGCGGACGGAGGCGCTACGCGTACAGGCCACTCACGATGGATTGACGGGCGTGCTGAATCGTTCGGCGATTTTGGAAACGCTCGGCCAGGAGATTCTTCGCTGCCAGCGCGAATCTGGCATTCTGACGATCGTGCTGGCCGACCTCGATTACTTCAAGCGCGTAAATGACACGCATGGACACCTGGTTGGCGATGCCGTTCTCTTGGAGAGCGTAACTAGGATCGCAGGAGCCATTCGGCCCTACGATGCACTGGGCCGATATGGCGGCGAAGAATTTCTGCTAATTCTCCCCGGGTGCGATCTGGATGCCGCCAAAGCACGCATTGAGGAGGTACGAGACATGATCCGATCGAGCCCGGTCCAATTCGGCGGGGCTGCGATTCCAGTGACTTGCTCGTTCGGGGTTGCGGCGCTACAGCCCGGTTCCACTCCGGGCTCACTTATCCAGATGGCGGATCAGGCTCTATACCTTGCCAAACGCTCGGGCGGGGACCGAGTGTGCCGCTGGTCCGACTCCAAGGAAGCGGCGATGGTTGAGTGATGGAACTGAGCGGAGAAGGCTAACGGCGGTTGTAGGATGTGCGCAGGCTCCCGCCGTGCATGAGCCGGTAGCAGCGCTCCAGTTTTTCATCAACCCAACTCGATACATACGCCAGACCTTCAGGCGCCATACGTCCGCGGTCCCGAAACCGGCGATACACGGGCACGGCATCTTTGTTCTTGAATTGCTCATCACCATGTATAGTGTATTCGGCATCGACGAAATTTTGTACACGGCATCTGCAACTATCTCATTAGCAATCGGTTATGAACAGGATGTGCTTGTCTTGATACCAGGGCGAAGGGCTGATGGCCAGAAACCGTCGATGCTGAAGAAAAAGGACTTACCTAATGACGAAGCGGAGAGCATTGTCCACTATGTACAAAAAACTCGCTTATCTCGGCACGACCCCTCATCGGCCCGGCTGAAGCTCCGGCGTGGCGATATCGACCGTCTGCTCCACGCCGTCCACCCGACCGTGCCACACGCTCCCGCCGAACGTTGTAATGTAAATCATCTTTGGATCTTCCGGATCGGGAACCACCCGATGGCCCCATTTGAAGTTGAAACCCGGGATGCGCGTCCAGTGCGCGCCGCGATCGGTTGAACGCCACGCCGAAGATTCAAATCCGCACGCATACAGCAGGTCGGCGTGGCGGACATCGATGGTCACATCGTAAATATGCTTGTCGCGATCCAGAACGCTGCGCCAGTCGTGTCCGCCATCAGTCGACAGGTAAATGCCCCCGTCTTTGCCGTGCGTGCCGGCCGCGCGCCCCCATGCGGCCAGATACATGCGCTGCACATCGTGCGGGTCAATCGCCAGCCCGTTCGGCCCGTTAACGCCCGCCGGCAGCGGCACCGGCAGCCAGGTCGCAGCTCCGTCCACGGACTTATAAAGAGCGCCATCGCCAGCATCGCCAATGCCTCCATTCTCGCTACGCCGGGCGATGAGCACGTAGAGCGTCGCATCGGCGGCGCGCGCCAGGCGCCAGGCAAACGGTTCCTTCTGCGTGATGCCGTTGTTCTTCAACTCCCAGGTTCGGCCGCTGTCGCTGCTCTTAAAAACTCCCCTGCCGAACGCGGCCACGTACAGTACGCGGGCGCTCCGGGGGCTCGCGGGATCCATCAGGATATACGTCGGCGCCGTCTCCGGCATGCCGGCGTTGGAGGGCTGCCAAGTGCGGCCGCCATCTTCGCTGCGGCACACGCCGCCCTTATAAGACAGCACCGATGTTCGCCGCCACATCTTCGGTCGCGGCAGATCGTGAGTGTAACTCATCACGGCCCACATGCGCCCTCGCACGTCGGGATCGAATTGGACCCAGTAAGTGGTGTTAGTCCATGGGCGCGGCACACCGTCTACCGAGCGCGTCCAGGATTGCCCGCTATCTTCGCTGCGAAACAGCCCTATGTCGGTGAAGGTGATGAAACGGCGCTTGAAATCGAATGGGTCGAAGTGCACGCCGTAATTCGTCGTCACGTCGAGTCCGGTGGTAGTCCAATCGCCGCCAGGCACGCGCCGGCTGTAGACCCCATCCCAGTTTTCGCCGCCATCGGTGGTACGCATGGTCCGGCCGAAATCGGTGCCGTAGCAGAGATTGGCATCCTGATCGGCCACGCCTAACGCCAGCGGGTTCTCGCCCCAGTCCGGTCCCATTTGCCCGGTAATCCAGGCGTCGTGAATGTTCGGAGTGGCCGTGTCCGCTTCTTTCCACACCAGGCTCCAGGTGCGGCCCGTATCGCGGGTGCGCGCCACGCCGAGCCAAGTCTTGTTGAGGCGCCCATACGACAGGTAAGCGACTTCGGGGTGATGCAGGCTGGCCGCTACCGCCCGCACCATCGCGCCGCTGCCCGGCAACTCGATCGCTACCCAGGATGCGCCGCCATCGCGCGATACGAATGCGCCCCGCTCCGACGTGGCGTAGAATACCGGAGCGCCGGCCGCCGGGAAGCCGCCCGAGATATCCGTGAAAGTAACACCGTTTGGCGCGCCGTGCTGCGACAACTGGCCGCCGCGCACTTCCGTGACGCCATGCGGGCCGGCAGCATAAATCAGGCCAGTGTTGGTCCAGATGCGGCGGGGAGCCTCGGGCAGCGTAGCTTCCCTCCGCCACGTGCCGCCGGAATCGTGCGAAACGAAGAGTCCCGTTGCATTATCCTTCCTTCCCGCCGCGAGCAGGGTTCTCGATTTTCCCGGATCGATCGCCAGCGCTACCAATTCCCCCAGCGGGTTTGATTCCGCGACGATGCGCTCATCGGCGTGATCCGAATTCATCTCGATGGCCTGAATTGTCGACGGCTTCGGCCACACCAGATTCCACGACTCGCCGTTATCCGTGCTGCGCCACAACCCATCCACTCCCGCATATATGGTTTTGGCCTCGATCGGGTCGAAGACGAAAAAACGCACCGTGCCGCGCAGATTGAACATACGCCACGACTGCCCGCCATCATGCGTGATATAAGCCCCGGTCATATCGCAAGAGACCAGCACGGTGTTGGGGTCGTGCGGGCTGATGGTGGGATTGAACATGGCGCCGCCGCCGCCCGGTCCGATGACACGGAAATCTCCGGGGCGGGCAGCATAGGCCGCCGCGGCCAGAGTCACATACGCGAGCAGGCGAACCGGCGAGCCACACATGCCTTATTTCTAGCACGCGGCATGGTTCGCCTGTCTGCGTCGCTGCTATTCTTATAAAGTCGGCTGGCTATTCTCATGAAACTCCACAGGTCTTCTTTGTGCGGCGCATGCGCGTTGATCATAGCCCTGCTGGCATCCCGCAATGGAAGCGAAGGCCAGGGCGCCGTGGCTGCCGCCTCGCCGCCCTTGCGGCCCGTGAACCTGCTGGTAGTCACCGTCGATACTCTGCGCCCCGATCACTTACACTGTTACGGTTATTCGAAAATCGAGACACCGAATATGGACGCGATCGCGGTGCACGGCGCGCTGTTCGAGAATGCTGTTACGCAAACGCCGCTGACTCCTCCTTCTCACGCCAGCATTTTCACCGGTCTTAACCCTCCTTCGCATCACGTACGAGACACCGGTGGATTCGTTCTGCAATCTTCGTCCACAACCCTGGCAACCATTCTGCAGCGGCAGGGCTGGAATACAGCCGCATTCATCAGCTCCGCGGTTTTGAAGAAGCTTTTCGGATTGAACCAGGGCTTCGCGGTCTACGACGATCAGATGCCCAGGCCCGGCAAAGGGCACGAATTTGACGAAGACGCGGAACGCCGCGCGGGCGAGACCATCGACCATGCGCTCCGTTGGCTGGAAGCTCAATCCGGCAAGCCATTTTTCCTTTGGGTCCACATCTACGATCCACACGCGCCATACCAGCCGCCGGCGCCATATCGGGAGAAGTACAGAGACCGCCTGTATGATGGCGAGATTGCCTATGCCGATCACGAACTCGGCCGGCTCTTTGATGCCGTGCATAAGAAGTCGCCCGATAAAACGCTGATCGCGGTGCTGTCGGATCACGGCGAGAGCCTCGGCGAGCATGGCGAGTATACGCATGGTGTCTTTCTGTACGACTCCACGCTGCGCATAGTTTTTATGCTCTCCGGACCCGGAGTTCCGGCCGGCGCGCGCATCAGGCAGCAGGCCCGGACTATCGATTTCCTGCCAACGATTCTGGATTTGATGGGCGGCAAACCGCCAGTCGCGGTCGAGGGCGCCAGCCTGACTCCTTATTTCGCCGGAAAGGACGCTCGTACGGCGGTCTCTTACGCCGAAACCCTCTATCCCAAAATCAACATGGGCTGGGCCGAGTTGCGCGCCATCCGCACCAACCATTGGAAGTACATCCGCGCGCCGAAGCCGGAACTTTACGACCTCTCCCAGGACCCGGCGGAAGCGCATAACGTGATCCGAAGTAACGCCCCGGAAGTTCAGAAATTCGAAGCGAACCTCAATGTGGTGATCGGCGCCGGCGGTACCGAGAAAGTCCGGACTGTTTCGATTGATGAGCGCACTCTGAGCCAGTTGAAGTCGCTCGGCTATATCTCCGGATTTGCTTCGCGCTCGTTCGATTTGAAAGGGCAGGGAATCGATCCGAAGGACCGTGTCGGCGTTTTGAAGCTGCTCGAAATGGTGGAAAACGCCGGCAGTCGCATGCCCGCTGCGCGCCGCATTGAGATTCTGCGACAGGCACTCGCCGGGGATCCGGCCGATCCGCATTTGTATTACGAGCTCGGCGAGGCCTACGAACGGGCCGACCGGCAGGACGATGCCATGAAGCTGTATCGTGCCGCCGCTGAGCAGGGCATTCAGAGCGGGCGCTTGCACTCCCGGATTGGGGACCTTCTGGTGCGTGCCGGTAGAAAGGACGAAGCTATCCCCGAATACGAAAAAGCCGCGCAGTTCAATCCGGCCGATCTGCAAAGCCAAGCCAATCTCGCTACGGCCTATCTGGAAAAGGGCCGCCTTGACGATGCGGAGCGAGTCTACAAATGGACCATAGCGGTCGATGCGGGATATGGGACGGCGTACAACGGGCTGGGCGTGATCGCCATCCAAAAGCAGGATCCCACGACGGCGCGCGGCTACTTCGAAAAAGCGGTGCAGCTCGATCCCGACCTGGCGGATGCGCAGCTCAACCTCGGCCTTATTTACAAGATGGCGGGCGATCGGGAGCGAGCCCGCGCCTGTTTCCAAGCGTTCCTGGCGAAGGCGTCGCCCGCGCAATACGGCGAGGTGATACCCAAGGTCCGCGAAGAGCTGGCCGAATTGCAATAGCATTCGTTGAACCTTGCGACGGCCTCCCGAGCCCAGGCAGTTTGGGTTGGCGCTGGACTGTTTCGACCGGCTGGCCATGCCCGCGGGCTCTGTCAACCGTTCGTACTGTTCAGTCCACCGCTCCATTAAACTGGGCAGGACGCACCTTGACATCGTTTTCGGCTCATATAAAAATAGCTTCAGATCTGGTCGGGGTATTTTTGGGTTCGCAAATAGGATAGCCGCCGAAAGCCGTCGTCGCCTCCGGGCTGCGCCATTGCATCCAGGCCAAAACTCATCGTCACGAAAGGATCAAGCGCCATGAAGTGCAGGCTGTTCCTCCTCACTGCTCTATCCCTGGGGCTGCTCTTAGCCGCTGCATCGCTGCTTGCCCAGGGCGAGCGCGGCGCCATCACTGGTTTGGTCACGGATCCCAGCGGCGCGTCGATTAGCGACGTCGAGATCGTCGCGAGAGAGGCGCAGACCGGTGTCGAATCCAAGGCCGAGACCACCGCATCCGGCCTTTACCGCATGCCGTACCTGCCACCCGGCACTTACCGCGTTACGGCATCCGCGGCGGGATTTAAGACTGCCGTAATCGATCGCGTGGAGGTATCCGTTGCCAGCGTGGTCACCGCCAACCTCAAGCTCGAAGTCGGTGATGTGAGCCAGAGCGTCACCGTCAGCGCCGAAGCCACCCTGTTGCAATCGTCAAGCTCCGAACTTGGATATTCAGTATCGGACGCGGATTACCACGCATGGCCCATCGACAGTAACGATGATGGACAGCGGCAAATCCAGGCCTTCATTTTTAACAGCCTGCCAGGTACCGTGGGAGATTCATACCAGGGAAGCATCAACGGCGGACCGCAATTCTCGCACGAAGTCTTGATTGAAGGCATGTCCATCGGCCGTGCGGACATTGCCGGAGACACTTCCGAGTACACGCCCAGCGTGGATGCGGTCAGCGAATTCACGCTGCAGACCGGCGCACTCAGCGCTCAGTACGGCGGCGGCCTGACCGCGGTTGCGAACTTTAACATCAAGTCCGGTACCAATCTGTTTCATGGCACTGCCTACGACTATGTCGTGAACAATGCGCTCAATGCCAACTCGTTCGAAAACAACGCTCTGGGAATAGCCAGCTCTCCCTTCAAACAGAACAGCTTTGGCGCCGACTTCGGCGGCCCATTATGGGTTCCGAGAATATATAACGGCAAGAACAAGACTTTCTTCTTCTTTAGCTATGAAGGCGCCCGTAAGCGCAACGACAGCACCGCTGCACTCCGGACGCTTCCCACCGATGATTTCAAAAGCGGCAATTTTTCCTCCCTACTGGATCCCTCCTTCACGGGAAACCCCAGCTCGGGAACGACCATTACAGACGCCGAGGGCAATTCCGCTGTTTTCGGCGCTATCTACGATCCGAAAAGCACCACCCAGTTAGCCGACGGCAGCTATACGCGGACTCCGTTTCCGGGTAACATCATCCCGGCGTCGGAGATCAGCAAAGTCTCGGAGAACATTTTGACCATGGCGCCTATCCCCAACCCGCTGCTGCCGACCCTCCTGCGGAATTATCCGGGTGTTGCCAATCAGCCTTGGTTCGATCTGAATACTTACGGCGGAAAGCTCGACCACGTGATTAATGACAAGCACCGGCTGGCGCTGTTTGTCAACTCGAATGCGCGCCTCCGCTACAACGGCGCCGGAAAGGGCTATTTGCCGGTTCCGGGGAGCGCTACCAGCTATTTTGCGTCACAGTATATCCACGGCACCATGATTCGATTAACCGAAGATTGGGTCATTGGTCCGCATTTCCTGAACCACGTCGGCTTTGGCTATAACCGTCTGCTGGACTCGAATAGCTCTGCCAGCCTGGGCCAGGACTGGCCCAGCAAAATCGGACTTACAGGTGTCGCCGAGACCACCTTCCCGCTCATACAGTTCACCGGCACCAGTTACCAGGGTGGCACTCTCAATCCCTTAGGGCGTAACAATGCCGGCGTCGAACCGAACGGCAGTTATATTGTCCAGAACGACACTACCTGGATACACGGCAAGCACAATGTCAGGTTTGGAGTCGAGGTCCGTAAGTATTATTACGATCAGGATTACCGATCGGGCACGTCGGGCCGCTTCACGTTTAGTCCCGACCAGACGGCGGATCCCAATGCCCTTGCCTCAACCGGTAATGCATTTGCCAGCTTTCTGCTGGGCGCCCCCTACAGCTCCGCCGTGAATATTTCTCCAGTGAATCCTGATTCGCACATCTGGAATCCCGCATTCTATGTGGCCGATGACTGGAAAGTGAGCCGCCGCCTGACTCTGAATGTCGGATTGCGCTGGGACATCGTCGGCGCGCTGACGGAGAATCAGCACCTCTCCTCCGGCCTCGGTCCGTTCACTCCCAATCCCGGAGCGAATGGCTATTCCGGTGCCCTGGTGTTTCTGAGCGATATGAACCGCAGTTCCTTTCAGAATACTTACCCGAAAGAGTTCGGCCCGCGCTTCGGCTTTGCCTACCAGATTAATCAACACATGGTAATGCGGGGCGGCTATGGAATCATGTATTCGCCGCCCATTGCCAATCAGTTCGGGCTCGCTAACATCGACGGGTATGATGGTAGTCACAATTTTTCAGCCAGTACGCTCAATCCGGTTTTTTCTTGGGACAACGGCTATCCGGCGTATAGCTTCACGCTTCCCGATAAAGACCCGACTCTGGACAACGGACAGGGGATCAATTACATTCCGAGCAATTCAAACCGCCAACCATATTCGCAAAACTATACCATGGGCTTTCAATTCCTCCTGCCGCGAAGTACAACACTCTCGACCATGTATGTCGGGAATAAGGGAACGCGGCTGGGCGCTTCGAACTTGAATAACTTGAACCAGCTCAATCCAAAGTATCTCTCGCTCGGGGACGAGCTATTGGAAAACGTCAGCCAGGTTTCCAATATCCCGCTCCCCTATCCCAGCTTCCAGGGAACCGTAGCGCAAGCCTTGCTTCCGTATCCACAGTACGCCCCGGGCGGCGTGGCGTTTTTCTTTCCCTATTTCGGAACGTCCCACTATGATGCCGCGCAGGTAGTCTTGACACACCGCCTCAACCACGGACTGAGCTTCCTGGTGAGTTACGCATTTCAGAAGACTATCAGCTTGAATGACAGTAGCCTGTATGGATACAACAACGGCTCGCAGGACGTTTACAATCGAAAACTGGAGCGGTCGGTCGCTGGTTTCGATCACCCTCAACAGCTCAAGCTAACCTGGATTTATGAGGTGCCATTCGGCAGGGACAGGCGGTTCCTCAACCGGGGCGGCGTCCTGAACCAGGTATTCGGCGGCTGGACCGCCACGGGCATCCAGACCTACCAGTCCGGCGACCCGCTGTACATCGAATCCGGGCTGGATCCCAGCGGCTACTTATTCAGTGGAGACATTCGCGGAGACATTATATCGGGCGTGCCTATGAAGAATCCTTCGGGAGGGCCACTCGATTACGCGGGGGGGACGGGCCAAGCCTATCTGAATCCTGCCGCGTTCGCCGAACCGCCCACCACTCCCAACGGAGTGGTGCTGGCGCTGGGCAACACGCCTCGGTTTTTCGGTAATCTTCGCGGCCCCTGGCAGCCCATGGAAAACCTCGGGTTTTTCAAGCGTTTCCCCTTACGCGAAGGGACCTATCTGGAGTTCCGTGCCGATCTGATCAACGCGTTCAACCGGGCCGGACGCGCCGACCCAGATACCAACCTGAGTGACCCGACCTTCGGCCGGATTCTCGACGTGGCCGACGGCCCGCGAGAGGTACAGTTAGCACTGCGGCTCACGTTCTAAGGAGTAGCGAAGCGGACTGTCGGGTAAGGCAATGGCGCGACCTGATCCATCCATTCTCTGAAATGTAATGCCTGCGGGGCCGCCCTGCCGCTTTCCTGTACCGGCAATCGATTCCCATTGCGCGATTCCTTTTTGCACTGATGAGCGCGGACGAATTGCCTTTATTATGCCGCGACACTTCCGTAACGATTCCTCCTCTGTCGTTCGAACTGCCGACCTAAACTGTGTCTATTCAGCATCTTAAGTGGACCCTGTAAGTTAAGGGCGCGTGCACAGATTCGACCAGTTATGCCGAAATTAACCGGCCAAACTGAGACAACCCTGTTTCCGTCGGCTCGGTCGATGTCCAACCTTCTCCGAGACCGATTCCTGACAGAGCAGCCGAGGAGCTGAGTCAGTTAGTCACGCGGCGTCGGCAGTTGGTCGAAAGGATAGTGGCGCCGCGGTCGGCGGTTCCATGCGAGAGCGCGCGCGCTGGTCGTGGAGACGGGTCTCGGTTCACTATTTGCCAAGGAGCCTGGCAATGCCACACCGGTCGAAAACATTACCCAGATCATTAGTGCTCGCTTCATTTCTCCTCATCCCAGCGTGAATTGCGAGTTGTCTCGAATTCCGCCGTTTCACTCTGGAGAAGCGCTATAGATTACCAGCGAACTGGAGCGGCGCGGAGTTATCGCCGATTCTGGCTCCCGCCCCATTGCTACAGTTTTCCCGCGAGCTAGAGGAGTGGCGCAACGCCCATCCTCCCGCTCCCGAACTACCAGATGAGATATGGACCGCCGCCGTCGAACTGGCCCGCCAGCATGGCTTTCGCTATTGCTCGCTCCTGTCCGGCGGAAAATCCGTACCCGCTATTCTGGGTTCAAGCTTAAGTTGCGTGACCCCCGGGTTCCTGCTACTCTCGGCGCCTTGTTCTTACTACCAGGAGGGCGGCCGCGCCCCTTCGTGGTCGTTTCGGACATCCCGCCCGGAGGCCGTCCGCTCCTTCGCGCGCGGCTGCCGCTCAGCGGTTCCAGAATCAAGATAGCTTTGTCAACTTGTTCGCGTTCCTGCCGCAATTGGGCGAGAATTTTTGTTAAATCCATTGTATCCGCACTGGCTGCGGGCTGCGCCTCTTACATGACCTAGCCGACCACTTCGAGCATAATGGTTCGCGAAGCGAACGGAACAGTCACCCGTACTAACCTGGTACTAGTTGTCCCGCAGCCGCGCGCCCGACCACTCCGCCCTCCCGAGCCCCGGCATCGCGATCTCCTCCGCCGCCTTGCCGTCCAAGCTCACCAGACACCCCACCGAATGTGCGTCCTTCATGTACGACAGCAGCAGTTTTCCATCCGCCAGCTGCGCGCTCTCCACTGCCATGCGCTGTGAAATCAACTCCCGCTCGTGCTCCGCCACCGCCGCGAGGATGTGGATGGTAGGCCGGTTGGCATGCGGCATGTCCACGGCGACGAACTCCACGTCGCTGTTCATCAGGTTGGCGATGAAGGCCACGTTGCGCGCCAGTCGGTCAAGCCGGGCGATCACCAGCACCGCGCGGCGTTAGCTTCGATGGAACCGCGCATTAGCTGTTCGTGGGAGCGACCAGCAAAGCCGTGGCCACACGATTCCGCCCACCGTGTTTTGCTTTGTACAGGGCAGTGTCCGCCGCCAGAAGCAAGCTTGCGGGCACACTCATGGTTCCCCCCTGTCGAGCGAGCGCGGTAGCCGCGCCGATACTCG
>Ga0302324_100014632_pt1 | contig 15801 bp, 13 predicted proteins | sample Palsa_T0_1_FD_201949 | JGI IMG/M metagenome (GOLD analysis project Ga0302324, IMG submission 201949) | Peat permafrost microbial communities from Stordalen Mire near Abisko, Sweden - Palsa_T0_1 | ecosystem: Environmental > Terrestrial > Soil > Palsa > Peat permafrost | place: Sweden: Abisko...
GCATGGGCAGCCCGGCGCCAGTGGCACGGATGCTTCGATGGAGCCGGATGGCGTGGCCGCTCCTTCGGAATCACGCCGGCCTTGACGCCCGCCCGGATCAAGTACCCCCGGCCTCGTTCGAAAGGGAGAGTGAATGATGCAAGAGATCAGTTATAAACAGGACGCCCTACGCGCATTGCACGTTCCCCGCATCGCCTGGAACACCGTAATCGCCGTCGTCCTGGCTACCGCCCTGGTAGCGATTTGCGCCCACATCGCCATGCCCCTCGGCTTCACGCCGATTCCGGTCACCATGCAGACCTTCGCCGTGCTGCTGCTGGGGTTACTCTTCAGTCCAGGGGCAGCGTTTGCCTGCCTGGCGCTTTACCTGGTCGAAGGCGCCCTTGGCCTGCCGGTCTTCAGCCCTCATGGTCCTGGCGGCATAGTCCAATTACTCGGCCCCAGCGGCGGATACCTGCTGTCGTATCCCTTGGCCGCCGCGCTGGCCAGCCTGCTCTATCGCCGCGGCCGGCGCCGCTTCGTGGCCGCGTTCGCGGCAGCAGGACTTGCCAGCATCCTTATCCTTGCCGCCGGCGCCACCTGGCTTGGCCTTCTAAGCCACTTGCGATTTTCCGTTGTCTTCGCCCAATCGATCGCTCCGTTCCTTCCTGGCGATGCCGTCAAAGTGGTGGCCGCGAGCGCCTGCGTCGGCATCCTGGGATCATTCGGCGATGCTTCACACCATCGAACTCTTTGAGGTCCTTTACCTGTCGCGGTGGTGACCGCGTTACGTCTATATATCTGCCGATGTTCTCAGAAAGGATTTTGTGACCACTACTCCTATTTCGCTTCCGCCCGATGCCCCAGCCCAGGATCTCAGGACGGCGCCGAGCGCGGTCAGGGAGATCTCCATCGCTCACAGTCCGGATTCCGATGACGCCTTCATGTTCTATGGCCTGGCCACGGGCAAGATTCGCGTGCCGGGCTACAAGTTCACCCATACTCTTTGCGATATCGAGACCCTCAATCACAAGGCGATGAACGAGGCTTTCTACGACGTAACCGCAATCTCCTTTCACGCCTATCCCTACGTGCAGAAGGACTATGCGCTTATGGCCTGTGGCGGCAGCGTGGGGGAAAATTACGGCCCGATGATCGTGGCCAGCCAGCGGATCGCGGCCGATCAAATCAGTCGCGTGCGCGTGGCCATTCCCGGCACCCTGACCACCGCCTACCTGGCATTGAAATTGTTCGCGCCGGAGATTGAAACCGTCACCGTTCCCTTTGACAAAATCATTCCTGAAGTGGTCGCGGGCAATTTCGACGCCGGGCTCATCATCCACGAAGGCCAGCTCACGTACGCTGCCAGCGGCTTGCATAAGGTCATCGATCTCGGCCAGTGGTGGCGGGAACAAACCGGGCTTCCCTTGCCGCTTGGCGGCAACGCCATTCGTCGCAGCCTCGGCGACGACGTCATGCACACCGTGACCCAGGCCCTGCGCGACAGCATTCAGCACGCGCTCGACCACCGCGAAGCCGCGCTGGAATATTCCATGCAATTTGCCCGCGACCTCGACCCGCAATTGGCCAACCGCTTCGTCAGCATGTACGTGAACGAGCGCACGCTCAATTATGGCGAAGATGGGAAAGAAGCTATTCGTAAGCTCCTCACCATGGGCCATGAGCGCGGCCTGATTCCCCATCCAGTGCACGTCGATTTCGTCGGCTAGCCGTTTCAAACGATGCTCATCGAACAGGACGGGTGCCCCAGGTTCGCATCAGCGTACCTGGGCCGAAGATGACTTTTTCGAATGCTTTCACTAGATGGTTTAGCCGGGCTCGTCCGAAGGGGCGCCGCCATCCACACCCCCTAAAAGCATAGATTCCGATGCCGGCAGCCGAGTCATAACTATGACTATTTGTCATTACAAAACTCTTACGAACGGACCCTCAGGGCCCTGTTAGGTTCAAGTTACGGGGCACACATCGAAAGGGCCCTCTTTCAGATCATGTCGACCGAACTCGTAGAACCCTCCACCACCATAGAGTTTGTCCCTGAAACCGCTGCCGAGCGGCCCGCGAAAAAGCACAGTGATGTGCCGGTTCTTGGCCGCGACACCCAGGCCAATCAAACCAACTGGGTGACCACCGGCTTCATGGTGGCCTTTCATGTGCTCGCCGTGGTCGCGCTCTTCATGTTTACCTGGAAGGGCCTCTTCTGCTTCATTGGACTCTGGGTTCTGGCCATCAACATGGGCATCGGCATGGGCTATCACCGCCTGCTCACGCATCGCGGCTACCGCACTCCCAAGTGGCTGGAGTACTTCCTGGCCATCTGCGGCACGCTCTCGCTGGAGGGGGGACCCATCTTCTGGGTTGCCACGCACCGCGTTCATCACCAGCTTACCGATCGCGAGGGTGACCCGCACACCCCCCATGATGGCGGATGGTGGTCCCACGCCGGCTGGATTCTCTCCGGCGACGCCCTGCACCACGAGACCGCGCTGATGGCCCGCTACGCACCCGATCTGGCCAAAGATCGCTTCCTGGTCTGGCTGAGTAAATATCATTACGTACCCCTGGTCACGGTAGGGCTTGCCCTGCTGGCCTTCGGGGGATGGTCCTGTGTGATGTGGGGCATCTTCCTGCGCGTGACGCTAGGTCTGCACGCCACCTGGCTGGTCAACTCCGCCACCCATATGTGGGGCTCCAGACGCTTTTCGACGCGTGACGAATCGCGCAACAACTGGTGGGTGGCTCTGCTCACCGGCGGCGAAGGCTGGCACAACAATCACCACGCCCATCCCGTCTCCGTCAGGCACGGACTTACCTGGTGGGAGTTTGATCCCAACTTCTACGGCATCTGGCTGCTGCAGAAGCTCGGGCTCGCCACCAGCGTTAAGGTGGCTCAGTTCGACCCCCACGATCCACGCCCCGCAGGTGTCTCTTAACCACCGCGGACCGGCTGGTTGCCAACCTGGGCGCGACTTCGGTCGCGCCCTTCCCTTTTTTGCAGTATGACACCGCTATACTTGCCTAGCCTCACTTTTCTCACGGCGTGTCCGTAACGAATGACGGGTGCCCCACATCTCGCTCGTTTTTCGCGAGATGTGGGATTCCACAAACCTCGGCCCCTGAGTGTACAGGGTGTAGATGACCATGGACATGAAGACCTGTTGCCAGTAGAGAGTGACCGGTGGACAGCCGTGGAATCCCACACCTCGCGAAAAACGAGCGAGATATGGGCCACCCGTCATTCGTTACGGATCCAGGGGATCTGTGAGAAATTCAGGCTAAGGCTTGCCGGGTATGCGCATCACTAGACGCAGAAATGCGATCGTTCTTTCCATCACTCTCGGCGCCTGCCTCGTCGCCCTGACCATCGCCCAAAACGTCATTTGGGTGATCGTCAACTGGCGCAGCATTATCCTGCTGGTGATTGGCATCCCCTTCTTCCTGCTACTGATAGCCGGCCTGGTTCTAAACACCATATTCCTGGTGAGAGAGGTAAAAAGGAACGAGCGCCACGACAGCTTTCTCAACGCCGTCACCCATGAACTTAAGACGCCCATCACCTCCATCCGCCTCTATCTGGAAACCCTGCAGCGCCGCGAGCTGCCCGAATCCAAGCGGCAGGAGTTTTACGACATCATGCTCTCCGATAGTGAGCGCCTCCTGGCCACCGTGGAGCAGGTGCTCAAGGCGGGCGAAGTAGGCCAGCGCGCGCGCGACCAGGTCCGCCTTCGGCTGCTGTTCGACGACGTCGTCCGCGACTGCATTCGCACCATCCTCCTGCGTTACCACCTGCAGGAGTCGACTATTGAGTTCACCGTAGACCCCAACGCCGGGCAACTCGCCGTGATGGGCAACCCGGAGGACCTGCGTACCGCCGTCCTCAATGTGCTCGACAACGCCGTCAAGTACTCGCCCGAAGGACCCCAGCTCGACGTGCATCTGGCTCTCGAGGGCGACGCATGGATGATGCTCACGGTGACCGATCACGGCCTAGGGATTGCCGCTCCGCATCTGAAGCGAATCTTCAGGCGCTTCTACCGCGTGCCGGCGCGGAATGTCTTCCGCATCAAGGGCACCGGGCTGGGCCTATTCCTGGTCCGCTCCATCGCCCGCCAGCACGGGGGCGACGTGGTCGCCGAATCGGAGGGTGAAGGCCGCGGCACCACCATCCGTTTGCAGCTGCCGCGCGCTCTCTCCAGCACCCGCAAAGAGGTGTTGCAATGAGCCACCTGGCCAGCATCCTGGTGGTCGAAGACGAAACTCACCTGGCGCAGGGCCTGTTGTTCAATCTGCGCGCCGAGGGTTACACCGTGCAGCTGGCGGTGGATGGCGAGACCGCGCTCGAGATGATCGCCGCCGACTCCATCGACGCCGTCATCCTCGACGTCATGCTCCCGGGAAGAGATGGTTTCTCCATCGCCGCGGAACTCCGGGCGCAGCAGAATTTCGTCCCCATCCTCATGCTCACCGCGCGCAGCCGTCCCGAAGACGTCCTCAACGGATTCAGCGCGGGCGCCGACGATTATCTGCCCAAACCGTTCGATCTTTCCATCCTGCTGGCGCGTCTCAACGGTCTTCTCCGCCGCATGGCGTGGCTTCGCCCGGCCCTCCCTGCCGAGCCCACCCAGCAGCCGCGCGGGGCCGGGTCACCTTCCGTCTTCACCTTCGCCGGGCGCACCATCCACTTTGCTTCGCTGCAGCTCACCACCCCGGATAAGACCATCCGCCTTACCCTGATGGAGTGCGACCTGCTGCGCTATCTTGTGCTCAACCAGGGGCGCATCATCTCCCGCAAGGAGTTGCTGGAACAGGTCTGGCGGGTGCACGAGGACACCGACACCCGCGCCATCGACAACTTTATGGTCCGCTTGCGCCGTTATATTGAAGACAATCCCGCCGAGCCTGTCTTTCTGGAAACGGTGCGCGGTGTCGGCTATCGCTTCCTTCCCCGGATGCCCGGCGACTCGTCCGACGAGCGCGAAGAGAAACCAAAGTAACACTTTTTAGCCATTGCCAGCCCTCTTACGCCACGGCAGACTCCCAGATAGCAGCATGCTCTCCCTCCTTTGGGTGCGCCGGCAAAGTCGATACATCTTTCCACGTCGAAAGATATCGCCCGGACGTCACGCGCGGCGGCTCTTCCAAGCGCACCCCTTCTCTCCCCCGGCTTTTTCTCCACAGGGTGTTGAGTTGGCATCGCCGCTCCTCTTGGCATGCCCTCACAGTACGAGAATGCCTTAAACTGTACCCAGTCGATCGGGAATCCCCTGTGCGTATTTTTGCCCGCTATATCTGGAACGAAGTGCTCTCCCATGCCCTCCTCGGGGGTGCGCTGTTCACCTTCATCCTGTTCATGAAGTATGTTGGGCAACTGCTGGAAATGGCAGCGCGCAACAGCGCCTCGCTGGGGACCGTGGCCAAGATTTTTGTGTTCATGCTCCCCAATGTCCTCAGCCTGACTATTCCCATGGCCGTGCTGGTCGGCATCCTGCTCGGCCTCAGCCGGCTCGCCGCCGACAGCGAGATCACCGCTATGCGGGCAGTGGGAATCGGAGTCTGGTTCTTTGTCCGGGTGGTCTCGGTCATCGCAATTCTTTGCTGGGGAATCTCGCTGCTTGATTCGCTTTACGTGGCTCCCAAAGCGACCGCCGCCCTATTGCGGCTGGAAGATTCACTCAAGAATCAGCAGGCCTCGTTCGAGGTCGAGCCGCGCGTCTTTTACGAAGACTTCAAGAACTATGTGCTCTACGTGCAGGATATCCGCGCCGGCGCAGGAGCCTCGCGCTGGCAGCGCATCTTCCTCGCCGACCTGAGCGACCCCGTCTCACCTAAAGTCACCACCGCCGAGGATGCCGTAGTGGCCAACGGCAGTGACAACACGCTGCTCATGCGTTTACGTAACGGCACCGAGCACGAAGAGGTAAAAAACGCCGACGGCAGCGCCCAATACCATGTCTCTACCTTTACCGAGTCGGAACTACCGCTGGCCATTGGCACCCAGGAAGATACGCACATCGGCAAGAACGACACCCCCATGCTGGCCATGAGCAACCGTGCGCTCTACGAGCAGACCAAGGGTCCCGGCGGCAGACCCTACCTGATCGAGCTGCACAAGCGTTTCTCCTATCCCGCGGCCTGCCTGGTTTTGATGTTGATCGGTATTCCGCTCGGCATCTCATCGCGGCGCGGCGGCAAGAGCGCAGGCTTTGTGCTGACCATCGCGTTGGTCTTCATCTACTACTTTCTCTCTGTGATCGGCGTATCGCTGGCGCGCGAGGGCAAAGTTTCCGTCTTCCTCGGGGTGTGGGCGGCAAATATGATATTCGCCGTTTCCGGGCTGCTGCTGCTGCGCCGGATGGCGGTTGGGGGAGGAGGAGGCGCGCAATTCGCCGCCCTCGCCGCCAAATTCAAGAGCACGCGTCTGTTGAGCCCTAGAAGCAGCAAGCGCGAGCGCGAAGATGCCCACGAGCGGGGCCGCTTTCCGCTCATTCTCGATGAGTATGTCCTGCGCGAGTTCCTGACTACCTTTGCCATGGTGCTGGTCAGTTTTGTCCTGTTGATGCTGGTCTTCACCTTCTTTGAGCGGCTCAGCGACATCATCCGCAATCGCACGCCGCTGGTCACCGTGGGCGAGTACCTCATCGCCCTTACTCCCAGCATGATCTACAACATCACACCCCTGGGCGTGCTGGTGGCCGTGCTGGTCACCTTTGGTGTCCTCACCCGAACCAGTGAATTGACCGCCATGAAGGCTACCGGTATCAGCCTGTACCGGGTGATGGTGCCCATCGTGGTGGTGGCGGCCATACTTGGGGTTACTCTTTTTCTCTTCGATGAGTCCTACCTTCCCACTGCGAATCGCCGCCAGGAGGCGCTGCTCAGCGTGATTAGAGGCAGACCGGCGCAAACCTTCCTGCGGCCTGATCGGAAATGGATCTTCGGCCGCCAGGAGCCGGGCAAGCCCGGACGCATTTTCTATTACCAGTTCTTCGATCCGGAACAGGAGCGCTTCGCCAATATCACCGTCTTCGAATTCAACCCGGAGAACTTTTCTCTTTCCCGCCGCATCTTCGCCTCCAACGCCCACTGGGAGCCGCTCCTGCAGCAATGGGTCTTTGAGCACGGATGGGAGCGCCGATTCGACGGTGAAGCGGTAAGCAGTTATGGCCAGTTCGATGTCGAAAGTTTTCCCGAGATCACCGAGCAGCCACAATATTTCACCAAGCAAGCCCTGCAGTCGCAAGAGATGACCTTCGGGGAACTGGAGCGCTACATCCGCGACCTGGGGCAAAGCGGCTTTGACACCAAGCAACTCAATATCCAGCTCAATCTCAAGCTCGCTTATCCGCTAGTCACCCTGGTGATGGCTGTGCTGGCTATTCCTTTCGCTCTCTCCATGGGTAAACGCGGGTCGCTGACCGGCATAGCCGCCGCCATTGGGCTGGCCATCGCCTACCTGGTGGTCACGCAAACGTTTGAAGCCCTGGGCAATGTGAACTTCCTGCCCACGCTCCTGGCGGCCTGGTCGCCGGATCTGCTCTTCGGCCTCGCCGGAGCTTATCTGCTGCTGCGCACGCCTACCTGAAGCGCGCCCGTTTGGGCTAAAGAGTGTGCGTGAGAGCCAAAAACAAACCTCAAATCAGAAGCAGGCCCGTAGGGCCGGGAACCAAACGTAAGCCCAGCCCGGAAGGGCTGGGACGAATCGCCAAGATTGCGGAGCGCCGGAGGCGCGGCACTACCTGCATCCTCGGGTGCCGCGCCTCCAGCGCTCAAACGGTTTTAGGGAATCGATGTCCCAGCCCTTCCGGGCTGGGCTGACCTTTGGCCCCCGGCCCTACGGGCCTGCTTCTGATTTGAGGTTTGTTTTTGCGCCCTCAACTACTACACTCTTCAGTCCCCTGGTAACTTGGTGAAAATGCTGGAGGGCCGAGATTAGAATGAAAGCCAGCATGCTTGCCACGCTCCGGCCTCTCTTCCCCTACCTGCGCCGCTATTCCCGCGAATTCGTCTGGGGCGGATTGGCAGTGGTGATCTCAAACGCCATCTGGATCCTCTTTCCCCAAGTCATACGCATCGCCATCGACGATCTGAACCATGGCGTCACCCGGCAAAAGATTCTCTTCTATGCCGGGCTGCTGGTCCTGATCTCGGCCTCCAAGGGCGTCTTCCTCTTCCTTACCCGCTGGATCATCATCGGCATTTCCCGGGAGATCGAGTTCGATCTGCGCAACGATCTCTTCCGCCACCTGGAGCGGCAACCGGCAGCTTATTTTCAGCAGCATCGTACCGGCGACATCATGGCCCGCATGACCAACGACCTGAACGCCGTGCGCATGCTGTTGGGCCCGGCCATTATGTACAGCGCCAACACCGTCCTGTTCTCCATCGGCGCCTTGTATTTTCTGCTCCGCATCAGTCCCTGGCTCACGCTGGTGGCGCTGGTCCCGTTGCCCCTGGCCAGCATCCTGGTGCAGTCGCTAGGACGGAAGATTCATGAACGCTTCGAGCGCATCCAGGCGATGTACTCGGAGATTTCCGCGCAGGCCCAGGAGAATTTTTCCGGCGCCCGGCTGGTTCGCGCCTTTGCCCAGGAAGAAGCCCAGATTGCCGCCTTTGAAAAGTCCAATAAGGAGAACATCCGCCGCGGGCTTCGCCTGGTTCAGCTCATGGGCATGCTCTGGCCCACGCTCGAGTTTGTGCTTGGACTCGCGATGGCCATCACCCTGCTCGTGGGCGGCCACGAAGTGCTTTCGCATCGCATCAGCATCGGTGATTTCGTCGCCTTCAACACCTATATGGTCATGCTCACCTGGCCCGTCATCGCTCTCGGCTGGGTGGTAAACCTATGGCAGCGGGGCACCGCTTCGGTAGTGCGCATCGATGAGTTGTTGTCGGACAAGCCCGCTATCGACAATGCTGCAGCGGACCCTTCCATCCCCGCCGATCTGACTCTGCGCGGCGATATCGAATTTCGCGACCTGAGCTTCTCTTATTCCGGCTCCGACGCCGGCCGCGCGGAGGTGCTGCACTCCCTGTCGCTCAAGGTTCCGGCAGGGACTAGTCTCGCCATCGTGGGTCCCACCGGTTCAGGCAAATCGACCCTGGTCAACCTGATTCCGCGGCTTTACGACGCCGCGCCGGGAAGCGTTCTGATCGACGGCCGCCCCATCCGCGATTATCCGTTGGAAGTGTTGCGCGCCAACATCGGCTTCGTTCCCCAGGAAACCTTTCTATTCAGCCAGACCATTCGCGGCAATATCGCCTTTGGCGCTCCCTGGGCGACCGATAGCCAGGTGCTCGAAGCGGCCGAGGCGGCGCACATCCGCCGCGAATTTGAAGAATTCCCCGCTGGCCTGGCGACCACGGTCGGCGAGCGCGGGATCACTCTCTCCGGCGGCCAAAAGCAGCGCACCGCGATCGCCCGCGCCGTCATCCGCAACCCCCGCATCCTCATCCTCGACGATGCATTGTCCAGCGTCGACACCTACACCGAAGAGCAGATCTTGCGTGAATTGCAACGCGTGATGCAGGGCCGCACCACGCTCTTCATCTCCCACCGCATCTCCACGGTGCGCCACGCCGGCCAGATTGCCGTGCTGGTGGGCGGCCGCATCGTCGAGCTGGGCACGCATGACGAACTGATCGCGCGCAACGGCTATTACGCGGATCTGTTCCAAAAGCAGCTCCTGGAAGAGGAACTGGCCGTCGCGCGCTAAGGCTTCGTCATCTTCAAATCTGCAACGGTGCCTTCCGTGTTGTGGGCGAAGCGAACCCCGTAGATGCCGTCGGTGGACTTCAGCTTTCCGTCGGCTACCACCAGAGCCTTGTCATAGCTGGCGACGACCGTGCCATTGATAGCGCACTCCACCTTTCCTTCTTTTACGGAAAGCGCGATTTTTTGCTCCACCGGCTCTCCGGGGCCGGAAGCCTTATGGACAGCGTCGTTTGCTTCCCCGCGGCCGTTCATCTGGAACGGATCCGGTGCAAAGCCGCGCACGATAAATCTTCCATCGCCGTACGCCGCACAATACAACTCGCTATGCTGATCGGTCCCCAGCTCATGGCCCGCGATGAAGATGCCGTACGGATGCGGATGGCTGTTCAGGTTCATGTATTTTGCCTCAGTGAATGTGGCAGATACCGTGTAGTTGCCGGTCGCCTTGTTGGCTGGATTCCAGTACTCCGCAGCCGGGCCGGTGGTGACGTGCAGCACACCGCCCTCTTTGGTCAGCTTAGTGTCATTGATGGTTTGTCCCGCCTTCTGCGCTCCGCCATCGACTGCTCCCACCCAGCCGGGCACCGAAATACCGCCGCCTGCAACGGAATGAGAAGCATCCTGGGCGGAGACCAGCCCAGGGATGAGGAAGACGACGGCGGCTGCCATGGTGAATCCGGGAACAAAACGCATAGGAGTCCTTTCAGGACGGAAGGTGCACACGCGAAGAATTGTAGAGGCCTTTCCCCCCAGCCACAAGCGAGGGGTCGTCTGCCTCTGGTTCCCTCACGAAGGACGGGTGCCCCACATCTCGCTCGTTTTTCGCGAGATGTGGGATACCACTGCTCTTTCCCTCTGACTTTCGATTCACCCGATGCACTTAGCGGTCAACGTCGGCGGAATCCAGCGAGATGTGGGGCACCCGTCTTTCGTGAGGGAACCGGGGATTCTCGATTAGCCCTTCGCTAGCTCTGTTTCCACTGCCCTCAGTAGCGCCGGGTCATCCGGAGCGGTGTTGGGTGAGAAACGCGCGGTCACTTTGCCGCCGCGGTCTACGATGAATTTCTCGAAGTTCCAGAGAATCTCGGGCTCGCTGTTCGGCTCGATCCCATATTTTTTTAAGTTCTCGCTGAATGGGACCTCCGACGTGCTGGTTGCCTTCGGCTGGGCCGTTATCAGCGCACTGTACAGCGGATGCTTCCCTTCCCCCACCACGGTTATTTTTTCAAACAAGGGAAAGTCAACGCCAAAGTTGCTGCTGCAAAAGTTCTGGATTTCCTCATTGTTGCCCGGTTCCTGGCCTCTGAAATCATTGGCGGGAAAACCGGCGACGACCAGGCCGCGCTCGCGGTAATCACGATAAAGCTTTTCCAATGATTCGTATTGCTTGGTAAGTCCGCACTTGGAAGCGACGTTGACGATGAGAAGGACTTTTCCGCGGTACTCGCCAAGGTTGGTGTCTTCGCCGTTAATGCGGCGCACGGGAATTTGATGAATGGGTGTGCTCATACTTCAATTGTAGTGCCCTTCGAGCAGCGAATTTTTCCCCAGAGCGAGTAGCCCAACGTTTATCCTTGCGCGGCAACCTCACCTGCTACAGACTGTGGAGGTACTGTTCACAATTTAAACACCTGGAGACGACCGAATGAGCCTCACTCGACGTGTCTTCCTGGAGCGCGTGGCCCAAATCGGCGGCTATTCGGCGGCCTTCCGGACCATGCAGGCCCTCGGCCTCATGCCTCTCCCCGGTGTATCTGCGCTGCCCCAACTCGCCGCAGACTTCGGACGGGGCAAGAGCGTCGCCATCCTGGGCGCCGGCATTGCGGGGTTGGTCTCGGCCTATGAGTTATGCAAGGCGGGCTTTACCTGCACCATACTCGAGGCCCGAAGCCGCCCTGGCGGCCGCAACTGGACAGTGCGCGACGGCAGCAAGGTTGAATTCACCGACGGAACCATCCAGGACTGCAGCTGGTCGGATGGCGGCTACCTCAACGCCGGCCCCGCTCGCATCCCCTCCATCCATACCCACCTGCTCGACTATTGTCAGGCGCTGAGCGTACCCCTTGAGGTCGAGGTTAACGTCTCCCGCTCCGCATTGATGCAGTCTCCGCTGCTCAACTCCGGCAAGCCCGTGGAGCAGCGCCAGGTCATCCACGATACCCGCGGCTACCTCGCGGAACTCCTGTCCAAGTGCATGCATGCGGACACCCTCGACGATGCGCTCTCCAAGGAAGACACCGCCCTGCTCAAGGATTTTCTGGCCGACTTTGGCGACCTCGACCCCGACGGCAAATACGTAGGCTCCATGCGGGCCGGCTTTGTCACGCCGCGTGGCGCCGGGCCGGCCCAGCACGTGCTTCATAAGCCTCTGAAGCTGCACGATCTCCTCGTCGCCGACCTGTCTAAAGGCGAATTCTACGAGGAGGAAATCGATTGGCAGGCGACGATGTTCCAGCCCGTGGGCGGCATGGACCGGATCCCGTACGCCTTCGCCCGCGCCTTGGGCGCCGGCATGATCCACTTCGATTCCCCGGTCAACGAAATCACCACCGGCGACGACAAGGTTACCGTCGCCTACTCCAAAGCCGGAACGCCGCAGACGCTCACTGCCGATTTCTGCATCTGCACCATGCCGATTTCCGTCCTGGCAACGACCAAAAATAACTTTTCTCCGGAGACCAACCAGGCGTTTACCGCGATGCCCGTCTCCGCCTTATACAAGATCGCTTGGGAGTCGCCTCGCTTCTGGGAGAAGGAGAACCGCATCTACGGCGGCATCTCTTTCCTCAAAAATACCGTCGACCTGGTTTGGTATCCGAGCGCAAAGCTTTTTTCTCCTACCGGCGTCCTGGTCGCCGGCTTCAACTCGGAACGCAACGACCTTGGCGGCCTGGGAAAGGGCTTTGGCGATAGCTCAGGGAAACCCACTGCATTCGGCGCCTTGCCCTCCATCGAAGCCAAGCTTGATGCCTCGAGGGCGGCCGTCGAAACACTTCACCCCGGTCGCTCCAGACTGCTGGAGAAACCCATCTACGTCAGCTGGGCCAGGATTCCCTACTCGTTAGGCTGCTTCGCCAACAACCGCCTTCCCAGCAGCGCAGCCCCCTACAACCAACTCGAGCAACCCCAGGGCCGCACTTACTTTGCGGGCGACTACCTCTCCCACCTCGTAGGCTGGCAGGAGGGCGCGATACTATCCGCTCACCATGCCATCGAACGCATTGCCGCCCAGATGAAAAGCTGATCGTCGAGAATGACCGGCTATCAGCAGTTTCGCGACGATCCGCCGAATCAGGTTCCGGTTCGTGGGTTTGTTCATGGCCCCATGGATTCAGGCCAGGATTGCCTCGTCTTGACCCACGGTGCGGGGTCGAACTGCAACGCTCCGCTTCTGGTGGCGCTGTCGGATGCATTCTGCGCCTCGGGCTGGACCGTCCTCCGCTGCGATCTCGCGTTTCGCCAATTGCGGCCGCAGGGGCCGCCGCACGGCAGTGCGGAACGCGACCAACAGGGGCTTCGAGCGGCAGTTGCCTCCATGCGGCGACGGACTTCGGGCCGCGTCTTCCTGGGCGGTCATTCCTACGGAGGACGGCAAGCCTCGATGCTGGCCGCCGATGAACCCGGGCTAGTCGATCGGCTGTTGTTGCTCTCCTACCCCCTTCATCCGCCGCAGCGGCCCGCTGAGTTACGGACGGGGCACTTCCCACGCCTCCAGATCCCGGCGCTGTTCGTCCACGGCACGCGCGACGGTTTCGGCTCCATCGACGAAATGACAGCGGCGTTGCAGCTCATTCCGGCGCGGACCGAACTGCTTCCCGTCACCGGCGCAGGACACGAACTCCTGACCAGGCGAAATCGCGATGAGTTGTCGAAGACAGTGGTCGACGCGTTTCGCTCATTTGCATACGACCCGGCGGCTATTGCTTCACGAAGATGAGGAAGTAATCCTGTCCATCGGCCTTAGTGAAATCGTAGCGGGCGACCTGGCGGAAGCCGGCGTGCTCGACCTCGTCGCGGACGATCGATTCTTTCAGGCCATGGTCCGCGCCGCTGCCGTTGCGATCAATGATGCCGAAGCGGGCGCCCGGCTTCAGTGCCGCGCGCAGGTTGGCGAGGACAAGCGGGGGGTGAGCGATCTCATGGTAGACCTTCAGCATCAGAGCGGCATCGAGGGAGTTTGGCGTAAGCTTCGGATCATCCGGTGTGCCAAGCACAGGAACGATATTCGCCAGGTGCTCGCGCTGGGCGCGCTGCTGGATGTAAGCGATGAATTTGGGATTGATGTCCTCGGCGATCACGCGGCCATTCGCGCCGACACGCAGGGCGGCGCGGACGCTGAACCAGCCGCCCCCGGCGCCGATGTCGGCGATGGTGCTCCCCGGCTTTAACTGCAGCAGGTCCATGACGCGGTCGATCTGGAGGCGTTTCTCACGGCCCGGCTCCTCAAAGATGCTGAGGTCGCCGGCGTAAGGTGTGCTGGTGGGGTGCGATGGCGGAGCCGGAGTCTGCGCCGGAAGATTTGGCGCGGACAAAATGACAACGGCAAAAAAGGTCGCAAGCAACTTACTGCAAAAGGTCATGGTTTACCCAGGACGCACACCCGAATGCTGTCGGCGGCGTCTTCCTGCAGGTTCAAAATCCTCGAAGAACGGCCGACGGAGACCGCGTAGCCCTTGATCGAGGGGCTCTCCCTCAAGCGAAGCTTCACCCCAGGGGCAATGCCGTTGTCCTTCAGGAGCTTCAACGTACGGGCATTGCGGTCGGAGACGCTGTCCACGACATAGACCCCTTCCGGTACAGCATCTGTCAGTTGGATTGAGTTTTGTCGCGGCATCGCGCCGTCCATTTCCGGAATGCAATGTCCATGGGGATCAATTTTCGGGTGCCCGAGCTTGGCGGCGATGCGCTCTTCAAATCGCTCGGAGATGAAATGTTCGAGGCGCTCGGCCTCTTCATGTACCTCGTCGATGGGGTAGTCGAGCACTTCATAAAGAAACGTCTCGATGAGCCGGTGGTGTCGCACTACTTCCACCGCGCGCTTTCTCCCCGCGGAGGATAGCAGAACACCGCGATGCCGCTCGTATTCGACCAGTGGAGGTGAGCCCACGGCCAGCTTTTGCAGCATATTCGTTACCGAAGCGGGAGCGACAGCCAGCCTGCGCGCCAGAGCATTGCTGGTCACCCGGTTCTCCTCAGGTCCACCCAGAAGCAGAATGGCCTTGAGGTAATTGTCCACCGATTCACTGTTTGAGTTCGGTTGACGGCGCGCCGCCATGGCTGAACCTCCACTTCTAATTTGACACGAATCTATTTTAGGTGTACCTAATACTTAGGCTTGCCTAAATCAAGGCCGAAGCCTTCCCTCGCCACGGTAACCGGAGAACCCCATGACGCTCAGCAAATTCGCAAGGCCGGCCTTAGCCTTTTTGCTGGTGTTAACCATGGTTAATATGTGGGCGCAGAGCGGAACCAGCAGTGCCCTCACCGGGAGCGTACTCGACCCCAGCGGCGCGGTCATTCCGAATGCCCAGGTCAAGGCCACCGATGTAAACACCGGTTCCGTCCGCGACGTCCAGACCAACCCCGAGGGACGCTACCTCTTCTCGCAAGTAAACCCGGGAACCTACCGGATTGAAGTGCATGCCGAGGGATTCGGCCTCGGACGGTCGCAGCCTACGATTGTTTCGGTGGGACAAACCGCCCTGGTCAATTTCACCTTGTCTCCCGCGGCAACCTCGCAGTCGGTCGAAGTGACAACGCAGTCTGCGTTGATGAGCCTTGAGAACCCCAATACCTCGACCACTTTGGATGCGAAGACGATCAAGAGCCTGCCCAATCCGGGGCAGGATCTTACCTACATCGCACAATTCGCCCAGGGCGCTTTGATGAATACAGCGGGATCGTCGAACGATGCCAAGGCCGCCGGTGGTTACGGCAATGTCGAGTTCAATGGACTGCCGGCGACTTCGAACGGTTACATCCTCGACGGGTTCGACTCCAACGATCCTTTCCTGGGGCTGAACATTGGCCTGTCGACCAACCTCGTTATTGGCCTGGACGCTTTGCAGGAAGCCACCGTGAACACCAACTCC
>Ga0302324_100014636_pt1 | contig 15799 bp, 8 predicted proteins | sample Palsa_T0_1_FD_201949 | JGI IMG/M metagenome (GOLD analysis project Ga0302324, IMG submission 201949) | Peat permafrost microbial communities from Stordalen Mire near Abisko, Sweden - Palsa_T0_1 | ecosystem: Environmental > Terrestrial > Soil > Palsa > Peat permafrost | place: Sweden: Abisko...
TTCTCGAGCAGGGCCTGCATGGGCTTGTAACCGATCTCCGGGGCCATAGGGTGGTAGCCGTCTTTCATTGACCATCCGGCAGCGTCGATGCGGATGACCAGGGACTGATCGAGCGAGAGGCCGATCTCATGAGCGACGTTCTGGATGGACTCCCAGCGGTATTCGGAGTCGGGGATGGCGTGCGGGCCGCGCATGAACGCGATGCGGCGATGGCCAAGCTGGTAGAGGTGAACGAGCGCCTGGCTGACGGCGAGATGGTGGTCGAGAACGATGTTGGTAATGTTTTTGACTGCACTGTGGGAGGAGATGGCGACCACGGGCACCGGAACATCGATATGGTCTGTGGGAGTATTGAGCAGCAGGAAGCCGTCGATGGCGCGCTCGACGAGCATGCGCGGGTATTTGGCGAGCAGCTCGTCGTTCCAGTCGTGGCAGGCGGTGAAGTAGAAGTAGTGGGCGGCGGAGAGCTCGCGCACAACGCCGCTCATGACGCGCGTGAAATAGCCCTCGCTGAGATCGGGGGCCAGGACTCCGACGCTCATGGAACGGCTCTGGCGCAGGGAGCGGGCAAAGTAGTTGGGGCGGTAGTTGAGCTGCTGGGCAGCCGCGATGACGCGGTCGCGCGTCTCCTGCGGGATGGACTTGGCGGACGGAGAGTTATTCAGGACGAGGGAGACAGTCGTCTGGGAAAGCGCCAGATGTTCAGCGAGCATCCGGAGGTTGACGTGTCCGGGTGGCGTAGAAGACTTTCCCTTAGCCATGATGGAGTTGTACCACGTTTTGTTCCGAGGGAGGGATCGGAAACCGCCTTGAGTACATCGATTTTGTCGCTCGATACCCATGGTGAATGGGCCGGACTCAAACGGCGGAATCGAGTACGCCTCTTGGTGCGCATCAGGGGCTGTCCCATGACTCGGATCGGGGTTTCCACTATGGCGCGCTGATCTTATTGATTCCAGGGTGCAGCAGGTAGTTCCTATTGTGGAAGATGAAGGTTCCGGTCAACGTGCCGGGGAGAGTGATGGTGGCGTCGAGGGCTGAGCCGTTGCGGCGGTATCCGACGGAGATGTTGCCCTGCGGGTGAGGGTACTGAGCGATGAGTGAGGGCAAGTCGCCGAGGTGGGGCGCGATGCGGACGGAGACGAAGCCGGGGCTCGCCGGCTCGATGCCGGCAACCAGAGTGAGCAGGTCGTAGATGGGGTGGGCGCTCCATGCATGGGAGTCGGAGCGTGTTTCGCCGGGGGTTTCGGGCCAGGTGGAGAAGTGGAGCGGGAGGAGCGCGCGCCAGGGGGCGAGCGAGGCGAGGTATTGGTCGGCCATGTCGTCTTCCGAGGAACTCAAGTGAGGCCGGCTGGTTCGGATTGGATGGGCGGACTGCTGATATTGCGATATGTGGTCGAGTGCGCGACCGAGGTAAAACCGGAAGTAATAGGACGAGGAAAGGACGCCGTCGGGCGTTGTGCCGGGATCGATGGCGAGCATGCGCTTGATGACATCGGCCTGGCGAGCGCGAGGGATGACGTCGTATAGGACGGCCAGGGTGTTGGCCTGCTGGGAGAAGTTTTTTAGATCCGGGTTGTCGGCGATGAGGCCGCGTTGAGCGGACCAGCATTTGCGGGCGATTTCGGCGCGCACGCTTTGGGCCTTGCCGCGGTCGCGACCGCCAAGGACGGTGTCGCCAACGGCATTCTCAAGATCGGCGGCCTGGTCGAGTGCGCCTAGATAAAAGAGGGAAGTTACGCAGGAGACACCGCTGGCATCATAGGTGGGGATTTCGCCTTTGCCGGTGACCCAGTCGACGAAGGACCACCCGGGCGTCTTGTGTAGAAGACCGCCGGGCTCACGGTATTGTGCGTACCAATCGAGAATCGCGCGAACACCATCCAGTTTCGAGCGGACCAGGCCGTCGGGGTCGGGACGGTACATCCAGTAGTCGTGGAGCATGCCGATGTAGAGGAGCGAGAAGGTGGGGATGGACTGGTAGAGCGAGCTGGGGTAGCGGCTGGCTGTCAGTCCCTCTGGAATGCGGGAGTCGTCAAAAGCGCTGAGCGCCTGGCGGGCGAGCCGGTCATCGCCGGCGACGGCGTAGGAGATGAGAGCCTGTATGCGCGTGTCGCCGATGTACTGGAGCTGCTCGTAGTAGGGCGTGTCCATGTAGGTTTCATGCGCGTCGAGACGGGCGGTGCGCCAACTGATCTCCCAGATCTTGTCGAGATCGGGGTCGGGCGAGTGGAAGCTGGCTAGCTCTTTGAACGGATAGGCAGTAAAGTTTGCGGTGAGCGACTCGAGAGTGAGCGGCTCGTCGGCGGTTTCGATGTCGAGTGCGAGGTAGCGCCAGGTTCGCCACCAGAGCGGCTCGAAGACGCGGTGCGCGCCGCCGTCGGGCAGGAAGCTGTCGGTGAGGCCGAGGGCCGTGCGTGGGTGTTTTGCGCCTTGCGCGTCGATGTAGTCGAGCGAATCGCGGTCGGCTTTCTGCTGCTTATCATCGTAGAGGGCTTCGGAGTAGGTGATGCGGATTTTTGCGCCTTTGCCGCCGGATAGGGTGAGGCGGGGATAGGCGGTGGTGAGGGTTTGGCGGTCGAGGGTCAGATGGACATGATGGTATTCCCGTACGGTGACCGCCTCCTGGGGGAATCCGCGGATCGCGGTAGGTTGGGTGGTAATTATCTTGGTGAGATCGGCCCACTTGACGGCTTTACCAGACTCTGTTGGCGCGTGCTCCATCGGCGGCAACTGATCCGGGACGAGCCCCCAGGGATTGTCCCCAGTGACGCCGGCGGAGTGGGCTCTATTGACCCCGGGGAAGACGCTGTCGCGCATGGGCGAAGTGGCCGCGACCCAGTTTCCGCCGGTTGCTCCCGGCGACTGCCAGTCCCAGTCGTAGTGGGCGGCGTCGATCTCCTCGCCGGGGCCGGAGGCGAAGTAGGTTTTCTGCGTGACTGTTGAGCGGTCGAGCGGACGATGGCCGGGTTCGGTCTCGACCTTCCAGTCACCAGACTCATTGACGCCCGTGCTGATGGAGTCTGGACCGGCCGCTTCGCTTTCAAGCAGGAATGCAGTGCGGTCGGAGATTTGGGCGAGCGGGGCGAGGATGCCAAAGTTCCATACTGCGGCGGTAATCAGGTTGGTGCCGGGTTTCAGGAAATGCGCGATATCGAAGCGCTCGTAACGCCAGTGGAGCAGGTCGCCGCGGGCCGGGCCGTCGCCCACGCGAGCCCCATTGACATAGAGGATGAAGCGATTGTCGGCGCTGACGCGGACGATATAGGACGCGGGCACAGCGGCAAGCGTGACCGAGCGGCGGAAATGGAGAACTATTGGCTCGCGCAGCGGGGCGGTGGGATGGGTGATCCAGGCGGCGTGCCAGGTGCGGGTGGGAGGGTCGGGCGCCGGCTGCGCGGCGGGGGAAGGCTGACTCGCCGGCGGCGCTATTTGCGCGAGGGTCCGCCCCGAAACCAATACGAAGGCCGTTGCGAGGGCAAGGATGCAGGCAAATCGGCGGCTGAAGAGAAAGACGTTTCGGGGCATAAGTGTCGGCTAATGATGAGACAGACAAGCTTACCGGAAATGAGGCGGCGGAGGGCAAGAGGGCTGCCAGGTCCATCCGGTTCGTGGGAGGAATGCCAAACGGAACGTTTCACACGGCGGATTTGGTTGTGGAATTCCACAGATTGAGAACCAAGGAGGGTCCCGACGGGCGAGATTTCCCTCTTGTATACGCCTGATTTTGTGGCCTTGTAACCTTCTATTCATCTTTCCCGGTTAGCGTAATCGGTGGTGACTCCCATCGTGAACGAGACTCCCGGTACCCAGTCGACAACTGAGCAAGCAGTGCCGTCAGCGGGCGCGCCCAAGCCGCATTTGCAGCCAGAGCCTCCCGCTGAGGCTTCTGCGATTCGGCGATTCTTGCTGTCGCGCGGCAACTCGGCGATCGCGGATATGGGCTTTCACTGGCTGATGGTGCTTTGCGCACTGAGCATTTTCGGCATTGTCGTGCTGATCGCGTTTGAGCTGGTTCAGCGATCGCAACTGGCATGGAGCAAGTTCGGGCTGGGGTTCTTCTTTTCGGTATTTACCGATCCGGACACGCCCCTGCCCAGCTACTGGGACCCGGTCAACGGACACTTCAGCGCGCTGCCATTCATCTATGGAACGATCCTCTCCTCGCTGCTGGCGCTGGTGTTTGCAGTTCCGCTGGCTATTGGCACGGCGGTTTTTTTGACCGAGATGTGTCCGCAGCGCCTGCGCGGTCCGCTGGCGTTTCTTACCGAGTTGCTGGCGGCGATTCCAAGCGTGATCTATGGATTTTGGGCCCTCGTAGTGCTTGTACCCATCATGCGCGAGATGGTGGACCCGTTCCTGAGCAAGTACCTGGGCTGGACGACGCTCTTCAACGACGACATTCCGACCGGGCTGTCCTACATGACGGCGGGCGTGATTCTTGCCATCATGATTCTGCCCATCATCTCGTCGCTCACGCGGGAAGTGATGAGCGCGGTGCCGGGCTCGCAGCGCGAGGCGGTTCTTGCGCTGGGTGCGACACGCTGGGAGATGATCCGAATCGCGGTGCTGCGCAACGCGCGCATCGGAATCGTGGGCGCAGTGATACTGGGGCTGGGACGCGCGCTGGGCGAGACGATGGCCGTAACCATGGTGATTGGCAACAGCACCGACCTGCCGCCGTCGCTTTTAAAGAGCCATTCCCTGCTGGCAACTGGAAGCTCGATGGCCTCGGTAATTGCCAACCAGTTCAGTGAGGCGTCGGACGACTTGCACATGAGCGCGCTGATGGAGATTGGCCTGGCGCTTTTTGTGGTCACCATCATTGTGAATGCGCTGGCGCGGTTCCTGGTATGGATGGTGACGCGTGGAGCGCCGCCGCAGAGAAACTGAGAGCGGTGAAGAAGTGAAAAAGTGAACGAGTGAATAAGTGAAGAAGTGAAGAAGTGAATACGTGAAGAAGTGAAGAAGTGAATACGTGAAGAAGTGAAGCGGGAGATCGGATTGAGGACAGGGCAGAACAGTTTGCGGTCGAAGTACAGGGCATTGACGGATGGCGTGGCCTCGGGGCTGGCGATTCTGTCGACGGCGCTGGTGATTGTGCCGCTGATTGCGATATTCATCTACCTGATCATCAAGGGCGCCAGCTCGCTGAGCATCAACTTCTTCACGCAGATTCCCAAGCCGGTGGGCGAAGAGGGCGGCGGGATGGCCAACGCGATTGTCGGCTCGGCCATCCTGCTCGGCATTGGGAGCCTGATCGGCATACCCATGGGGATTGCCGGCGGAATTTTTCTGGCTGAGTTTGGCCGGGGCAGCAAGCTGGCCAATGCAATCCGATTTACGGCCGACGTTTTGAATGGCGTGCCTTCGATCGTGATGGGCATTGCGATCTATTCGCTGATCGTAGTTCCGACGCACCACTTCTCCGGCTACTCGGGCGGCGTGGCGCTGGGCATCATGATGATTCCAACGGTTTGCCGGACTACCGAGGAGATGCTGCTGATGGTGCCGCACGCGGTTCGCGAAGCAGCGTTGGCGCTGGGCGTGCCCAACTGGCGCTCGGTATTGTCGATTACGTTGAAGACGGCTTCGCCGGGCGTAATCACCGGTTGCATGCTGGCTTTCGCGCGCGTGGCGGGCGAGACGGCTCCGCTGATCTTTACAGCTTTTGGCAACTCAACCTGGACTGTGAATCCAAATGAAGCGATGGCGGCTCTGCCGCTGCAGATATATGTTTATGCGCTCTCGCCCTACGATGAATGGCATAAGCTGGCCTGGGCGGGATCGCTGGTATTGATCGTTTTGATTGTGGCCGCGGTTTCGCTGGTGCGCTATGTGACCAGCCGTGGCGTTCTGAAGGGAGCAAGTTAGACGGCATTTCTCCTTCATGAGATGGCGTTTTGAGCGGCTTGCAGGTGGCGTTTTCTTAAGGAAAAACGCCACTCAAATGGATCGGCTTCGTCGGAGAGCAGAAGGAGAAATGCACACGTGGGAGTTGGCATTGAGGTATCGAACCTGAACGCGTGGTACGGGATCACACACACGCTGCAGGACATTAATCTGAACATCCCTGCCAACCAGGCGACGGCGCTGATCGGGCCCTCGGGCTGCGGCAAGAGCACGTTTGTGCGCTGCCTGAACCGCATGCACGAGACCAATCCGATTGCGCGCGCCACGGGTACGATCAAGATTGGCGATCTGGACATTTACAAGGATGCCAAGCCGGTGGAGATTCGCCGCCGCGTGGGCATGGTGTTTCAGCGGCCCAATCCCTTCCCGACCATGTCGATCTACGACAACGTGATTGCGGGCCTGAAGCTGAACGGCTACAGCAACCGTCGCGTGCTTGATGATACGGTGGAGCGATCGCTGAAGAACTCTGCGCTGTGGGACGAGGTGAAAGACGACCTGAGGAAGAAATCGGGCGCGAGCCTCTCCGGCGGCCAGCAGCAGCGGCTCTGTATCGCGAGGGCGCTGGCCGTGGATCCCGAGGTTCTGCTGATGGACGAACCTGCTTCAGCGCTCGATCCCGTTTCGACCTCGAAGATCGAGGACCTGATCTTTCAACTTAAGTCGCAGTACACTATCGTGATCGTGACGCATAATATGCAGCAGGCCGCACGTGTGGCCGAGAAGACCGGCTTCTTCCTCAACGGGCGCATGGTGGAGTTCGACTCAACGCACAAGATCTTCACCAACCCGAGCGACAAGAGGACGGAAGATTACATCACAGGCAGGTTTGGATGACGCGCATACGGTTTCAACAAAGTTTGGACGAGCTGAAAGAGCAGTTGCTGGTGATGGCCGGCTTGGCGGAACAGGCCATTCAGCGCGCCATTGAGGCCTATAGGGTGCGCGATCTGTCGATCTGCGATCTGGTGAGCCGCAGCGAGATGGCCATCAACCGGCTGGAACGGGAGATCGACCAGGCCGCGCTCGACCTGCTGGCGATGGAGCAGCCGATGGCCATCGATCTGCGCTTCATCCTGAGCGTGATCCGCATCAACGCCGACCTGGAGCGTGTGGGCGACGCGGCCAAGAGCATCAGCGACCGCGTGCGCAGCATGGAGCAGATGGCAACGGCCGATCTGCCGGTGGACATTCCGAGAATGGCATCGCTGGCGGCCGACATGGTGCGCAAGAGCTTGCAGGCGTTCATCGAAGCCAATGCGGACGTGGCGCGCAGCGTGCTGAGTATGGACGACGCGGTGGACGCAATGAACCGCACGGCGTACAGGGCGCTGACCAAGGTGATGGAAGAGCAGAGCCATCTTGCTCCACAGGCACTGAATGCGCTGATGATCAGCCGCAGCCTGGAGCGCGTGGCCGATCACGCGACCAACATTGCGGAGGATGTGATCTTCTGGGTGCAGGGCGCAGATATTCGGCACCACAAGAGCGTCACAGGTAAGCGCGACCCGAACGCGGGACTGACGCCCGCGCCTGTGGTTGTTCCGGAAGCCAAGCCGGCAGCAGAGTAAGAGAAAACAGCTGGAATTGCGAAGTGCGCCTTTGATCGGGGCGCACTTTTGTTTTCCTGGCCTCCCACCCATTCCGCAAAAAGCGCGGAATGGATGGGGCACGGAGTTCGTCGCGAGAAAAACCAAATGAAGGCCTAGAGTTCCCACCAGTCGAGCGCGGCCATTCGCGGGTAGTAGAGGCCCGCGCGAACAGCGGCGTCGGCGCCGTGCAGATTGCGGAGAACGCGGGCGTAGATCTCAAGCTGGCGTGCGTAGAGAGAACGCAGAGCCGTGAGATCGGGAGTGTCGCCAGCCAGCGTGGCAGGCGCGTGAGCGGTCTTGTAGTCGACGATCCACCAGATAGATTGTCCTTCAGAGTGCGGGGCTGCGCCGGCCTGAAACAGGCGGTCGATCTGGACGGAATGAATTGTGCCATCGAGAACGCCGGTCCATCGAATCTCGCTGGCAGCGCTGGGGTGTGGCGTCAGAATCCATGCGGCGTTAGAATCGTGCGATGCATCGAGGACGAGGCGCATGGCTTCGGCGGTGAGCGATTCGGCCTGCGCAGGATTGACGCCGGCGGAACGAATCAGAGCACGGATGCGCGGGGAATATTGTTGCAGCGCGGCGCGGGCGGAGGGCCAATCGGACTCGACGCGCAAGCGAGCCAACTCTTGCAGGAGGGCGTGGACCGCGGTGCCGAGCGCGCGGGAGGCGAGGCCGCCTTCGTGGCGCGCGTAAAGCGGCGCGTCTGCAGGAACGGAATCGACGGCGAGCAAACGTTCTACCGCAAGTCTCGACTCGACCGCCGGCAAAAAACCTGGAGGAAGCCGGCGAATGCGCGTGGGCCTGGGCGGCGAAGGGATCGCCGACGAGGGCATCTGAATGAGGTTGGTCTCGGCGGCAGCAGCAAGGGAGAGAAGTTCGAGGGGCTCGGACGCGAGTGACGCGGCTTGTTCCGCATTCCACTCATCGAAGCGCTGGCGGACTTCTTCTCCGAAGGCCGGCCAGGCCGTGGCGAGGAGGCTGTTCGATGGTTGGGCGAGAGTGAGGGAGCCGTCTTTGTCGATTTTGTATTCGGGCCGCGCGAAGAAGTGAAGCTCGTCGCGGGCGCGCGTGGCAGCCACGTAGAGGATGCGACCGGATTCTTCGGTTTCGCGCATGCGGCGCACAGACTCGACCCAACTTTGCGCCTGGCCGCGCTCGGCGCCCTTGGTCTGGATGGGCGCGACGAGAAACTCGGTGATCTCGCCGGTATCTTCGGCCGATCTCTCCGGCGGCAAGCCGCGCTCAAGCCAGGAGAGCATTTTGCTCCGGCTGCGGCCAGCGCCATCCTGCAGCTCGGGGACGATCACTACTTCGAACTCCAGGCCTTTCGCCTTGTGGATGGTCATGAGCTGGACGCCGCAATCCGGGTCTGCATCGGGATCGGGCAGTGCTGTGAGGTTATCGAGTGCCGCGTTGAGCGCGGGGCCGATCAAGTCCTCGTCGCATTCAGGAAGCTGGTCGAGGCGAGCGAAAAGGAGATCGACGTTGGCACGGGCAGTAGGGTCGACGGTTGCGTTTCCGCCGAGCATGAGCCACACCTGCTGGAGCCACGTTCCCAGCGCGGCAGAGGGCTGCACGGCGCGCATCCTGGGCGCGGCAGTAATGGCGCGAAGCACACGCTCGGCTGCAGGGCGCGCTTCAGGGCTGAGCAAGTGGATGCGTTCGGCGAGCAGGTCGGGAATGGGGCGAGCCGCGGAATTGGGTTCGGTGGAGTTTTGCTCTTCGGCGAGCGTGACCAGGTCGGCGAGCGAGAGGCCGCACCAGGGAGCACGCAGCACTCCGAGCCAGGCGACTCGATCCTGCGGATTGAGCAGCGCGCGGGCGAGTGCGAGTACATCGAGGATCTCAGGCCGGTCGTCAAGGCATTCGAGCTCGACAGCTCGGAAGGGAATGCCAGCCTCGCGAAGGGCCTGTGCGATGGGCGCGAGCGATTTTCTTGTGCGGGCGAGAACGGCAACGCGGAATTTGCGGTCTTGTCCTATTTCGCGAGCGGCTCGGATCTCTGCGAAGCGGGCGCTATAGCCGGCGATGAGCTGGATGATCTCTTCGATCTGGGCTTCGTGTGCCTGAAGGCGCGTGTTGGCGGCGAGCTGATTGGCGGACTTCCCAGTGGCGCGGCGGGGCACGAAGCGGAGGTGCAGCGAGAAGACCGGCGCGGCGGACTGTCCAGGCTCACGTTCGGCTTGCGCGCGCGAGAAGGGGATTGTGCTGTCTGATGCGAAGACTTTTGCAAAAGTCTTATTCAAATCGTCGACGAGCGCGGGAACGGTGCGGAAGTTTGCGGTGAGCGAGACCGGCTGAAAGGTATGGGCTTCGCCGTTAGGGAGTTCGAGGCCGAGATCACGAACGCGGAGAAAGAGCTCGATCTCGGCGTCGCGGAAGAAGTAAATGGACTGCATGGGGTCGCCGACGAAGAAGCAGGTGCGGCCCGCACCATCCGGCCACGCTGCGACGAGATCCGCGAGAAGTTGGCTCTGGCGGCGACTGGTGTCCTGGAACTCGTCGACCAACAGGTGACGTACGCCATCGGCGACGCCGAAGGCGGGTTCGGAAGGCAGGCCGTCGGGGCCACGGAGGACGCTTTGCGCGATCTGGGAGACCTCTGTGTAGTCGACCATTGCGGATTCCGCAAAGACGACTTTGAGCTCAGCGGCGGCGCAGCGCAGCAGCATGAAGCACGCACGGACGATGCGCCAATCGTCTTCGGTGTAGCGTGGCGGAGGCAGGTCGCGCAAAGCTGCGAGTGCGGCTTCAAGGCCTTCAATGCAGCTGAGCGAACCGATTAACGAAGCGAGGCGGACCTTCTCTGTTTTGCGATCCGCGGGGAAGCCCATTGTGACATTGACTTGCTTGCGAAACGAGCCCTGGCCCGTGAGGAGGAAATCGGCAAACAGACGATAAACCTGGCACGGATCATCGAGCCGGTCGAAAGGCGGTGAAGGAAGCTCGGCGAGCTCGGCCAGCTCAGTGTGTAGCTTTTGGCCGGATTGCATGCAGGCAAAGCGAGCGAGTAAGAGTGCCTCATCGCGGCAACCGGGCACGCGATCGAGCAGTTGCGTCAGGCTCTCGAGGGCGTTGCGAACTGCGTGTTCGAAGGGACGCTCAAGCCGCGCACGCAGGGCATCCCAGTCGGGGTTGGTGTCGACGAGGAAGTCGTGCATCCACCGGTCGCGGACTTGGAGCATCTCGACCAGCAACTCCTCGAGTTCCTGCCAATTGTTGTCGCGCCAGAGGAGCAGATTTTCGATGGCGGCAGCGAGGGAGTAGGCGTTGTTGCTGTGCGAGCCGCCGACGGCTTCAAGCGCCTTGCGCGCGGCGCGGCGATAGAGTTCCGTTGCGGGGTTGGAGATGTCGAGGCCGCCACCAAGTCCGGAAAGGAGCGGCTGTTGGAGTGCAAGCTCGCGGCAGAATGCGTCGATGGTGGTTATGCGCAACTGCGAAGACTGGTCGAGCAGGCTCCAGCCGAGGATGCGCGAATGCGCGAGGGCGCGATGCGCCAGGGCCTCCATGGAAAAGTCGCTGGATGTGGCGGCGGAGGCATCGCTGGTCGCGGGCGCGGCTTCTTCGGCGGCGGCCTTTTCGAGTTCGGCGAGAATTCGATGGCGCATCTCGGCGGCGGCGGCATTTGTGAAGGTGATCGCCACGATCTGGCCGGGGTCATCAACTTCAGTGAGCAGGCGCAGGAAGCGGCGTGTGAGCAGATCGGTCTTGCCGGAGCCGGCGGGGGCCTGCACCAGGACGGAACGCGTGGGATCGAGCGCAAGCTCACGCTCGCGCTGATCAGGAGGCATTTTCAGAGGCCTACTCATCGGTGGCCTCGTCGTTGTCGTTCTCGCCATCCTCATCCAGCTCGACCCGGTTCTCATGAATGCGGCAGACGGCATGGAGATCGCAGTTCTTGCAGGTTTTTGGATAATCGCGCGGGCCGACATCGGCACGGCCTTGCAGGAAGTCGCGCGCGAGTTGTTTGATCGTTTTGGACCAGGTTTCCTGGAGGTCTGCGGTGAGTTTGACTTTGACCAGATCGCTGGTGCGGGCAAGCGAGGTCAGCAGCGTGGCCTGTGCGTCGAGGGCGCGGCCTGCAAACGCGGGTTTTCCGGCCAGGACCCTGGCGAATACAAGGCCTCCGAGTTCTTCATTCGGGTCGAGCGCGAATGTTCCGTAGAGCGGAAGCTGAACGTCTTCGGGCCGGAACGAGTCCCAGGCTTTGGGCGTGACGTTTCCCGATTTGTAGTCGACGATGAGGAGCGTATCGTCGATGAGCCGATCGACGCGGTCGAGGCGGAAACGAAGTTCAAGGCCCTCGACAGAGACATTTTTGCCGATCTCCGTTCCGAGGACAGTGAAGGGCGCGCGGAGAGATTCGTACGCAAGCCACTCGGTTACGAGGCGGGTGAGGCGTTCGGATTCGAGCTCGAGATAGCGGGCGGGCATGCGCTCGCTCACAGCTCGAGGGAGCTTGCCTGCGATTGCGCGAACGACGTGGGATTCGACGAAGTCACGAAGGCCGGAGGCGATTTTGTCGAGCAGGTCGGCGCGAGATTGGATGCCGAGGGGTGGACCGGCCCAGACCGAATGGAGTACGGCGTGGAGAAGCTGTCCGCGCTGAGCGGCGGTGAGGCCAGCCTCGGCGGGATCCCAACCCTCTGCAGCGAGGCGCATGGTGGCGAAGGCCTTGAACGGACAGTTGGATTGGGCGGTCAGCACGTCGCTGCCACCGGGCGCCTGGCCGGAAGGGAACGAGATGATGCTGTCGTCGAAAAAGTCCACGGCGACCGGAATGAGTGCGGGCGCTTGCGCGAGTTCGGTAGGAAGCTCGAGCGGCGGGCCGGCGAGTTGAACAATGAGGCGAGCAGGGCGCGCGGGCGTGCCATCGACCTGCGAGGCGCAACTGAAGCGGATTTCTGTTGCTGAACGGATGAGACGTTCGGTGATGGTGCGCGCGAGGTCCCAGTCGAGCTGGGCCGTGGCGTGGGGCATGGCGTGGGCGCGCTGCACATCGAGCGGCAGCAGCGGATGCGTGGAGCCCGCGGCGGGCCAGGAGTCTTCGTTTACGCCGAGGAACCAGATTGCGTCGGCGGTGAGGCCGGCGGACTCGGCGGGACCGGCGATCTGGATTGGGGCGTCGCGCGATTCAGGCGCGTAGAGGGTTTGATCGAGCGTGCGTGCGAGAATCGAGAGCCAGTCGGGCCATTGGATGCGGCGGCCATCGAAGCCGAGCGATCCGGCAGAGTCGACGGCCTGAAGGAAGCGGCGGTGGGCCTGGAATTGCGCACTTGAAAGCGGGTGCGCACCGGGCCATGCCAGATCTTCGAGGAGGCGCGGTACGAGGTCGGCAAATTCGAGAGGGCTTTGCGGCTGGCGGTCGGCTTGAGCGAGGCGTGCTTGAGCTCGATTGATGCGCTGGACCCATTCGGCGGGAAAAGACGTGTTCGGCGAGGATACGGAGCCGAGAAAGGCGCGGAGGGTCCACTCGGGGCGCTCGAGGGCGCGTCTGCGCAGCGCGCGCATGTGAGCCTGGAGCGCGGCGGTTTCCTGGTTGGTGGCGCAGGCGTGGCCGGAGGCAATGAGCCAGTCGAGCTCGTTTTCGGCAAGCGATCCGGAAAGCCAGCGAAGCAGAAGAAGGGCGGCGCGCGGTAAAGGAATCTGGCTAAGCGGAATGCCGAGCGAGAACTCAAAGAGCGGCGAGGCTGCGGACGCGGGAAGATGGCGGAAGAATGCGCGCTCCAGCTCGCCACGTCGCGTTGCGGCGTCCTGGGTGAGGATGAGGATTCGCGAACCGGGGTTAGCAGCGAGATGTTGCGCGGCCCACAGTGCGGAGGCTTCGAACTCTGCCTGCTCGTGGGCTGCGCGATGGAAATGGATGGATGCAGTGGACTCGGCGGGAGTGAACTCGCCGCACTCTCCCCACGCGGCGAAGAGGGCGCGCTGAGTGGGCGTGGTGCGGTCGAAGCCGGCAAGCAGCAATGGCGGGCGGCTAGCGGACGAACGCTCGAGGATGGGGATGAGTTCAACGGGGAGTCGCGCGGGGGAAAGCAAATTGTTTGCGCGGCAGGTTTCGTCGAACGTGGCTAGCCAGCGGCTGAAGGCTGCGGGGTCGTTGATCCAGCCGGAGCGAGCCGAAGAGCGGAGCAGTTGAGGCGCATAGGCGCAGAGCAGGCCGTGCGCTTCCATGGCGAGTGCGGCGAGGCGGTGAAGCGGGCCGGGAAGAAGCGTTGCAGCCGAGACACCGTTTTCGCGGGCGATAGTGGCCCAGAGCGACTGCTCCTGAATGGGGTTGAGGATGAGCCGTGAGGCAAAGGAGTGGTGGGGGGAGCGTTCGAGCCAGGCGGAGTGGATGAAGCTGTGCCAATCGAGAATCTGCGGGGCTGGCCACGCGGTGAGGCCCTCGCGCTGGCGGTCGCGATGGAATTCCGCGGTAATGGCGCGGGCGGCGCGCTCGCTGGCAGCGACGACGAGGCCACCCTGTTGCAGCCACGCGTCGATCTCCTGTTGCGACCCCATTCCAGCGTTATACGCTGTCTGTCTGAGGAAATGGTGGGCGGGCATCCGGCATGGTACGGATGTGGAGCGGCGATTAAACTGAAACAGTGATGCGGCGATTTTTTATTTGTTTTGGAGTAATGATGATGCTGATCGTGGGGTGCCACTCCGGGCAAAACAGTGCGCCGGGGGCGGCGAGTGGACAGAACTTCAAGATCTACAAACTGCGCGGCAAAGTGGTGCGGACCGACAGCGCCAAGGGCGAGGCGACGGTGGATCATGAGGCGATTCCCGGCTTCATGGAAGCGATGACGATGCCCTACAAGCTGAGAGATGCGAATATTGCGGGCGAGCTGCATCCGGGCGATGTGATCACGGCCGACGTAGTGGTGTCGCAGGATCCGAACGCGGACGTTTTGCTCGACCACATTGTGGTGGTGGCGCAGGCCAAGCCGGACTACAGGCCGGCGGTGCAATATCATGTGCCGACTGCGGGCGACCCGGTGCCGGACTTCAGGCTGAAGAATCAGGATGGGCGCGCGATCCGTCTGGCGCAGTTCAAGGGGCAAGCGCTGCTGGTGACGTTTATCTACACGCGCTGCCCGCTGCCGAACTTCTGCCCGCGGGTGACGCGGAATTTTGCGGAGATTGAAAAGCAGCTCGCGGCGACGCCGGAAGCGCTCGCGAAGACACATCTGATTTGCGTGAGCTTTGACCCGGAGAACGACACTCCGGAGCGGCTGCGCGCTTATGGGGCCACGTATATCGGCAGCGATGCGAAGACGGCGTTCGCGCACTGGGATTTTGCGGTGCCGGACAAGGCAGTGCTGGGCGAGATGGCGAAGTACTTTGACGTAGGGCTGACAAACGAGTCCGACGGCACCATCACGCACACGCTTTCAACCACGCTGATCGGGCCAGACGGCAAGGTGGTGAAGTTTTACCCGGGAAACGAGTGGACAGTGGAGCAGGTGCTGGGGGATGTGAAGGGGACGGTGGGGAAGAGCTAGCAGTGCCTGGGGAGAAATGAAGAGAGTATGAGGTGCGGTGTGATGAAAGACAACCGCAGATCCCTCACCGTGTTCGGGATGACAAATCTTTTTTGGTGCCGTTTGTTGTGGGTTGAAGGCAAGCTGGAAATCGCTCTTTTTCTTGCAAAGAGCGCGGAGAGGATGGGGCAGTCAGCTTAGAACATTTGTCTACCATGGGTCAGAAGCGAGGCATGGGGCACCCGAACAACGCAAAACCCAACCGGGACTGAGGCTGGTCCTGCGGCGTCTCGAGCATGGAGACCACAATGATTGTGGTCTCCATGCTCGAAACGAGATCGATTGATAACAAATGGACGGTTAGCCCACGCGGTCACTGCTTGGAGCACAGCTTGCCGCAGGTGCTCCGGACACTTCACTCTCCGAAGAGGCTCGGCGTCCGGTCACGTTCAGCAATTCGCGCAAGACAATCATCGGAACTTCAGTTCCTATTTCGCCTGCACAAGCCCAGCAACAACATCGGCAATTTTATCGAGTATCTGGTTCCAGCCCTCCATTTGACCGCTGTTCTTCGCGCTCTCCAGGGGTTCATTTCCAATGAAGGTGAGTTTCGTCTGGCCGTTTCCGAGATCCTCAAAGATGGTCACGTCGTACGCACCGTCTATGGCCTCATGTTCTATTCCCAATTGCGCAGGGTCAATCTGGTTTCCCTCCGGATCGGCAAAGTACATGAGCGAAACGATCTTCTCGTACGGAACAATCTCGTGGTATTCAACCGCATTCCAGAACTCCTGCCCATCCGGCGCCTTCATGCAG
>Ga0302324_100014638_pt1 | contig 15796 bp, 11 predicted proteins | sample Palsa_T0_1_FD_201949 | JGI IMG/M metagenome (GOLD analysis project Ga0302324, IMG submission 201949) | Peat permafrost microbial communities from Stordalen Mire near Abisko, Sweden - Palsa_T0_1 | ecosystem: Environmental > Terrestrial > Soil > Palsa > Peat permafrost | place: Sweden: Abisko...
GGGAATCAGGCCCCTCAGCCGGGTCTGTTCACGGTGTCCAACGAACAGCTCCCGCACCTGCGGATCGTTCCTGTGCGAACCTCCAACTGGTCGATTGCCATCCATACCACAGGCACCGTCGATTGGGACGCCGACCATACCACGCAAGCCATCACACAAGTAAGCGGCCCCATTACCCGCATTCTGGTGGATACCGGCACTCGGGTGAAAGCCGGAGAGCCATTGCTTTACGTATCCAGTCCCGACGTTGCCAACGCCATTTCCACCTATAAAAAAGCCAAGAATCGGGAGGACTTGGCGCGGCGGACGTTGAGACGAACTCAGGAACTATTCGATCATGGCGCAGTCGCGCAAAAAGATCTGGAAGACTCTCAGGCGGATTTCAACGATGCAGACACCGACGTCCAGAATAGTCTGCAGGCGCTGAAAATCTTCGGCGTCACCCAGCAGGAGATGGATCAAGCCGAGCGTCAAAACGTGGCCATCGTGCCGGAATTGGCGGTGTACTCGCCCATCGGCGGCATCATAGTGCAGAAGCTGGTATCGCCCGGCCAGCTCATTCAAGCCGGCGCCACCAGCTGTTTCATGATCAGCGATGTTTCGACGGTTTGGGTGCAAGGGCACATCTTCGATCGCGACCTGCCTTCGGTCCGGCTGGGCGATACGGTGGAGGAAAGCAATCCGGCTTTCGCCCAAAAATTCCACGGCGTGGTCTCGTACGTCGGATCCATGGTGGACGCAGCCACTCGCACCACGCCAGTGCGCATGGTCACCGAAAATCCGGGCGGCCTACTGAAAAAAGATAGCTTTATCGATGCCGTCATCCATACCAAAACACAACAGAACGTCCTGACCGTACCGGTTTCCGCCGTGCTGCACAATGAACAGAACGAACCCTTCGTGTATGTGGAGATGCAGCCGGGTAAATTCGCACAGCGGCTGATCACCGTGGGCGCGCAACAAAATGACCAGCAAGAGGTTCTCAGCGGGCTTACGAAAGGAGAAAACGTGGTCTCCGAAGGCAGCGTCTTTCTGCAGTTCGCCAACAGCTACCAGTAGCCTGCATGATTGCGCGCATTGTTTCTTTCGCACTTTCGCAAAGGTTCCTGGTGGTAACGGCCTCCATCATGCTGATGATCTGGGGCGTAATCTCGTTCCGGAATCTTCCCATTGACGCATATCCGGATCTTTCCCCGCCTCACGTTGAAATCATCACGCAATGGCCTGGACACGCAGCCGAAGAAGTGGAACGGCTGATCACCATCCCCATTGAGCTCGAGATGAACGGCATTCCAAAGCTGGATGCCCTGCGTTCCATCTCGCTCTACGGACTTTCGTCGGTGCAGATGAATTTCCAATACAGCACCGACCCCTACTTTGTGCGCGAGCAGGCCTTCGAGCGCGTCACGGATGCGACCGTTCCGCAAGGTGTCACGCCTTCACTCTCGCCGCTGTTCAGCCCCAGCGGCTTGATCTACCGCTACGTCCTGCAGAGTACGGACCACTCGCCGCAAGAGCTGAAGACCATCGAGGATTGGGTACTGGAACGCCGCTATCGTTCCATCCAGGGCGTCGCGGACGATTCCGGATTCGGCGGCACCACCATGCAGTATCAGGTGCTGCTCGATCCGAACAAATTGTTCTCCTACGGCATCCCGATTGCACAAGTAATCCAGCAGCTCGGCAACAACAATGCCAACGCGGGAGGCGGATTCTATTCGCAAGGCGGACAGTTCTACTACATTCGCGGACTTGGCCTGGTGAGAAATCCAGCCGACATCGAAAACATCGTACTCAGCACGCACAACGGCATTCCCGTCTACGTGAAAGATGTCGCCAAGGTAGAAATCGGGCACGCGGTACGCCTGGGCGAGTTCGGATTCATGAAGCAGGATGACGCGGTGGAGGGCGTCATCCTAATGCGCGTGGGCGAGCAGGCCCAGGTGATCCTCAACAAAGTTGAGAAGATGACGGACGACCTGAACCATCACGTGCTGCCGCCCGACGTGAAGGTGGTTCCCTACTATGACCGGCAATACCTGATCGAAGAAACCACGCGCACGGTGGAGCGCAATTTGCTTCGCGGCATAGCTGTGGTGCTGGTGATTCTGGGTCTGCTGCTTTTTAGCGTGCGAACGGCGCTGATTGTCGCCGTCACCATCCCGTTCTCGCTGCTTTTCGCCTTTATTTGCCTGGATTATAGGCACATCCCCGCGAATCTTCTTTCGATCGGCGCCATCGATTTCGGAATCATCGTGGACGGCTCGGTGGTGATGGTGGAAAACATTTTCCGGGAACTGTCGGCGCGCCAAGGCGAGGACTACAACTTGCTGGGTGTCATCCGCGCAGCCGCGCACGATGTGGAACGCCCCATCTTCTACGCGGTGTCGGTGATCATCGCCGGCTACTTGCCGATCTATGTGCTGAGCGGCCCTTCTGGAAGGCTCTTCCAGCCCATGGCCGATACCATGTCGTTTGCACTGTTGGGCGCGCTGCTCTGCGCCCTGACTTTATTGCCCGTCTTATGCGCCTATTTTCTGCGTCACGTGCGTGAGCCCGAGGTGCGCTTCTTTGAGCGCATTCGCTCGGGGTACGGCAAAATCCTGAGCGTTTGTTTGCGTAACCGTGCGATCACCGTCATCGTGTGCCTCGCAATTTTTGGATCGTCGCTGCTGCTCATCCCATCCATCGGCGGAGAATTTATGCCGCACCTGGATGAAGGCGCCCTCTGGGTCCGCGCCACCACGCCTTACACCATCTCCTTCGACGAAGCCTCCAAACTTTCGCCGCAAATCCGCAACATCCTGCTGAGCTTCCCGCAAGTCACCACCGTAGCCAACGAACTGGGACGTCCCGACGACGGTACGGATTCCACCGGGTTTTATAACAACGAGTTTTACGTCGGGCTGAAGCCATACTACGATCCGGTGTGGGGTGGCGGCATTAGCGCCAAGCCGAAGCTCATCGAAGCCATCAACCAGAAGCTTTCCTCCTTCCCGGGAATCATTTTCAATTACACGCAGCCCGCCGAGGACGCCGTGGACGAAGCCGAGACCGGGTTGAAGAGCGCGCTCGCCGTCAAGATTTTCGGATCGGATCTGAACATTCTGGAAGACAGGGCCAAGCAGGTGAAGGATGTTATCTCGAAAGTTCCCGGTATCGGCCACATCGTTCTGGTGCGTGAATTAGGGCAGCCCAGCCTCACCATCGTGCCGGATCGCGCGAAAATCGCCCGCTACGGTCTCAACGTTTCGGATGTCAACACCTTGGTCGAAACCGGGCTCGGCGGCACTGCGGCAACCCAAGTGATCCAAGGCGAGCGCCAGTTCGACCTGGTGGTCCGCATGCAAGAACCATTCCGGAAGAATATGGACGCCATCAAGAATCTGCTGATCGCCACGCCGGACGGCCAATTTCTCCCGCTCAGCCAGTTTGCCGACATCAAGGTGGAGAATGGTGCGTCGTTCATCTATCGCGAATCGAATTCACGCTACATCGGAATCCAGTTCGCCGTGGATGGCCGCGACTTAGCCAGCGCAGTGGGTGAAGCGCGTAAAAAAGTGGCGCAAGCCGTGAAACTCCCCATCGGCTATTCGTTCGATTGGGGCGGCGAATATAAGGACTACCTGGCATCCGTCGAGCAGATGAAGGTCATTCTGCCGCTGACCGTGCTTTTGATTCTGCTGATCCTCTTCGCGCTCTACGGAAACCTGAAGTTCCCGCTGATCATTCTCCTCAGCGTGCTCATGACGGAACCGGTGGGCGGCTTGCTGGCCTTGTGGTTGACCCACACAAATTTCAGCGTGTCCTCCATGCTCGGCTTCGTTGCGCTGATGGGCGTCGCGGTGCAGACCAGCGTCATTCTCTATTCGTTCATCAACAAACTGCGCCAGGAAGGCCGCGACATCGCAAGCGCAACGCTCGATGCATCCCTGCTCCGCCTGCGGCCCATTCTGATGACGGCGCTGGTGGCCTGCTTCGGTTTACTGCCGGCCGCGTTGTCCACCGGAATCGGCAGCGACTCGCAGAAGCCCTTCGCCATCGTAATCGTAGGCGGCCTGTTGTCGCGGCTGCTTCTCTCCATTTTCCTCGCGCCGGTTCTTTATTCTTTGGCGGCCCGGAATGGCGATGTCGTGCAGGTATGATTTGCAGTCGTGCATCCTAGTAGGGTGACCAGCACCAGCCGAGGCGTAGCGCTCCAACTGGAAGGCGTTCGACGGGTCTTCGACAACAATCGCGTCGTCATCGCCGGCATGGATTTGCAAATCGATCCCGGCGAATTCCTCGCCGTGCTGGGACCCTCCGGTTGCGGCAAGTCCACTTTGCTGCGCATGATCGCGCGGCTCTCCGAACCCGACTCCGGCCACATCCGCATGCAGCCGGACGGTGAACCATTTCAAACCGCCTTCGTTTTTCAGGACGCGCACCTGTTGCCCTGGCGCGACGTGCTCTCGAACGCCGCCTTGCCGTTGGAATTGATGGGCGAGGCGAAACTCACCCGCCAGGAAAAGGCTCGCGCGGTCCTCGGCCAAGTGGGCTTGCTCGAAGCTCTCGACCGCTATCCGGCTGAGTTGTCTGGTGGCATGCGCATGCGAGTCTCGCTCGCGCGCGCCCTGATAACCGAGCCGCGCCTGCTGCTTCTCGATGAGCCTTTCGCCGCGCTCGACGAAATCACGCGCTTCCATCTGGATGTCCAGCTTCGCGAACTCTGGCAGGGCCGCGGTATGACCGTGATCTTCGTCACCCACTCCGTCTCTGAAGCCGCCTTCCTCGCGAATCGCGCCGTCGTTCTCGGCGGAAAAGGCGCGGCCATCCAGCTCGACCGTAGATTGGAACTGCCCGCCGTCCGTAACAACGAACTGCGCGGCGATCCCCGATTGGGACAAGAGATGCGCCTTTTGCTCGGAGCGATTGAGGAATGAAATTCCTCGCCCCGCTAGTTCCTTTGGTGCTTCTCACCGCGATCAGCGAGTTTTTGGTACGCGAAGGATTCGTCCGCGCCTACCTGATTCCCGCGCCCTCCGACGTTTTTCGCGCCATGATCGATAGCCGCTTGGAGTTGGCACAAGCTCTGCTATCCACCTCGGCCGGTTCGCTCGCCGGATTCAGCATGAGCGCGCTGACCGGAATCGCCATCGCGGTATTGCTCTCCTCCTCGCGCGCTGTGCAGCGTGCGTTTTATCCCTACGCGATTTTCTTTCAGACCGTGCCCCTCATCGCGGTGGCGCCCCTGCTGGTCATCTGGTTCGGATTCGGAATCCAGACCGTGATCGCCTCGGCCTTTGTGGCATCGGTGTTTCCCGTCATCGCCAACACTCTGAGCGGAATTCTCTCCACCGACCCGCCCTTGCGCGATTTGTTCAAGCTCTACCACGCGTCGCCGCTGGCCACGCTGTTCAAGTTGCGCCTTCCCGCGGCCCTGCCGCAAGTATTTACCGGACTTCGCGTATCCGCCGGCCTCGCCGTGATCGGCGCCATCGTGGGCGAATTCATCGCCGGTGGCGGACTCGGCTCGGTCGTCGAAATCGCCCGCACGCAACAGCGCATCGATAAGGTGTTCGCCGCCGTCCTGCTGGCAAGTCTGCTGGGTCTGGGGCTCTTCGGCTTAATCAATCTATTAAGCCACTTGATGCTGCGCCGGTGGCACGCCTCCGAACAACCACAGTGACCACGCGCGACAATCATAGAATGCTTTCCCACAGCATGCAGCGGCGCGCCTTCTTGAAAACAGCACCCGCGCTGGCGCTCTTCGCCGCCTGCACCAAATCCACCAGGCTGAAACTGGCCCTCAACTGGAAACCCGAGCCCGAATTCGGTGGGTTCTATGCGGCGGCTTATTCCAAGCACGGCCTTACGCTGGACATTCTCCCGGGCGGCACAGGGACCCCGACGGTCCAGATGGTCGGCGCAGGCTCGGTGGATTTCGGAATCGTTTCCGCCGATGAAATAATTCTCGCCAGAAGCCACGGCAATGATGTGGTGGCCTTGTTCGCAGTGTTTCAGGACAGTCCTACCGGGATTATGGCGCATGCCTCGCGCCATCTCACCAGCATCGGCGACGTTCTCAAGGACGGCACACTGGCACTCGAAAGCGGCCTGCCCTTTGCGCGCTTGCTGAAACGCAAGTTCGGATTCAGCCACGTTAAAATCGTACCCTCGCCCGGCGGTGACATCACTTCTTTCCTGCATGATGAAAAGTTCGCGCAGCAATGCTACCTCACTTCAGAACCCATCGCCGCGCGTCGCCAGGGAGCCGCGGTCAAAGTGTTCGCCGTCTCTGAAATCGGCTATGACCCTTACACCACCGTGCTGGCGGTGAGCGGGGAGTCCTTGCGTAAAAATCCGGTTCGGGCCCAGGCCATGGTCACGGCCGTGCGGGAAGGCTGGCAATCCTATCTGGACAATCCAAAGGCAGTCAACCAGCAGATGCACCAGTTGAATCCAACCATGGACTTGGACACGTTCGCCCAAGTCGCCGAGGTTCAGAAACCGTTCATTGAGACCGATGCGACGCGCCGCAACGGCCTTGGAACCATGTCCGTCCAACGTTGGGAAACACTCATCGCACAGTTCAAAGAGCTAGGCGACATCTCACAAACAATCCCGGCCCAGGAATGCTTCCGGCTGCTGTAGCATCCGGTTAGTGGGGCAGGCCTTGCAGCCTGCAATCGTTTTTTCTCAAACCCGTCAGCAAAGGGATAAAATCAAGCGGTCAGAGACCTAGTAGAACTGGCTTTCTTATGTTTGTTACAGAAAGACGGGCGTCGGGTAGCCGAGGTCGGTGTACGCTTTCCAAGCGGCTGGAGTTACGACTTGGCGAAGCACGTCCAGTCGCCAGCCGGCGAACTCGACCTGACGGTTCACGTGGGGGTTCACAGCTCGGATCTGCAACGCCTCGCGGCACCACTCCGAAGTCGGAGAGAGTTTCCCAGCAGTCACTTCCTCCACCAGCGCCTTAAGACTCTCGGGCTGAGTAGTGAGGTCCTCTTGGCGAAAGACGGCGGGAATCTCGGCAGGCTGAAAGCCTGCCCCACGCGGCTTATCCAACGGTCAACAGGCCGGAACGCTCAAGCAGGGCATTCGGATCCGGATCCCGTCCCATAAATATCCGATAAAGCTCAGCCGGATCCTGGCTGTCGCCGCGCGAAAGAATATTCTCGCGGAAACGCGCGCCCACGTCCCGGCTGAAGATCCCGCTGGTCTGGAACATGGTGAATGCATCGGCGTCCAGCACCTCGGCCCACTTGTAGGAATAGTAACCGGCGCCGTAACCGACCGGGCTAGCGAACAGATGGGTGAAGCTGGCGATCATGCCGTAGTGTTCGGGCAATTTGGCCGGCGTGAAGGCCTGCAGGATGCCGCGTGCATAGGCCAGAACATCGCCATGTTGGGAGGTGTACTCGCGATGCAGGGACAGGTCCACGAATCCGAAGCCAAGCTGGCGCATCTGAGCGTTGGCCGCGCGAAAATTGCGCGCCCGCCGCATCTTCTCGAACAACTCGCGCGGTACCGGTTGTCCGGTTTGGTAGTGCCGCGCGAAAAGATCCAGCGCCTCCCGCTCCCAGCACCAGTTCTCCATGATTTGCGAAGGCAGCTCCACAAAATCCCAGGCCACGTTCGCTCCCGCCAGGCTCCGCACCTCCACCTGGCTGAGGCAGTGATGCAGCAAGTGCCCGAATTCGTGGAAAATGGTCTGGACTTCCCGATGCGTGAGCAGCGAGGGCCGGTCGCCCACGGGAGGAGTAAGATTGCCGCAAATGAGGCCGGCATGCGGCTCTAGCCGATTGCCGAACGCCACGCCGGTGATAAAGGCATCCATCCAGGCGCCGCCCCGTTTGTTTTCCCGCGGGAACCAGTCGGCGTAAAAAGCTCCTATCAGTGTGTTATTCGCGGGACGGGTCTCATCGTGAATCTGGTAGTACTTGACCTGCGGATCCCAAACTGGAACTCCTGGCTTCTCCAGCACTCGAATACCATACAGGCGCTGAACAATTTCGAACATCCCCGCTACGACGCTTTCGAGCGGGAAGTATGGCCGCAGAGCTTCTTCGTCGAAGTCGTAAAGCGCAGTGCGCTGCTTTTCGGAATAGTAGGCAATGTCCCAGGGTTCCAGTTCGGCCCGGCCGGCGAAAGCCGCCAGTTCGCGGTTTTCATTCTGAAAGTGCACATCCGTTTTGGCCTTCAGATCGGCTAAGAACGCTTGGGCTCGATCGCCCTTGTGCGCCATTCTGTCTTCCAGCACCAGGTCGGCGAAATCGTGATAGCCCAGAAGATTGGCCTTGGCGCGGCGCAGCTCGAGAATGCGCCGGATCACCGGCCGGTTGTCGCGCTGGCCTTCCAAGGCTCGGCTTACATAGGCTTCGTACACGTGCGCGCGGATTGCCGCATCGTCCAAATAGGTCATCAAAGCCACGTAGCTGGGCGCCTGCAAGGTGAAGCGCCAGGCCGGCATTTCCAGGCCCTTGGATCGGGCGCTCTCGCGCGCCATGGCGACGGCGCTCTCCGGCAAGCCGGCCAACCTGCTCTCGTCCTGGATCAGCAACTCGAATTCATTGGTTGAATCGAGCACGTTCTCGGAGAAGCGGATGGTCAGTTTGGAGAGCTCGACATCGATCTCGGCGATGCGTGCTTTGCCGGAAGCGTCCAGTTCGGCGCCGTGGCGGCGGAAATTGTCGACAGTCTTTTCGAGAAAACGCTTGCGCGCGCCGGACAGGCCCCTGGCTTCTTCGGTTCTTGCGTAGGCCTGCACGGCCTGCCAAAGCGATTCGTTCAGGGGTAAAGATGAGTAGAATGCGCTCACGAGCGGTTGCACGGCGTTGTAAGCGGCGCGCAACTCGGGAGTAGTGGCCACAGCCTCTAGATGTCTGGCGATCCCCACCGCATAATCCAGACGTTCCGTCAGTGCGTCCAGAGGCTCCATGGTGTTGTGGAAGGACCGCTGGGCTGATTCGGACGTCAACCGGGCGAGCTGGGCCTGAGCATCGCTCAAGAGCTCCGCCACCGCCGGCTCCACATGTTCGGCTCGAATTTGATCAAAAGGAATTTGAAATTCTACTTGGAGCAGGGGATTTCTGAGATGGACAGAAGACATTGTGGTTGGAGTCTTTACAATTCTATGACAATTCCCGGTGGCTTTCAAACTGGGTAGTGTGAAGACCCACCGTGGCGCAGCTCCCAAGCGTGCCGTGTTCGCACTCATGCGAACACCGTTTTTCGGAAAAGATCCGGGCGTTCACAGGAGTGTGAACGCGGCACGCAAGATGTGCGTGCGCTACAAGGTGGAGGGTATCCTATAGAGGAGTGCCATCCGAATACGCAATCGAGACCTCCGACTTGGCCAAAGTATATCGTTCCAGGTGGAAACGCCGCGAGGTACGGGCAGTGGACGGAATCTCGCTGCAGGTTCCGCGCGGCACAATTTTCGGATTGCTGGGACCCAATGGGGCAGGGAAGACTACGTTCGTCAAGATGCTTTTGTCGGCGGTGCATCCGACGCGTGGCAGCGCGCTGATCTTTGGACGCAATGCACGGGAGCCGGAAGCTCGGCGTCCGATCGGCTACTTACCGGAGAACCATCGCTTTCCCACCTACTTCACCGGCGCCGGGATGCTGGATTTCTACGCGGCCCTTTCCGGAATGGAGTGGGGGGAGCGGCGCAAGCGCATCCCCGAAATGCTGGAAGTGGTGGGCCTGGAGCAATGGGGCAGTGTGCGCATCGGCAAGTATTCCAAAGGCATGTTGCAGCGCCTGGGATTGGCGCAGGCGCTCATTCATTCTCCTTCCATGCTGATTCTGGACGAACCCACCGACGGTGTTGACCCCGTTGGGCGCAGGCAGATCCGGGACGTTCTAACGCGTTTTGAAGAGCAAGGCGTCACCATCTTTATCAACTCGCACCTGTTGGTGGAAGTGGAAACATTTTGCCGCGAGGTGGCGATCCTCGACAAGGGCAAGGTGGCGCTCAGCGGCAAAATGCACGATCTCACAGCCGGCAAGGGTTACCGGTTAACTGTAGCGGAAGCGCCCGAAGCGCTGGTGGAGGCTTTGCGCGTCAAGGCAGCCTCCTTTGCATCCAGAAATGGATTTGCCGATTTCCAATTCGCGACCCGTCAATTGGCCAACGAAGCCGTCGATCTGTTGCGCGAGCAGCGCTGCGAGATCGAATCTCTGGCGCCCACCACCAGCACGCTCGAGGACGTCTTCGTCCGCACGGTGGCGAAGTGAGAAATTCCTGGATCGCAACCACAGCCTTGGTCCGGGATACTTTCCGTGAAGCTTTCGCGCGAAAAATCTTCTGGGGATTGTTCGGGCTTTCCACCGTGATGATTCTTTTCTTTCTGTTCCTGCTGCGCATCGATCTGGTGGAAGGGGGCCTGGCAGCGGTATCTGCTTTCGGCCGGATCAATGCCACGCGGGATGTGGACAAACTGGTGCGCGGCGTCTATGGCGGCATCGCGGCGTTTCTCTACTCCTGGGGGATGTTTCTGGCGGTGTTTGCTTCCGCCGGGTTGATTCCGAGCGTGCTGGAACCAGGACGCATCGAGCTGTTGCTGTCTAAACCGGTGTCGCGCACGCATATTTTGCTGGGACGCTACCTGGGCAACGTGCTGGTGGTTTCATGCAACATCATTTATCTGGTGCTGGGGGTGTGGATCATCCTGGGCGTCAAAACCGGAATCTGGTCGCCCTTGTTCCTGGTCTCCATCGCCACCACCATCTTCGCTTTCGCAGTGCTGCTGTCGGTTGTGATTTTGATCGGCGTGTTGTTTGAGAGCGCCGCGCTGGCCACTATGGTGGCGGCCGCCCTGATGATCATGAGCATCATCCTGGCCCAGACCAACATCATGTTGCGTCTGCTTTCTTCGGAGTGGTCGCGACAGATTTGGCGGACGCTGTACTATGTTTTGCCTAAAATCTACGACCTGGGCGGGATGACTCTTAACGCGATTCAGAGCCGGTCGTTTGACGGATTCATGCCCATCTGGACCTCAGCCCTTTTCGCCGCCGTGGTGCTGGGCTGTTCCCTGTTGGTTTTTGCGAGGCGGGATTTTTGATGCGTCTGGTTTGGACCACCATCCTCGGTCTGGTTTTGGTGGGGTGTCAGGCAAGAAAAACCGGCTCGATTCGAATTGATCCGGGGCTGGAAGCGTTGATTCCCGCCGATACCGTATTCATTGTGGGCGGCAACCTGGATGCGGTCCGCGAAACTCCGGTTTATCAGAAGCTGCTCAGCCGCGTGCCCTTGACGCAGTTGGACGAATTCACGCGGCAAACCGGACTGGATCCTCGCCGGGACCTCTCGCAAGTGCTTTCTTGCTCCAACGGTAAGAATGCGGTTTTGATGGCTCGCGGCAAATTTGATATTGCCGATCTTGAGAAACGCCTTCAGTCCGGCGGCGCTGTTCGCTCCAGTTACAAGAAGCATGACCTGTTCGAATCCCAACGCCTGTCGTTTCTTTTTCTGAACGCCTCAACAGCCTTGTTGGGTCAGGCGGCCGATCTGCACTCGATCCTGGATCGAGGCTCGGCCGGGGGATTGCCTCCCGCGCTCCGCGACGTGATTCGCGACATTCCGGCTAACGATCAAGTTTGGGCGGCCCTTACGGGCGGTGTTCAAAACTTGAACCTGGCCGTGCCGCGAGACAGCAATCTCGCCAATATCGTCAGCGCACTGAAGTCTATCGACACCGCAGTCATTGGAATGGACCTCAGCAGCGGCATCGGCTTGAACGTCCAGGTGGCCTGCAAAACCGAGCGCGACGCCAAATTCGTGCACGACATGTTGAAGGGCGTGGTGGGGATCGGCCGGCTCAACACGCCGGACAAACATCCTGAGCTGTTGCAACTCTACGATGCAATCCAGGTGACGACGCAGCAAAACCACGCGCAGGTGACGGCCCAGATCCCGGCGGACTTGGCCGATCGTTTCCTGGATTTGTGGTTGAAGAAGTAACGGCTGCTGGTTTCTGGTTGGTGGTTTCTGGTTAGGGAGTGCACGTAACGAGAAACCGAGCTAGTCTAGCGGGCGATACCAGATATTGCGGAAACGCATAAACGTCTGCTTGACGTCCGGATGGTGGTGATCCTGCAAGCGTAGCGGGCCGGTTTCGCAAACGTGAGTGTCGCCGGAGCCGTCCGTCACGCCTTGGATGGTGACGTGATCCTGCACCAGGATGCCATTCTGCAAAACCGTGAGCGTGCCTGGCTCGGTCACCTTGCCATCCGCGCCGCACCTGGGTGCATGGAAGATGATGTTGTAGCTCTGCCACTGCTCCGGGGGCCGGCAGGCGTTCACCAGCGGCGCGTATTGACCGTACAGCGCTCCGCACGATCCATTGGCGTAGGTCGGATTCTGGTAAGAGTCCAGGATCTGTACCTCATAACGGCCCTGGATGAAAACACCGCTGTTGCCGCGCGCCTGGCTCTTGGCTTCGGGCATATTGGGCGTGGAGAATTCGACATGGATCTGCGCGCTTCCGAACTTATGCTTGCTGAAAATGTCGCCCGTGCCGCTTTTGCAAGTGACGACACCGAGCTCGACCGGCCATTGCGCCGGCCGTCCGTCCTCATGTACCCATTCCGATAGATCCCGGCCGGAGAACAGCACCACGGCGTCCGAGGGCGCTTGTCCAAGCTTGCCGGGATCTACGTAACGTGGCTGCGGACCCTCTTGCGCGGAGCCAAGCGCCGCCGCGGCGCACAAGGCCGGTATCCAACGAATCATTTATTTCTTGCCTAGAGGGATGGCGTCGCCCAGGTTCATCGAACCTCCGCCCTCGCTGACGTAGTTGATGTTCCAGGAAGGGATTACTACGTCGACGTCACCCAAGACGACGCACTGGCAGCCGAGCCGCGAACGGAGCGTGAGTCCGGCTGCCATCTGCACGCGGTCCGCTTCGTCGTCATCCATTTCCGACAGGTTTTCCATTCCGCTGTTGACGATGACGTGACAGGTGGTGCAAGCGCAGTTGCCTCCACACGCATGTTCCAGATGAATGCCCTTACTGAGAAAAATGTCGAGCAGCGACTCGGGCTTCCCGTGCTCATGATAAGGGAGCTCGCCATGTTGAAACTCGATCGTCTTTCCGTCTACGGTTACCTTCGGCACCCTTTAATTATACGGGTTCGCCGATCTTCTAGCCGAACCGCGACCGCGAGGGAGCGCTGAGAGAACGCCGCTGTTGCCTGCACTCTGTAACTAGTGACATACTTCCTCACTATTACGTGTTACGGCGCTTGGCTGCATGGCGATGAATCCGGATCTGTAGATCCAAGGCATAACATTCCAGGGCATCGGTTGGTTCAACCCAATGCTGCGCGAGTGTGTTCTGAGCAGTCCCGAATGATTTGAGGAGCCGTATGAAATGGATGAGCTTCGACGAGCTGGTGTCCTGGATGCAATCAAACAACACTGCCAGTACAGGAACTGGCGGTTGCTTGTTGCGCACGGTTGAACTAATCACGTGCACGTTATCGTTGACGCACCGGTGGCGCCTGAGAAGATCCTGAACGAGTTCAAGGCTTACGCCAGCCGGAGGTTGAACCTGATTGGGTTGGATACGCCTGAACGGCGCCGATGGGCGCGGCATGGGAGTACACGGTATTTGTGGAATAGGGACGACGTCGAAGCTGCGATTGCTTACGTTGCTGATGGTCAGGGTAATCCAATGGCGGTGTACGTGAATGAGGGTTCGTGGTAGCGCTCCCTTGCGGTCGCGATTCGGTTTGAGGTGTCCGTAAGACAGGGTGTCGTGGCACACTGAATACTAGTGTTTCATTTCATCGAAAAGCAGATTTCCCAGCGTGTTGCGGATTTGGTTCGGGCGCGATTCGGCGCTGAAACCAATGTCGCGCTGGAGCAGCCCAAGCAGCCGTCTTTCGGCGAACTCGCCATTCCCGTTGCATTTCACCTGGCGCGGCAGTTGAAGCAAGCGCCTAAAATTATCGCGGGGCAAGTGGTGGAAGCGCTGGGGCCAATGGAAGGAGTCTCCGCGCTCGAGGTGGCGGGCAACGGATATATCAATGTCCGGCTGGATCGCGGCGCTTATGGTCTGGGCGTGCTGCGCGGAGGAGAAGAGTCCGCAGCGGCCGATTCCGGTAAGATCATCGTCGAGCACACCAACATCAACCCCAACAAAGCCGCGCATATCGGCCACCTGCGCAATGCCATTCTGGGCGACACGTTTGTGCGCATGCTGAAAGCCAACGGCCGCAAGGTGGAAGTGCAGAACTATATCGACAACACAGGTGTCCAAGTGGCGGACGTGGTGGCGGCGTTTCATTATCTGAGGCATAAATCACTCGCACAGGTTGAAGAACTTTCGAAGGCGCCCAAATTCGACTACTACTGTTGGGATCTTTACGCGGAGGTTTCCGCGCACTTCAAAGAGCACCCCGAACATCTAAGTTGGCGGCTGGAGACACTCCACGCGATCGAAAATCGTACAGGTGAACTGACGGAACTGGCCATTATTGTTGGCGAAGCGATCGTGGCTTGCCACCTGAATACAATGGCGCGGCTAGGCATTTTCTACGATGTGCTTCCCCGTGAGAGTGAGATTTTGTACCTCCAGTTCTGGGAGACGGCATTCCAGCAACTGAGAGAGCGGAAGGCGATATATTTTGAGACCGAAGGCAAGAACAGCGGTTGTTGGGTGATGCCGGCTACCGCCTTCAAAGAACAAACCAACGAAAACACCGACGACAGCAAAGTGATTGTCCGTTCCAACGGAACCGTCACTTATGTAGGCAAAGACATTGCTTACCAACTCTGGAAATTCGGACTGCTGGGCAAAGATTTCTTTTATCGCCCCTGGAAAACGGTTTACATCACCAGCGCGGAACCGCAGCCGGGCGCTAGTCCGCATTTTGGTGGAGGCGAATCGGTTTACAACGTCATCGACTCGCGCCAATCGTATCTTCAGGATGTGGTGGTGGCCGGATTGCGCGCGCTCGGCTACAACCAGCAAGCCGATCGCTCCATTCACTTCTCCTACGAAATGGTGACGCTAACGCCCGGCACCTGCGTGGAACTCGGCATCGAGCTCTCGGAAGAAGACCAGAAAAAGCCGTACGTGGAGGTCTCCGGACGCAAGGGTCTGGGTGTAAAAGCGGACGACCTGATTGACAAGTTGATCGAAAAAGCGCTCGAAGAAGTAGACTCGCGGCATCCGGAAGCTCCGGCGGAGGAACGGCGCCTGGTGGCAACCCAGATCGCGGTGGGCGCGCTGCGATATTTCATGTTGAAGTTCACGCGCAATTCGCTGATCGCTTTCGATTTCCAGGAAGCGCTCAGCTTCGAGGGTGAAACCGGACCCTATGTGCAATACGCAGCCGTGCGCGCGCGGAACATTCTCCGGAAACTGGCGGAGCGCGGTCAGGCGCTTCCGGACTTCGCCCGCGTACTGGATCAGGCGGCGTTCGCCCGCCAGCTGGCCGCGGAAGATTTCTGGCAACTGCTGCTGATGGCGTCCAAGGTGGATTCGGCCATCGATCGCGCGGTGAGTTCCGGAGAGCCGGCGCACGTGGCCCGCTACGCGTTCCAATTGGCGCAGGCTTACAACAACTTCTATCACGGGTATCCGGTGCTGGCCGAAGAGGATGCTGAAAGACGGACTTTTCTCTTGTGGATGACGGGATACTTCGGCGTCCAATTGGAACGAACGCTGGGAGTGCTGGGCATCGCGGTGCCCGAATATATGTAGACGCGAGTGGCCGAAATCAACCACCGCTGGCCTTCTCCAGCCAATGGCTGTCCAGGGTAAGTTTATGATTTCAAATCCTTTTAGCTCTTGGC
>Ga0302324_100014641_pt1 | contig 15793 bp, 12 predicted proteins | sample Palsa_T0_1_FD_201949 | JGI IMG/M metagenome (GOLD analysis project Ga0302324, IMG submission 201949) | Peat permafrost microbial communities from Stordalen Mire near Abisko, Sweden - Palsa_T0_1 | ecosystem: Environmental > Terrestrial > Soil > Palsa > Peat permafrost | place: Sweden: Abisko...
CGGTTGACATCGAACGTATGTTCGATTACGATGGCGGCCCATGGCCGGCGCGCGTTATGCGGAACTGCACTGCCGCTCGAACTTCAGCTTCCTTGAAGGGGCGTCGCATCCTGAGGAGCTGATCGAGCGGGCGGTCGAGCTGGGGCTGGATGCCGTGGCCCTGGCCGACCGCGACGGCGTCTACGGCGCCGTGCGCTTCGGCAAGGCCGCCAAAAATACGCCGGTCGGCGCGATCGTCGGCGTCGACCTGACGCTCGAGACGCCCGAGGCCCCCAAGCGCCGGGGCGATCTGACCCCGCACGAGGCGGCGCTGCGGCCGCGCATCGTCTTGCTGGCCGAAGACGAGCGCGGCTACGCCAACCTTGCGAGCGCGATCTCGGCGGCCCAACTGCGCGGCAAGAAACGCGACGCGCGCCTGCGGCTGAGCGACCTCGCCGGAAAGAGCGAAGGCCTGATCGCACTCTCGAGCGCGCAGCAAGGCTGGGCCGAGCAAGCCCTCTTGCGCGGCGACGTAGCGAGCGCGCGCGAACGCGCGGCGACGCTGCGCGACCTGTTCGGCGGCCGCTTCTACCTCGAGCTGCAACACCATCTGCGGCCCGAGGACGCGCGCACGATCCTCGCGCAGCTCGAGCTGGCGAGCGAGCTGCGGATCCCCTACGTCGCGACCAACGGCGCCGCGTACGCGCACCCCGGCGACGCGCTGCTCTGCGACGCGCTGACCTGCGTCAAGTTTCGCACGAACCTGGCCGAAGCGGGCACATTGCTCTTGCCCAACCACGAATTCTACCTCAAGAGCCCGGCGCAGATGGCGCGGATCTTCGCCCCGTATCCCAAAGCGATCGCGAATACGCTCGCGATCGCCGAACGCTGCCGTTTCCGGCTCGAGAAACTCGCCGGGCAGTTTCCGCTCTTCCCGCTGCCGCCGGGCGAAGCGAGCACGCAATCGTATCTGCGCAGGCTCGTGTTCGCGGGCGCGCGCGACCGCTATGGCGACCCACTGCCGCCCGAGGCCGAACGGCAACTGGAATACGAGCTGGGCATCATCGCGCGCTTGGACCTGGCGGGCTATTTTCTGGTCGTCTGGGACATCGCGCGCGCCGCGCACGAACGCAAGGTGCTCTGCCAAGGCCGCGGTTCGGCGGCCAACTCGGCGGTCTGCTACGCGCTCGGCATCACCGCGGTCGACCCGATCTCGATGAACCTGCTGTTCGAACGCTTTCTCTCCGAGGAGCGCAACGAAGTCCCCGATATCGACATCGACTTCGCGCATCAGGACCGCGAGCAGGTGATCCAGTACGTCTACGAACGCTACGACCGCGAGCACGCCGCGATGACGGCCGAAGTGATCACCTACCGTACGCGCTCGGCGATCCGCGACATCGGTAAGGCGCTGGGCCTGACGCTGGCCCAAGTCGACGCGATCTCACAAGAGTACGATGCGCGCGAATCGCTGGCCGCCGCGACCGGTGCCACGGCCGAGGACGCGATCCCGCTGCCGGAATCGGTCGAGCGGCGGCGCGATCTCGATGCGGGTTCCAACCAGCGCATCTCGCGCGCGCTCGCGAACGACCAGCCCGCGCAATCGCGCGGCCGCGGCTTCGTGCCGAGCTTCGGCGCCGTCGACGACCACGCCGCGACGCACGCTGCCGCGCCCAGCGCGCGCGGTCCGGTCGGCGGCTCGACCGGCGCGCTGCTGCTCGCGCTCTGCCGGCGCCTGGACGGCTTTCCGCGCCACATGGGGATCCATTCGGGCGGCATGGTGATCACGCGCGATCCGCTCGTGCGGGTCGCGCCGGTCGAGTGGGCGACGATGCGCGAGCGCACGATCGTGCAATGGGACAAGGACGATCTAGCCGACCTCGGCCTGATCAAGATCGACCTGCTGGGCCTGGGCATGCTGTCGCTCTTGCGCGACGCCTTCGCACTGTTCGGGCGCCGCTACGGCGAAAGCAAAGCACCGCTGTCGCTGGCGACGATACCGCCCGACGACAAGCCGACCTACGAGATGCTGCAGCGCGGCGATTCGATCGGCACGTTCCAAGTCGAATCGCGCGCGCAGCAATCGATGCTGCCGCGCATGAAGCCGGCCTGCTTCTACGATCTGGTGATGCAAGTCGCGATCATCCGCCCGGGCCCGATTCAAGGCGACATGATCCACCCGTTCCTGCGCCGCCGCAACGGCCTCGAAGCGGTCACCTATCCGCACCCGAAACTCAAGCCCGTGCTCGAACGCACGCTCGGCGTGCCGCTGTTTCAAGAACAGGGCATGCGGATGGCAATCGAAGCGGCCGGCTTTTCGCCGGGCCAAGCCGATCAGCTGCGGCGCGCGATGGGGCACAAGCGCTCGCGCGAGCGCATGGCCGAGATCTATCCCAAACTCGTGGCCGGCATGGTCGCCAACGGCATCGATCGCGGGGCGGCCGAGCAGCTCTTCCACATGCTCGAAGGCTTCGCCGACTACGGCTTCCCCGAATCGCACGCGGCCAGCTTCGCGCTGCTCTCGTACGCGTCGTCGTACCTCAAGTGCCACGAGCCCGCGATCTTCTTAGCCGCGATCCTCAACGTGCAGCCGATGGGCTTTTATTCCACCGAAGTGCTCGTGAACGACGCGCGCCGGCACGCCGTGCACGTCAAGCCCGTCGAGGTGAACGCGAGCGAATTCTGGAGCTTCGTGGACGACGAAGGCGCGACGCGACTCGGCTTTCACGTCGTGCGCGGCCTCGGTGAACGGCAGCGCGAGGGCTTGGAGGCGGCCTTGCAGCGGGGGCCGTTCGCCGGGCTGCCGGAATTCGCGGCGCGCACGGCGCTCTCCAAAGACGCGCTTGAGAATCTGGCCGTCGCGGGCGCGTTCTCGCCGTGGTTCGCCACGCGACGCGATGCGATGTGGGCGCTGCGCGGCCTCGACGAACGGGAAGCGCGCGGCGAACTCGGGCGCGGCATGGAGGTGGAAGAGCCGGCGGCCACGTTCGCACCGCTCGCAGCGCGGGAAGAGACGGCCTTCGACCTGTGGGGAACGGGCCTCACGACCGGCCCGCAGCCGATCGCGCACTACCGCGCGGAACTCGATCGGCACCAGGCGATCGCAGCCGACCGGCTCTCCGCGATGCCCAACCATTTGGTGTGCAAGGTGGGCGGCATGGTCGTGACGCGGCAGCGTCCCGGCACGGCGAAGGGCTTCGTGTTCCTGACCCTCGAGGACGAAACGGGCCTCGTGAACGTGATCGTCAATCCGGCCGTGTACGAGCGCAACCGGCGCACGATCCGCACCTCGAGCGCGCTCGTGATCGAGGGCGTGCTGCAGAAGGAACAAGGCTCGATCGACGTCCTCGCCAAGCGCTTCTGGCCGCTCGACACCGAGGGCACGACCGACGGCGTACACGCGCGGAACTTCCATTAAGATGAGCAGCCGGTTCCTCATGACCGGAATCCGAATCGAAGGCTAGTTCTCTCGGCCCGTTTTACTTAATCGCTGCCGCTGGGCAGTCGACCGTTCCTGAGGCTTCGCCTAAGTAGATGCTGCAAAACGGCACTAGTGTGCCTTTGTCGGGGCCGCTTTCCTCAACCAAGTATCCGCCAAACGCTGCCTTCCATTCTCCGCGCAGGAGCGCATCTTTAACTGGGGCTGGAACAGTTGGACCCTCCATTTTCACCCAGCGCGTTTCGCGAGAAGGTAGCCGTTGAGGATCGTAAAGTGGCTTTCCGGCTTCTACTGTGGCACGCGCCTGAGTCATAACGTAATTCCCGATCTCTAGATCGGTCATGGAGCTGTTGGGACGCACGCTGTACCCGTGTGCAAACCGAACATCTACTACACCGCCGTCGTTCCTGAATTGCTGCTTCATCGAAACCTTAAAGCCAGAACCGTCGGCTTCAATCACCGGGTCGGTGCTCACGCCGAAAATCACCGGAGCGGGCGGCTGAAGCTCACCATGCACGAGCAACACGGAGACGGAAGTCCAGAGGAGAGCCGCCACTGCGCGAACCCAGCGCCTTGGCCTACTGTGCCTAAAAGGGTGCCAAAAGAAGCAAAGCAGTAAGCCGAGGACAGAGGCAGCAACCAAACAGAGGACACGGCCGACCGTGTTTAATGGCGGTGGGCCAATAAGCCCAATGACGCCAAAAATCAGCGTCAAAACGGCTCCGGCTGAACCGTTATCCCATCGCGGGCGACCCGTTGTTGACATTGAGCGGTGCGCTTGGCCGACGCCAGCCGAGGCTCCTAGCTTGCGAGGCTTTTAGTTCCTCGCCCAAAAAAGAGAACCGCCGAGCACCACGCACGCCCTTTTCCGAGGAGGTTCTTCGCGATGATTCGCACGATGGCCGGCGCCGCGGCGTTGCTGGGCGCCCTCGCGCTCGCGAGCCCCGCTTTTTCGCAGCTCAGCCCCGACGATACGGGCGCCGGGACGCAACTCGGGATGTCGGAGCAGAACAACTCGGGCGAAGCCGGCACGGTGACGCTCTTCCGGCGCGGTCCGAATACGCTCGTGGTGCTGAACGTGGTGTCCGAGCCGGAGGGGCGCCAGCAGCCCGCGCACATCCACCGCGGCCACGAGTGCGACACGCTCGACCCGAAGCCCGCGTACGGCCTCGCGCCGGTGATCAATGGCGTGTCGAAGACGCTCGTGCACGCGTCGAAGGACAGGCTGCTCTCGGGGAATTACGTCGTCAACGTGCACGCGTCAGCGGAGAACCTCGCGCACTACGTGTCGTGCGGAGAGCTTCATTCGTAATCCCGTGACGCAGGGGTAACGCGGCTTGAGCGAGCTGCTGCGGCGCATTGTCGTCATCGGTGCCTCGGGGCAACTGGGATCGGATCTCGTGAAGGCGTTCGAGGGGCTCGACGTGGTGAGCGTCGATCACGCGATGGTCGACATCGAACGGACGGCGGAGGTCGCCGCATTTCTCGCGCACGTCAAGCCGTCGCTCGTCGTGAATACGGCGGCGTATCACAACGTCGAGCGGTGTGAGACGCACGCCGAGCGCGCGTTCGCCGTGAATACGGTCGCGGTGGATGGGTTGGCGGCGATGTGCGAGGCTGCGGGGATTGCGCTTGCGCATATCAGTACGGATTACGTTTTTGATGGGGCGGCTACGGAGCCGTATGATGAGTCTGCGCGGGCTGCTCCGCTGAATGTGTATGGGATTTCGAAGTATGCGGGAGAGCTCGCGATCGCGGCGCGGACGGAGCGTGCGTTTGTGTTTCGTACGAGCGGGTTGTATGGGGTGCGGGGGAGTAGTTCGAAGGGGTACACGTTTGTGGAGCGGATTCGAACGCAGGCGCTCGCCGGAATGCCGCTCCGGGTCGTCGACAACATCGTCTCGACGCCGTCCTACACGCGCGACGTCGCGACCACGATTCGCAGCGTGTTGGAAACGGGACGCTTCGGCACCTATCACGTCACGAACGGCGGCAGCTGCACATGGTATGAGTTTGCGCTCGAGATTCTAGCGGTGTCCGGAATCGAGGCGCGCGTCGAGCGGACTACGAGCGACTCCTTCCCGAGCTTCGCGCGACGACCGGGCTACTCCGTGCTTGCCAACAATGCACTTGTGCAGGCCGGTGTGGCAGCGGCTCCTGAATGGAAGGCTGGCCTTCAGGTGTACTTGCAAACGTCCGCAGCACTCCGGAACTAGTACGACGAAAAGGCGTTCCATTTCTCTGGCCCTCTACTCGAGCGAGCCACCAGCCCGTCTTGCAGGCCTCGGCAGGCTCCCGGGTACGATGAACATCGACGCACGTCGATTCCGCCAGGGACGAAGGGGAGGGGCGGCTTCTCCGCCGGTCGTCGCCGGGCGCTGCGCTACATTTGCCGATCGAGTAGATCTCAAAACTTTGAAAGCGTGCGAGCAGCGTCACTCCCGGGCGATGAACAATCCGGCTCCAGGCGCCGTGTATATCGTAAACATCGGGCCGGCTCATTGCGACGTACACGGGTCCCGATCGCACTTGGCGGCCGACGAGTTGCTCTGCGCGCGAATTGCTCCAGTTCGCAACCGCCATTCCAGTCCCGCGTACTCGCCATACAACGTCCGCGAAAGGCAAGTGTCCAGTATAGTGCAGAACGAGACCATAATATTTCGCGGTAAGTGTGTCGGCCGCCCAGTCGATCGTTCCGCCGGTGTGCTTCGTGCGCTCAATCACCGCGTTTACGGCGCTCCGATAATCGTCCTTTCCGTATTCAGGAACGAGCGACAGTCGAAAATCGGAAACCACGAACACGCCAGCGATTAACAGAACTGCGATTCGGGAGCGGAAGAGACCAATAGAGCCGATCAGCAAGAACGGCAGAATCGCAGACATGTGCCTGCCTAGAAATCGGTCTTGCAATTCGTACGAGACGATAGCCGAAAATGCGAGGGAAGCGACCCATGCGCCGAGGAAGGCGATTGGCGGCGGGTCGGGGCGCTTGCGCAGTGAGAGAATAAGGGCCAAGAGGTACGCCATCAGTGCCGAGGTCAGCGGGACCGCATATTGAAGCAAAGAGCGCAGGACCGGACGCGCGTGCGCGGCGTTCCGCGACGGCCCGATACCGGCGAGTCCCGCTTGCTCGTAAACGTTTTCGGCCGAGAAGGCTAGGCTCGAGCCTCGATTTTCCGCGATTTCGGCAGCGGCGCCCGACTGGGCAAACGTCGAGATGTAGTAGCAGACAACGAGTGCGAACAGCGGGGCGAACAACAGCGCTCGGCTTGCGATGAATCGGGCGCTTGCCGAGCGCTCGCGCGCGGCAACGAGTAGCAGCAAAACGCCTGGAAAGGCAAGAAACGCGAGAATGTTGGTCATGCACGTTAGGAGCGATAACCACAAGAACCACGAGAAGGCTCGTGTCCTCGCCTCCTGCGGCCCGAAAATGGCCACCCCCAAAGCGCCGGCGCTTGCCGTCGCGGACGCAAGTAGCATCATATACTGCCGCGCTTCGTTCATATAAAACCACGCGAATGGCGCCACGGCGAACGGCAGCCACGCGAAACGGCGGCGGAAGATCAACCGCGACGACAACGCCAGCGCTATCACATATAACGCGCCGAACGGAATATTCGCTGCCCGCATTGCGTACTCGGAGGAACCGAAGAGATGCGTCCACGCCAAGATCCACAGGCCGTACATCGGGTATTGTCGATCTTCCGCCGACGGCGCAATTTCATTTACTAGCGCTAGTAAGCTGCCGTGCCCGGCGATCCAGGCCGTAAACCCCTCGTCGATCCAGAGGGAGTTCGCCGTGACGGCGAGCGAAAGGATGAGGATCGCGAGAACGATCAGCGCGTTGTCGATCACCGTCCTTCCCAGGAGCCAGCTACGAATGATCGTTGCCGCCGTGTCGCGACGCGACAACGTCCCGCCGAGCCGAGTCAACTGCGCCCCCGCCCGACGCCTACGTTCCCTTCGGGGCTCCGATATAGCGGATGTACTTTAGGAAGATGGCGGGCGTCGTTGAGAAGCTGTTCGGGTCGCCGTAGACGGCGTAAAATTCGCTCTTGCCGTTGCGCGCGAGGAAGTGGAACGCGGCGCTGATGTTTCCGCCTGTGACCGGCACGAAGTTCGGCGCGAACGCCACGGTCGGTAGAAACGAACCGATGACGCGCCGCACGCCGAGATCGGCTTGCGTTTCTTTGTTCAGTTGGAAATCGAGGCTGGCGCGCTCGAGCCATTGGTTCGTCCGCATCTCGCCGGGATAGATCGAGAGGTACTGATCCTCGTCTTGCTCGAGCGTGAGGTGCAGACGCGGCGCGAGTTTGAGCGTCGTGAGGTACGTCCACGCGTCGAGGGTACCGTGATAATACGGGCCGCCTTGATACTGAATGTAGGTGGGGGTCGACGTGCTGAATTTATACCCGACGAGGAAGCCGCTCCCGTCGAAGGGCAGCAGCTCGTTCGCGAACGTTCGAACGGCGCTCTGGTTATAGTACGAGTGCACCGTGAGCAGATTCGAGAAATCCACGTTGATCTGCACCTGCGCATCGTTCTGCGACGGCGTGCCTTGCGTATCGCGCAGCCCGGCCGCGAACGAGCTCAGACTGATATCGTGGAGAATCGTATTCGCCTTGAACGGGACCGTTTCAGATAGGAATCCGTTGAACCCGGCGATGTCGTTTTGGGCCACGAAGGCGTCGGCCGGCGCGAATTGCGGACCGATCCCTTCGTACCACACGAACGCTTGCGTGGTCGCCGTCGCGTATCCGACGCCCGATTCGAGATACGTCGCTTGGCGAGCGTTGGTCACGCTCGCCCCGCTTTCGGTTGCATAGTTTAAGAAGACCACGTCGTGCGAGTGCGAGTTCCCGTACCCCGTCGTAATCGACGACACGTCGTCGTGAAGGCCGTCTGCGCCGTTGACGCCGATGTTTTGGAGGTTGACCGAGTACGTATGCGCCGGTGTCGAGACTGCGTAGTTCACGGTTTCCCCAGCATCCGTGCGATCGGCACCGACGGCGTCGAATGCAGCGAACGTGACCGGGCCTTGCGTGCCTTCGAGCGCGTAACCGTCGCGAAACGTCGGGATGGCCGGCGTATACAACAGGAGCGGACTTTGGAGGGACGCGTAGTTGGCGTTGAACGGCGACCCTGCTTGCGTGAAGAAGGGCCGGACTTCGCTGTATTGATGCGCGAACGCGGTCGGAGCGATCGTTTGCTGATCGGTCTCGACATTGGAGAAATCGGGATGGAGTGAGGCCAGAAGCGATGCGGTCGGCGTTACGGGCAGCGCGAGGTCGGCGCCGAGCCGTGAGGTGTCGCCGCCGAACGCGCGCGACGTCACCTCCCCGAGCCCATAGATTTGCGCGCGCGGACGCGGCCGCGCCGCCGCCGCCGCCGTGCCCGAGGTGCCCGGCGTCTCGCCGATCTTCTCGAGCGTGCCGAAATACGTGGCGTCCGAAACGCTCGTCGCGCGTTCGTTGTAGGCCCACACGTCGAGCGCGTTCGAATGCACGGTCGCGCGGACGAATTGCGCGCGCCACTCCGCCCGGCCGCCGCTCCGGATCACATTGAGCGGGATGCGCATCGTGACGCTATAGCCGCTCGCGGTTCTCTTCGCGACGGCACTCCATTGCGGCGTATAGGCGGAGTTCTCGGACGAACTCTGATACCGCGCGCCGCGCGGGTTCGCGAAGAAGGCGTATTGGAAGCCGAGCGGACCGTTCGGCGAGAGATAGACCCCGACGTAATCGTCGTTCGTCACGCTCGCGCCGTTGGTTTCGGTGGATTCGACGAACGCCTCACGCTGCGTGACGTCGAAGGCGACATCGAGCGAGGTACCGTCTTGCGCCACGGCGACGGACGTCGGTTCGTCGGCCGCGCGCCGGTTCGTGAAGTCTTCGGTCAGTGCGAGGCGTGTGGCGCTCGCCCATGAGGCGTCGATCGACCCGCTGAGCGTCGGCGCCGCGGCGAGGACCGGCACCGCGATCGACGTGACTTGACCGGGCGCGGCCGGCGTGGCTGCGGGCGCTGCTTGGGCGGATGCGGGCGTCGCCTGAACGGATGCGGGCGTCGCTTGATTAGGTGCGCCCGTTGCTTGGGCAGCTGCGGCCGGTGCTTGGGCAGGTGCGGCCGGTGCTTGGGTTGCCAGCGCAGCATTCAAGGCAAAGGCAACAGCAAAACACCGTACGCTGTACGTTCGAAAATCCATCACGTCTCAAGGCTCTACTTAGTGCGCCATAGTTTTGTTCCGCGAACGATTCCTAGGGCTTTTCGAGCGTCCGGAGCGCCTGGAGCGTGTTGGCGACGTGCTGGCTGAAATCTAGCGACGTGTACGTGTAGACGATGGTGCCGTTCTTTGCGATTACGTACGACGTGCGGTTTGAGTAGATGATGGGACCGATCGGAAGCAGCGCATCGTAGGCCGTCGAGATCTTGTGATCGCCGTCGGAGGAGACCGGAAATTTGCTGCGGCACTCAGAGACCGAAAACTTCTGCAATTTTTCGATCCCGTCACCGGACACGCCGATGACCGTCGCACCGAGCTTCCGGTAGTCGTCGATGTGATCCGCGAAATCGTGGGCTTCGAGCGTACAGCCTTGGGTGAACGCGGCCGGATAAAAGTACAGCACGACCGGCCCCTTCTTCAACGCGTCCGCCAGAAGGCACGCTCCAGAAAGAGCAAGGCACGCTCGACATCCTCGCCAAGCGCTTCTGGCCGCTCGATACGGACGGCACGACCGCGGGCGTCCACGCTAGGAACTTCCATTAAGGCGTTTAACCGAGCGCGGCCCGAGCGAGGCTTTTGCGTGCTCGCCACAAAGAGAATCGCCGAAGCACACGCGCCCTTGTAAGGAGACTCTTTGCGATGATTCGCTCGATGGCCCTCGCCGCAGCACTCGGTATCGTGGCGCTGGCGAGCCCCGCATTTTCGCAGATCGCGCCGGACGACTCGGGCACCGGCACCAAGCTCGGCCTGTCCGAGCAGAATAACTCGGGCGAAGCCGGCACCGTGACCCTGTTCCGGCGCGGCGAGAGCACGCTCGTGATCCTCAACCTCGTCTCCGAGCCCGAGGGGCGCCAGCAGCCCGCGCACATCCACCGCGGCCACGAGTGTGACTCGATCGATCCCAAGCCCGCCTACGGGTTAGCGCCGGTGATCAACGGCGTGTCGAAGACGCTCGTGCACGCGCCCGAGGACAAGCTGCTCTCCGGCAACTACGTGGTCAACGTGCACGCCTCGTCGGCGCACATCCAGCAATACGTATCCTGCGGAGAGCTTCATTCCTAACGGAACGAACGTCTGGCTCGTCACCGGCGGCCTCGGTTTCATCGGCTCCCATTTCATCCGCATCGTACTGCGCGAACGGCCTGAGGTCCGCATCGTCAATTTCGATGCCGTAACCTACGCCGCGAACCCGGCCAACTGCGCGGACCTCGCACAGCATCCGCACTATGCGTTCGTAAAAGGCGATATCGCCGACGCGCGCGCGGTCGGCGAGGTGATCGAGGCACACCGGATCGACGCGATCCTCAACTTCGCGGCCGAGACGCACGTCGACCGCTCGATCCTCGATGCCGAAGCGTTCCTGCGTACCGACGTGCTCGGCACCCACGTCCTGCTCGAAGCAGCGCGGAAAGCGGGCGTCGCGCGCTTCCTGCAAGTCTCGACCGACGAGGTGTACGGCCACGTCCCCAGCGGCGCCTCGCGCGAAGACGCGCCGCTCGCACCGCGCTCGCCCTACGCCGCAAGCAAGGCCGGCGGCGACTTCCAAGTGCTAGCCTATGCGATCACCTACGGTTTGCCCGTGCTGATCACGCGCGGTTCCAACACGTACGGCCCCAATCAGTTCATCGAGAAGCTGATCCCGCTCTTCATCACGAACCTGATCGACGGCGAGCCCGTTCCCGTCTACGGCGACGGCCTGCAAATTCGGGATTGGCTGCACGTCGAGGATCACGCGCGCGGCATCCTGCACGTGCTCGAGCACGGGACGATCGGCGAAGTCTACAATTTGGCCGGCGGGAACCTGCGCACGAACCTCGAGGTGACCGAGCGTTTAGTGGACTTGTGCGAGCGTTCGTTTGCGACCCATGTCCGCCACGTCACCGATCGCCCAGGACACGACCGCCGTTACGCGCTCGACTGCGCGAAGGCACGGCGCCTGGGCTGGCAGCCGCAACGCGACTTCGTATCGGCGCTGGCGGAAACGGTCGCATGGTATCGGGAGAACGAGGCTTGGTGGCGCCCGGTCAAGAGCGGAGCGTTCGCCGAATACGCGAAGCTCCAGTACGTCGATCGAGGAAACGCTTGAAGGGAATCATCCTGGCGGGGGGTCTCGGAACGCGCCTGCGGCCGCTCACGAAGATCACGAACAAGCACCTCTTGCCCGTCTACGATAAACCGATGATCTACTACCCGCTCGAGACGCTCTGCCGGGCGGGGTTCGACAAGATCATGCTCGTGACCGGCGGCAACTCGGCCGGCGACTTCCTGCGGCTGCTCGGCAACGGCAGCGAGTTTGGCCTGAAGGACCTCAACTATACCTATCAAGAGGGCGAAGGCGGGATCGCCGACGCGCTGCGCTTGTGCGAGAACTTCGCCGATGGCGAACGCATCTGCGTGATCCTGGGCGACAACATCATCGAGGACGACATCGCCCCGTACGTCGCGCGTTTTGCGGAGCAGCCGAGCGGCGCGCGCGCGCTGTTCAAGGAAGTGCACGATCCCGAACGCTTCGGCGTGCCGGTGTTCGAAGGTTCGCGGGTCGTGCGCATCGAGGAGAAGCCGGCCGTTCCGAAGAGTCAGTATGCCGTGACGGGGATCTACTTCTACGACGAGCGCGTGTTCGACTACGTGCGGCAGCTCAAGCCCTCGCAGCGCAACGAACTCGAGATCTCCGACGTCAACAACGCCTACATCGAAGCGGGCGACTTCGAATACGACGTGCTCGACGGCTGGTGGACCGACGCCGGCCAATTCGAAAGCCTGCACCTGGCCGCGGGGCTGGTCGCCGCGCAACGCCGGCGCGAGCTGACCGAAGCCTCGACGCGAGAAGAACGCTGAGCGAGCTGTTACGGCGCGTCGCCGTGATCGGCGCCTCGGGGCAACTCGGATCGGACCTGGTAAAGGCCTTCGGGGGACTCGACGTGGTCGGCGTCGACCACGCGATGGTCGACATCGAGCGGCCGGCCGAGGTCGCCGCGTTCCTCGCGCACGCGCGGCCGTCGCTGGTCGTGAACACGGCCGCCTATCACAACGTCGAGCGCTGTGAGACGCACGCCGAGCGCGCCTTCGCCGTGAACGCGGTGGCCGTCGACGGGCTGGCGTCGCTGTGTGAAGCGGCGGGGATCGCGCTCGCACACATCAGCACGGATTATGTTTTCGACGGTACAGCCACGGAACCGTACGACGAAGCGGCGAAGGCCAGCCCGCTCAACGTCTACGGCGTTTCGAAGTATGCAGGCGAGCTCGCGATTGCGGCCCGTACGGAGCGCGCGTTCGTCTTCCGCACGAGCGGGCTCTACGGCGTGCGGGGCAGCAGCTCGAAAGGCTACACATTCGTCGAGCGAATTCGCGCGCAGGCTACGGCGGGGGCGCCGCTGCGGGTCGTCGACGACATCGTGTCAACGCCGTCGTATACGCGGGACGTCGCGAGCACGATCCGGCGCGTCCTCGAAACGGGACGCTTCGGAACGTGCCACGTCACGAACGGCGGCAGCTGCACGTGGTACGAGTTCGCGCTCGAGATCTTGGCCGCGTCCGGAATCGAGGCGCACGTCGAGCGGACCACCAGCGACGCCTTCCCGAGCTTCGCGCGCCGGCCGCGATACTCGGTCCTCGCGAACAACGCGCTCGGGCGCGCTGGGGTAGCTCCGGCTCCTGACTGGAAGGCGGGCCTCCACGCGTACTTACAGGCGTCCGCCACGCGGCCCAGTTAGAAGGACGAGAGGCGTTCTAACTCGCGATGTAAGCCTGAGACGTGACCGAGGACGGCCGCGCCGCGATCGAGCTTTCGACTTCCAACCATTTCGATAACTTCACGCAAAGTCACGCAGCCGAGACTCTCTGTGAGTTCGGCGCGCAGCCGATCGACCGTCCTCTTGTCTTGCCCCATACGGCGGGCGATTTCTTCGGGTGCATAACCCCCGACGGTCAGACGCAGCAATTCGGCTTCCGGCGCTGCAAGCGCAAAACGCCGTGCGAGGCGTGCGGCGCGGCGCGCGATCGTGCTGCGTTCAAGCAGGACGGCGAAGTAAGCGGACTCCGCAATCCGCACGGTCCGCCAAACGTGGTCGTCCCCGACCAGCCCAGCGGCAACAGGGAAGGCGGCAAAATCGTGCCCCGCGATGACGGAGCTCAACTCAGCGGCCAGGCCGGGTTCCAGGCTCACGTCCGTGGCCGGAGTGATGTCGTCCGGGCCCGAGCCTCGGAGAATGACATTTAGGCGCCCATCGATCACGTCAAGCCGCCGCACGACGCTAACCGTCCCGCGTTGTAAACGCGCGTCAGATTTCGGTTCCAACTTCCTCGAGCGGCGGTTCATAACGGTGTACTACCTATCGACACCTAGAAACGGAGTTTCAAGGAAGCTTTCCCACGAACGGCCCCCCGCTCCTCGAAGCGAGCAGGCGGCTCAAGATTTCTTGACGCCCTCGGCAGGCACACGCGGGCGCGGTGCACCTGTGGCCCGCTGCTCGGTACCGCGAGTCCATTCCAGCACGTTGGCGACCATCGCTGCACGGTTTCGCGAGCGAGTCTTCTTCAGAAGGCGCTTGAAGTAGCCATGAACGGTGTGCTCGCTAATAACAAGAGCTGCCGCGACCTCCGAAGCGTTGGCACCTTCGAGAACCAGAATCAATATCTGGTTCACGCTTCGTGAGGCCGTAGCGGCGTACCGCCGCCACAACGGTGTCGCGCCTGCGAAAAGGTTCGAGTATCAAGGCGAACAGCAGCTTGCCCGCGCCATGCAACCGGCGCAAGCGCATCAAATGGCCCGGCGCGACGAAAGCGGAACGCGCCCCTGAGTCTCCAGCGGCCGGCGACGCGCTGATTAACGCTTTCGCGACGGCGCAGAGGTCGGGGCGGAGGCGGCCAGGCTCGGGGCAGAACTCGAGGAGCTGATCGGAGGCGTTTTCCCGCGACTCGTACACGAGTTGGCACGCTTCGTCGACGACGAACAGGATGGGCTCCTTTCGCTCCCTGGCGCGATCGAGCCGGTCTTCGGGTGCAAGGTCTTCTTGCATCGATGTCAGGTGCCTAAGCGAGCGAGCTTTTCGCTCTCGGAGCAATAATAGTGTAAGTAGCCGCGCCGCGAATCGTTCCGCGCGCGCATGCTCGGACGAAGGTCTCTCCTGCTTCGAATCACTTCCTGACGGACGCCATCGTTAACGCTTCTCACAAGAGCGGCAGTCGGAAATGCTCCTAAAGTCTGCCTCTCATGATTGCACGGTCGTACCCGCCTCGAGGGCGCAAACACCACGGGCGGCGGCAATGTGACGAACGCCGGTCTTAAGGTGCGACAAGCTTTGTTGTATAGTTGCTTTGCTGATATGTTTCATGAATCGTCGCGCTTTGGTGGTTTGCAAGCATGAGCTGCGTATCAACCAAGAGCGACGACAGATCGTCGCTTCGTGAGTACACGTGTGTTATCGCAGTCCCTCCAAATGTTTGACATTGCCAGGCGCCGATCAACAACTGGTCGATCGTATCAGAGAGCCCGAAGCCGGGTAATGGCGATGCAAGTTCGGACCTTTCGACGGCGGCGGGGGTGACGGCACCAACGCGTCGCGAGCGCTGTCGCGATCGGGCTTTCACTCGCAAGCGGTGTCGCGATCGGGCTTTCGCTCGCGAGCGGTGTCGCGATCCGGATTTCACTCGCGAGCGGTGTCGCGGTCGGGCTTTCACTCGCAATCGGCGATTCTTCAGGAGTAGGCGCCGACGTGATCTCTATTTGCACGATCGGCGACGGCGCGTCTGTAGCCGAGGTCGAAGGCGCGGGCGCCCTCGCCTGCGTTTTCCCGGCGGTGGCTTCGATCATCGGCGCGCTGCACGCGATGAGCGCCACGAAGAGCAGCCTCCTGCAGGCGCTCATTGCATGCACGGCTCACAGCTCCGGCTCGGTTTCCTCACGCTCACGGCACAGCTTACCCGAGGCCCGGCGCGTTCCCCTGGCTCGACTAAAGACTCCGTAAACGAGCTTCGGACGCTGCGATTTTACGTCGCTGCGACGCGGTCAGCATGAAGCGCACGGCGCATCGCGTCGAGATATTGGTGGCCGAAGCGTGAATCCGGCTCGACGTAGTTTCCTTCAGCCCACTCGTTCCAGGCCTTCAGGAATATTATTCGCTCTTCCCACCCTTTGCTCCGCGCGAGATCGACAG
>Ga0302324_100014645_pt1 | contig 15791 bp, 8 predicted proteins | sample Palsa_T0_1_FD_201949 | JGI IMG/M metagenome (GOLD analysis project Ga0302324, IMG submission 201949) | Peat permafrost microbial communities from Stordalen Mire near Abisko, Sweden - Palsa_T0_1 | ecosystem: Environmental > Terrestrial > Soil > Palsa > Peat permafrost | place: Sweden: Abisko...
GTTAATGGCGCGCGTCCTCGGCATGCCCGGTTATCCGTTTGTCGTCATTCCCCATCCGGTCAGTAGCGCGGGCGACGATGGTCTTCGCGCCATGGCTGCCGCCACCGCCGCACGAGTCCGCGATTTGCTGCTTAGCCCGTGATCCGACCGCCTCTAGGCGACGCCATATCCACCGCCGCCCGGCGTTTCGATCACGAACACATCCCCCGGGTTCATTTCGGTCTTGTCAGTTCCCGTCAAATCGTCCCGCTTTCCATCAGCGCGTTCGACCCATTGTCGGCCTGGTGCACCGTCCGCGCCCCCCTCGAGCCCGAACGGAGCGACGTTCCTCCTGGAGGAAACGATGATCGCTGTCATCTTCTCCAGAAACCGCACCCTGCGGATCGCACCGTCGCCGCCTGTCCACTGACCGCGGCCGCCCGAGTTCCGGCGGATCGCGAACTGCTCCAACCGTACCGGATAGCGCAGTTCGAACACCTCCGGGTCGGTCATCCGCGTATTGGTCATGTGGGTCTGCACCGCCGAGGTGCCGTCAAAGCCAGGCCCGGCGCCGGTGCCGCCGCAGATCGTTTCGTAGTACTGCCGCGTCGCGTCGCCAAACAGAAAATTGTTCATCGTCCCCTGCGAGCAGGCGATCGAGCCCAGTGCACCGAAGATGGCGTTGCAGGTGGCCTGCGAAACTTCGGTGTTGCCCGCCACCACAGCGGCGCCCGGTCTGGGCGAGAGGAACGTGCCCTCGGGAATGATCAGCTTCAGCGGCTTCAGGCAACCGTCGTTGAGCGGAATGTCGTCACCGACCAGGCAACGAAACACGTACAAAACGGCCGCCTGGGTCACCGCCGGCGGAGAGTTGAAATTGCCGGTGTCCTGCTCTCCGGTGCCGGTGAAGTCGACCACGGCCGAACGTGCCGCGCGATCGACGTGAAGCGCCACCCGCAGAGGTTTCCCATTGTCCATCCGGTAGTCGAACGAACCATTGCCGATCCGGTCGATTACCCGGCGCACCGATTCCTCGGCGTTGTCCATGACGTGGCGCATATAGGCGCTGACGGTCGGCCAGCCGAACTGCTCCACCACCTTGCGTAATTCCTGAACGCCCTTTTCGTTCGCCGCGACCTGCGCCTTGATGTCGGCGAGGTTCACGTCCGGGCTGCGCGCCGGGTATTTCGCACCAGCCAGCAGCGCACGAAATGGCTCTTCGCGGAATGTTCCGCCATCGACAAGCAAAAAATCGTTGATGATGACGCCTTCTTCTTCCAGCGTCCGCGACAACGGAGGCGTCGAGCCGGGCGTGATCCCGCCGATATCCGCGTGATGGCCGCGGCTGCCGACGAAGAACAAAATCGTCCGGCCCGCCGCGTCGAACACCGGCGTGATGACGGTGACATCCGGCAAATGCGTCCCACCGTTGAACGGGTTGTTCAGCGCGACGACATCGCCCGGCTTCAGCGTCGCGCCTCGGTCGTGCAGAACCGTTCGAACGCTCTCTCCCATCGCACCCAGATGCACCGGCACATGTGGAGCATTCGCCACCAAATGTCCCTGGGCGTCAAATATCGCACAGGAAAAGTCCAGCCGTTCCTTGATGTTTACCGAAAGTGACGTGTTCTGCAGAACAGCGCCGGTTTGTTCCGCCACGCTCATGAACAGATTGTTGAACAGTTCCAGCAGCACGGGATCGGGGCGCCCACTGTCCGCCGGCACGCGCTCGGGTGCCGCCTCGGTGCGGCGCAGAATCATATGGTCCAGAGCGGTGACCTCGGCGGTCCATCCCGGCTCGATCACGGTCGTCGCATTGGCCTCGCGGATCAGCGCCGGGCCTCGAATGGTATCGCCGGCGCGCAAATCCGTCCGCTCGAATACGTGCGCGGAATGGTCGCGCCCAAGAGTGAAGAGGGACACAGTATCGATCGGCTCCGGCTTACCCGAGGAGCGGGTGGGCAGCGTTGTCTCCCGCACCCGATCGCCGCGCGCGGTTGCCTCGACCGAAACCTGTTCGACGATCAGCTTCCGTTCCGGCGTGGCGAAGCCGAACCGGGCGCGATGTGCGTCGGTGAAGTCGCGTGTGATCGAGGCCAGATCTCGCAATGGCACCGGAAGCGCCGCTTCGGTACCGGAGTAACGGAGATGCACGGTGCTGGTGTGCTCGATCAACGCAGGATCCGCGCCTTGGTCGAGCAAAGCGGTGCGGGCCCGGTCGGCAAGCTGGTCCGCCAGCGCATCCAGTTCTGTCATCACATCGGGACCGAGGGTTTTCTCGACCGCCTGCTCGCGCATCGCCGACTGGTCGGCGAGGCCCATGCCATAGGCGGACAACACGCCCGCGTAAGGATGAATGAACACTGTTTCCATCCCGAGCGCGTCGGCCACCAAACATGCGTGCTGGCCCGCGGCGCCTCCGAAACACTGCAGGGCGAATCGGGTGACATCATGGCCTTTCTGCACCGACACCTGCTTGATCGCATTGGCCATATTGGCGACGGCGATACGCAGAAACCCTTCCGCGACTTCGCGGGGGGTACGCGGTTCGCCAGTGGCGTGCGAGATCTCCGCGGCCAGGACCGCGAATTTTTCGTTCACCACCGCGGCATCCAGAGGCTGGTCCCCGTTGGGGCCGAAGATCGCGGGAAAATGCCGCGGCTGGATCTTGCCCGCGCACACGTTGGCGTCAGTTACTGTCAGCGGGCCGCCACGCCGGTAACTGGCCGGGCCCGGATCGGCGCCCGCCGAATCAGGGCCGACCCTCATGCGGGCGCCATCGAAATGCAGGATCGAGCCGCCGCCGGCAGCGACCGTGTTGATCGCCATCATCGGCGCACGGATGCGCACACCTGCCACCGCCGTCTCGAATGCCCGTTCGAACCCCTTGTCGTAGAGCGCGACGTCAGTGGAGGTGCCACCCATGTCGAAGCCGATGATCCGGGTCAGGCCCGCCATCTCGGCCGTACGGGCGGCGCCGACGATCCCGCCGGCGGGTCCCGACAGGATCGCATCCTTGCCCTGGAAGCCGCCCGCTTCGGCGAGGCCCCCGTTCGACTGCATGAAATACAGCCGCGTGCCGCTCAGCTCCGAAGCGACCTGATCGACATAGCGGCGGAGAATGGGCGACAGATAGGCGTCCACGACCGTGGTGTCGCCGCGCGGCACCAGTCGCAGCAGCGGACTGACGGCGTGGCTCGCCGAGACCTGTGCAAGTCCAACCTCGCGCGCCAGTTCGGCCAGCCGTTGTTCGTGATCGGGATACTTCCACGCATGCATCAGGACGATGGAGCAGGCGCCGATGCCGTCGGCGATCGCTTCGGCGAAGGCGGTGCGAGCGGCGGCTTCGTCCAAAGGCTCGATCTCGGCCCCGTTGACGTCGACGCGGCCGCCGATCTCGACCACTCGTTCGTAGAGCATGCTCGGCAGCGTGATCGCGAGGTCGAACAGCCGCGGGCGAGCCTGGTTGCCGATCCGCAGTGCATCCGCGAAACCTTTGTTGACGATCAGTAGCGTCCGGTCGCCTTTGCGCTCCAGCAGCGCGTTGGTGGCGACCGTGGTGCCCATCTTCACGGCGTCGATCTGGCCAGGCGGGATTGGCTGGTCCGGCGCGACACCGAGCACCGAGCGGATGCCGGCGATGGCCGCGTCACGGTAACGGCCCGGGTTCTCCGACAGCAGCTTGTGCGTGGACAGTGTGCCGTCCGGTGCGCGTGCCACGATATCGGTGAAGGTGCCGCCGCGGTCGATCCAGAACTGCCATTTCGCCTCGTTCATGAGCAGAGCCTCATCCTGTCGATTGCATCCCGGATGGACACCAGCCCACCGCATGGGCACACTTTCACGAACCGTGACATAAAGGGAGCCACCATGCGTCTCGTTCCGGGGTTGCTGTTTGTTGCCTGCCCCTCTGTGTCCCCGCAAGTCCGCGCAAAGGTCTCCCTGACATCGTCGCCGCCCCGGCAAAAGTGAAAGGCGTTCGGCGCCACAGGGCTGAGGCGCGTGCACGCGAATCGCGGGCCCTGGTAGGACTGTCGGACAAGGACAGTGAATATCCGATGCAGCTGTCCGGCGGACAGCAGCAGCGCGCCGCGATCGCGGGCACTTTGGCGATGGAACCGAAGATCATGCTGTTCGACGAGGCCACCTCTGCGCCACAACGATCCCTACCGAATCTGACCGCTTGCTGAAATTGGAAGGAGTTCGCGATGTCCGCGACCACGCTGCCGAATGCGACACTGCTCGAGGCATATCAGGCGATGACCCCCGGTTCCGCGCGGCTCGCGGCGAAGGCGCAGGGTCTGTTTCCGAGCGGGCTGACGCATGACAGCCGTCATTTCGATCCGTATCCGATATACGTCACGCACGGGCAGGGGCCTGTGAAGTGGGACGTCGATGGAAACCGGTACGTCGACTATTTCGGTGGGCACGGCGCGCTTATCCTTGGCCATCACCACCCGGTCGTCACCGCGGCGGTCCATGCGGCGTACGACCGCGGCACCCACTTCGGCGCCTGCACCGAAGCCGAAATCCTCTGGGCTGAATTGATCACGGCAATGGTCCCGTCGGCGGAACGCGTGCGCTTCACGAATTCCGGGACAGAGGCGACGCTGATGGCCCTGCGACTGGCCCGAGCCTACACCGGACGGCAAAAGATCGTGCATTTCAGAGGACATTTTCATGGCTGGCACGATCACGTGTCCAGCGGGTATTCCAACCACTTCGACGGCTCGCCGACGGCTGGTGTCCTCATGGGGATCGCCGACAATGTGCTGATGGCGGATCCGAACGATGTCGCGGGGATCGATCGCTTGTTCTCCGATCACAAGGATATTGCAGCCGTGATTCTGGAGCCGACCGGCGCCAGTTTCGGCAAGATGCCGATCGTCACATCCTTTTTGCGGCATCTGAGAGAGCTAACCAGCCAGGCCGGAACCATTTTGATTTTTGACGAGGTGGTGACCGGGTTCCGCGTGTCGCCTGGCGGGCTGCAAAAGGCGGTCGGAATCACGCCGGATATGACGACATTGGCGAAGATCCTTTCGGGTGGATTGCCGGGCGGCGCGGTTGTGGGAAGGAAGGACATCTTCGATTTGCTCGACTTCCAGGTCACGAAAGCGCAAGGGCGGGAGAAGATAGGGCACCAGGGCACGTTCAACGCGAATCCCGTGTCCGCCGCGGCGGGCATCGCGACATTGGAGATCCTGTCCACGACCGATGCATGCGAGCGAGCCAACGCCTATGGCGCGGCGCTGCGTTCAAAGATGAATGAGGTACTGGAAGAGGAGCGTGTGAAATGGGCAGTGCACGGATCGTATTCGGGGATGCATATATTCACCAATCCGGACGGCGACGACATCACGCCGTCACGATTCGACGCGGTTCCTTACGTTTCGCGCATGATCAACCGGCCGCGGCATGATGGGATGCCGGTGAAAGTGCGGATGGGGCTGCTGGTGAATGGCATCGATGTGAATACCGGCCCGTCCGGCACGATCTCGGCCACGCACGGTGAGGAGGAGATGGCACTTACAGTAGATGCGTTCCGCGCGACGATAAGGGCGCTGAAGCGGGAAGGCGCGATCAACTGACGGATAGCGGCGCGGCCTACATCGGAACGCCGGACCCCACCTTCTGACCTGGCCGCAGCGTACGCCGCAATACCGCCGCGGTCCGCGCCAGGTCAGCCTCGATCACCTCCGCGGCACCGTCGATCGTGTCCAGACGTTGCCCACGAGCAGCGGTCAGGACCGCCCGCAGCCGAGCCTCGAGAACCGCCATGCCGTAGCCTCCGGCCATACCCACCATCGCGTGCGCCTGTGCGATGATTGGACCCGGCGCCCCAGCGGCCAGGGCTCGGCGTAGAGCGGGCAGGCGGTGGAACAGATCGGCGATGCACTCCTCCACCATGTCGAGCAGGTGCTCGGGCTGGATATTGGCCCGCAGCTCCGCGATTCGCTCGGCGGCCAGGATTGCGACCCCGTCCTCGGTTTGCTCCTCAGGTCCCGGTGTGGGACCTGAAGCCGGCACCAGAGACCGGTTCAGCCACACGTGGCGGCTGATGGCCGCGGTAAAATCATCCAAAATAGGAGCGCTGGCCAGAATGTCGTCCACACCGGCGTCTCGCCATGCCCGCTCCTCGATTTCGTCGTGCGGGCCGGCGAGTACGATCACCGGGACGGTCCGCCCAGGACCGGCCATCTCGCGGATGACGCCCATGGTCGTTTCCATGGTCATGTCGGGCAGGTTCATATCCATGAAGACGACGTCATAAGGAACCAGCCGTAACGACTGCACCGCCTCCTCGCCGGTCGCGACGGGATTCACCATGTGCCCGTCACGGCGCAGGATGGTCACGGCAGCCGCCCTCAGTCCGGTAGGCGTACCGGCCAGCAGGATCCGAGTGCGTGGCAGCGGTCTACCCTCGGCGGGAACCTGGCCGGGAGCTCTCCCGCGCTGACCCGGCAGCAGGTCGATGGGCAGGGTCAGGCAAAAGTCGTTACCGGTCCGCCCATCAACCGTCGACCACCCCTCGCACCGCAAAAATCCGCCCATCATCGTTGTCAGGTGTTGAGCGATCGCGGAAGCAAGGCCGGTGCCTCGGACGGGGCCGTCGGAACTCTCCCTGCCGGAGGCGGATTGGTCCGGCACGGAGATCGCTTCCAGGGACGGGAAGATGCTGCCCCGATCCGCGTCCGAGATCGGCGTGCCGAGGCAGCGAATCGTCAGCCGCAGGGCAATTTTCTCGCCATGCTCGTTCTCGCCGCCGTCGGCGAGGAGCCACATCGTGTCCGGCGTCGCGAACCGTATCGCCTCGGACAGCAGCAACGTCACGATCTGGCGAATGCGGTCGGGATCGGCGATCAGTTCCTGGGGCGCCGACCCGTTTACGATCAAATATGCCGTGATCCCGAGGTCCCGCGCGGTTGGCTGGATCGTATCGATACTGCTCTGCAACAAGTCCCGCACCCCGAGCAATGCCGGGCGGCATTCCAAGATGCCCGCTTCCATTTGGGGCACTTCGACCGTGTCAGCGGCGAGGTCCGTCAACGTCGTCCCCACGCGGTGGACCCGATCGAGGAACTGAGAGACGCGGCTCATTGAGACATCGCCCGCCGGGGCATCCCCCGCCGGGACCTTCGCGGCCCGGAATTCCGAAATCGACCGCATCAGTAGGGCTGCCCGCGTGCGCACTTCGTGCGAGATCACGCCGAGAAAACGCTTGCGGGAGGATTGCTCCCGCAGCAGCGCCTCGCGCGCATGCCTCAACGCCTGCCTCGAATGCCTTGCCTCGGTGACATCGCTGTAGAGGGCGACGAAACCGCCCTCGGCCAATGGCCGGCACCGAAGCTCGATGGCCCGGCCGTCGACCTGGAAATTCTGGCTGGCGCCGAAATTTCCCGCCCGGAGCAAAGCGGCCCGCCGCTCGACGTCCGCTGCCACGTCGCCGGCCTCGCCGAAATATCCGGCCTCGGCCTGCGCCCGCAGCACGGCCTCCATGGGCATCCCGGTTCGGATGAAACCGGCGCTCACCCCGGAACGTTCGGGAAACAGGCTGTTCCACTCCAACAGGTTCAAGTGCGCATCGAAGATGGCGATGCCGTCGGTGACCGCGGCGAATGTCGCCTGCAACCGCCGTGAGATGGCATCGGCATGGGTGCGCGAAATTTCCGCCCGCGCGTCGGCGGCGGCGAGCAACGCTTTACTTTCGCTCGCATGCGCGGCGCGGCGCCGTCCAGCCCCCAACAAGCCGAATAAAAGGATACTGACAACCACGGTGAACCCCGTGATGGCGACAGCGAACATCCGGGCTTCGAGCTGCCATTCGGCGGCCGGGCGCAATGCCGACCGCATATCGATGCCGGCTATCACCATCAAATCGCGACCAGGCACGCGGCGAAACGCGTGAAAGCGTATGATGGCGTCGGAGGCGGACGGGCCCACCCAAAGACCAGGGCCGGGCCCACTGATCGCCGCGAACATCTCGGTGTCGGCGACGCTGCTGTCCGGAGTGCTCCCGGCGATGCCGTAGGCCGCCCGCAACTTGCCGTCGGCCGCTCCAATCACAGCGGCGAACCCATCCGCCGGAGGATTTGCCGCGGCAAGCACGTCATTGATGGCGGACACACGATAATCTGCATCTATGATCCCGGCGAACGAGCCATCCGGATGGCGCAGGATACGCGCCGCATCGAGATGCCACTGACGCATGATCGGGTTGACCGATGCCCGCCCAACCAAGAGTCCAGGCCTGTCGGCGGGCGCGCGCTCAAGCGCACCGCGGAAGATGTCGAGATCGCCGACGCTCTGGCCGATGAACTCTGGGACCGACGATTGCCGAACGACCCCGTTCTCGTCCGTGAGGAACATGTCACGGGAAATCCCCGTGAGAACCCGGGATCGCGCGCGCCATGTCTCCAGGCTGAAGTGCCCCGGGTCAGCCTCCCACTCCTGGGCCATCGTATCCAGGGTCTGATCCAGCGCGAGAATTTGCCGGTTGATCTGCTCGGCATAATTGGCGGCGAGACCGCTCGCGGTAGCGTTCGCACGCTCAATGGCGTCATGCTCCTGCGTGCCGGACGTTCGTTCGGCGGCGTACCAGGTAAGGCTGATGACCCCGCTCGCGACCGCCAGGATCAGCAGAGCGGCGGAAGCGGTGCGGGCGGATCGGGAAAAAGCGGGCGAAATCACGGCGGCTGAAAACCCATTGCACGGATGACAGGGGAGGAATGGCGGCCCCTGACGCTCGCCTCGGTACACACCTGCTTCATGTCCGGATGCGCTTTCCACTCCGTTCACTTCGCCGCGCCACCATACGATAATCGCGAGCCGGCTGCATAGTTTTCCCGCGGGCTTCGGCGCCGGCCCAGGATCGTCCCGGTCGGACAGGGACAGCCTTGGTCGGAGAGGGATTGGGCCGGAGAGGTATTGCACTTGCCCTTCATCTCCGCGGATGCGATGGAGAGCGGATCGACCAGGGCCGATGCTGCATGCGGCCTTGATCCCTGGTCCGCACGCAACCAGCCCGAGGGGGCAATGAGGACGGCATGGCGAAGATCAAGGTAAAGACCCCGGTCGTGGAACTCGACGGGGACGAGATGACCCGCATCATCTGGGGCTTCATCAAGGAGAAGCTCATCCTGCCTTACCTCGATATCGACCTTAAGTACTATGATCTCGGAATCGAGTATCGCGATGAGACCGACGATCAGGTCACCGTGGACGCGGCGCACGCGATAGCCCAGTACGGCGTCGGCGTGAAATGCGCGACTATCACGCCGGACGAGGCGCGCGTGACGGAATTCAACCTGAAGCGTATGTATCGCAGCCCCAACGGCACGCTGCGCAACATATTGGACGGCACCATCTTCCGCGAGCCGATCATCTGCAAGAACGTGCCTCGGCTGGTGCCGCACTGGACGCAGCCGATCGTCATCGGGCGGCACGCCTACGGCGACATTTATCGCGCTGTCGAAATGAAAATTCCCGGCCCCGGCAAAGTGACGCTGACGTATCAGGCGGCCGACGGAAGCCCGGCCCAAACTCTGGACGTGCACGACTTCACCGAGGGCGGCGGCGTGGCGATGGCCATGCACAACACGCGCGTTTCGATCGAGGGATTCGCTCGCGCCAGCTTCAACTACGCGATCATGCGCGGCTGGCCGCTGTATTTCTCCACCAAGAATACCATCCTGAAGTCGTACGACGGCTACTTCATGGACATCTTCGCCACGATCTACCAGAACGAATTCAAGGCCGAGTTCGACAAGCGCGGACTGACCTATGAGCACCGGTTGATCGACGACATGGTCGCCTGCGCGCTGAAATGGAACGGCGCTTATGTCTGGGCTTGCAAGAACTACGACGGCGATGTGCAGTCCGACACGGTGGCGCAGGGTTTCGGCTCACTCGGTCTGATGACGTCGGTGCTGTTAAGCCCGGATGGCACCAAGGTAGAGGCCGAGGCGGCGCACGGCACGGTCACTCGGCATTACCGTCAGCATCAGCAGGGAAGGGAGACATCGACGAACCCGATCGCGTCGATTTTCGCCTGGACTCGCGGGCTGATTTACCGCGGCAAGTTCGATGACACGCCAGATGTGACGGCGTTCGCCGAGACGTTGGAGAAGGTCTGCATCGAAACGGTCGAGTCCGGCAGCATGACTCGCGACTTGTCTCTGCTGATCGGGCCCGATCAGCCGTGGCTCAATACGCAAGCCTTTCTGGCGAAGCTGGACGAGAACCTGCAAAAGGCGATGAAGTAGCGTCGTCGTCCCCCATCCCCGACTTGATCGGGGGAGGGGGACCAGTCGCGGCAATCTGCTGTTCAGCCCGGATGTTCGGTCGTCGGATCGATCATCTTACGGACCTCGGTAATCTTGCTGGCCGGGAACCCGCTGATTTCGGCATGTTTCTGAATGATCGCCTCGTCCTTCGCCAGGTAGACGCAAAAGGTCTTGTCCGCCGCGACGAAGCTTTCCAGCCATTGGATGTCCGGCCCGAGCTGACGCAACACGTCGTTTGACTTCGCCGCCGCGCCCCGCAGTTGCTCGCGCTCCAACGAGCCAACCTGTGGGATATCCCGTTCGATGATGAATTTGCGCAGTGCCATGGGCATCTCCAGACGAGAATTGATCTAACCGGATACGGTTTGTAACCGGACATTGCAACGGCCGGGATGAGCTGTCCAGCGTCTCGGTATTTGGCTTTTGATAAGTGGCCCCCAAGTCCAATTAAACTTGCAAAGCCATCAATCCTGCAAAGCCAATCGATACGCTTCGCGTCTTTTCGCAAAGCCGGCGCTGACCCGTCGCATGATCGTATCGGGTGCCCGGTCCGGATGGCCCGATGCGAATGGCGGAGCCGGATCATATTCGATGCTGAGCTGAATTGCCTGAGCAACATCCTCGCCCGCGATTCCAGCCACGATCTGTAGCGCGAAGTCGATGCCCGAGGTAACGCCGCCGGCGGTAATAACGTTGCCGTCCCAAACGACGCGCGCTTTCTCGTATGTCGCGCCGACGAACCGGAGGAGGTCGGTATAAGCCCAATGCGTAGTCGCTCGGCGGCCCTTGAGAAGACCAGCGGTGCCGAGAACGAACGCTCCGGTGCAGACCGAGGTGATGTAGCGTGCGCCAGCGGCCTGCCCCTGCACGAAATTGATCGTATCAGCGTCTGTCATCGCGTTCACCACCCCGGAGCCACCCGGCACGCAAATCAGATCGAGTTGCGGACAATCCTGAAACGTCACGGTCGGCACCAGACTCAATCCACAATCGCTGGGCACCGGCTCGAGCGATTTCGCGACGATGTGCGTCTTCGAGTCAGGCATGCGATTGAGCACCTGCAGCGGCCCGGTGAAATCCAGCTGCGTGAGATCGGGAAAAATCACGAAGCCAATGTTGAAGGCGGGCATTTGGACTCTCCTTGTGATCGGAACGCAGGAGCGCGACGGCAGCGGTTTAATACGGCGCGGAGCGAGTCACATGACGCCGAGGCGTCAGGCCGGTCCGATAACGATGACAATTAAGTGACGGCGGCAGGTTCAGTATAGCGTGTCTCGCCGGGTTACCCATATCGTCAATTTGACCCAGGTCAATGGCGTGGCATCGGCCAGGTCGTATCAAATATCGTCGTCCGAAAGCGAGTTATCATGAAGAGTCGCGTTCTCGAAGCCATTGGTTTGACGGAACTGCGGCGCGCGTCAGACGTGGGTGACGCTTTAACGGCGAACGATCGCGTCAAATACCTCTTTTCGCTGCTGCAAATGGCTGCGAGCCATGCCGACCATCCAGAACAAGCCGTTTCCGGTCTGAGGCGCGAACGCCGCGCGTGCGGGATCGATGATGCGTCCCTGGATGACATGGTCGAAACCGCTCAGCTTCGGGATGGCCAGTACCGGTTGCCTGGTGCCGCCAAGGTGATGCGGCTCATCGTGGACCAGATGCACAGGATGGCCGAGCCGGTGATCGCTGCCGGCAAGACAGGCTTTGGCGACCGGCTCAAAGCGCTGTTGGATGGATTGCCGCCGGCGGCCGGCGATTGCCTGACGTCCACCGATATCGCCGCGATCACGCGGATGGAACGGCAAACGAACCGGGCGGAGCGCAAGGACGGCCTGCACCGGCTCGTCATGGATTTGCACAAGGAACTGAACGCGTTGCAGGCCGCTTTGGCGGAGGAGATGCTGGACGGCGCCGCCGTCTATGGCCTGGCGGAGACCGACAAGCCCTGGGTGAAGGCATTCATGGGCGGGGTGAATCGAACCGCCGGTCTTAAATTCGATCATCCCGGTCTTGCCACGACAGCAACCCGGGCCGGCGAGAGGTTGGTCATACAGAACGATATCGGAACCACCGACGCGCATGTGATCGTGATTCACATCGAAGCTCTGATCGTGACGGTCACCTACAGCGATGTTCATCCGGAACGCGTGCGGTTTTTCCAGGACATGTTGGCCCCCATGAACGTTGCGTGGGATGGGGCACGCTCGGCACAGAGCGCGACGCTGGCCGCGGGTATGCCGTTTCAGTTGATAACTGGATCGTTCCTGGCGGCGGATGAAGCGGAGTGCCGCCGGTACCTTGAATTCCTTGGTTCGAGGCTGGTTTTTTTGATCGATTGGAACAAGGCCCGCAAACAGCTGCGCGGCTTCCTGCGCGGCCCTCAACGATTGGAGGTGCTTCTTTGGGCGGCCCAGAACGATGCCGGCCACCGCGGTCTTCTGGAAATTGGCGGTGCACGCGCGATCAACGAAGCCATTGAGGCCACGGCCGGCACAGCGATGCGATTTGGTGATCGCCTGTGCGATGTGCTCGGCACCGGGCCGGCGGTCGCGTTCGTGCGCTTCGTCATGCAAGCCGCGTCACACGGCCTCCTCCATGGTCAGTCGCACGCTTTGATCGAGGATCGTATCAGGACGGAACTGCAACGTCATTTCAACGACGACGAACGTCGCCTGTTGGGCGTGGCCCGCGATCACGCCGGCCTTATCTTCGAAATCGCCTCATTGGTGAATGACGGCGTCCTGACGGCCGGCACGTCGGAGGACGGCTTCGCCAAAGGCGCCGATCGCGCCCGCCGCTTCGAGCATGACGCCGATCTTCTGGTGGTGGCGGCCCGCGAGGCGGCCCGCCGCCGGCCCGATCGAAGCGTGTTCCGGACGCTGTTGGAAACCGCTGACGACGCGGCCGATCACCTTGAGGATGTGGCTTTCCTGCTCGACCTATTGGCGGGCGGCAAACTGGGTTTGCACAAGCCGGGCGGCGAAACTTTGAACGCGCTGCGCGGCCTCGCCGCTTTGACCGTGGAGGCGACGCAGGAATGGATCAAGGCTCTCGCCCATGCCGCTCACGTCACCAATCCAGGTCCTCGCGAGGACATCGACGACTTTCTGACCGCGATCCATCGCGTGGCCTCGCTGGAGCACGACGCTGACGATGCGCAACGCTATCTGACCAGGCTCGCGGTTCAGCACACGAAAGACTTTCGTCAGCTGCACCTGTACACGGCGATCAGCGACGGGCTTGAGGAGAGCATGGACGCGTTGAAGCATGCCAGTCTGACGTTGCGCGGTCACGTCCTCGGTGAGGTTCTCGGTGGCTGATCGGAAGCCGGTACCACCGCTTTACGTCATCCTGCCCAACGTAACCTTGCCGGCGGGAGGCGCGGCGGAGGTCGGCAACAAGGCGTTCAACCTGATGCGCATGGCCTCGGCCGGACTCCCGGTTCCGCCGGGTTTCGTGCTGCCGACCGTATGGTGCGGCCTGCCGCGCGACTGTGCGGACGACTGCCGGGTGTCGTCGGCGGTGCTGGCCAAAGGTATGGCCAAGGTCGAAGCGGCGGCAGGGATGAGTTTTGGCTCGGCGCGGCAGCCGTTACTGGTGTCGGTTCGTTCCGGAGCCGCGGTGTCGATGCCCGGCATGATGGAAACGGTGTTGGATGTCGGCCTTAACAGCGAAACCGTCGAGGGACTGATCCGCCTCACCGGCAATCCCCGGCTGGCCTGGGATAGTTTTCGGCGTCTGGTGCAGGGCTTCGCCGATGTGGTGGCGGGGCTGCCGGTCGAACCGTTCGACGAACTCGCGCGGAACGCTCTGGTAACGGCCCATGCGGATAACGAGCGGGAACTGGACTATCGCACATTGCGCGATCTCACTTACCGGATGCTAACCTGCTACCAGGACCTGGCTCATGAATCATTTCCGGCTGATCCGCATGTGCAGTTGGGTCGCGCGGTCGAGGCGGTGTTCCGTTCCTGGGACGCACCAAAAGCCAAAAGCTACCGCGCGCTCAAGGGGATTTCCGACGCCGCGGGCACCGCGGTGACCGTTCAGACCATGGTCTACGGCAACGCCGGCGGAAAATCCGGTGCCGGCGTCGGGTTCACCCGTAACCCGGCGAGCGGGGAACGCGAACTTTATTTCGACTTCCAGTTCAACAGCCAGGGCGAGGATGTGGTCGCTGGCCGTCAGGTTCTGCGCGACAACGAGCGTCTGCGGCTGACGTTGCCCGAGATATGGACTTCCCTCGAAGCGTCTTGTCACGATCTGGAATCGTTGTTTGGCGATGCGCAGGACTTCGAGTTCACCGTGCAGTCCGGCCGTCTCTATTTCCTCCAGACACGCAACGCGAAACGAACACCTTGGGCCGCCGTGCGAATCGCGGTCGATATGGTCGAGGAGGGATTGACCCAGCCCGCGGATGCCCTGGCGAGACTTGCCGAGATCGATCTGGCGCACGTGACCCGCACGCATTTCGCGCCGCCTTTGCCGCCTCCGCTGGCGATCGCGGAGGTTGCGGGGATCGGTGTCGCGTCCGGTGCGATCGCGCTTGATTCCGCGGCCGCGCAACGCATGGCCAGGGCGGGCCAGAAGGTGATCCTGGTGCGCCGCGAAACGTCGACCGCCGACATCGATGGGCTGGCGGTGGCCGAGGGGGTTGTCACCGCGACGGGCGGCCGAACCTCGCATGCGGCGGTCGTGGCTCGGCAGCTCGCCAAAGTCTGCCTCGTCTCCTGCCCGTTGCTGTCGACCGATCTAAACCGGAGATCGCTGCGAATCGGTGAACGCACAATCGCTGAGGGCGAACTCATTTCAATCGACGGCAATGATGGCGCCATTTATCCTGGCCGCCTGACGGTGGTGACCGAACGGCCGGAACGGGAGCTCGCGGCGATTAGAAGCTGGCGAACGGCTGGCGAGTTCGAGCACCCCAGGCGCAGCGTCAAAGCACATGGATGACGCTGCGCCAGTCATTTTGGCCGGTCCAACCTGCGATAGCACAGACATTATTTATGAACGGACCCGATACGAACTTCCGGTGACCCTCGTGGCGGGCGATCATTTGGATTTTCTTTCGGCCGGCGCTTATACCTCGAGTTACGCATCCGTCGAGTTCAACGGTTTCGCACCTATACGGACCTGGTGCATCTGATTTCAGACCCGGCTTGATTACCCGGGACGAAGTTGGTCCATTGGAACAACTTATCTTCCCGGAGCCTCTTATGTATCTTCCTGACCGCACTTACCGCACGCTGATGATGGGCCGCAAAGGCGCGGTCGGGGCCAACCATCCCCTGGCCATGCAAGCGGGCCTCGACACGTTGCGCGCGGGCGGCAACGCCGTTGATGCCGCCGTCGCGATCGGCCTTGCCCTGGCTGTCGTCGAGCCAGGGATGTCCGGATTGGGCGGCGACGGGTACTATCAGGTTCACACGGCGAAGACCGGCCGCACGCAATGCTGGAACGCCACCGGCGCCGCGCCGCTCGCCGCCGACCCCGAGCGGTTTCGTGCCTCCGGCATCGCCGTTC
>Ga0302324_100014652_pt1 | contig 15784 bp, 5 predicted proteins | sample Palsa_T0_1_FD_201949 | JGI IMG/M metagenome (GOLD analysis project Ga0302324, IMG submission 201949) | Peat permafrost microbial communities from Stordalen Mire near Abisko, Sweden - Palsa_T0_1 | ecosystem: Environmental > Terrestrial > Soil > Palsa > Peat permafrost | place: Sweden: Abisko...
CCCGCGCCGGAAACCTCCAGCCCCTGAAGCAGCGAGACGTTGAACGAGTCGAGCTCAACCGTGCTTTTGAATTTTGTCGACAGAGTCTCGATCACCATGGCGTGGATGGTCGGCTCGGCGCGATAAACCACAATGCCCAGTGTGGCGATTGCGACAATCAGCAGCAGGGCGATTCCGCCAATCCACCGCCAACGGATGCTTCGCTTATTTGGTGGATGCGGATTTTGCGCTTTCTCTGACATGAAGGGCCAGCGACCCCGGAACGCCATTCGAGTACAGCTCTTGATCCGCAAAGTGTCAATCGGATGATTACCGAATGCTATTGCTGAATAGTCGTCTGCGACTTATCCGGCTTCTGCGTTACTTGTGCCGGCGTCGGCAATTGCGAGGTGTCCCAGCCGCCGCCGAGGGCCTCAACCAGCGCCACAGCGTAAGTCATCTCCTCCACCTGAAGCCCGTTCAGAGTTTGCTGATCCGACAAAACCGTGGTCTGTGCAATCAGCACGTCGACATAGGGATCGATGCCCGTCTCATACCTGGCCTGTTCGAGATTGAGATACTTTTGAGCGGAAGCCACTGCCGCTTGCTCCTGTTCGATCTCCTTGGAGAGAATGCGGACTTCGGCAAGCCCGTCTTCCACCTGCTGAAATCCCGTAAGTACAGTTTGCCGGTAGCTGGCGAGATCCGCATTGTAAGTCGCGACGTATTGTTGGACGGTCGCACGGCGCAGCCCGGCGTCGAAGACGGTTTCCGAGAGCGAAGCGCCGACGGACCAGAATCGGCTCGGCCAGGAGAGCCAGTGAGCTATAGACGAACTCTCAAAGCCGCCTTCCGCGCTCAACGTCAGGTTTGGATAGTAGGCCGCATAGGCTATGCCAATCGCCGCGTTCGCTTCGGCCATGGTGCGTTCGGCGGCGGCGATATCCGGGCGGCGCTCGAGCAGTTGTGAAGGCACGCCGACCGGAATCGGTGGCGGAGCCATGGTCATCGGCTTTACCGGAATCGAGAAACTGGTAGCTGCTTTACCTACGAGCACGGCAATTGCGTGCTCATACTGAGCCCTTGCGACTCCGACATTGGTTGCCCCCGCCTGCGCGCTCCGCAGCGTGGTTTCGGCTTCGACCACTGAGATCTCGTCGTCGATGCCCGTTTCATAGAGTCCACGGGTCAAGTCGTAGGCTTGCTGATCCGCGACCACGGTGTCGTCGTAGATTTTTTGCAGCATGTCCTGGCCGCGAATCTCGAAGAAATATTCCGCGAGGCTGGCCTGCTCGGTCAACCGCTCGTTCTCGAGGTCGGCTGCGCTGACCTGCGCAGCGTACTGCGCCTCGCGCACAGTGTTGCGGACTTTGCCCCAAAGGTCGGGTTCCCACGAGGCTTCTAGGGGCAATGAGTAGAGCGAGCTTTGAAGTTTCGGGGCGACGCTGGTGCCACTGCCCGTGCCGGTGTTGACGGTAGTCGTGCCCAGGTTCGCGGAGGTCCGCGAGTGGGTGATCGCGGGCACTGCCGTCAACGTCGGAAAGTATTGCGCGCGGGCCTCACGCACGATGGCGCGAGCTTCCATGTAGTTCTCGAAATATTCCTTAATGTTCTGGTTGTTAATATTCAGTTGTTCTTCGAGGGCGTTGAGTTCGGGATCGTTGAAGATCTCCCACCACTTGCCGCGGAGTTTTGCATCGGCCGGTTGAGCGACGGTCCAACCTTCGTTCTCTTTGAACTGGGTGGGCGATTCCTTGTATTCCGCCGCCGGGGCCTGCGGCGCGGGTGGATGGTATTTGGGGCCAACCACGCAGCCCGCTAACATCCCTAAAAATATGCCTAATAATATGAATGAGAGCGCCGCCCCACAAAATCTGCCCTGACGGTGCCATGGTTTTCGGAAGGTCATCATAACGTTTCTACCCAACCAATTCTGCCAAACTAATTTCTGGGTACTGGTGCAGTTTGAAAATTGCCATCCCTCAGCGGCTAAAGCCGCAATGAAAATACGATGCTTACGGCCCGGCTGAAGCCGGGCCCTTTCAAAACCAATTCAAACTGCACCACTACCAATTTCTACCAAGTCAGCCGTTGACCCCAGTGTACCGCTTTAGCCCGCCACTCTAGCTGGCTTCGGGAGCAGGAGATGGAAGTGTGTCATGCCCCTTGCCCAGGACCCAAAGCCGCAAGCGATCGAGTAACAGATAGACCACCGGAGTGGTATAGAGCGTCAGCATCTGGCTTACGATCAATCCGCCTACGATGGTGATTCCGAGCGGCCGGCGCAATTCCGAACCGGTGCCTGTGCCAAACGCCAGCGGCAACGCCCCGAAAAGAGCTGCCATAGTGGTCATCAGAATCGGACGGAAGCGCAACATGCAGGCTTCGAAGATCGAGTCTCTTGTGCTCTTGCCTTCCTGCCGTTCGGCGACCAGCGCGAAGTCGATCATCATGATGGCGTTTTTCTTCACGATGCCGATGAGCAGAACGATCCCGATGATGGAAATCATGTTCAAGTCCATCTTGAACAGCATCAGCGCCAGCATCGCGCCCACACTGGCCGAAGGGATCGTCGAGATAATGGTCAGCGGATGCACCAGGCTTTCATAGAGCACGCCGAGCACGATATAGACAGCCAGTAGGGCCGTCACGACCAGCACCGGCAACGTAGTCAGCGATTGCTTGTAGGCCAGCAGCGTCCCGGCAAAGAACCCCCGGATGGTCGAGGGCGTCCCCAGTCTCTGCTGCATTTGAGCAATGCGTTGCGTGGCGTCGCTCAAGGAAACTCCGTTTGCGAGATTAAATGACACGGTCACCGATGGAAACAAACCTGTGTGGTTTACCGCAAGCGGCGTAGTACTGGATTGAGCGCTTGCGACTGTATTGAGTGGTATGTTGCCGGTGCCAGGCAAGTTCCCGCCGTTAGACGAGCTACCGCCGGTGTTTGCCCCGCGCAGGTAGATGTCCTTCAGTCCTTGGGGAGTCTGCCAGTATTGCGGAGCGACCTCCAGAACCACGTAGTACTGGTTCAATTGCGTGTAGATGATTGAGACTTCGGATTGGCCGAAAGCGTCATAGAGCGAGGAATCGAGGGACTGCGCCGTCAACCCCAGTTTCGCGGCGCTGGTCCGGTCGTAGGTCACGAACTCCGAAAGTCCGCCATTCTGCTGATCGGAGTTTACGTCCTGGAGGCCGGGCAGCTTCTTCATTTCGGTCAACAGGAGTGGTCCCCATGTCTGCAGATCCTGAACGTTATCGGACTGGATGGTGTACTGATAAAGCGCATTGCCGCCCCTGCCCCCGATACGCAGATCCTGGGCCGCCTGTAAAAACGCAGAAGCCACGGGCAGGCGGTTCATCTTGGGACGAAGCCGGTTGATGATATCCGCGGCGCTCACCTTGCGCTCGTTCAGCGGTTTGAGACTGATGTAAATGAATCCCGTATTGGTGGCGCCCTGGCCGCCGGTGAAAGCCATCACGTTGGCAACCGCGGGATCGCTCTTGATTACCCCAACCAGCTGTTTGACCGAATCGTCCATCAACGGAAACGAGGCATCCTGGGGACCCTGCAGCCCTCCGACAATGGCGCCGGTATCCTGTTGCGGAAAGAAGCCCCATGGGATTCTGAAGATGACCACAACATTCAGCGCGATCGTGAGCAGCAAGACGGCCATGGTCAGCCCCGCATTGTCGAGCACCCAGAGTAAAGTGTGGCGATAGCCGTCGAGGAGCCAGGCGAAGAACTTTTCGCTCGCCCTGTACATCCTACCGTGGTGTTCTCTCTTCTCCTCCTTCAGCAGGTACGCGCACATGGTGGGCGTGGTGGTCAGGGAAATGACCATCGATACGATGATGGCGGTCGAAAGCGTGACCGCGAACTCGCGGAAAAGACGGCCGATGATTCCTCCCATCATTAGAATTGGGATGAAGACTGCGATCAGCGACATGCTGATGGAAAACACGGTGAATCCAATTTCTTGCGCGCCCTTCAGCGCCGCCGCGAAGGGCTTCATTCCTGCTTCCAGGTGACGCGAGATGTTTTCCATTACCACGATGGCATCATCGACAACGAATCCGGTGGAGATGGTAAGCGCCATCAGCGAAAGATTGTCGAGGCTGTAGTCGCAGAGATACATCACGGCGAAAGTTCCGATCAGTGACACTGGAACGGCAACGCTCGGAATGAGGGTGGCGCGCGGACTGCGCAGAAAGATGAAGACCACGAGAATGACCAGGCCCACCGAGATCATTAACGTGCGTTCGACGTCGTGAACCGACGCGCGAATGGTGGTGGTACGGTCGAGAACGATGGTGGTATCGATGCCCTGGGGAATCGACGCCTTCAGAAATGGCAGTTCGCTGCGGATATTATCGTTGGTCTGGATGATATTCGCGCCTGGCTGGCGGAAGATGAACATCATGACCCCGGGTATACCGTTCAGAAACCCGCCGGAGCGCAAGTTCGATACACTATCGACCACCTCGGCTACATCCGAGAGGTGGACAACTGTCCCGTTGTGGCTGCCGATGACGATTGGTTTGTAGTCGGCCGCGGTCGAGATCTGGTCATTGGCGATAATATCGGCGGTTACCAGACCATCGGAAATCTGTCCTTTGGCCAGGTCGGCATTCTGCGTGCTCAACACGGCTTGAACGTTGGCCAGGGTTAATCCGTAGTTGTTAAGTTGGGTCGGGTTGACCTCGACGCGCACGGATGGAAGCGAACTGCCGCCTACATTGACCTGTCCCACCCCGGAAATCTGAGACAGCTTCTGCGACATTATGGTGGAAGCTTCGTCATACAATTTGCCGGTGTCGAATTTGGTGGAGGTCAGGCCAATGATCATGATCGGAGCATCGGCGGGATTCACTTTTCGATAGGTAGGATTGCCGGGCAGATTTGTTGGCAGATAGGTGCGGGCCGCGCTGATGGCCGCTTCGACGTCGCGCGCCGCCCCATCGATGTTGCGGCTCAAGTCAAACTGAATCGTGATCGAGGTGGTGCCGAGCGAACTCGAGGAGGTCATTTCCGAGACGCCCGCAATGTGGCCGAACTGCCGCTCGAGCGGGGTGGCTACGGACGATGCCATGATCTGGGCGCTCGCTCCCGGCAGCGACGCGCCAACCGAGATAGTGGGGAAGTCGACCTGGGGCAGGGGCGAAACCGGCAGCACGGTGAAGGCGATCGCTCCGGCGATGGCGATGGCAACGGTCAGCAGCGTTGTTGCCACGGGACGCCGGATAAAAAGCCTGGAGGGATTCATGCCGGCCCCGCAGGTTGTTCCGTCCCGTCTGAGTTTTCTTCGGAGTGGGAGCGCGAACGCGAACCCGAGAATCTATCCCCGAGGCTGTCAAAGAAGATGTAGATCACCGGCGTCGTGTATAAGGTGAGCGCCTGGCTCAGCAACAATCCGCCAACCATGGCAATTCCCAGGGGGCGCCGGATTTCCGAGCCGATTCCCCGCCCGAAGGCGAGCGGAATGCCGGCGAGAAGCGCGGCCATGGTGGTCATCATGATGGGACGGAAACGCAGCAGGCTGGCTTCATAGATCGCATCGGTCGCATTCTTGCCGTGCTCGCGCTCGGCTTCGAGCGCGAAATCCACCATCATGATGCCGTTCTTCTTCACAATCCCGATGAGCAGGATGATGCCGATGATCGCTACCACGCTCAGATCCTGGCCAAACAGCATGAGGGCCAGGAGCGCGCCTACTCCGGCGGAGGGCAGAGTGGAAAGGATGGTGACTGGGTGAATGAAGCTTTCATAGAGCACACCCAGCACGATGTAAACCGTCACCAGGGCGGCCAGGATCAGCAGGGCCTCGCCCGACAGCGAGTTCTTGAATGATGCCGCGGTGCCCTGAAAGTCGGCCTGCAGGCTGGCGGGCATGTGCATATCATGCTGCACCTTGTCGATTGCGGTAATGGCGCTTCCAAGCGCCGCGTTCGGTGCCAGGTTGAAAGAGACAGTCACCGAGGGGAACTGTCCTTGATGGTTGATCGAGAGTGCCTCGGTCGCGCGCTGAAAGTGCGTGAATGTTCCCAGAGGCACGGCGTTGCTCATCGCCGAGCTGCTGCTGGTATTGGCGGCGGATCCTGTCGAGGTGCTGCTGGGCGCCAGCGCATTCGCAGGAGCGGTGAGCACGCCGGAAGAGGGCGTGTAGAGCACCGAACTCGTGGTTGCGTTCGATCCGGCGGAGGAAGATCCGGTGGCTGAAAAAGATGTGGAAGCTCCGGGCCCGGAACTTCCCGACGAGGCGTTCGCCTGAATATACAGATGCTGGAGAGTACTGGGATCCAACTGGAATTGTGGCTGCGCTTCGAGGATCACATGGTACTGGTTGAGTTGCGTGTACATCGTGTTGATCTGGCGCTGTCCAAAGGCGTCATACAAAGTGTTGTCGATGGTAGAAGGAGCAATGCCCAGGCGGGACGCGGTGAGGCGATCGATGATCAGCGAGACCGCCAGCCCTCCGGTCTGCTGATCGGTGGCAACATCCTCGAGTTCCGGCAACGTTTTCAATTTCGCGACGAAGCGATTGGTCCAGTCATTGAGTTCATTCGAATCCGGATCTTCGAGCGTGTACTGATACTGGGTGCGGCTCACGCGATCGTCCACGGTGATGTTTTGCACCGGCTGCATAAAGAGTTGGACGCCTTGCACCTTCTGCAGATTGGACTGCAGCCTGCGAATCACATCCGAGGCGCTGAGGTGATGGCGATCCCCCAGCGCCTTCAAGTTGATCGACATGCGACCGCTGTTGAGAGTGGTATTGGTGCCATCGGCCCCGATGAACGAAGAAAGACTCTGGACGGCGGGGTCCGCCAGTATGACCTTGGCGATTTCCTGCTGCTTCTGGGCCATTGCCGGAAACGCGATGCTTTCGGGAGCCTGCGAAATCGCTTGAATGACGCCGGTATCCTGCACCGGGAAAAATCCCTTGGGAATCACAATGTAAAGAAAGATGGTGAGTACAAGCGTGCCCAGAGCCACAAAAAGTGTAATGGTCTGATACTCCAGAACGGTTTTCAAAGTCCGTCCATAGAAAGCGATCATGCTTTCGAAAACGCTCTCGGACCAGCGGTAGATGCGCCCCTGCTGTTCCTTGGGTTCATGCCGCAGAATACGCGCTGCCATCATGGGAGTCAGCGTCAGCGACACCACGGCGGAGATGACGATGGTGACCGCCAGAGTTACAGCAAACTCGCGGAAGAGTCGGCCGACGACGTCACCCATGAACAGCAGCGGGATGAGTACCGCGATCAGCGAGACGGTCAGCGACACAATGGTGAAGCCGATCTGTTCCGCCCCCTTCAGCGCCGCATCCATAGGCTGTTCGCCCTCCTCGATGTAGCGCGAGATGTTTTCGATCATCACGATGGCATCGTCCACTACGAATCCGGTGGAAATGGTGAGCGCCATCAAGGAGAGGTTATCCAGGCTGTAACCGAGCGCGTACATGGCGCCGAACGTCCCCACCAGCGACAGCGGTACCGCCACGCTGGGGATGATGGTGGCGTAGAGACTTCGCAGAAACAGAAAGATCACCATGACGACCAACCCGATCGTCAACATCAGTTCGAATTCGACGTCGTCCACCGAGGCCTGGATCGCCGTGGTGAGATCGGTAAGCGTCGTAACCTGCACGGAGGCGGGAAGATTGGCTTCGAGCTGCGGCAGCAGCCGCTTGATGCTCTTGACCACATTGATGGTGTTGGCGCCCGGCTGACGCTGAACATTCAGGATGACGGCCGGCGTCAGGTTCATCCAGGCGGCCTGCTTATTGTTCTCGACGTCATCGACGATTTCCGCCACGTCGGTGAGCATGACGGGCGCGCCATTGCGGTAGGCAACCACCACGCCGCGATAGTCGGCGCTGCTGACGAGTTGATCGTTCGAGTCGATCTGGTAGTCCTGCCGCGGGCCGTCGAAGTTGCCCTTGGCGGCGTTTACGCTGGCCTGGGTAAGCGCGGTGCGCAGATCCTCCATATTGATGCCGTAAGAAGAGAGCGCGACGGGGTTGGCCCGAATGCGAACCGCTGGCTTCTGGCCGCCACTGATACTTACGAGGCCGACTCCAGCCAGCTGCGAAAGCTTTGGAGCCAGTCGTGTATCGACCAGATCTTCCACCTGCGGCAACGGAACATCGTTAGAACTGATAGCCAGCGTCAGTACGGGCGCGTCGGCCGGGTTGGTCTTGCTGTAGACCGGAGGCGCCGGCAGGTTGGCGGGCAGGTAGCTTTGGGAGGCATTGATCGCCGATTGCACTTCCTCCTCGGCGACGTCGATGTTGAGGCTCAAATTGAACTGCAGCACAATGACGGATGTGCCTCCGGAGCTGGTGGAGGTCATCTGGCTGAGTCCCTGAAGCTGGCCGAACTGCCTCTCCAGCGGCGCGGTCACCGTGGTTGCCATTACCAGTGGGCTTGCGCCCGGATAGAAGGTAACGACTTGGATGGTCGGGTAATCGACCTCGGGCAAAGCTGAGACCGGCAACTGGATGTACGCCACAATGCCAACCAGCATGATCGCCGCCATCAGCAGTGAGGTCGCGACCGGCCGCAGGATGAAAGGGCGAGACGGACTCACGGGGCCGAGCTCCCGCTTGTCGCAGCGGGTTGTGGCTGCTTGGAAACGACGACCTTCGAGTTGTTCTGCAGCTTCTCAAAACTGCTGTTAGCAACCACGTCTCCCGGATTGATGCCTTCGACGGCGGTCTGGCCGCCGTCCACGACGCCCGGCTTGATATTGCGGATCTGGGCTGCATCATTCTGGATAAGGTAGACAAACGCGGTCTGCCCGTTATGTTGAATGGTAGAAGTCGGAATCAGAGTAACCCCTTCCAGCGTTTTCACCAGCAGCCTGGAGTTTACGAACTGGTTGGGGAACAGAGATCCATTTTTGTTATCGAAGCTCGCCCGCAGCTTAACCGTACCGGTGGTGGTATCGATCTGGTTGTCGGTAGTGAGGAGCTTCCCCGTGGCGATCTTGTTCTGCTGTGCCCGGTCGAAAGCGTCGACAACCAGCCGCTTTCCGTGCCGCATCTGCTCCTGCACCTGTGGCAGATCGTCTTCCGCAATGGTAAAGACCACGGTGATGGGCTGCACCTCGGCGATCACTGCCAGAGTCGTGGTGGCGCTCGCTTGGACGACGTTCCCCGGATCCACCAGGCGTAGACCGACCCGCCCAGGAATCGGAGCCGTGATATGGCAGAAGCCGACCTCGACCTCGTCATACTGCACCGTGCCCTGGTCATTCTTAACCGTGCCCTCGTCCTGCAGCACGATCTTTTCCTGGTCATCGAGCGTCTGCTTTGGAATGCCGTTCCGCGCCCATGCGTCGCGGTAACGCTCCAAGTCCATTTTTGCCTGCTCCAGCACGTATGTGTCACGCTGAAGCGCGCCCTGGGCCTGTGTGAGTTGCGCCTCGTATGGCCGCGGATCGATATCGATCAGCGCTTGGCCTTTGCGAACCAGTTGGCCTTCCTGATAGTGAACCTGGGTCACCATCCCGGTGACTTCGCTGGTAATCTGATCGGTGTAGGTCGGAGTGACGGTCCCAATTGCCTCCAGATAAACACCGATGTTTCCCTTCTTGGCGACGGCGGTCGTAATTGTGACGGGACCCGTCACACCGCGCCGGGATGACGTAGCGCCGCCTTGGGCCTCCTCGTGACGATACAAGACCAGTCCAAAAATAATCACGAATACCAGCAGGATTAGGCCCCACACAAAGAATCTTTGCCACTTGGACTTCTGGGGGCCAGACGTGAGCTGGTGGTCGGGCCCGATGGGAGGAGCAGGAGGTTTGTTTTCCATCCGATCTTCTGGCATCCGTTGACGTAGCTTTCTCGCCTGCCTAAGCGGCGTTATTTTCCAAAGTCGGGCAACATTGTGATTCCCCGCTGCTGAGCAGTCCAGCGTGAAAGTCCGTGACTACTCCGTCGGCAGAGCGGCGGCACTCATCCTGCTTGAGCATCGGTTCGTTAACGTCGCGATCATGCTGTAAAGCGTTATTCTATCAAGTAATTCCCCGGGAACACGCAGGCACTCTCTCCTTATAGGTAGTGGTGCAATTTGCGAAATCGTGAACCACCAAGGCCACCAAGGTACACGAAGGAAATATCTGAAGCCAAAAGCCTTCGTGAGCCTTCGTGCCCTTGGCGGTTCAGGATTTCATCGACTCCATCGTGAAACGCACCACTACGCTCTCCTTAACGAGCAGAAAATCACCGAACCGAATAAGACGACTCAAACTGTAAATCGTTTTTCAGCGTGCAGCGCTCGAACTATCCTGCCGGATCAAGACGGCAAGCCGCGGAAACAGAAAGTGGCCGCCGGCGTCATCGATGACATTGACCTGGCAGGTATAAAAACCAGGCTTGAGCGACGTGAGCGGCACGTCTAACTGAAAGACGGCAGCCTTTCGCTGCCGGGCATTCAATTCCGTCAACTCCACCAATGAGCTTTCGTAGGCCTTGGCCTTACCCACGAAAAAGACGACGTTGGATAAGAGCCGGACGTCGCCCTTGTTGTTTTTTGCGGAATCGGTTGCAGCCCGTCGAGCCGGATCGTACACCTCATAATAAAGGAGCAGGTGCTGCGAGGCCGAGAAAACATGCGTGATGTTCGGAATGATCTCGGAACCGTCGTGCACCAGCGGGTTCAGGTCCTCACTCTTCTTTATTTTTACCGGTTGGGTCTGGCTGGCCAGCACTACCGAACTCATCTTGAGCGGCTGCGTTTTCAAATCCGGCACCTCAATATCGGTTTCGAACGATCCCATCCGGCCGGTCTGATTTTCGCGCACGACAAACTTCAGATGATACTTGCCGCTCAGCAGGCTCATCCCGGTGTCATACTGCACGTTCTTTTTTTGCACATCCGTCGATGTGCTCACGGCGAGTTTGACGGTGTCGCGAATTCTATTCAACGGGTGGCGTTCGTTGTCGAGCACCATCCCAATTACGTCCAGCGTTGCCTTGTCGCGGTCGCTGCTGCGCACGAATGGGATCTGCGAGCCCGGTACCACCAGCGAAATGGGAACGAAAAACTTGTTGCCATCCAGCCGGAAGTAAGCGACCCCGAGGTAGAGCGGCAAATCCGTGGCCGGCAACTCAGATGCGAGTTCCTCCTCGAGTTGCCGTTCCTTGTCGTCCTTGGTGGCGTGCTGGTAGTCAGCCGGCGCGTAGTAGCCTCGGCGGTAATCGATTTTCACGCCGGAAACGCTGCTCTTCACGACGATGCGCCGGTAACGCCCGTCACGCGCGGCGTTCGTGCTGTGATAGCCGAGCAGATAGTAAGTGGACGTGTCCTGCTGCACTCCCTTGAAAATCTTGCTGAAGTCGTTGGAGTCCAGAAAAGCGCGTCCGCCGGTATCGCTGGCTAGCGTCACCAGCGTTTCCTGCGTGGTGAAATTGGAATTCAGCGCATTGAGTGTCGCCTGCCCTGAATAAGCCGAAACCCCTCGCAGACTGGCGTTCTGTGCTTCGCCGCCCGCCACCAGCGCCTGCAGGCCGCGCATGTCCATGGTGTAGATCGCCATGTTGGAGCGCACTGCCGCGTTCACCGCGGCACGCAGCTCTGATTGGTTCTCGATGCCGGTGCGATCCATACCGCTGGAAAAATAGATGAGCGACTTCTTCTGCTGAACGAACGCCAGCTTTTCCGCCACCGATCGCAACGCCTCCAGCCGCCGGTCCGTATTGAAGATGTTGTATTCGGTGTCGTCCGCGGTAAAGGGCTGTCCTGTGTCGGGCGTGCCCTCGGTTGTACCGGTGGTGCCTTCCTCGAAACCCTGGCCGGTGCCCGAACTGAATGCGTCCAACTGCTTTTTCAGCAGCGCGCGATCGGTAGTGAAGTCCTGATTCACAAGCAGTGAACTTCCCAGCGAAACAATGGAAACCAGATCCGCGGGCAGCATTTGAGTGTCGACATAGTTTTCGGCCGACGTGACCGCGTGGTCGATTTCGTCCGGCTCCATGGCCGAGAGGTCGAAGAACAAAACTATGAGGCGGCGATCTTTGAACTGCGCCGCCTTGTCGGTTGCAGATGCGGCCGGACTCGCCGGTACAGGCGCCGACTCGGGCAGCGGCTTTGCCTGCGCGACATCCGTCGCGGGTAAGGCATCGACATTCTCCACGTCAAAGGAAACAATTTTCTGCGGCTTGTTGTCTTCGAGAATTGTGAAATCTGCCGGTTTCAGGCCAGCTACAAACTTTCCGCTCTTATCCTTTACGCTGACATTCACCAGCACGAGATCCGACTCCGCATGAAACACATAGTCCGCTTGCTGCTGCGAAGGCAAAGCGGGACACAAGAGCACTAACACCAGCAGCACGGCTACGGCTCTATCCGCGAATCGGTTTGGTGTAAGACTCATGGTGATCCTCTTTGCTGATGCAGCATCCTCCTCAGAAGCGAAACCGCGACGTAATCGTGAACTGTCGCATGGCCCCAGCCGCTAAAACCCGGCCAAACGTCAGCGAATTAAGATTCGTGTCGATCGAGGAGTAGTTCACCAGGTTAAAAATATTCGTGGCCTGCGCCCGGAATTCCAGCACGCGTGCTTCCTTCAGCGGAAAGATTTTTGTGAATGCCATGTCGAACACTTTGCTGCCCGGGCCGATGATGCTGTTGCGCCGCGCATCGCCGTAAGTGCCCGTGGGCGGTTTCGAGAATGCGGCGGCATTGAACCACTCCAGAATCGATGGATTCGGCAAGCTTACCGATTGGCCGGGAACCAGGTTAGCCCGCAACGTGCCGTTCGTTCCCCCGTTCACGTCGCTGATGTCGTTCAGGAGTCGCGGTGTAAACGGCAGCCCGGAAGCAATTGTCCAATCGCCGCTCCATTGCCAGTCGCCAACGATGGCGCGCCAGGGAGTGTTCCCCGTGAGCCAGCGCTTGTCGTGGCCAAAGGGCAATTCCAATAAATAATCCGCGGTGAACTTGTGGGTCTGGTTGAAGCTGGAAAGCCCACGCTCCGCCGACAGATTGAAAGGATTCTGCGCCACGTTGGCCGCGCCGCCGCTCGACGAAGCGCCACCCCCGGCAGCGCCGGTACCGCCTCCGCCCAGTCCGGGCGTATTCGCACCTGAGGTGGCTCCCGCGCCAATCGAGGATGCATCGTCCAGCGATTTGGAAAACGTGTAAGTGCCGCCGATCGAGAATCCTGCCGCCAGGCGCTTGCGCAGCCGCACCGATCCCGCGTTGGCCTCCGAATCCGCCACCGAGTTTTCGTAGGTGAAGGCTTCCACCCCGGCAATACGGACGCCGCTCGGAGTGCGGTTCGGCGCTTCCAGGATGTCGAGATTCGTTCCCTTGGTTCCGGTGTAGTCGATATTGAGCAACAGCGTGGGGCGAATCTGCTGTTGAATATCCAGGTTGCGAATCTGTACGTAGCCCAGCCGGTAATTCGGATTCACCGCATAACTATTGGTGATGCCGCTCGGGGGTGGAAATCCGTCTTGTAGCGTCAAATTCGGAGGAGACGGGAAAGCCGCCTGAACATTTGTCGCTGTGGTGGCGAACGGTGGCTGCACGGCAAGTTGCTGGGCGATTCCCCGATTCGCGCCGGTGTTGTAGTTGATTCCGTATCCACCGCGCACCACGGTGTTGGAAAATGGCTTCCACGCAAAGCCGAGGCGCGGCGCAAAGTTCTTACGATCGGGGCGCACCAGGCTGTCCGGAAGGCTTCCGACGTACGGCCCCGCCTGCCCTGGCTGGATTGGCGTCACCTGCAGCGGCAGGCCCGGCGTTTGCACCAGCACTCCCGGAGAAAGGTCGAGATTCACAATGCGATTGTTTATTTCCGTCAGCGGTGAAACGTACTCGTAGCGTACTCCGAGATTGAGCGTCAGATTCGCGCGCATCTTCCACTCATCTTGCGCATACAAATCCCAGTAATTGCCGCGGAAGTGGTCGCTTTGTCCAAACTGCTCGGAAGTTTGCTGCGGGTACCCGAGCAGAAAATCGGCAAAGTCATATCCCGTGCCTGGCACCGGGTTTCCGCTGCTATCGAGCTGCGATGTGTTGACGCCGGTGAAAACGAACGAGCCGCGCGGATTGCTGTCAGTGTCCGTATTCACCTGCACCCGCCGATAATCTCCGCCCCAGCGCCATGTGTGCTTGCGGTGATTCCAGATCACGTTGTCCGAAAGGGTGTAGGTCTGACTTCGATTCAGCTGCGGAGTCGTGTCCTGAAGACTGGCGAAGTTTGTAAAAGAAAGATTCGGCAGTCCCCAATCGAAAGGATTCGTTGAAACTCCCGTGATTCCCAGTGAACCAGTAATATCGTCGTTGAAGCCGTATAGATTTTGCGAGCGCGTTCGGGTGCGGTTAAAGTCGGCGCGAACGATGTTGGTCAGCTTTCCGATGCTGCGTGTGTAAGACACCGGGACATCAAAACTGCGGACCGTGGTGCTGCCGCCCACGCTCGGAAACGGATTGGTCAGCGTGGCGTCCGATTGATGATAGTGGAAACCGAACTGCAGGCTGTTTCGCGGTGCGTTGCGGCCACCGCCTCCGCCACGGCGTCCGCCCGCGGGCGTTGCGCCGAAGCTGTGGTTGATACGTATGTTCAGATCGTCGCTGTCGCTGGTGGCGGAAGTCACATAGTGGAAGTTCTGATAAGCGCCCGGCAAGTTCGGCAGCGGAATATAGGGCAGCAATCCCAGCGCCACCGGGTTGATTTGCGGAATCGTGTTGCAGGTAGGGTTGCAGGGGAACGGCTGGTTCGTCGCCGGATTGAAAATCTGTACCGGTACCGGGTTGGGTCCCGCAGTGTAGGTCTGGGAAAAATTGCCCTGCCGCTCCAACAGCATAGGCACGGTCGAAAACTCATCGAAAGGATTTTTCCCCTGCTTGCCGTTGAAGTTGATGAAGTAAAAAGTCTTGGTGCCGCCGTGGTAGATATGCGGAATGTTGAGCGGTCCGCCGACGGAGCCGCCGAAACTATTTTGCAGGTACGCCGGTTTTTCGGTGGGCTGGCCGGTTATCGAAAACGGCGAGGCATTTAACGCCGAATCGCCGACGCCGTAATAGACCGAGCCATGCGGGCGATTGATGTCAAAACCCCGTCGGCCAAAACCGCCCCCGCCTCCGAACCCTCCGCCGCCAGGGCCACCGCCCGGCCCGCCAAATCCGCCTCCACCGAATCCTCCACCGCCGAACCCTCCACCTTGCTGGCGGGCCTGGTCGAAGCGCTGCTGCATCTGGTCCGAGCTCATGGTATTGAACGAATTGGAAGTGTTGCCCGAAACGGCTACAGATTCTGTCGCAGTGCCGGGCGCAATCCCCGGCACGGGCATGCCGGATGGCGCTACGTCGCCCATGGAACCACCCGACGCATCCTGCCCCGATTCACTCTGAAACACGGAAAGATTCTGAAAACCTCGTCCACCTGCCGCATTGGCGCGCCGCTGCTCATTACTATTTCCACTGTTTCCATTGCCGGCCTCGCGCGCCCGCGACAGCAGGACCAATTCAAAATTCGCCTGCACGTCGGCATGGGTTGCGTCCAGCACCGCTTCCTTCGCGCCGCCGGCAAACGCCGCCATTTGCACCCGCACGGTGTAGTGTCCATCGGCGGGAATCGGCAACCGGTAACTGCCGTCCACATCGGTGGACGTGTTGACTTGCTCCTTCGTGTCCGTATTCGCCGCGGAAACTCCGGCGCCAGGAATCGGCATATTCCCCGACTTCACGATGCCGTGAATGATTCGCCCTCCGGCGGCCGGTGCGACCGCCTGGCCCCGCAACAGGTGCGGGTGCAATACGACAACATGAAATAAGAAGACGAACGGAA
>Ga0302324_100014654_pt1 | contig 15782 bp, 10 predicted proteins | sample Palsa_T0_1_FD_201949 | JGI IMG/M metagenome (GOLD analysis project Ga0302324, IMG submission 201949) | Peat permafrost microbial communities from Stordalen Mire near Abisko, Sweden - Palsa_T0_1 | ecosystem: Environmental > Terrestrial > Soil > Palsa > Peat permafrost | place: Sweden: Abisko...
TACGTTTCGCGATATTGGACGGCCAGCCGGCAGCTTCGCGCGAATCTGGACTACGCACATCGGGGCCTCGCCGATATCAACGGCGATTGGGCGTTATTCAAAACCTTGCAGAGACAGTTCGGCTTCCTCGGAGGGAAATCGCCGGTGGACCGGTTGCGCGGCCCGTTGCGGACGGCCTATGCGCAAGCCGGCGCACAGGCGCTCGAAAGCTACGATAGCAGCTCCGACTCCGACCCGCGCCACTTCGACTGGCAGCGGGCGGAGCTTTGTTTGACGCGCGCGCAGGAGCTCGGCGCTGGCGGACCCGACACGCTCGGCAAGCTGGCCCTGGTGCGGGGATATGCCGAAGTGGCGACGATCATGGACTCGAAAGGCATTGACTCCGGGGCGCTCTTCAAACTCCGGCAAAATGCGCGAGATCATTTCGCCGAGGCCGCACGCGACATGCCTCAATCGCCCGATCCGCACCTGGGCCTGGCACGCATCTATATTTACTCTCTGCCCTCGCTCGATAACGCGCTGGCCGAATTCCAAAACGCGGCGCGGCTCGGCTACCGGCTTGGGCCGCGGGAGATCGAACAGCAGGCCGATGCTTACCGGTTACGTGGAATCGACGAACTGCACGACGGCGATACCGAAACGGCCCGCCAGCACTTCAATGCCGCGCGCAGCCTTTACGGCGAGATTTCGGGCTACCACTGGGCCGATTATTATCTGCGACAGCTCCCAGACATACCGCCGCCGGCGCGCCAAAAGCGGACACGTCATAAACCGAGGCCGCGCAGATGGCGCTGACCAGGAGCTGGGAAGAAAGACGGCCAAGCTTCGCTCCCGCTTCATCCACGATGAAGACGCCGCGCGAGCCGGGAGCGCTGTGGCTCGTGGGCGCGTCGCTTTTGGTGGCGTGTGGGTTGGCCTTCGTCTATATCGCCAAGATGCAAAACTTCCCCGATGTTTCCGAACGGCTGCGCCACGGTGACATGCTGGACCTTAACTCGGTGTCCGCGGCGGATCAACTGCTGCCGTATCTGGACGTCTTCCAGGATCGCAGCGAGCGGGAAGCGGCGGCCGGGAGGACGTTCGCTTTTCTGAGCGCCGCGCGGCCCCTGCGCAATGTGGGGACGTTATCGCGCCTGCGCCAACAGCGCAAGCCGCTGCTTCCCATAGCGAAGCTCAAGCCCTTGTGGGTGGTGCGCACTCCCGGCGAATTTCGCCGCGAATATCTGGCCTGGTCGGCGCTCTACCTGAGCGGCTTCTACCTGGTCTGGATGGCCTGGCGCGCGCGCCGTTTTCCGGGCGATCCCGCGATTCTGCCGGCGCTGCACCTGCTCAGCGGGATTGGCCTGATCCTGATGGTGAGTCTGCGCGATCCTTTGCGCGACACGCTGGAATTTCGCAAATTTGCGCTGGGCGTTTTTCTGGGCTGCCTGTTGCTGCTGCTGCCGCTCATACGTGGATTCGACTATCGCCGTTTCGAGAACTGGATCTATACCCCTCTGCTGGCCGCCTTCGTCCTGTTTGCCCTGCTGCTCCGTTTCGGCACAGGTCCCGGCACCAGCGACAATAAGGTGAATCTGGGGCCCTTTCAGCCGGTCGAGATCATCAAGATCCTGGTGGTTCTTTTCCTGGCGGGATACTTCGCGCGCAATTGGGAGAGGCTGCGCGATTTGCGTCAGAAAGGCCTGCGGCGATGGGGCGTACCGCGCCTGGCGCACGTGATGCCGGTGGCCTGCGCGACGGCGGTCGCCATCCTGCTGTTCTTCGTGCTGAAAGATCTGGGGCCCGCGCTGGTTTTATTTTTCCTGTTTCTCACTATGTTTTCGGCGGCGCATGGGCGGCCTGCCCTAGCCATTCTAGGTATCGCCGCGATGGTAGCCGCGGTAACCATCGGCTACCGGCTGGGCCAACCGCACACGGTGGTCGACCGCATCGACATGTGGCTTTCGCCGTGGGACAACGACGTTCACGGCGGCAACCAACTGGCTCACTCACTGTGGGCCTTTTCGACCGGCGGCGTGTGGGGCTCCGGCCCCGGCTATGGCGATCCCGGAATGATTCCCGCGGGAAGCACGGACCTGGTGCTGCCGGCCATCGGCGAAGAGTGGGGGTTCGTGGGGGTCGCCAGCGTGTTTCTGCTATTCGGATTCCTGATCCGCCGCGCCTATCGGATCGCAGTGCGGGCAGCGTCCGACTATGCCTTCTTCCTGGCGCTGGGCCTGGCTTCGCTGCTGGCCTTCGAGATGCTGCTGATCTCTTCGGGAGTGCTGGGTGCGCTGCCTCTTTCCGGGGTGGTATCGCCGTTTCTGAGCTCCGGCAATACGGCCATGCTGGCGAACTTTTTGATTTTCGCGCTGCTGCTTTCGATCTCCGCCGGCAAGCCAGCGCCGAAAGACCGGCAGTTATTCCGGCAACCGGTACGCTGGTCGGGCATAGCTCTGGCGGCGTGCGCACTGGTGTTGATCGGGTTTGCGGCGCGCTACCAGGTAATCGACGACCGCGCATACCTGGCGCGCGATACGCATGTGTTTGAGGACGACGGCGTCAAGCGCGCACAGCACAATCCGCGCATCAACTCTATCGCCAGAGAGATCCCGCGAGGAGATATTTTCGACCGCAACGGCATCTTGCTGGCCACCAGCAACTGGCGGTCGCTCGAACAGCGCCGCGCACAGTATCAGGCTTTGGGAATCGGAATCGATCAGGCATGCTCGCGCCTGGACTCCCGGCACTATCCATTCGGCTCGGTCACCGAGCACTTTCTGGGCGACCTGCGCACCGGCGAAAGCTTTCATGCGCCGAATGCGTCGCTGGTCGAACACGATTCAAATGCCCGCCTGCAAGGCTATCAATATGCGGAGCTGGTGGCGCTGGTGCGCTATCGCCATCAACCCGGCAATCCAGCCCTGCGCGGTCTGCTGGCGCGCGACCGCGATGTGCGTACCACGCTGGATATAAGGCTGCAGATGCGCGCGGCCGAGATCCTGCGCAACCACCTGGCGGAGGCGCACAAAGAGAAAGGCGCAGCCGTGGTGATGGATGCGCGTACGGGCGATGTGCTGGCCATGGTGAGCCTGCCCGAGCCTACGCCGCCGGACGCGCGCACGACGCCGCCTTCCACCGATGAACTGCTCGACCGCGCGCGCTATGGGCAGTATCCGCCGGGCTCGACATTCAAGCTGGTCACCGCCATGGCCGCCCTGCGCCTGGACCCGAATCTAAGATATCGCTCGTTTACCTGCCGGCGGCTGCGCGATGGACGCGCCGGAGCGCTGGTGGAGGGCTGGCGGCGGCCCATCCGCGACGACATCAAAGACAATCCGCACGGCACGCTGCAGATGGAGCGCGCTATACAGGTTTCCTGCAACGCTTATTTCGCGCAGCTGGGAACCTACGTGGTGGGAGCGAAGGCCCTGAAAGAGACCGCCGAACTGCTGGATATTCCCTCGGGCGACCTGCCGGAACTGACTGCGGCGATGCCCTTCGCCTCATATGGCCAGGGTCCGCTGCTGATCACACCATTCAAGATGGCGCGAGTGGCGGCCACCATCGCCGCGGGGGGCGGGATGCCCGAAGGCCGCTGGATTCTGGACGAAGGCAATCCGCGCCAGGACGCGCCTCGTCCGGTCGTGCCCGCCGAGCCCGCCGCGTTCATCGCCGGCGCGATGCGCCTGGTGGTGACGGATGGCACGGCCCGCCGCGCCATGGCGGGAACTTCCGTGAATCTGGCAGGCAAGACGGGCACCGCGCAAATCGGTGAAGGCCAGCCGCACGCCTGGTTTGCGGGCTTCGCGCCCTATGACGGCGATGCGGCCCACCGTATCGCGTTCGCGGTATTAGTGGAGCACGGCGGCTATGGCGGGCAGGTGGCGGCGCCCATCGCCCGCGAGATAATGGAAGCTGCACGCGACCTGGGATTAGTGCCATGAAGACAACTCTCGCGGATTTCTTTGAAAAGTTCGGGCGCACCGTCTTTGAAAGTCCGTTCGCGCAAGGCCAGGGCGACGAGCCGCCCGAAGTGGCCGAAATCCGCTTCGCCATTCTGGATGAGATCCGCGACAAGAGTTACCGCGCCGCCGGCAAGAAAGTGTTCCCGTTCAACGTGGTCCACATACACCTGCGCGGAATAGAGGACAGCCGCGCGCCTGTCTTCACCGGTAAGTTCTTCCGTAAGTACTTCGAGCAGGAGCTTCGCGATAACCTGGATAAGACCGAGTGCCGCTATCCGGAAGACCTGCGGGTGGATGTACACGTAACGCGCGAGTTGCCCGTTGCCGGCGAAGCGTGGCTCTGGGTGGAACTGGAGTCACACGATCGGGCCGCCCCGGCGGCGCGCCGCAGCGCCAGGCTGGTGGTGCTCGAAGGCCAGGCCAACGAAGCGGAGATCGCTCTTTCGAAAGCCCGCATCAACATCGGCCGCGCAGTGGATGTCTATCGCGCGGAGGGCCTGCTCCGCCGCAACGATCTCGCCTTTACCGAAGATACCGAGATCAACCGTACAGTCTCACGCGAGCACGCCCACATTATTTACGACAGAACCACCGGCGAGTACCGCCTGTTTAACGACCGCTGGTATAAGCGCGACGAAGCCGGCGCGCCCGCCTCCTCGACCTGCTCTACATGGATCGTGCGGGACGGGCTAAGTCAGGAAGTGCATCGAACGGCGCGCGGCACCAAGCTGCAATCCGGAGATGAGATCCATTTCGGGAAAGCGGTCGTGCGTTTTCAGATGAAATAAGTCGTTATAATGACTTACTCCCTGTCGCAGGACCTTGGTTATGCTTTCCGTAGTTATCGGAAGAGCCCGACGTTCGTGGCGGTGGCGATCGCCTCGCTGGCGTTGGGAATCGGCGCAAACACGGCCATATTCAACTTGGTGAACACGGTGCTGCTACGGCCCCTGCCCGTGCCCGATCCGGAGCAGTTGGTCTCGCTGTATACACTCGACCGCTCAAACCCCGGATTCCTCTCCTGCTCGTATCCGAATTACAGAGACTACCGCGATCGCAACACGGTATTCTCGGGGCTGCTCTTGTTCTCGAGCGTCCCGGTCAGTCATACAGGACAGGGCGACTCCCGGGACCTCATAGCGCAGATCGTATCGGGTAACTACTTCGAGGTACTTGGAGTGACAGCGGTTTTGGGCCGGACATTCACTCCGGAGGAGGACCAGACGCCCAGTGCGCGGGCGGTGGCTGTGATTAGTTATGGGTACTGGAGGCGCACGTTTGGCTCCGGCCGACAAGCGATCGGAACGACCATCGGTTTGAACAACCATCCTTTTACGATCATCGGGGTAGCGCCAAAGAGCTTTCACGGCGTCAACGCGCTGGTGAATCCAGACCTGTGGACGCCGTTGATGATGTACCAGGAGATTTTCCCCATGGCCGATTGGGTCCAACGTCGCAGAGCACTTTTGTTCACTCCCATCGGCCGCCTGAAAAGGGGCGTCACGCGGCAAGCGGCCGAGGCCGAGGTCAGGGCGCTGGCGGCCCAACTCGCGCAAGCGTATCCGGAAGACAACCAAGGCCGCACTGCGGTTTTGATTCCGCTTGCCGAAGCGATGATTCACCCAAACTACCGCGGCGGCATGGTGCTGGCTGGAGGCATGGCCTTGGGGGTGAGCGGCCTGGTGCTATTGATCGCGTGCGCCAATGTCGGCAATCTGTTGCTGGTGCGCGCGGCCAGCCGGCGAAAAGAACTGGCTCTGCGCCTGGCGCTCGGGGTGGGCACCGGGCGCTTGATCGCGCAACTGATTACCGAGAGCGTTCTTCTGTCGGTGATGGGCGGCGCGGCCGGTCTGGTGCTGGCGCGTTGGGCGCGGGATCTGTTGTGGACGGCGAGGCCGCCCTGGATGATGAGCGGCGACGCGGGTCCCAGCCTGAATGGCCCGGTATTAGGCTTTACGCTGATCGTTTCGGTGCTGACCGGCGTGATTTTCGGATTAGCGCCGGCGCTGAGCGCTACACACACCAACCTGGCCACCGACCTGCGCGAACGCAGCGGCCTGGGGACCAGTCCGGGCCGGCGTGTGAGTCTGCGCACCCTATTGGTTATGGGTCAGGTAGCTTTATCGGTGATCGCGCTTACGGGCGCCGGTCTCTTCATTCGCAGCTTGCATTACGCCGAGCAGACCGACCCGGGATTCGACACTGAGCACCTGGCCACGCTGGAGCTGAACGTCGGACCGCGCGGGTTCAGCGACTCGGCAGGCCGCGAGTTTTACGCGCGGGTATTGGAACGCGCCCGAAGCTTGCCCGGAGTCGATGCGGCGAGCCTGGCCAGCAACTCTCCGTTCAGCGTCCTGCGAGCGCGGAGCGTCTCAGCGGAGGGACAGGTTACGGCAGCGGGGCCGAGTACGGTAGCGCTGATCGACGCCGTCGAGCCAGGGTATTTTCAAACAGTCCGTATTCCGGTACTGCGCGGCCGGACCTTCAACGATGCGGATTCGCCCGTCGCGCCGCGCGTGGCGGTGATCAACGAAACCATGGCGCGGCTGTTTTGGACCGGGAAAGATCCCATAGGCCAGCGCCTGCGCTTCTTCGGCGAAAGCTCTCCCGTGGAGGTTGTAGGGCTGGTCAAAGACAGCACTTATCTCAGTCTGGGCGAGCCTCCCCGATTGATGGTCTATTTGTGCCTGCGGCAGAACTATTCGCCCGCCGTAACTCTCTATGTGCGGACCTACGGAGACCTGGAAGCGGCGATTGCTCCGGTGCGGCGGGAGCTGCAAAAGCTGGATTCCGCCATTCTGGTGGCGCCCCCTGAAACCGTGCACCAGGTTCTTCGTAACTCGCTCTGGGAGCCACGCTTGGGGGCAACCTTGTTCGGGGCGTTCGGCGTGCTGGCCGGGGTGCTCACTGTGTTCGGCATTTATGGCGTGATTTCCTACTCGGTAGGCCAGCGCACGCGAGAAATGGGGATCCGCATGGCGTTGGGGGCGCAGGCGCGCGATGTATTGCGCCAAGTGGTCGGGGAGGGGATGATCCTGGTAGCCAGCGGACTGGCGCTGGGGGTGCTGCTCACGATCCCGCTCAGCAGTATATCATCCAGTCTGTTGTTTGGCGTAAGTGCCCACGATCCACTCACGCTGGCAATGGTCGCCACGATTTTGCTGGTGACGGCACTGGCGGCGTGTTACGTGCCGGCGCGCCGTGCGACGCGCATCGATCCGCTGGTAGCGCTACGGGACGAGTAGGCGCGCGGAGCGCACCAACATCGACAAGAGGCGTCGATGTTCGAGGGGGCGAGGGGGCGACGCGGCGAGGGGGCGAACCGGATGGCCGTTAGTGGGCGGACGGCGGCAGATTGGAATTCGCGGCGGTCTCGGGCTTCGCGAATTTCGCATCGTCGATCGGTACGTTCTGTTGCACCTCTTTGATCTGAATGGTGAAGTGGCCTCCGGTTCTCGCCAGCGTCCATCGGAACGGTACCTTGACGCCGTCCACCTCGCGATAGTCCGCGTAATCGATTTGAGTGGGGTTGCGGCCGATGGGCGTTTCGGCATAGCGGGCCAGCCGCAAGAGAAGTCCGGAGGATTGATCGAAATACAATCTCACCGGAGGTTGACCCTGGCGCACGCCGACGACGGTATAGACTTTCCGGTCGCCCACCATATCGGGCCGGTCCGGACGGCCCGCGCGAAACTGGCTGAAAATTTCCTTGACGTCCGTGGCGAAATGGAAATCGGCGTCTAGCCTGGCGGCGTCGATTTCGGAGCCCACCATATCGCGCGGCGCGCGGCCCGTATTGCCGAGCCAACCAGCCGTGCCATCGAATGCGGTGATGCTGTCGCCGCCGGACGCGTGCATTACGGACATTCGTTTATTCGGAGCTTTCGCAAAAACTTCGATGGGCGTCTCGTGGCCTCCGGCATCGATGCTGCCCTTCTCGATGCGGCTGGAAATCTTCCCGATGGCTTCGGCGCCGCCCAAGGCAGCCACATATTTATCGAGAATCTGGTCCACGGTGGGCGCGGCGCCGGGAGGAGCGGCCGCTGGCTCGGACCGTTCAGGCTTAGCGTCCGCGGTCTCGACCGGCGGCGTTCCAACCGGATCGTTGGCCCCGCGATGGCAGGAATAACAGGTCACTTCATGGCGGCCGTTGAAGCTGTCTTTGTTGATCGCCAGTGTCATGACAATCATTTTGCGAGCAATTTGTTTGGGGCCCTTGTCGTCGGAGTCGAACTTGCCGGGAACGTGGCAGAAGTCGCATTCGACGCCGAGCGACGCGGATATGAACTGCATCGCAGGCATGAACTGATCGGCGGGAGTGCCCTGCAGCGCCTGAATATTTTTGAACTGTTGCTCGGCCGTCTTCACCTGGGGCGCGGCCGGAATAGCCGCGGCCAACAGCGCGCCTACAAACAGGCCCGACGATTTCAGATGCATTTGCCCTCCTCCTTTGGTCACCAGCCCTTGAACCGCACCTCGAAATCGGTCTCCATGGTGGTGGGCTGATATTCGCACATGGCCGGATGGTAAGTCCATTGCGAGACTACACGAACGGCCTCGTCCGCCAGGTCCGAGCGCGCCGGGTCGAGGGCCCTCAGCGCAGCGAGCTTTCCATCGGTGCCGATCCTACCGTGGACGCGGACGACGATTACCTCGTTCGATTGTGTCTTCGGTTCCGGCTGCGGAGTATTTTCCGCAAAGGCTCGGTGGAACTCGCGGCATGCATGCCGGATGGACGCTTGCTCAGGATAGTTGAAATACTCCGGCGGATACTCGGTACGGACAACTATTTTCGAGTCGATTTCAAGCAGCTTTTCGCTGCTCACCCAGCGTTCGATGTGGCCTGGCAAAGACGCGTTATTGAAAGCGAAGAAGGCCGACTGGCGGATGGTCTCGTCGCCCTGCCGGACCGACAGCAGGAACCCGCTTCGGATATCTACGCAGATCTGGCCGGACTGCTGCAGGTCGCCCTTGATCGTGTCGAAATCCACGCAGCGCGCGGCGCGGCCATCCACTTCAGCGCCGGTAATCCGGCGAATCACATCGGTGCGGTCGAATTGGCCCTGGAAGGCGGGGACTAACTTGCGGGCAGTTGTCAGAGAGGCGGGCTCGGCTGACTCGGAGCGATAAGTGGCGTACTCGGGGCCATTCTGCACCTGGAAGAACTTGTAAGTGCCGTAAGTGAACTCCCAACGTTTGGTGGCGGGCCTGGCTACCCCGATTTTCATGTCACCCTCGGAAGCCTCGCCGGGAGCGGGATGCAACACGCGAAAGTGGAAGAACTCCTCGTTGGCCGGCCACACGGGTGAGGTCACCATCACGGCGCGCTCCATCAGGCGCACGGCTTCGGCGCGCAACTGTGGATCTTCGACGGGGGCGGCGTCAGGCCGTAGCGTAGTGGTCTGGGCGATGCACGCTGACACCAGAGCGAGCGGGAGGATGAGAACCCTCAAAGATCGCATAGGGTCGAGTATATCCCAAGCGGGGCGTCGAGAATTTCTCGCATGCGGTCCAGGAAGGAGGCTTCGGAAAATTGCGCGGACCAGGCCTGCAATTCGCGCGGGCGTACCTGCGCCTCGACGCGCTCGAATCTCTCGACCGCACGGACCAGTTCGTTCTCGTCCGGCTCATCGTAAAACACTCCGCCCAACGGATCGGCGAGCGGCACGCTCTCGATGGTTCCCCCGCGTCCCAGAGCCACGACTGGCTTGCCGCTGGCCAGCGCTTCCACGGGCGTGAGCCCGAAATCTTCCTCGCCGGGCACGATCAGCGCGCGGCAGCGGGCCAACAGCTCGCGCAATTCGGCATCGCCGACGCGCCCGCAGAACTTGATATTACCAGTGGCCATGGACTTCAGGCTCTTGAACTCCGGCCCGTCACCCACCACCAGCAGCGGACGGCCGAGGCGGGAGAAGGCGCGTACGGCCATGTCGACCCGTTTATAAGCCACCAGTTCGGAGACCACCAGGTAGTAATCTTCGGACTCATGCCAGTAGAAATTCTCGACCGCCACGGGCGGATACACCACTTGCGACTCACGCCGCCAGGCCTTTCGGATGCGGCGGCGCACATTTTCGCTATTGGCGATGAACTCATCCACGCGGGCAGCGGAGGCAAAATCCCAAAGCCGCAGATAGTTGCTGAGTGGAGCGAGCAGGGCGCGCTTCCATACCGGACACCATTCGTTCAGATAGGCGGGATAAAGATCCCAAAGGTAGCGCATGGGCGTGTGACAGTAACAAATATGCCGCGCGGAGGAAGACGTCAGCACGCCTTTGGCCGGACCCGATTCGCTGCTGACGACCAAATCGTACTCGCGCAAATCGAACTGCTCGAGCGCCAACGGCATAAGCGGAAGGAGCTGGCGGTAGCACCGGCGCAGCGGATTGAGAAAAGAGGCGGTGACTTTGTGCCGCCGGATCTCGGGGCTGACGGCGGCCGGATCGTAAAACAGCGTGAAAATGTCGGCATCGGGAAGAAGCCTGCACAGCGATTCGAGGACCTTTTCGCCGCCCCGCCAGTTCAATAACCAATAGTGGACGATGGCCGCGCGCATGTTACTTAGATTACCCGCTCCAGGACCGCCCGGCGAGGTCCGGCGCATGTGTTTACGCTTATTACCCTAATATTCATGCTATTACTGGTCTTACGTGACAGTATCCAACACAGTTGAAACTCCCGTGAACGATATCCTCCGCTACGGCGCGGCACTGCCTTACACAGGCCGCTATTACCCGTACGGGTTCCCGGTGGAGATTGCCGCGGATTCGCGCGAGGTGCTGGAGGCGGCTAATGAAAGCTGGGGGCTGCATCAGCCGAGGTTCTCCAAGCCGCCCATTCGGATACACGTGATGACCGGCGAAGGCAGCCGCGAGTTACCGCCGGCGCCGGCATTTCGCGCGCAACGGCATCTGCTAACGATCATTTCCGACCAGTACAATTTCGCTGTCTGCGACCGCCTGCAGGCGTTCGGCTATTGCTGGGTGACCCGCGCTACCCTGGCCGACCCGGTCTTTTTCCGTTGGCACTTCTTAGACGCGGCCGTTTACATCCTGCTGGAACAGACCTCTTGCACCGGAGTGCATGCCGCTTGCGTGGTGCGGGAAGGCTCCGGCGTGCTGCTGATCGGTGCATCGGGGATGGGCAAGAGCACACTGGCCTATGCCTGCGCCCGGCAAGGCTGGACCTTCGTCACTGACGATGGCAGCACACTGTTGTGGGACCGCCGCGACCGTGCCGTGGCCGGAGAACCACACCGGTTTCGTTTTCGCGAGGGAGCCGCCGAGATCTTTCCGGAGCTGCGCGGCTTGACGGTGGGCCGCCAGTTGGATCACAAGCCGACCATCGAGGTGCGCACAGCCGGCCTGCCGATTCGCACCGCGCCGGAATGCACGGTCGAGAGGATCGTATTCTTAGACCGCTGTCCCGGTCGGAGCGCGCGCATGGCGCCGGTCGGGATGGAAGAGGCTCGGGAGCGCCTGATGGGGGATACGACATTGTGGGAGCCGGAGGTGCAGGCGCGGCGCATCGAAGTTCTAGAGTCACTCCTCGAAGCGCCCGCTTTCGAATTGCGATATAGCAGCCATGAGGACGCCGTGCCGCTGCTCGAAAGGCTGGTGCGCGAAGGAAACGCCGAGTGATACGGGGGTTGTCGGTGGTGGCGTCGCGGTTCCGTTTTCTTGCTCCATTTTGGCTGCTGTTGGTTCCGGGTTGGGGAGCGTCTCTTGGAGAAGCGGGCTTCTATCTAAAGGACGGGGACGGCGTGGTCTTCTACGGCGACAGCATCACAGACCAGCGACTTTACACGGCCTTCATCGAGACCTATGTGATGACGAGGTTCCCGGAGATGAAGGTGACTTTCATCAACTCCGGTGTGAGCGGCGATCGTGTCACTGGGGGCGAGGGCGGTTCGATCCACGAGCGCCTGCAGCGCGATGTCTTCGCGTATAAGCCGACCGCCATGACGATTATGCTCGGTATGAACGATGGGGGCTACCGGGCATTCGACCAAGAGACCTTCGATGTCTACGCGGCTGGCTACCGGCACATACTTCAGATGGTGAAGCAGGCTGCGCCGGGCATCCGGCTCACGCTGATCCGTCCTTCGCCGTATGACGATGTCACTCGCCCGGTCACTTTCGCGGGTGGTTACAACAAGGTGCTGGCGCGCTACGGCGCGTTCATCGAAGAGCTGGGGCAGCGCGAGGGGCTGACGGTGGCCAGCCTGAATACTTCCGTGGTCGCGGCGCTTGAAGCAGCCAACAGCGTAAGCGCCGAACGAGCGCAGAAAATCGTGCCCAACCGCGTACACCCTGCCCCGGGCGGCCATCTGTTAATGGCGGAAGCCCTGCTGAAGGCCTGGAAGGCGTCTGCCACGGTTACGGCGGTGGAGATCGACGTCTCGGGCGCGCGCGCGGTTCGCGCGGATAATACGCGTGTCACGGACCTGGAAACGGGCGACCGGCTCGCACGGACCCAGGTTGACAGAGCTCTTCCCATGCCGCTCGATTCCGAAAACGAATCCGTGGCGGTGGCCTTGCGCGCTTCGGATTTTGTGGATGCCCTGGATCAGGAACCCCTGAAGATGGAAGGTTTAGGATGAGAGCGGGCGAACGGGAGAGGGGGCGAGCGGGCGAAACCGCCGCGCAACACTGTAGGTTTTTCGCACCAGGCCGCCGGCGTGTAAGACTTGACTCTTAGACACGACGCCCTTCACTTCGCCCGCTGGCGCCTGGTGCAGTTGAACCTGCGGAACGTTCCAACGGTACACACGCAGGCGGCTACGGATGCGCTCGACGCTTTGGAAGAAGAGGTGATCCAGCAGCAGCGGGCGGCGGCGCATCCGAAGCCCCACAGGTATGAGTTGGTCGCGGAGTAAAGCGGCTTGCCCGGTTCGGCTTACGGTACGATTTCAAGATGGTTCCCAGGGTTCCCAAAGGCGTAGCGGCGGCGATGGCGGCGTTGCGATTTGGGCGCGTCGAGACCAGTGCGGAGATGCCGGCACTGGACTTCTGCGATCGCACCCAGCTCACCCTGGTGCTGGGCGCCGCGCTGGGCGACGCGCTTCCGCAACAGGCAGGTGAACGCATCGCGCGCAACCTGGCGGATAATACCGGACGCCTCGCTCGCATTCGGGAGCTCCAGGCGACGGTGGGCGACTGGTTATCAGCGGCCGGCATCGAATTCGTCTTTCTGAAGGGCACTACACAATGGCCTCATTATGTTGCGGACCCGAGCTTCCGCGTACAGTACGACCTGGATGTGCTCTGCCCGGCTGACGACGTACGGCGCGGGTGGGAACTGCTCCTCAAAAAAGGCTACGAGCCACTGCCGGGACCCGACCTGCCGACGGATCATCTACCCACCCTGATCCGCAAAACCGGATGGCGGTGGCGCGGCGATTACTACGATCCCGACAGTCCCCTTTCGATCGAGCTGCATTTCCGCTTTTGGGACGAGGACACAGAGCGGCTAAGGGCGCCGGGTGTAGACCAGTTTTGGGAGCGGCGGAGCGGGCATCTTCTGGACATCGCGGATGCTCTGGGCTATACCTGTTTGCACCTGCTGCGCCACCTGCTGCGCGGCAGCCCGCGTCCGTATCATGTCTACGAGCTGGCCTGGTTTTTGGAGCACCATGCGGACGACCTGGAATTCTGGAGCCGGTGGCGAGGGCTCCACGCGCCGGAATTGCGGAAGCTGGAGGCGGTTTCGTTCCGCCTGGCGCAAGAGTGGTTCGGCTGCCGGCTGGGGACGGTCGCGCGGGAGGAAACCGAGCGCCTGCCGGAAGCGGTGCGCGAGTGGTTCGAGGTGTTCGGCGCCTCGCCGCTCGAGGGTTTATTTCGTCCCAACAAAGACGAATTGTGGCTACACCTGGCCCTGCTCGATTCGGCGCGCGATAAGGCGGCCGTTGCGCGCCGCAAGCTGCTGCCCATGCAGCTTCCGGGCTCCGTGGACGACACAGTATTGCTACGCGAAGAACAAATCACCTGGGCCATGCGCGTCCGCAAGTACGCAGGATACGCGCGGCTTTTGGCGGTGCGAGCGGTGCACCATGCCCGCTCTCTTGGAGCGCTCGCGGTTAGCGGTGTTCGATGGCGATTCCGGTCGAGCGGGATGAGCGCGGGATATTGGACGTTTATCGGTGCCAACTCGCTTTTCAACCTGGGCATGTTCATCTACGTGCTGCTTTACAACCTCTACTTGTTCGACCTGGGATTTCGCGAGGACTTTGTGGGACAAGTGACCAGTGCATCGACAGCCGGGACGGTTGCGGGAGTGCTGCCGGCCGCCGTGCTGGCGCGCCGGTTGGGACTGGGCAAGCTACTGGTGGGATGCTTCGCGGCTTTGGGCGCGATCTCGGTTCTGCGCGTGCTGTTCGCCGGTAGAGCGCCCCTACTAGGTCTCGCGTTCCTGAACGGCGCGGCGTTTTCAGTCTTCGCCGTTTCGATCGCGCCGGCCATCGCACGGCTGACAACCGAGAAAGCCAGGCCCGCCGGGTTCAGCATCTCGACCGCCTCCTCCATCGCGCTGGGCATTCTGGGGGGATGGCTGGGAGGTCAACTGCCCAGTTGGTTGGGAGGCAAGCGGCCCGCCATGCTGGCCGGATGCGCCCTGGTGGGCCTGGCGGTGTGGCCTGCCACGCGGCTCAGAATCGGACCCGCTCCAGCGGAAGGCGCCAGGCTTTATCCGCGGAGCCGGTTCGTGACGCAATTTCTGATCGTGTTCGCAATCTGGAATCTGGCCACGGGCTCCTTCAATCCATTCTTCAACACCTACTTCGCCGGCCACCTGCATATGCCGGTGCAGCGCATTGGATTGATCTTTTCAGGCTCACAACTGGCGCAGGTAGCCGCCCTCATGCTGGCGCCGCTGGTGCTGCGAGGATTGGGAATCGTGACCGGAACGGCCGCCATGCTGCTGGCGACCGCGGTGGCATTGGCCGGCCTGGCCGCCGGTCCCGCCGGATGGGCCGCGGTGGGCATGTTCGCGGCTTACACGGCTTTTCAATGGATGAGCGAGCCCGGCATGAATACGCTGCTGATGGATCGCGTGCGAGAACCGGAACGAGGCGGCGCATCCGCATTGATGATGCTGGTGATGTTCGCGGCGCAGTTTGCAGCTTCGTTCGCGGGCGGCGCCTCCATTGCCAGGTTCGGATACCCGGTGGTGCTGGCTTGCGCGGCGGCCCTGGCGGCGGTAGCTGCGCTGGCATTCCGGTGGCTGCCGGCGAAAGGCGTCAGGATTTCACAGCCGACTGCATTGCCTCGAGCATCTGTTGCCGATACCGCTCCAGACTGAATTCGCTCTTGGTCCTTAAGCGGGCGCAGGCGGCCACCTCCCGCAAGCGGTCCGGCTCGCGCAGCAACAAATGACGCATGGCGGCTGCCAGAGCCTGGTGCGAGCGCTGTTCGACGAGGAACCCGGTCACGTTGTGTTCTACGATCTCCGGAATTCCGCCAGAGGCGAAGGCGATGACGGGCACGCCCGCGGCGAATGCTTCCAGGATCACGCGGGGCGTGGCATCGATGGGCGCGGACGGAACCACCAACAGGTCCAGGGTGGAAAGGACGCTATCGATATTCTGCTGCCAGCCGGTGAATTCGACAGGCAAGTCTTTGGCGAGCGCTTCCAACTCGGCGCCGTAGCGCAATGCCGACGCACTCGAAAATAGCGGACCGCCGCAAATCAGAAATTGGCCGTGCGGAAGATGCGGATAGAGCAGGCGGACGGCGCGCAAGAACTCCGCCTGACCCTTTTCCGGCGAGATGCGGCCGATCACACCGATGCGAACAGTGGATGTATTGCCGGATGTATCTCGGCGGGGACTGCCGTTTT
>Ga0302324_100014658_pt1 | contig 15780 bp, 12 predicted proteins | sample Palsa_T0_1_FD_201949 | JGI IMG/M metagenome (GOLD analysis project Ga0302324, IMG submission 201949) | Peat permafrost microbial communities from Stordalen Mire near Abisko, Sweden - Palsa_T0_1 | ecosystem: Environmental > Terrestrial > Soil > Palsa > Peat permafrost | place: Sweden: Abisko...
GGAGGGGCGTGGTGGACGCCAGCCCGACGAGTGTGCCCAGCATGGCGGGTACACCGAAGTCGTGGCTGTAGAGAAGGGCCGTGGCTGCCAGCGCTCCCCCGCCGAGAAGGCTGCGTCGGCTCGCGCGCGGGTCGCGAGGGCGACGCGCCAGGACGACGACCACACCGAGGGTGGCCAGCCCCGCGCGCGACGTGTCGGCCCATCCGAAGGAGTACGCCGGCGTCGTGTAGACCACGAACGAGACCAGCGACGAGTGGGTCAAGAGCAGCAGAACCCCGAAGACGAGCAGCTCCACCTGCCCGGCGGCGATCCTGCGCATGGCCGCGAAGAGGCAGACCAACCCCACGACGTTGACGGCGACATGCGCGACGCGGACGTGCTCGAGCGTCAGCCCCCCCTGAACCCACGCCAGCAGCGCGAGCGTGTACTCGCGCACCGGTCCGTAGGTGAGGCCAGCGTCGGCCATCATGAGCTTTCCGAAGGAGATGCTGTTGAGCCATCCCAGGTGCTGACCCTCGTGTCCCCCCAGATCCGCGACCGGTAGCTCGCGAAAGCGCCACGGCAGAAAGAGAAAGAAGACGAGAGCGGGGACCGCGAGGGTGATGGCGTGGCGCCGCGCCCAGCGTGCCGCACGCTCCGCGACCGCCGGACGGCGCGACATCGTCCACGCGCCTGTCGACATCACCGCCACGCACACCAGGGTGGGAATCAGCGTGGGATTGCGAAGCAAGCCGGCGAGCGGAAGGGCCAGCGCCGGCAGACCCGCGAACACCAGGCGCCAGCATTCGTCGCCCTGAGCTCGAGTGGCTGCCGCGTGGACGGCCAGGCCGGCCATCGCCAGCATGACGGGCAGCAGCAACGCCGGCACGGTCCCGGCGAAGGGCAGCCAGCACCCAACCCCCAGGCAGGCGCCCTCGCTCGCGATGCAGAGCATGGCGGCCCGGGCGTCGCGCGCAGGCGAAGGGGGCGTCCGCGCTCCTCCACCCAACAGCAGCGGCGCAATGCCCAGCACCAAGAGGGGCGCGGCATACCCCAGCCATCGAGCGCGCCAGAGGCCCAGGACAGCGACCAGCGCCAGGACGCCCAGCGGCGCGGGCCAGCGCTTTCCTAGCCGACCTTGGGGGGGCTGTGGCGTGTGACTCGCACGCCCGAGGCGAGCCAGGAGGCCAGCGAGGGCCAGCGCAGCGAGGGCCCCACCCGCCGCGCACGCGGTCGCCACGAGAAAGCCGATGTACGGCGTCAGCCGCTGCGCGCTCCAGTCATCACGCGCGACGCACCGGCCGATCGCCCCCGCGACGGCGGCAAGGCTGGGCTCCACCGCCAGGAGGGCCACGACGCCGCCACCCCCTGCGCACACACACTCGGTCCAGTCGCGAGCGATTCGCCTTGGGGCGCGCGGGTTCGTCGAGCGAGCGAATGCGGGGCATGCCGGAGGAGGATTCGGAACGGGCATACGCTGGTGTGAGCCCAAAGAAGAAGCGGTGGACCATTAAGCTACACGAGCCATCGGCCGTTGGCGGGTCTAGCGGGGGCGAATGCCGTCCGCGTCCTGAGTCGTCACGACGGAGTCTGTCGGTGCTGTTACCGACAGTCTCCTGGGCGGACGACATTTCTCGCCAAGGAACGGTGGTCGATGCCTTGCAATCGCGTGGGATTCCTCATTCATCCGACCAGCGCGGCGTACGTTCGTCGCACCTTTCCGGAGGCGAAGACGGACGCCGACATCTCCGCGCTCCTCCGGTCGTTCAAGCCCTCGCGCGATTACAGCGTGCGCATCACGTCGCTCACCGGCGCGGAGGTCGAAGTGCTCGTCTACGGGCTTCCGCTGATGCCCGAGGACTTTCTCTCCCGCCCGCGCGAAGAGGTCATGGGACTCCTCCTCGAGGGTGCGGAGCTTGCCCGGGCCGACGGCGTGAAGCTGCTGGGGCTCGCCGCCTTCACCTCCATCGTTCCGTCGAGCGGCCTTCAGATCCAGCGCAGCGTGGGCATCCCTTGCACCTCCGGGAACACCTACACGGCGGCCATCGCGGTGCGCGGGTTGCTGGCCATCGCCGAAGAGATGAAGCGAGACATCCGCGCCTGCACCGTCGCCGTCGTCGGCGCGACCGGGTCGGTCGGCTCTCCCTGCGTCGACCTCATCGCGGCCCATCGTCCGAAGAAGCTTCTCCTCGTGGCCCGGAACGCGGAACGCCTGGAGAACCGCGCGCAGCGGGTTCGCGACGAGCTCGGCATCGACGTCGCGTGGTCGACCGACCTCGAGGCGCTGCGCGACGCCGATCTGGTCTTCATCTCGGCGAGCGCGACGACCGCTCTCGTGGAGCCGCACCTTCTCAAGTCGGGGGCCCTGGTCTGCGACGTCTCCATCCCTCACGCCGTGAGCCAGAGCATCTTCGAAGAGCGCCCGGACGTGCTGGTGATGGAAGGCGGCTTCGTACGGGTAAACGAGAAGGTGATGCGAAGCTTGAAAGCGACCTCCCTCGGCGGCGAACACGCCATCAACCTGGCCAGCCTGATGCCGTGCTCGGCTTTCCTCGCGGGCGGCCTGTGGGCGGCGTGTCTGGCGGAGGTATTCCTGCTCGGCCTGGAAGGGAAGTTCGAAAATGTCGGTCTGGGCGCCATCACCGCCGAGCAAGCGCTGGCGATGGAGGCCATCGGAACGAAACACGGAATGAGCGTGGCGCCCGAGAAGCTGACGCTCTTCCCCGAGCTCCTCGACAATCCGCGACTGGCCGAAGAATCGCGGCGCCGCTTTCTGGCATCGCAAGCTGCGCGCCCGGCCACGCTCTAGATGGTCGCTCCGGCACGGATCGTGGTCACCGGCATGGGTCCCGTCGCGCCCAACGGGGTTGGCTTGCCGGCGTTCTGGGGCGCCCTCGTGGAAGGGCGCTCGGCGATCCGCCCCGTTCGCAGCGTCGACGTCAGCCGCCATCCGCGCAAGGTCGGCGGAGAGGTGCAAGACTTCGATCCCGCCCGCTACATGTCGGAGGAGACGGCGGGTCGGACCGGGAGGACCTCCCAGCTCGCCATCGCCGCGGGCAAGCTCGCCCTGGACGACGCTCGCTTCTCGGAGGTCCCCGACGGGGCGTTTCTCGCCATCGGAAGCACGCTCGGGGACATGGCCGAGGTCGAGTCGATGAACGACGACTGGCTGCGCGACGGCACGACCGACCCGCGCAAGATCGCCAGGCAGAACGCTGCGGGCTTCGCTCCTCGCATCAGCCGGGGGCTCGGGTTGGTCGGTGCGAGCGCGGTTTCGGTCCATGCCGCGTGCTCCTCCAGCAACCAGGCCGTCGCTCTGGCAGCGCGGGCCCTGAGAGACGGGCGATGTTCCTTTGCGCTGGCGGGCGGATCCGACGCGTTCTCTCGTCTCACCTTCAGCGGCTTCGCGCGGATCGGCGCCATGGCGCCGGACCATTGCGCGCCCTTCGACCGCCACAGGAGAGGGATGCTCGTCGCCGAGGGCGCCGGCATGGTGGTGCTGGAGACGCTCGATGCCGCCACCCGGCGCGGGGCGCGCGTTTACGGTGAGATCCTGGGATGGGGCCTGTCCTGCGACGCAAGTCACCTGGCGTCGCCGCTTCCCGACGGGAGTGCTCTGGCGGAGGCGATGCGCTCTGCCATCGCGATGGCGCGCCTGGCCCCGAGCGCCATCGACCTCGTAGGGGCCCATGGGACCGGGACCATCGCCAACGATCGGGCGGAGTCACGCGCCCTCTACGCCGTCCTCGGAGCTCGTGCCGGCCAGGTGCCGACCACGTCGATCAAGTCGATGATCGGCCACACCATGGGCGCAGCCAACGCGCTTCAGCTCATGGCGTGCATTCTTGCCATGAGAGAGTCGATGATCCCTCCGACCATCCATTTCGAGACTCCCGATCCGGACTGTGCGCTCGACTGCGTACCCAATCGAGCGCGCGCGGCGCGGACCACCAGGGCTCTGGTGAACGGCGCAGGTTTTGGCGGGAGCAATTCCTGCCTGGTGGTAGGCCGATGCTCCCCGTAGCGATCACCGGAGTTGGCGTCGTGGCGGCCTCGGTGACGACGTCGGCGGAGCTCGCGGGCGTCCCCGGCGCGGGCAGGTGGCTCGTCGGGGTCGACGGTCGCCTCGATCTCTCCGGTCATCTGGACGCGTTGCAGCTCCGAAGCTTCGATCGCGCGTCCCAGCTGGCCGTCGTGGCCGCGAAGCTGGCGCTCGAGGACGCCGGGGGATGGCCGGGCGCGCCGTCGTCGCTCGGCGTCTGCCTCGGCAACACGCATGGATGTCTCGAGGCTCAGATCGCGCTCGATCGCGCCATCCTCACCGAGGGCCCGCAGGCGGTCAGCGGCACCTTGTTCCCCTACGGCGCCTTCAACGCGGCCGCGGCGAACGTTGCCATCGTGCTGCATGCCAGGGGTGCCAACCTGACTTTTGCCACGGGAGCGGCGGCCGGGACGGATGCCTGCGCGGAAGCGGCACGGCAGCTCCAGGATGGGTGCGTCACGTGCATGCTCGGGGGCGGTGTCGAGGCCCCCGGCGACGCGGCGGTCCTCCTGCTCGAGTCGCGGGATGCGGCGGATGGTCGCGGCGCCCGAACTCGGGGGATGATCGCCGGGGCCGCCTCACGTGTGGCGGATGATGACTCCCGAGCAGGCTTCGAGCGCGCTGCGGCATGGAGCGCTCGGTCGGCCCTCGAGGAGGCGGGCATCGTCGCTGGTGACGTTCGCCTGGTCGTGGGGGAGGTGGAGCTTCTCGCCAAGACCTTCGACGGGCGCTCGGTCCCGACCATCTCGGCCGAGTCGACCTTCGGAGAGGCTCCGAGCGCCTCGGGAGCGTTCCAGGTCGTCCTGGCCGTTCTTTCCCTGCGAAGTCCCGCGGAGCGCGGGCCCGTCCTCTGCCTCTCGCGGACCCCCGAAGGGATCGTGAGCGTCATCGTCGTCACGCCCTGAAGCATCGCCCAACGTGGAAAGAGGCTCCCATGGATCGCCAGACCGTTTTTCGGACCATCGAAAATTTCGTCAAACTCCGTAGTGGGCTGACGTCTCACATCGCCCCGGACGCGAGGTTCCGGGAAGACCTCGACCTCGATTCGCTGCTCGTCGTCGATATCGTCATCGACCTCGAAAAGGAGTTCGACATCGTGCTCCCCGAGGAGGACCTCGCCCGGATGGCCACGCTCGACGACGCCGTGTCCCTGGTCGAGCGTCTTCTCGGCGCTCCGGCCGCCGGGCCCCCGCCGACTGCGGTGCCAACGGGTAAGGCCGCGTGACCCGAAGAACTCGGTCACGCTCTCCGCCGTCGATCCTTTTCCTCCGGACACCGCGAGGAAACCGCCAGCGTGCAAGCTCGGACCATGGACCTCTCGGAAACGAGCGAACGCGGCGGCTTCTCGCTCAGGATCACGCCTTTCGAGCCGCATCCCGGATCCGACGTCGACTTCGGGGCGGAGGTCGCGCCGTGCGATCTCTCGCGGCTATCGGACGCGGACTTCGCGCGTCTCCAGAGCGCGGTCCTCACGCATCACGTCGTCGTCGTCCGTGGCCAGGCGGCCCTGAGCCCCGCGCATCAATTCGAGCTGACCCGCCGGTTCGATCCAACGGTCCGAACCTACGGGCACGGCCACGACAAGGACCTGTTGCGCAAGAGCGTCCTCGTTCAGGACCTCGTCTCGATTCCGGATGTGCCCCAGGTTCAACTGCTCGGCAACGGGCTGGTCGAGAACCACGAGGGGCTGGACGAGGTCGTGTTGCGTCATCCGTCGCATCGAACGTTTCATCGCGATCCGCTGACCGAAGCGCAGGAGGCGAGCGACTTCACGCGATTTTATCGTTGGCACATCGACGCCGCGCTCTACAAGCTGCATCCGCCGAAAGTGACCACGTTGCTAGCGCTCGAGGTCCCGGAGAACCGCGTTCAGACGGTGGTTTACGACGACGGCAGCGGTGACACGCTCTCCGTGAGCCTCGGCACGACGGCTTTCGTCTCGGGCTACCGCGCCTTTCGCGAGCTGTCCCCCGAGAAGAAGGACTTCGCGCTTCGCACCATGGTCCGCTACGCACCGCACCCGTACATCTGGATGCGAAACGCCCGGGCGATGTCCGACGGGCTGGGGCTTGCGTCCGAAGGGAGGGAGCTCGCGCGAGCGGACCTCCCCCCGTTTGCGGAGGAGGAGATCGCAACGCTGCCCCTCGTCTGGATCAACCCGCTCACCGGAGAGCCGGCGCTGCAGGCGCACGCCTGCTGCATGGAAGATCTCGTCACCGACGGCACGCCTGTCGGCGATCTCGAGGAATGCCGTCGCATCCTTCGTTCGCTGATGCGACCCGCCATCGCGCCAAGAAAGGTGTACGCCCACCCCTGGCGAGCGGGCGACCTGGTCATATTCAACAACCGCGGCGTCTGGCACTCGGTGGTGGGCGCGCTTCGGCCGAGCGACCGGCGCGTCTACCATCAATGCAACCTGGCCTCCAGCGACGCCCCGCTCGGGCCGAGCCGGGTTTCGCAGGCCTCTACCTATCCGCCATCGACGCCGCCATCGTCTGCGCAGTGAGTCGTCGCGACGTCGCGCCACTGCCCGTTGTCGCACTCGAATGCGTCGTAGAAGACCACGCCGTCGCACGGCTGCGGGTTGCCCGGGCACTCCTGGCTGGGGGCCGAGCACGGGTCTCCCTGCTCGATGCTGCCCGCATCCGGACACTCTGGCTCAGGCGGAGGCGCAGCGTCCACGCACGCGGGGACGCTAAATCCCCGGCAGAACCATTGACCGGCGAGGCAAGAGCACGACTCGTCGCCCAGGAGCGTGCCATAGCAGTCGTACACGCCCTGGTCGGAAGGGCAGGAGAGCTGCGAGTCGACGTTGCACGCCGCTTGCTCGACGATCGACGCGGCTGAGGGACACGCCGACGCGTCGAGATCCGGCGGGGGCGGGGGAGGAGGAGGAAGACACGGCGAAGGACCGTCGCAGAGCCACGCGGCCGTGCCGGCGGGAGTCGGGAGACAGGAGCACGTCCCGGTCACGGCGACGTTGTCGCAACCGGCGTACGTGATGGGCACCGCGCACTGGTCTTGGGTGGCGAAGTCGCACGGTGCACCGGTATGGACGTCGGCCACCCCAGGGCAGACGCTCGCGTCGTAGCCGCCGCCGCCCTCGTCGCGGCCTCCGTCCCCGGCTCCGACGGGGGCCACCTGGCCGCCGCACGCCAGCGCGGTCAGGGCAGGGATCACGCACGCCAGCGCAGCCATCAAGCGTTTCATGCCTGCCCTTACCTACGCAATCGCCACGCCACGCCACGATCCGCGGAATTCGGCACCGTCACCGGGCGTCCCGTGTGCCGGAGCGTGCCGCGCACGCCGTGGGGGTCGCGGACACCCTTCCAGCTTGCGCTCTCACTGTACACGCCCGTCGCGTCGACAGCGATCCCGTTGGTCCCAATCCCGAGCGTCGTGGGCGTGCCGCCGCCGAGGGAACCCCGAGGCACGTCACGGCCACAAGACGCCCTCACGCGGCTTGGGCGAGCTCTGGGTTAGCTCGCGGGTCACTCATCCACGTAGAAAGGCACGTTGACCACCACGACGCGTGGCCCACCGCGCAGGCGCAACAGCGTCCGGAGCACCGTCCCGCGATTGTTGTGCAAGAAGGCGTGGTACCAGCGGGTCACGACGAGGTCCGGAACGATGACGACGATGTCGCGATCGGGATGATGGTCGCGAAGCTGCTCGACGTAGTCGATGAACGGAGCGAAGAACTGGCGGTACGTGGACTTTTGCAAGATGAGCCGCGGCACCGGGAGGCCTGTCGCTCTCGCGGGCCCACCCACCAGGTCCTCCCAGACGGCGGTCAGCTCCGAAATGGTGCTGTCCTGCGTCAGGATGTGCAGCGCGCGCACGTCGTCGGAGAGTTCCAGCGCGAAACGGAGCCCTCGGCTGGTCAGCTTGTTCCAGGACTGCACGGGGACGACCACGATGGGATGGTGCGTCTCCGACAGGACGAGAGGCTGATCGTCGGCTACTTGAGCGGCCACCTGCCCGTAGTGACGGTGGATGCGCCGGAACATCACCACCACGAGCGGCACGATGAGGACGGCGATCCAGGCACCCTCCACGAACTTCGAGACGATGACGACGACCAGCGTCACACCCGTGGCGGAGGCCCCAAGGGTGTTGAGCCAGAGCGAACGCCGCGCGGCGGGGCCGCCCACCCGGCGCCAGTGCTGCACCATGCCGGCTTGCGAGACGGTGAAAGCGAGAAACGCGCCGATCGCAAAGAGCGGGATGAGGCGATCGGTTACGCCGCCAAACGCGATCAGCAGCAGGGCAGAAAGGAGGGTGAGGACGACGACGCCATACGAAAAGACCAGTCGACGGCCGCGAATCGCGAAGGTGTCGGGCAGGAACCGGTCGAGCGCAATCACGCGGCAGAGCCGCGGGAAGTCGGCGAAGCTCGTATTGGCCGACAAGGCGAGGACCGCGACGACCGATCCCATGGTGACGTAGTAGGGAACGCCGCGGCCCAGCACGGCCCCCGTGAGCTGGGAAAGGATGCTCTGGTAACCGTCCGAGCCAGGGGATGACGCGCCGATTCCGTACGCCGCGCAGAGGTAGGCGATTCCCCCGAGAAGGATGACCAGGATGACGATGATCATCGTCAGGGTCCGCTCTGCGTGACGGACGGTGGGTGGCTTGAACAGCGGCACGCCGTTGCTCACCGCCTCGACGCCAGTCATCGCCGTACATCCGCTGGCGAACGCACGCATCAGGAGCCATACCCCCGCGGCCTCCGTGGGGGCCGCGAGCACGGCGGGCGGCACGACCGGAATCGGGTGCCCTCCTGTCCTCGCCGCCTGGAACCCCCCGAGAACGATGACGACCCCCAGCGTCGCCACGAACAGGTAGGTCGGAAGCAGGAACGTGACGCCGGACTCGCGTGTTCCCCGCAGGTTGACGACGGTGAGAAGCGCGAGGATCCCCAGGCACAGGGCGAGCGTGTGGGGGAGCAGGAAAGGGAGCGCCGAGACCAGCGCCCCGACGCCCGCGGAGATGCCCACGGCGACGTTGAGGATGTAGTCGAGGGCTAGGGCGGCACCCGCCAGGAGGGCCCAGCCCTGCCCGAGGTTCTCCTTCGCTACGGTGTAGGATCCGCCGCCGTTGGGATACGCGCCGATAGTCTGGCGGTACGAGAAATACACCACGAGCAGGACGGCGATGATGATGCCGGTGATGGGGACGACGCGGGCCAGCCCGAGCGCGCCGAGAGGGAGGAGCAACGTCAGCGCGGCTTCGGGGCCGTACGCGGCCGAGGACAAGGCATCGAGGCCGAGCACCGCGACGCCGGTGAGCGGGCCGATCTTCTGCTCGTCCTCCGCGGTCGAGGCGAGGCGCCGCCCGAAGACCACGTCGGTCACCGTTCGCTTTCGGGGCTCGCTCGCAGGCCGGTCGCCGACGACGGACACCGTCTGCGGAGAAGTGCCCAGGGACGGTCGCGCGCGCGGAGGATCGCTCATGGAGAGGCTGACGCCGGAAACGGGCGTCGCGTTTTTCCAGAAGCCCGATCGCTCGGGCCTTGCTCACGAGAATCCGACGAGCCGTTCACCGGGCAGCATCGACCCCGCTCGATCGGGCCGCATCGCGCAAAGCGATCACGGCGCTTTCCTCCCCTTAGCGAACGCCTGCGCGCGGTCGAGAATCTGGCGCGCGTCCGCCGACGAATATCCCGCAATGCCGACGGCGAAGCCGTCCTTGGCGGGCCTCACGTCGATGTCCACCGTGGACCCGGGCAGCCAGAACGGATCGTCCGCGGTCGACGTCACCCGGCCGAGAGCGGCTCGCACGCCGTGGCACTCCAGCTCGCGGTCGAGCCACTCTGCAGTAACCCCGGGCATCGCGCTGACCGTCAGAAGCGCACCTCGAAGGTGAGATTGCTCGCCGGACTTGTTGGCCTCGATGGTGCTGTAGAGCGGCCCGACCCCCTGCAGAGCCTGGCCGCTCAGCATGGGGGCCAGATCGCTTTCGTTGACCTCAGGACCGCAGCGTGTGCTTTCGATGAATTCGGCTCGGTCGAGGGGACTCCGCGCGGCGGGCTCACCACACCCCGCCAAGAAGGTCGCCGAAAGGGCCATGCCCAGGGCAGTGACTCTCGCAGCGAAATGCCGTGTTCCGGGTGTCTCGCCGCATCGACTCGTGCTCATGCTTCCTCTTCATTTACCACGCATCGAACCCGCAGGCCGCGCACTTTCCGCCTTCGGCCTCGCTACTCCCCCGCGGCGCGACGTCGCACGGCATCCCGCCGAGTGAAGCGTAAGCACGAGCCGTGCCCGCAGCGCGCCGGTGTGCACGTTACACAAAGGTGGCGATGGGCATCCGATCGGCTCCGAGCACGATGTGTTCGAAGACGTCGCACGGCGGGCGGGCGTGGAGTCGCGGTACGTATGCCTCATAGATAGGTAGAAAGCGCTCGATGTAGTCCCGCGCGTCGTCGTCGCTGAGCGCTTGCTCGCCGCGCTCCCGCCGATGGCGTTCCGCGTCGACGCGCCAGCCGACGATGGTCTCGAGCTTCTCGACGTCGAGGTGCACGAAGGCATCGAGCGCGCGCGTCCATGCCGCGTATGGGCGCAGGAGATCGTTCACCACCGGGAGCGCCGCGTCATGCGTGGACGCGAGCTCTTCGTCCGTCAGGGGCGAGAAGCCGAGCATCCAGCCTTCGAAGATCACGAGGTCGAGAGGTCCCTCGGCGCGCCTCCACTGATTCTCCGGCGCGCGATCGCCCCGGCCGCCCTGCGCCGACTTGTCGTAGAGCAGGATGCGCGTCGACATGCCCGGCCCGAGCGCGCAGAGCTCGCCGAGGACGCGAGTTCCGAACTCGACCTCGTGCGTTCCTGGGCCGCCGCGGTGCTCGAGATAGCGGTTGCCCGCCCAGCGTGCGGCAAGGGCGCGCTGCTCGGCGTGGGGGAGGTAGAAGTCGTCGATCGACACCGAGACGCTCCGGGCTCCGACGTCCACGAAGGCCTGCGTGAGGGCCGTCGCGAGCGTGGATTTGCCGCTCCCCTGTGGGCCCTGGATGCCGACGACGAGCGGCCGCGTCGTCGCGCGCGCGAGCTGCTGTTCGACGGTGTGCGCCAGCGGCGCGTAAAAGAGGTCGACGCGGGGGGCGTCGGGGACGTGGCGGTGGAGCGCGCGGGTGAGCGGAGTCACGGCTCGAAAGATAGGCGTTCCGGCATGAGCAGCGGGCGATGGAACGCGAACTCGGTGTTGCCTCGAGCGTATCGCTTCACGGCAGAGCCGCCGCGATGAGCGCGACAGCCATCGCGTTCCTCGGCGTATCGACTCCATACTTCGCGCCGAGGCGGACGATGATGCCATTCCGCGCGTCGATCTCCGTCTGTCGATGCGCGAGGCGGTCGCCGAGGAGAGAGTTGACCTGGTCCGGCGGCAACGCGCGGTAGCGGGCGAGGACCTCGTCCGGGAGGCCGTCGTCGAGCGTCGCGCCGGCCGCGCGTCCGACCGCGAGCGCCTCCTGCACGATCGCCCGCATCACCGCCGCCACCGCAGGATCGAGGACGATCCCTGCCGGACGGAGCGTGAGCGCGTTGACGACCGCGGCGCTGTTCAAGACAAGCTTGCGCCACGACGCAGAGAGAAAGTCATGGGTTGTCTGCGGCGCCAGATCGGTCCCCGCGAAGAGGGCGACGAAGCTCGCGCCGAGAGGGCCGTCGGGCGTCGTGATGTCGCCCTGACGGCCCTGGCGGATGCGTCCAGGGGCGCTCCGCTCTGCAGGGATGTCGATGATGACGGGCAAGAGGCGGTCTTCGGGAACGAATGCGGAGAAGCGCTCGCGGTGCTCGACGCCGTTCTGCACGACTGCCACCCGCGTGCTCGGGCCGACGAGGTGGCGGAGCCAGCGGGCGGCGCCCTCGGTGTCGTAGGTCTTGGTGACGGTGAGGACCCAGTCCACGGGGGATGCGTCCCTCGGCTCGGTGAGCACCCTGGGGGTGACCTCGAGGGTGCGGCCGCCCGGAACCTCGACGACGAGACGCCCGAAGGGGGTGCGCGCGCAGACGGTGACGGCGTGGGTGCCTGCAGCGGTGAGCCAGGCGGCGAGGGTGCCCCCGATGGCGCCGGGTCCGACGACGGCGATGGTGTCCACGGGGGCAGCGTAGCGGCAAGCGAACGCTCCCGGGCTCGTATCGTCGCCCTCAATCCGACCCGGGCCGGCATCGCTCGGCCGAGCCAGCGATCATGGTAGCCGGTGTGCGACTGGCCCTCGCGGCGCTGAACCAGGTCCTCGTGGGGCGAGCGCATGCGCATCCTGTGGGATGCCGGCTGGTGGAAGCGCCCGCCCACGGTGAGCCGAATCCAGAAGTCGGGATACTGTTCCGGACACGAAGAAAGGCACGACCGGCCACTTCACCACGGCGGCCCCACCCCTCGGGCCGTGGCTCGCGGGCGTCGCCCCTGTCGTAGCTGACCGCGAAACGTAGGACACGAATGGATTGGTCTCGGACTTCCGAGCTGCTGACCGATCGAGCAGGAAGGAAACCTCGACATCGTGAACCGACCGGCGCAGCATCGACGCGACGCCGAAACGCGACCCTGGTAAGCATCCTGGGATGAATTCTCTCCGTTGCCTCGTGGAGCCCGCGTTCGCGGCGGCGGCGCTTACTTCGGGTTGTGGCTCGACGGGGCCCGCGTTCGCCGCCCCGGGAAAAGGTTAGACCATGCTCAGCCGTCGGCTCGGGTGGATTGCAGTTCCAATCGGTATGTGCGTTTGCTGGGTTGCCTGTGGCGGCAGCGGCGGCGGCGGGACGTCCGGCGTCCAGAGCGATGGCGGACCGGGCGGCGAGACGTCCGCCGTCGCCAACGAGGGCGGCCCGGACTCTACCGTGCAGACCCCCACCGACGCGGGCAGCGATGCCCGGATGGGCAGCGATGCCCAGATACCGACGGACGCGGGCGCGGATACGGTCGCGCCGGCCGACGCGACCCCAGGCTCCGACTCTGCTGCCGATGGCGCACCGGGGACCGCAGACAGCGGCGTGTCAGTCAATGTGCTCACGAATCGCTACGACAACGCCCGCTCCGGCGCGAACACGAGCGAGAGCACCCTCACCACCAGCAACGTCAACACGGCGACGTTCGGGTTCCAGTTCTCCGCCGACGTGATCGGACGAATCTACGGGCAACCCTTGTACGTCTCGGGTCTGACCGTGGGCGGTGCGACGCACAACGTCGTGTACGTCGCCACCGAGCACAACATGGTCTACGCGTTCGACGCCGACGACGGTGCGTCGCTCTGGGCGAAAGCGCTGGACGCGCCGGTGATGCTGGGTGCGGGCACCACGTTCAACCCCGGCTGCGCCGACATGGGAAGCGGCGCGGCGACGTACGAGGTCGGCATTACGTCGACTCCGGTCATCGACCTCACTGCCCAGCTCATCTACGTGGTGGCCAAGACCACCGGCAAGCAGATGCTGCACGCCCTCAGCCTGACAACCGGCAACGACGGGCCCGCGCCGACCGCGGTCGGCCCCGCAGGCTTCTCGTCGAACAACGTCCCCCTCAATCGTCCGGGGCTGCTTCTGCTCAATGGCGTGGTTTACATCGCGTTCGGAAGCCACTGCGACGCTCCCATCAACGGCTACCACGGCTGGATCATCGGTCATGACGCGAAGACCCTGGCGCTGAGCAGCACCTACAACACGACTCCCACGGGAAGCGACGGGGCGATCTGGCAAGGCGGGGTGGGGCTATCCACCGACGGGACGGGGATCTGGTTCAGCGTCGGCAACGGCACGACGGGGGGTAACAATATGGGAATGAGCGTCGTCCGAGTGACGCCATCGGGCGCGACCCTGACGAACGGCCCGAATCATTCGGAGCCGGCCGACGGGGACAACGATCTTTCCGCCGGCGCCGTGCTGGTGGGTAATCAGGTCCTCTCCGGCGGAAAGAGCGGCTATGTCATCCTGCTCAACGCTGCCGACGCGTCGCTGGCTCAGCTGGTCGGCGCCGGGGGTGAGGTCCACAACGTCGCGACCTGGAACGGAGGCGCGGCGGGGCAACTGGTTTACACGTGGGGCACCAGCGCGCCGCTGCACGCATGGCAGCTCACGGGCGGAATGCTTACCGCCGAGCAAACGAACAGCGAGATCGCCCCGGGCCACCCGGGAGGGATGGTCACCATCTCCTCCAACGGAACGACCGCAGGCTCAGCGGTTCTCTGGGCCTTGCTCCCCACGTCCGGGGACGCATGGCATGCCACTGCTCCGGGCGCGCTCTACGCGTTCGATGCATCGGATATCACCAAGCACTCGCTCTGGAACAGCAACCTGGACGAAACGCCTCTCGCGCCCCTCGGAACCTACGCGAAATTCAGCCCTCCGACCGTAGCGAACGGCAAAGTCTATGCGGCGAGTTTCCCCAGCACCACCGCCGCCGCCGCCACGGGGAAGCTGATGGTTTACGGTCTCAAGTGACGACGAGAGGTTAGCCGATGTCCACTCACGACTTTTTCTCCAGGTGCGGAACGGGTTTCACGATGGCCATCATGGCGAGCGTCGTGGGCTGTTCGTCCGCAACTCACACCGGCGGAGCCGCGCCCTCTGCGGACGGCGGTACCGTCTCGACGGATGGTGGCGGCTCGAGTGACTCCGGGAAAGCCGATGCAAGCACCCTGGATACTGGCACTCCGAACGACGCGTCCGCCCTGGACGGTACGACCGAAGCGAACATCGTCGATGGTGGAATTGGAACATCGGATTCGTCGGAAGAGTCGGATGCGCCGGAAACCACTTCTGTGCCTCCGCTTCCTTCGCTGCTCTCGGCAACGGGGCTGTTCACGTCGGTCGCGTCGGACGGGACGCTGGTGCTCGCCGACGGGGTCCAAGAATACCAGCCCATGTACGCGCTCTGGGCCGATGGCGCCCAGAAGGTCCGGTGGATCTATCTCCCGCCGGGATCCAAGATCGACACGACGACGAGCATGGACCACTGGTCGTTTCCGGCGGGCACCAAATTCTGGAAGGAGTTCGACCTCGACGGCCGACGGCTCGAGACTCGCCTCGTCTGGAAATACGGTCCCGGCCCCGACGACTTTCTTTACGTCTCGTACTGGTGGAACCCGGAAGCTGGAATCGCCAACGACGCCGAGATGGCGGACCCGTTTCTCGGCGAACAGGACGTCAATGGCACCCCGCACGACATCCCGACCGAGCAGGACTGCGAGACGTGCCACAATGCCATCGAGGAGCACGTCCTCGGGTTTGGAGCGATCGAGCTCAACCATACATTGCCGGGGGCGAACATTCATACCCTGATTGACGCAGGGTCGCTGACGACGAATCCGGGCCTCCCCGATCTGGTGATCCCGGGTGACGAGGTGGCGCAGGCGGCCCTCGGCTACCTCCACGCCAACTGCGGAAACTGCCACAACCGCAGCCCCGGCTCGACCAGCGCTCCCCCCATGTACCTCCGACTTCTGGTCGGGACGAAGACGGTTCAAGAGACGGATACGTACACCACCGCGGTCAATGAGCGGGCAACGGACTTCATGACCGGCAATATCGTGTACCGCATCGCCGGACAGGACCCCACCGATAGCTGCGTCACGTACACCATGGAGCAGCGCGGCGACTCGAGATACGAAATGCCTCCGCTGGCGAGCAATGTCGTGGACGACGCGGGCTTGGCCACGGTGAGTGCTTGGATCACGACCCTTCCCAAACCGTGAAAAGAGCCAGCGCGGCATCGAGGTGGATTGCCGGCGGGAATCCCATGCTTCGCGGGATGCGGGCGGCGCTCGGGCTGGCCCT